>BNJT01002739.1_pt1 | contig 346450 bp, 471 predicted proteins | sample 8540491 | NCBI WGS metagenome assembly BNJT01 (sample SAMD00202455, study PRJDB9452) | human saliva metagenome | host: Homo sapiens | reverse complement strand
GATTAGAAAACGGTACAAGGAATCCAACGGTAAATCTTTTAAAAAGATTGGCGGAAGTGATGGGAATGGAGCTTAGGATACAATTTATTTCTAAAAAAATAATGTTTCAGTATAATGGTATTAAGGTGTTGTAAAAATCTTAATATCAGAGAGAAATCATTCTATGAAGATAATTATAAGAGAGTTATTGCTTGTATTTGTAATTTTAGTTGTACAAATGTTGTTTTTATGTATTTTAATAAAAGCAGGGATGGACTCTAAAAAGAACTTGTAACTGGAGATGCATTTAAAATGTTTTTGGATAATACATGTGGTATGTAGAATATTTGTTAATATAGTAATAATAAAATATGGTAAGAATAAGAAAGATCAGTAATTCTAATATCTATTAAAATTACAGCAGCAAACACTCTATATAAAAACATAGGGTGTTTTTTCTTCTACAAAAGTTTTTCAGTATTAATTTCATTAACAAATTTTTATACTAATTTTCAGCAGTGCCATATCCCTCTAATATGCTATACTATGAAGATGTAAAAACACTTAGGGAGGTTATGATGGATGCAGCTTTTCCACATTTAGGGATATATATAAAACATTTGGTAAATCATATTGATGTATTCGGTTTAGGATTGCATTTTATGGAATAATAATAGGAGCTTGGAATGCTTGCAGGAATAAATATTGCCTGTGCCGGATGCAAAAAGAAGAGGACAAAATCCTGATCTGTATCTGGATTTTTGCCATGTCTCTAATAGTACTTTCAATAATAGGTGCAAGAATCTACTATGTAGTATTTGAATGGGATATGTATAAAGACGACCTGCTTCAGATATTCAATTTGCGTGGTGGCGGTCTGGCAATATACGGCGGTGTAATAACCCGCAGTAATCACACTTACAGTATACTGCAAAGTAAAACAGTCGTCAATGGCTGATACGGAGTTTTGGGACTGATACTGGGGACAGGCTATAGGAAGATGGAAATTTCTTTCAATGCCGAGGGCTTTTTGGAGGATATACGGATTCACTTTTTGCACTGAGGTATAAACTGGATTTAGTAGGTGCCGGAATGTTAAATGAGGATGTATTAAGTCATGCTATGGAGATTGACGGAGTGAAGTATATTCAGGTTCATCCTACATTTCTTTATGAGAGTTGTTGGAACTTGATGGTACTTGCTTTCATGTTGTGGTACAGAAAGAGAAAGAAATTTGACGGAGAGGTATTCTTTATTTATCTTGGAGGATACGGTCTTGGAAGAATGATAATAGAAAGCCTAAGAACAGACAGCCTGCTTTTGCAAACACCAATATTGCCGTATCACAATTATTGGCAGGACTTTGTTTTGTAGTTTCTATGAGTATGTATAGCAGTTGGAAGAAAGAGAGTAAAGAATGCGACTAAATAAATTTCATAGCAAGTATAGGTATCTGCTCCAGAAGGAGAAGCGGACAAAGCTATAGAAGCCGGCAGAGTTATGATAAACGGGCAGGTGGTAGAGCTTGGAGCTACAGTGGGTGATGAGGACCTTGTAGCTTGACGGCAGATATATAGGTATGGGCAAGGATGTAGAGAAGATAGAGCCTATAATAGCGTTTAACAAGCCTGAGGGGCCTGGTATGTACCACATCCGATAATGACGGTGCAATGAATGTGAGTGGACTATATAGGAATGAAGGAGAGGATATATCGGTGGGAAGACTTGATAAAGATTCAAGCGGATTATTGCTGACAAATCAGGGAAGTCTTACAAACTCTCTGCTGAGAGCAGCAAACTATCATGAAAAAGAATATATAGTAAAAGTTAATAAGGATATAGACGATGCCTTTATCAATAAAAATGGCAAACGGTATATATCTGTATGAGTTAAAGACCAAGACAAGAAAAATGCAAGGTTAAAAAGTTGAATAAAAATACTTTTCAGCATTGTTTTTGACGCGGGGTTAAACAGACAGATAAGACAGATATGTCTTGCCTGCGGTATGAAGGTTCAAAAAGCTGAACAGAGTAAGAATAGTAAATATAAAACTGACGGACTCGCCCTAGGTGATTACAGAAACCTAAGTGATGAGAGTAAAGAAATTATACAAGAACTTGGGATAAGGGAAAATGGATAAGAAAAAGAGATTAAGGAACTGGTTGAAATACTTAATAAGGCCTCAAAAAGCTACTATGTGGATGCGGTTGAGATAATGCCGAATATAGAATATGACAAACTCTATGATGAGCTTTTAGAATTAGAAAAAGAAACAAATGTGGTTTTATCTAATTCACCCACTCAGAATGTAGGATACGAAATAGCCGGTGAACTCCCAAAGAAAGCCCATGAAAGCCCTATGCTTTCACTGGATAAGACTAAAAGTGTGGAAGATCTTAGAGAATGGCTTGGTGATAATAAGGCATTACTTTCTTGGAAGATGGACGGACTGACTGTAGTACTTACCTACAGAGACGGTGAGCTGGTTGAAGCCGTCACAAGAGGTAACGGAACTATAGGAGAGGTTATTACAAATAATGCCAAAAACTTCCAAAATATACCTCTAAAGATAGAGTTTAAGGGTGAGCTGATGCTTAGAGGTGAGGCAATTATAAAATATTCCGACTTTAAGAGAATTAATGATGCTATAGAAGATGCAGCTGCCAAGTACAAGAATCCGAGAAATCTTTGCTCAGGTTCTGTAAGACAGCTTAATCCTGCAATTACAAAGGCAAGGATGGTATATTGCAATATTTTCAATGTGGTAAAAAGCCGACGGTGTGAGACTTTCGAAAATTCAAAAGGCAAAAGCAGTTTGAATGGGCTAAAAAAATGAAGGCTTTGATGTAGTGGAATATAAATTTACGGACAGCAAAAAGTATTGCAGATGATATAGCAGAGTTTGAGTCAAAGATGAGAGAGCAATGATATTCCTTCAGACGGATTGGTACTTTTACTTGATGATATAGCACTTGGAGAAAGACTTGGAAGTACTTCAAAAATTCCCAAGAAATGCTATGGCGTTTAAATGGAGTGATGAAAGGCAGGTAACAAAACTTAAATATATAGAGTGGAGTCCGTCAAGAACAGGACTTATAAATCCGGTGGCTGTATTTGAGCCTGTGGAACTTGAGGGAACTACAGTTTCAAGAGCCAGCCTTCACAATGTAAGCATTTTTGAAGATTTGATGCTTGGAGTCGGTGATGAAATTTCTGTATACAAGGCCAATATGATAATTCCGCAGGTATATGAGAATCTCACAAAATCAAATACTGAAAAAGTTCCGGATACCTGTCCGGCATGTGGAAATCATGCAGTATAAAAGCAGGATAATGAGTCAAAGGTACTTTTTATGTACAAACCCTGACTGTCAGATAAAGCATATAAAACAGTATGCTCTTATGGCATCCAGAGATGCGTTAAATATTGACGGTCTTTCAGAGTCTACATTGGAGAAATTTCTCTCAAAAGGCTTTATAAAAAATGACAGTGATATATTTAAGCTGGACAGATATAAAGATGAGATTGTAAATATGGAGGGCTTTGGAAAGAGAAGCTATGAGAAAGCTTATGGCGGCACTTGAAGAAGCAAAACATACAAATGTGGCAAGATTTTTTTATATTCACTAGGAATAAACGGAATAGGAAGTGCCAATGCCAAGATGATTTGCAAAAGTATTTTTGACAATGATATTGACAAAAATTATTACCGCCAGGAAAGATGAACTGCTTGAAATAGGGGAATCGGTGAAGTGCTGGCAAATTCCATAGTTGATTTTTTTAAAGGATTCTAAGAATATAGAAAATGTAAAGAGCCTTAGAAGTCCTTATATTTGGAAGCGGAAGAGTCTGCGGGAAGTGATTCATTTGCCGGAAAAAGTATTTGTTATCACAGGCTCGCTGGAACATTTTACAAATAGAAATGAGTTGAAAGAACTTATAGAAAAGAATGGAGGAAAGGTATCAGGAAGTGTATCAAGCAAGACAAATTTCTTGATAAATAATGATACCACATCAAATTCTTCTAAAAAAATAAAAAAAGCTAAAGAACTTGGAGTTGAGATAATCTCGGAGGAGGATTTTTTTAAAACTTTTAGAAGAATAAATAATATGTTTAGTTTGTAGACAGCTTTGTCTACAGGAAAAGAGTATTATGCCAATAAAAATACAAAAGGGACTACCTGCAAAAGCAATACTTGAATCTGAGAATATATTTGTGATGGATGAGGAAAGGGCTGTAGCCCAGGATATTCGTCCATTGCAGATATTGATATTAAATCTGATGCCTATAAAGGAGGATACGGAGACACAGATTCTTAGAGCTTTGTCAAATACTCCATTGCAGGTGGACTGTTCATTTTTGATGATGAAGAGTCATCAGTCAAAGAATACAAGCCAAAGTCATCTGAATAAATTTTATACATTCTTTGAAGATATAAAAAATGATAAATATGACGGAATGATAATTACAGGTGCTCCGGTGGAATGTATGGACTATGACAAGGTCAATTACTGGGATGAACTGTGTGAGATAATGGAATGGTCAAAGACTCATGTCACATCACTCTTCATATATGTTGGGCTGCACAGGCAGGGCTTTACTATCATTTCGGAATACCCAAATATGAGAGAAAAGAAAAGCTGGCAGGAGTGTTTGTGCACGAGATTTTAAAGAAAAAAGTTCCATTGGTCAGAAGTATGGATGATTTTGTAAACTGCCCACATTCAAGAAATACGGAAGTTAAATTGGAAGATGTATTAAAAATATCCTGAACTTCAGGTTTTTGGCCAAGTCTGACGAAGCAGGGAGTACTCCTTGTGCTTAATGAGTATGGCAGCGGTTCTCAAAAGTATTTATACAGGGGACATCCTGAATATGACAGAATGACTCTAAAGCAATGAGTACCACAGAGACGTTGCAAAGGGTTTGAATCCTGCATTGCCAAAGAATTATTTTAGTGATAATGATCCTTTTTCAAGACCTGTTTTAAGCTGGAGAAATTTTTCCAATACATTATACGGAAACTGGTTAAACTTCTATGTATATCAGAATACACCATATGAGCTTTCCAATAATTTTGATTGGGTAATTTAAAACTCAAAAGGTGTCAAAATATTTTTTTGAATACAACATTATTTTGAGTAAATAAGTTCAAAAAATACGGATTTTATGATAGAATTGAGCTATATAAGTTTAAAGGAGTATGTTTATGAGCGGAAAATATGTTGCCTATGTGGGATCTTATTCATATACAGGAAAAGCAAAGGGAATCACAATATATGATGTGGATACCGAGAAGGGCTGTTTTGTCAAAAAAGATGAAGTGGATGTAGACAACTCTTCCTATGTCATCAAGTCAAGAGACCAGAAGACATTGTATTCCATTGCCGATGAAGGAATCGTTTCATTCAGAATTCTGCCTGACGGAGGTCTTGAAAGATTAAACTCTGTAAAGATAAACGGAATGAGAGGTTGTCATCTTTCAACAGATGTAAAAGATAAATTTATATTTGTATCCGGATATCATGACGGAAAAATTACAGTATTGAGGTTGAATAAAGACGGAAGTGTGGGAGAGATTGTAGATGAAGTTTATCACAAAGGACTTGGTTCCATAGCAGAGAGAAATTTCAGACCTCATGTAAGCTGTACAAGAACAACTCCTGACGGACATTTTGTTATGGCAGCCGACCTTGGAATAGATCAGGTGAAAATATATCATTTTGACAATAAAGATGAGAGACTCTCACTTGTCGATATGATTCCATGTGATATAAATTCCGCACCGAGATTTTTTTGAATTTTTCGAGGGATGGAAAGTTCTTATATCTGATGTATGAGATGAAAAAAATGTGGTGGATGTATTTACATATGAAGCCAAGCCGGGGTGTAGGGATGCCTCAGATTGAGAAGATTCAAACAGTACCTACAACGGGAAGCGATAAGCTCTCGGAACTTACAGTCCACAACTACATTGACACTTAATGCTGATGAGAAATTCCTGTTTACAACAAATGCCGGTGACAATTCGGTATGTTTATATGAAAGAGATGCCGAGACCGGGCTTTTTAAAAGAAAAGATGTGTCTTCAATAAGCGGTGAGTATCCGAAGGATGTGGCGATTTTTCCCTGACAATCATCACATTGCATCCATAAATCATGAGAGCGGAAGTATTACATTCTTTAAGATAGATTATTCAACAGGTTTGATTGTGATGTGCTCAAATACAATAAGAGTTAATCAGCCTAATTGCTGTGTCATAGTGGAGGTATAATGGCAGGTTCAAGTTTTGGAAAAAAAGCTTTGTAGTTACAACTTTCGGAGAGTCTCATGGAGTAGCCTTGGGTGCTATTGTGGACGGAGTACCTGCAGGTATAGAACTAAGTGAAGAGGATATCCAAAAAGTTTCTGGACAGAAGAAAACCCGGGACAGAGCAGCGTTACCACATCGAGAAATGAAAACGACAAATGTCGTATTTATTCCGAGTGTTTGGCGAGTAAAACAACAGGTACACCTATTATGGTAATGCTTGAAAATCAGTCTCAAAGGTCACAGGACTACGATGAACTGGCCATTACTTACAGACCCGGACATGCTGATTTCTCTTTCGATTCAAAGTTCGGATTCAGAGATTACCGCGGTGGAGGAAGAAGTTCGGGCAGAGAAACAATTGGCAGAGTAATAGGTGGGGCCATAGCTATAAAGGCACTTGAAATGCTGGGTATCAAGGTACAGGCGTTCACTCAAAGTATCGGAAATATATATGCCGAAAACTTTAATCTTGAAGAGTGCAGTGAAAATGATGTATATATGCGGATAATGAAGCTGCCAGTCAGGCGATAGAGCTTATAAAAAGAGCCAAGGAAGAGAAAGATTCTTTGGGCGGTATCATAGGATGTATAGCAACAGGTGTAATGCCGGGACTTGGAGAACCGGTATTTGATAAAACTTGATGCAAGGCTTTCAGCAGCTGTCATGAGTATCAGTGCTATAAAAGGGGCGTGGAGTTTGGTGCAGGTTTTCATGTAAGCACTATGAAAGGCTCACAAAATAATGATCCTTTCTTTGTAGATGAGGATGATACCGGACTTCATATCAGAAAAAAGACAAATATGTCAGGCGGTATACTTGGGGGAATCAGTGACGGTTCACCTATTATTATCAATGCGGCAGTAAAGCCTACACCTTCCATTGCAAGAGAACAGGAAACTGTGAATGCGATAAATGAAGAGGTGGAACTTGAGATAAAAGGCAGACATGACCCCGTTATAGTTCCAAGAGCTGTAGTGGTGGTAGAGAGCATGGTTGCAATTACCTTGTTTGATATGGTACTCGAGAATATGAAATCCAAAAATGGATAATGTTTTGAAGGTTTACAAAAAAATTAAAATATAAGGTTAAGTATAGGGAGCTTTTTAATTCACGATGGATTGTGGAGTTAAAAAGCCTTGTTTTCAGGAGATACTATGAAGTGGTATGACAGTGCGGTGTTTTATCATATTTATCCTATCGGAATGACAGGAGCACCGAGAACAAACTCATTTGAAATAAGCGAGCACAGATTAAATAAAGCTTTATGCCTTGGATAGGGGCATATAAAAAAAGCTTGGCTGTAATGCGATATATATCGGTCCGCTGTTTGAGTCTGTAGGACATGGTTATGAGACTGTTGATTATAAAAAGCTTGATTCAAGACTTGGAGACAATGAGGACTTAAAAGCTTTTATAAATACCTGCCATGAAAATGATATAAAAGTTATAGTGGACGGTGTTTTCAATCATGTGGGCAGAGAATTCTTTGCATTTAAAGATGTAAAGAGAAAAAGAAAAACAGTGCATACAAGGACTGGTTTAAAAATCTGCATTTTGATTGGAATAATGATTATAATGACGGATTATATTATGACAGCTGGGACGGGCACGGTACTCTTGTAAATCTCAATCATCAAAATCCGGCAGTAAGAGAGTATATGCTGGATGTGGTAAGATTTTGGATAAGTGAATTTAATATAGACGGTATAAGACTTGATGCTGCAGACGTACTTGACTTTACCTTTATGAGTGAGCTGAGGTCTGTGACGGATTCTTGCAAGCAGAATTTTTGGCTTATGGGTGAAGTGATTCACGGAATTACACCAGATGGGTAAATGAAAATATGCTTCAGTCGGTAACCAATTATTGGTTGCACTAAGGCTCTTTATTCAGGACACAATGATCACAACTACTTTGAGATAGCACATACCGTAAAAGCGCTGCACAGATATGGGAATGCATATCGCCAATGCTTTTTATAACTTTGTTGACAACCATGATGTGGCGAGAATCTATACAAAAGCTGAATAACAAAAAAATCATTTTGCACCTGTACATGTTCTTTTTATATACATTGCCGGGAAAAGCCTTCCATATACTACGGCTCAGGTTTGCTATTGAGGGCGAGAAGAAACCTTATGCGGATGAAATACTTAGACCTGAGTTAAATTTTTGAGGATTATAAGACTGCCTTAGAATCAAATGAAAATACCAAAACTGATTGCAGACCTTGGGAAATATGAAATTTCAAATCCATGGGTTGGAGAGGCAGGTTATAGAAAGCTTTTGCTTACAAACAGACAGTATGCATTTTTAAGAGAATATGGAGATAAAAGACTTGTTGCCATAGTAAATAATGATGACAATAATGCAGATATTCATTTAAATATCGGTGGTGAATTTACAGAAATATTTTCAGGCGAAAAAAGGAATTTCGACGGGAATATGCATGTAAATATCCCCGGAAATTCGGACAGGTATGGATAGAGGTAAAAACCTATCCTATTTCTTTAATTTCAGATAATCAACCACTATCAATCCTATATCCAAAATAGACAAAAGAAAGTATTAACTGTGTTGTAATATATGCCGGCATAAATGCCGAATCACTGTAGTTGTTATCTGCATAATTATAAAGGAATATACGTGGTGAAATTTTATCTGCATTAAATATTAATATCAACAGTACAAGCAGTATTGCAACCTTGTAAGCTATATAGGTTATGCTGTTATCATCATTTTTATTCATAAATTACCTCCTGTAGTGTGCAGTTAAGTAGGTATTACTAACATAAATATATATTATTTGAAGTTAAAGTTCAATAGTACATATATTATATACATATTATAGCACTAACAATAGGTAAAAGACCAAAAATAATCTAAAAAAAGGTCTGATATTGTTCTAAGCTTTGTCGTATTATTGTCGTTGTTATTATCTACATTATCAGTGAGGCTGATTCAAATTATTATCAGTATTTGAATTGTCTGAGTTCTCTTTATTATTTAAATTTTTATTAGATAAATTTTTTTCCATTTCCATACTCCTCCTATTATATATCTGTCCTCAGAACAATTCAGAATGACTTCCCACTCTATTTAACATCAGTACAAGTATATCTTCACGAATTTCATATATAAGTAACCAATCCGGTTCTACATGACATTCTCTGGTATCTTTATAATTACCTGTAAGTTCGTGATCTCTATACTTTTGCCGGCAACTGGTTTCCGTTTGCCAAAAATCTCAATTATCTCAAACAGTTTATCGATATTCTTATTTTTGCTTTTTTTGCAAGTTTCAAATCTCTTTTAAACTGAGTAGTAAATTTTATAGTGTACTTCATACATCCAAAGCATCTCTTAGTTCTTTAATGCTTTTTATATCCCTTGATAGAATCGTCATTAAAGAGCTTACGATCCTTCTTCAATAGCAGCCTTTGTATTATTGTTAGGTGTGTCAAGCTTCAGCTCAAACGGGATGCCGTTTTCTCTGACTGCCGTTCTCAAAAAAACATATTTATAGCTGTTGTCATATTGAGACCAAGTTGGTTGAAAATTTCTTCAGCCTGATCCTTTATATTTTTTTATCTGTTCTTATATTTTAGATTTGTAGTCATACATCTACCTCCAATATCTAAAATATAGTTTAAAAATTCGTGCAATGTCAATACATTGTAATAATGATAAACAGTTTATTATAAGCCATATTTATAAGCATATATTTTATATTGAAAACAGAATAAAAAAACTTGATAGATACAATTGAAATGTTTATACTGTTAGCGATTGATTTTTAGTTTTTGTATTTATAGAAAGGTGATATAAATTAGATGAAAAAATAATAATTGCGATTGCAATAATAATTGTACTGGTTGCAATCGGATGGTATTACAGATTTATTCTGGGGCTTGCATCTCAAATAGCAACACCTGAGGTATCCACACTTGATAAAGAGATATCTTGGGAAAAGGAACATGGACTTTGGGAAATTATGACTCCTATGAAAAGGAAGAATATACAGTAAAGGGGTATAAAGACTATGAGCTCCATGTGACTCTTGTAAAAATCCTGTAGAGACCGATAAATATGTGATTATAAGCCACGGTTTTAAGTCAAACAGATATGGTGCTGTAAAATATGTGGATACATATATGGACCTTGGATTTAACTGCATTATTTATGATTTAAGGGATCATGGTGAGAATGCAAAAAAACAGCCTTAAGCCTCGGACAGTTTGAGTCTGAAGATCTTGAAAAAGCTTATCGAAGACAGTTATAGTAGATACAGCAATATTAAGCTTGGACTTCACGGTGAATCTATGGGTGCAGACCACTTCTTTGATGGTACTTGCAAAAAAAGCCGAAGGTGGATTTTGTTGTGGCAGATTGCGGATTTTCAAACTTGTATGATCTGCTTCATGCAGCCTATGATGTGGCAAAGGTAGGCTGAGTACTTCGAGCGTAAATATAGCAATGAAATTAAGATATGGCTATGATATGAAAAAGACATCGCCAAAAGGATGCTCTTGTCGGAAATGAGTACCTATATGCTTTATACACGGTGAGGCGGATACCTTTATTTTGCCTGAGAATTCGCAGGGTAAATAAAGTACTTCTAACAGAGTATTCAGAGCTTCATTTGGTACCTGATGCCGCACATGCAAGGTCAGAGAAGTTTTGGGTGAAGCTGAGTACAGAAGCATAATAAGTAATTTTTTTAGACAATATAGATTTTTAAATAAAGATTTTTGAGATTAAAAAAACATCCTGATAAGTACAAGGCATTAGCTTTGTAGCTTGTCAGGATATTTCTATTTTATTCTGTGTGGATAAAAATCAGTATTTCCCGACAGCCCTTCTGATTTTTAGTTTTTAGAGCTTCACTTAATAAAAAAACATACTGTTGAGATAATGTTTATACTCCGGCCCTTTTTATTAAAGTCATCTTCGTTTATTCCTCTATAAACATAAATTGCAATTTCAAAAAGGATGAATTAGACATAAAAATAATCTTTATCCGGTATATAAACCAATATAATCTTAGGAGAATCTCCGATTTTTACAAATCTCTCATAAAAATCCTTATAAAAGCGGGAAGTCGCTAAATTTTGTGGAAGTTGCCAAATATCATGAGTATGAATATTCCGGGTATTTTCAGGTTTGTTATAATTAATCAATGAGATAGCTGAGTCTGCTGTCATCCTGTCAAGTTCACTATATAATACTTTATTCAGTCCATATTCTTTTGCCAAAGCAGTAAAATTATATCATCCTGTGATTTTTGGTATAATGATATCATTTTTATAAAAAGTTATAAACCGATGGCAAAAAAACTGCTATCTGTAGTAGATATATCTCTGATAGTACGATAATTACAAATGTATTGGTCCATAAAGTTCTCCGGTATTAATCCAAAAAATCTCTGTCATAGAAGATTTAATAGGTTGTACATTATTAGTTCCATTCCAAAAATATCACCCATACAGTCTATATACACCCGTTATATTTATAAATACATAATCTATGAAGTTTTTGAAATTTTTGTAATAATCCACAGCTATCAACAATGCATCAAGGATTGATAAAAATACTTAGGATGATTTGTACCGATATATATGTTCTCATTCCCTCAGATTCACTAAAAGCCTTCGGTATTTAGGGAATAAATAAAATCGGAGATTTTACTTCCGTTAAATATACATATAACCAATAATATCAGTGCAACGACTTTTTACAGACAGGCTTAAATTAAAGGTTAAAATTATCAGTATTATTCATATAATATAAATCCCCCTTTACAATGATATAAAATAAATTATGCATTACTGACTTCAATATATCATAGCAAGTATCAAAATACAATTTACAAAATATTATGATAGTAAAAAGCTGAAATAATAAATAAAAAAATAAAGTCCTTGACAGCAGTTCCAGATGATGTATAATGTTTTTGTTTAATAACACTAAACTTTTTACTTAGAAATAGTGTGCAACACAAAGAAGGCTTTTATGGAGATCGGTTCAAAAACTAAAAAAAGACTCAGAGTGCTTGCAGGGCTTACACAAGAAGAGCTTGCTGATAGAGCGGAATTGTCAAAGGTTTATTTCGCATGACTGGAGAATGATATTACTTCACCGTCTATAGCAACTCTTCTTGATATTTTTGCAATGCCTTGGGTGGAAATAAAGGACTTCTTTGATGAGAAACCGAAACGCAGGTGGTTTTTACAGAAGAAGATTACTTTATTAAAGAGGACAAAAGAACTAAATAATACCATCAAATGGATAATACCGAATGCACAAAAATATGATGGAGCCTATACTTCAAATTATCGAGCCGGGAGGACAGACATATCCTGACAATCCTCATGACGGTGAGGAGTTCGGATATATTCTTTCCGGAACTGTGGAGATACATAGGGAAATGATGTGTATTCGGCAAAAAAAGGTGAGAGCTTTTTATTTTACATCCGATAAAAAGCATTATATCAGCTCAAAGCAGGTGCAAGACTTATTTGGGTCAGCACACCGCCTAATTTTTTTAAAAATTGGAGGAAAGTATGTCGACATCCCTTATTGATTTGGAACATATCTCAAAGAGTTTTGACGGAGAGATTGTTTTTAGATGATTTAAATTTATCAATTAAAGAAAAACTCATTTGTAACTTTACTCAGTCCTTCGGGTTTGCGGTAAGACTACCACCCTTAGAATAATAGAGAGTTTGCACGAGGCGGATACCGGAAGAGTAATTTTTGACGGTAAGGATATATCTAATCTGCTGCCGAATAAAGAAATTTAAATACTGTATTTCAAAAGTATGCATTATTTCCTCATATGAACATTGCGGAAAATATAGCCTTCGGTTTGAAGATAAAGAATAAATCCAAGGCATATATTGACGACAAGATAAAATATGCGCTTAAGCTGGTAAACCTTTCCGGATAGAAAATAGAAATATAAACCTGCTCTCAGGCGGACAGCGACAAAGAATTGCAATTGCCAGAGCTATAGTAAATGAGCCGAAGGTACTCTTACTTGATGAGCACTTGGAGCACTTGATCTTAAGCTGCGTCAGGATATGCAATATGAGCTTATCAGACTTAAAAATGAGCTGGGTATCACTTTTCGTTTATGTTACACATGATCAGGAAGAGGCGCTTACAATGTCCGATACCATCGTGGTTATGAATCAAGGGGATATATACAGCAGATGGGTACACGAACAGATATATAATGAGCCTGAAAATGCCTTTGTAGCGGACTTTATAGGGTGAATCAAATATAATCAGCGGAACCATGATACAGGATAAACTTGTAGATATCTTCAGACAAAAATTTGCCTGTGTGGATGTGGGATTTGGAACAAATAAGCCTGTTGACGTTGTAATAAGACCTGAGGGATATTGATCTTGTAGAGCCTGATAAAGGGAACCTTGGTAGGCAGGGTTACTCATTTGATATTTAAGGGGTGCATTATGAGATGGAAGTCACAACTCGAACGGATATGAGTGGCTGGTACATTCTACAGATATGTTCCCGGTAGGCAAGGAAGTCAGCATCAGTGTGGATCCTTTTTGATATACAGATAATGAACAAGCCTGAGTCTGAGGGATGAGGAGGCTGTGGGTGTAAATGAATAAGGATTTAAGAAAAGTACTTGCATTCCCGTATATTCTTTGGATGATAGGTTTTACAATAATACCCCTGTCGCTGATTTTTTTATATGGACTGACTGATAGGAGCGGAGCTTTACAGTGGCAAATGTGCTTTCAATATTTGCAAAGATCATTTTAAAGGCACTTTTTATTGTCAATAATATTATCAATTGTAAGTACGGCTATTTGCCTTGTAATGGCATTTCCGCTGGCACTTACTCTTAAAAGCAAAAAGCTTAACAAGGGAAGCCTTATAGTATTTATATTTATTTTGCCTATGTGGATGAATTTCTTGCTTAGAACTCTTGCATGGCTTTCACTTTTGGAGAAAAACGGAATTATAAATACGATTTTAAACTTCTTGCATCTGCCGAATTTAAATATCATCAATACACCGGCAGCTATTATCCTAGGTATGGTTTACAACTATCTGCCTTTTATGGTACTTCCTATATACAATGTACTTGAAAAGATAGATGACAATACAATAAATGCCGCAAGAGATCTTGGTGCAAATACAATGCAAACACTTACTAGGGTAATAATACCTCTTAGCATTCCGGGTATTGTTAGCGGTATAACTATGGTATTTGTGCCGGCACTGACAACATTTGTTATCAGCAATATCCTTGGCGGAAGCAAGGTGCTTTTGATAGGAAATGTAATAGAGCAGGAGTTTACAAAGGGAAGCAATTGGAATCTGGGTTCCGGACTTTCACTGGTAATGATGATCTTTATACTTATCAGTATGGCATTTATTGCCAAGTATGATAAAGACAGGGGAGGGCATGAGCGTTTGATCTATTCAAAGATAAAGAAAAAGTACTGGGAGATTTTTACCTGGTATTTATATTGATTTTTTTATATGCCCCTATAGCAACCCTTATGATACTAAGCTTTAATGCTTCAAAGTCAAGGAACAGGTGGGGTGGATTTACTTTTGACTGGTATGGCGAGCTTTTTAAAAGTGCCACAATAATGTCCGCCTTTAGAAACACATTGGTGATAGCGTTTTTGTCAGCACTTATCGCCACGCTGATAGGAACCGTAGCGGCACTAGGTATCAACAATATGAGAAAGGTACCTAAAACTGTGGTAATGGCAGTCAACAATATTCCTATGCTGAATGCGGATATTGTAACAGGTATCTCTTTGATGCTTGGATTTATAGCTTTTGGAATAAGCCTTGGATTTAAGACTATTCTCATAAGCCATATAACCTTCAATATTCCATATGTCATACTTTCTGTAATGCCTAAGCTTAAGCAGACTGAGAGAGTTACATATGAGGCGGCGCTGGATCTTGGAGCCACACCGATTGTAGCCTTTTTTAAGGTAGTATTTCCGGATATATTTCCGGGAGTAATATCGGGATTTTTACTGGCATTTACAATGTCGCTGGATGATTTTATAATAACACATTTTACAAAGGGAGCAGGTATAAACACTATATCAACTTTGGTATATTCAGAAGTTAGAAGAGGTATAAAGCCTAGTCTGTATGCCCTTTCTACAATTATTTTTGCTACCGTTTTGATACTGCTTATAGTATCAAATATTGCACAAAATAAAATAAAGAAAAAATAAATAGAAGATAAGAGGAAATAAGCGTGAAAAAGAAATTTGTAAGTATAATGACATTGATGAGTATGCTTTCCGTGGCTGTATTATCAGGATGCGGAAAAAGTGATGCAGGTGCCAAGGCAGGCAGTGCAGGCGAGCTTTATGTATATAACTGGGGTGAGTATATTGACGAGAGTGTTGTGGAGGAGTTTGAAAAAGAAACAGGTATCAAGGTCGTTTATGATATGTTTGAGACCAATGAGGAAATGTATCCGGTACTTGAGGCCGGCGGTGTGGTATATGATGTAGTATGCCCTTCAGATTATATGATCGAGAAGATGATACAAAATGATATGCTTGCGGAGATTAACTTTGATAATGTTCCTAATATCAAGAATATTGATACAAAGTATATGGATATGGCAAAGTCATTTGATCCTGAGAATAAATATGCTGTACCATATGCTTGGGGTACTATAGGGTATTCTTTATAATACTTCAATGGTGAATGATGAAATCACAAGCTGGAGCGATCTTTGGAATCCTAAGTATCAGGAAATATCCTTATGCAGGATTCTGTAAGAGATGCCTTTATGGTTGGTGAGAAGATGCTTGGATACTCTATGAATACAACAGATAAGGCTGAGCTTGAGAAGGTAAAAGAAAAACTTATAGAACAAAAGCCGCTCGTGCAGGCCTATGTAATAGATCAGGTAAGAGATAAGATGATTGGTGGAGAGGCAGCTATAGGGTGTTATTTACTCAGGCGAGATGCTCTATGTTCAAAATGAAGTTGCAAATTCAGGAGAAGATTTTTGAACTTAAGTATGTAATACCGAAAGAGGGTACAAACCTTTGGATTGATGCATGGGTAATTCAAAGAATGCAAAGAACAAGGAGAATGCGGAGAAGTGGATAGACTTCTTAAACAGACCTGAGATTGCAAGAAGAACTTTGAATACATTACATATCCTACTCCAAATAAAGCGAGCTTTCGAGCTTTTGGATAAAGGAGCTTCAGGAAAAATACAGCACTCTTCCCGACAGATGATATGTTAAAGAACAGCGAAATATTTAAATATCTCGGAGATGAGGGCGACAGCCTTCTAATGACCTTTGGAAAGAAGTGAAGGGAAACTAGAAAAGTACTACCGTGGACTTAGTCCATGGCAGTTTTTCTGTGTTTACTTATAACCAAATTTAGTATATAATTTAGTCATAATTTGGAGGTGATATTATGCAGATTGTGCCTATAGAGGATTTGAAAGATACTGTGCAGATTGAGAAGAAATGTCAAAACAGCCCGGTTTTGTGACTAAAAACAGTTACGGAAAAGCTTGTAGTTATGAATATGGAATACTATGAGTCTAAGATTGCTAAAAATTGCAGAGGCTGATTTTTATTAATGAAGGTATTGTGGATTTTGCAAATGAGAAAAATAAATGATGGAAAAAAGTAATAAAAAAATTGAAGGATAAATATGGAATACAGTAATTTTTCATATTATCTTACTAATTGTGCACAAAATGATTTAGCTAATATAGTTGAATATATTGATAGAGAATTATGTAATAGAGATGCTGCAATCTCATTTTATTCAGCATTTTGAAAAAGAAATGGAAAATTTATATAAATTTCCAAACATAGGTTCAAGATTAAACAATATATATTTGAAAAGAAATGATATATGTAAAGGTAACGGTTAAAAATTATATAGTGTATTATTTTGTTGAAAAAAAGAAAGAACATGATAGTAGTAGTAAGAATAGGACATTCTTTGCAAAATCAGGATAACTTGTTAAAATGATAGAAAACATCCCACAGGCTTAGTGTAGTCTGTGGGATATTTTTACTCAAATATAAAGTTTCATTTGGTTTTAAACAAATCTTACTCTGTCAGCGATATTCTCTTTCTCTTTAGAATCAGGGTTCTGTTACAATTCCGCCAAAAAGGCATTTGTGCGATTAATTTCCATGACTTGGGAATTTCAAACATTTCTTGAACAAGGCTGTCAATTACAGGATTATAGTGCTGTAAGTTTTGCACCGATTCAAGCTCTCTAAGACCTGTCAGATATTTATTTGCAACATACCGTTTGCTTGATTTTGCCCAAAACAGGAAAGTTATCTGCATATGTCAGGGAACTTTTTCTTGCAGTGTGCTACAACTTCTTCATCATAAAAAAATAAAGTATTGTACCTGCTGCAGCCTTAAATCCGTCGATTTTTCACGAGGAACCTTGCTTTTAAAAAGTATCAAATATTCTATCCCAAAAGCTCATCCTGTTTCTCATCTGTAACTACAAGTACACGAGCACTCTTCATATTAAAGGCATCAGGTATCAGTTCGGTAATCTCTTCAATAAGCTTTTTAACTTCTGCATTTTGATACCGGAAGTGTTTTGTTTAGATTATAGTAAGTTCTTCTTTGTTTTAAAATTATCTATAAGTTTCATAAATTCTCCAATCTATAATAAATGTGTATACTATATCTGATTATTATAGTATAATTTTTGCTATTTAAAAAGTATATGGATTTTTTTAATATATAGAAGACTATGTTTTTGTTACCGGTTTGATATATAATATACTTAATATTATATATGTTGTTTATCGGGAATAAGGAGGCAGTATGGAGTTTATAAAAAGGCATAAAATGTTTCTTATAAAGACACTTATTATATCATTTGCTTTTTGTTACAATTGCTATTCCGATGAATATGTGGTTATATAAGAAATTAGACTTGTATAGAATAGGCAAAAGTGCAGTTTACGTTTTTCGGAATATGGTTCAGTGTATCTGCAATAGATTTGCTGCTATAAAATATTATGTAAAATAAGGACAATATTTGAAGGCGAAGAGTTTATGTTCAGACTCACAGAAGAAGAAAAGCATGACTTGAGGGTGCAAAATTTTTCACCTCAAGATGAGGGGTACAAGATACCTTCATTACACCTTTACTGAACAGGGAATCTATATGCTTATGACTGTATTAAAGGGTGACCTTGCAGTAAAGGTAAAAGTGAGAGCTTTAGTTCATGCTTTCTAAACAAATGAAAGACTACATTGTAGAAAATTAAGAAATGTATAACAAGCTAACATACGTAAAATTGACAAGTTCATTTATCTGAACATATAAAAGCTTATATTAGAAAATATGTAATTTTAATTAGGGGAGAATTTTTGGTGGAAAAATTTGGAGAATAAAAATATACAAATTTAAAAAGTTTAGGATTCTTGGAAGCATTGTTAGGGTTTTTAGGTTTTTAGGATTTGTATTTGATTATGTAGCATTTTTCATTTTGGTTTTATTGTTTTTTTCATGTAGAATGATGCACAGAGTATTAAGAATAAAGATGACAAAAGACATACTTTATACAGAGGTGTTTTGGCAGCTATAGTTTACAGTAATATAGTTATAACTAACGGTGGATATATCCATGATAAATACTCAGCCATGACTATTTTAATCAGCGTAGCTTTTGCTATAGCATAATAGTGAATACTATTATTGAAAAAGTTGAATGTAGTTGAAGTTGATTTAGTGTTTATTGAGTTCGTAATTATACGATAAAGACACCGGTATGTCGGTGTTTTATTATATTTAGCTAGAAACCACATCAGTGCCATCATCACTGTAAATCCGAAGGCAAATAATATAACTCCTATATTTGAATGTTTCCCCTTCACTCATTTCAGGGATAAGTTCCTCTACTACAACATACATCATAGCTCCCTGCTGAAAAGCTTAGAAGATATGGCATCACGGGGATAAAAAAATATTTGATGCCCAAAAGCATTATCAGTGCTGCAATAGGTTCTACGCACCTGAGTACACCGTAGAATAGTGCTTTCATTTTGCTCTGTCCTTCCGCATGAAGAGGCATTGATATAATGGCTCCCTCAGGAAGTTTTGAATAGCGATACCGAGAGAGTGCAGGCAGCTCCTGCAGATATACCGAGGTTACCGTTTAAAAATCCTGCATATACTATACCGACTGCCATTCCCTCAGGTATGTTGTGAAGAGTAACTGCAAAGTACCATCATAGTTGTTCTTGCAAAGCTTGCTTTTTCTACCCTCAGCTTTGTTGCATACATATGTAAATGAGGAATTATATGGTCAAGACTAAGTAAGAATAAGGTTCCGAGCCAAAAGCAATAAATGCAGGAAGAAAAGCTGAGCCTGCCTGCACGGATTCTTCCATCTGTTCAATAGCAGGAATTATAAGACTCCAGACGGATGCAGCCACCATAACACCTGCGAGCAAAAGCCTGTCAGTGCTCTTTGAACACTTCTGCTCAGTCCGTTTTCATAAAAAGTACACCTGCAGCACCTAATGATGTACCTACAAAAGGAATAAATATTCCTTGTATTGCTTTATATAACATAAATTCACCTCCTATATTAGATTTATATAAATTTGATTGTACGCTATTAATATATCCATATGATAACATTTATAAATACAAATGGCAATATATAAACCTAAAGAATGTATTACTGTATAAATTTTTTTGTAATAGCTTATCTCACTTGAAATACTAAATCCCAAGTCTTTGTATATTTTATATGCAGGTGTATTTTCCAAAAGCAGTTGCAAATGAATCTTGGTTTTTCCATGTCCTTTAAAAATAAAAGTATTGCTTTCATGAGACAGTTTTTCAAGTCCTTTATACAGAAACTCTTCATATATATTAAAACTGTGGAAATAGATATCACAGACATCAAAGCTGAAAGTATAAAAACTGAATGATCCTATCTCTTCGTCTTTATAATAGATATAGAAAATGTCATTATCTTCCTCATAAATGTCGATATCAGGTAACTCATTGCCCGAATATGTGGACAAGTCAAGTTCCATCATAGTTTCCGTGCACTCATAGTCAAATGAAAGTCTTTTTGCACATTCAATTTGCAGGTGAAAAGTTTTTCACATATAAAAAGAAAGCTCTGTACGGTTTTCAAATCAGTATATAGGTAGTCTAGGAGAGCTTTGAAATAACCTTTTTCTGTTAGCTGTATCTGTAAAAGCTATTATCTCGTAAATAATATCATCTATTTCAAATAAAAGCCAAAACGGACATTAGATTTTTCACCTTTATAACAGAGATAATATACACATCTCTCATCATTAAAATCAAAAATAAAAGCGGAAGATGATACTCCCTATCCTGGGCTTCAACTATGGAATTTATTTGATTTATCATATCTTCGGATAAATCTCTTGTTTTTATTATATTCATGGCAATCTCCAGCCTCTCATTTATTGAAATAATACGGGTATATGTGTTATACTTTTAAAAACATAATTATACCCAAAAGGGCTCTTAGGAGAAAATATGATTGCAAAAACTTATTGAAAAATCAAGCAAACAAATGCCCCTATATGTGTAGGTTTAGATCCCTTATTTCACATATACGGATTATATACTAGATGAGAAGATAAAAGAAATACGGAAAAAACCACAAAGGCTATAGGGAGGCTTTCTTTGAGTTCAACAAAGAGATAATTGACAAGACCTATGATCTTATTCCGTCCATAAAAACCTCAGATAGCTATGTATGAGGAGTTTGGAATAGAGGAATGATTGCTTACCAAAAAAAGTGTCAGTATGCCAAGGAAAAGGGGTTGCTGGTAATCGGTGATGCAAAAGAGGAATATAGGTTCAACTTCACTTGCTTATGCAAAGGCACATATCGGAGTAAGTGATGTGTTGGGCGAAAAATAGTAGGGATTTGATACGGATTTTTGTGACTGTAAATCCATATCTCAGTACAGACAGTGTGAAAGCCTTTTTATAGATGTATGTAACAGTGAGAATAAAGGGTATGTTGTACTTGTAAAGACTTCAAAATCCATCAAGCGGTGAATTCAGGATCAGCTTATAGACGGAACACCTCTTTATGAGCTTGTAGCTAAGAAGACCTGTGAATGAGATTGCTATGAGCATGGATGGAAACTATTCAAATGTAGGTGCCGTAGTCGGTGCTACATATCCTAAGATGAGTGCAATACTCAGAGAAAAGATGCCGAATACTTTCTTCCTTGTGCGGGGCTATGGTGCACAGGGTGCAACAGCCGAGGATTTAAAGCCATGCTTTAATAAAGACGGACTTGGTGCCGTAGTCAACTCCTCAAGAGGAATTATAGCCGCATATAAGCAGGAAAAGTATTCTTCACTTGAGTTTGGAGATGCGGCAAGAGCGGCTGTAAAGGATATGATAGTAGATATAAACAGAGTTTTATAAAGAGAGTGAAATGACAAAGATAATGGATAACGGGAAGGTACTTTCCCAGGACGAACTGAGTAAAGATATATATTCGATTTGGATAAAGACAGATATAGCAAAGACCACAAAGCCGGGACAATTTGTAAATGTATACACAAAAGACCCTTCAAAGCTTTTGCCAAGACCTATAAGTATATGTGAGGTAGGCAAAGACTCTATAAGGCTTGTGTACAGAGTTACGGGTGAAAATGCCGGAACAAAGGGAATTTTCAAACTTAAAAACCGGAGATGATATCAAAGTTTTGGGACCTCTTGAAACAGCTTTCCTACGGATTCAAGTCTACTATCATATAGGAGGAGTATAGAATACCTCCGATGCTTGAGCTCACAAAGCAATCAGACGGTGAGAAGATCATAGTGCTTGGATTTAGAGACGAGTAATACCTTCCTTGCCAGAAGAACTTGAGAGTTATGGGAAAGTGTATATTGCCAGTGAAGACGGAAGCATAGGCACAAAAGGGTAATGTATTGGACGCAATAAGAGAAAACAAATTAAGTGCCGAAAAGAATTCTTGCTTGCGGTCCTACTCCAATGCTTAGAGCTATAAAAATTATGCAGCTGAAAATAATATAGAATGTTTCCTGTCATTGGAAGAGAAGATGGCATGCGGAATAGGCGCATGCTTAAACTATACATGTAAATCAAGTGATATTGACAGCCACTCCAGGTAAAAACAAAAGAGTTTGTACTGAAGGACCGATATTTAATGCTTCGGAGGTGGAACTATGATAAATACAAAAAGTAAAGATTGCAGGAGTAGAGTTTAAAAATCCTGTGACAGGTTTGCAAAGCGGAACCTTCGGACATAGTGAGAAGAATTTGCAGACCTTGTAGATATCAACAGGCTTGGTGCGGTAACTACAAAGGGTGTTACCAAAATATTCCGTGGGAAGGAAATCCCACACCCAGAATTGCTGGGAAGTCTATGGCGGTATGTTAAATGCTATGGGACTTCAAAACCCGGGGAGTTGATACCTTTATTGAAAGGATTTTGAAATTCCTAAAGAAAAAGGATACAAAGATAATAGTAAATGTCTGCGGAAGAAGTGTTGGGGACTATATTGAAACCGTTGAAAGACTATCAGACGAGGATGTGGATATGTTTTGAAATCAATATATCACTGCAATGTATCACATGGAGGTATTGCTTTCAGGTACAAATGTTGATAGTGTAAGATTGAGATCCTACAAAAGCAGATGAAGGCTCATTCAAAGAAGCCTATTATCATGAAACTTTCACCGAATGTTTACGGATATAACCGAGATTGCAAGGGGCTGCCGAGGCCGCAGGAAGCGATGCGCTCACTTATAAATACCATCACCGGTATGAAGATAGATATCAATAAAGAGATGTTTTGCAATAGCAAATGGGACAGGCGGAATGTCAGGTCCTGCCATTAAAGCCGGTAGCTTTAAGAATGGTGTATCAGGTGGCAAATGCTGTTAATATACCTATAATAGGGTATGGGAGGTATAGCCACTTTTGAGGATCTGGTAGAATTTATGCTTGCAGGTGCGACAATGGTAGAGTGTGGAACCGCAAATTTTATAAATCCAGGTGCAAGCATAGAAGTAGCAAATGGTATTGAAAAGTATCTTGAAAACAACGGATTCAAAGATGTAAACGAGATTATAGGCTTGGTAAAATAAGCCTTTGAATGGAGAATTTATGGAGAACTACAAAAAAGAATTTATTGATTTTATGATAGAGTGTGAAGTTTTAAAGTTCAGTGACTTTGTGACAAAGAGCGGAAGAAAGACTCCGTTCTTTGTTAATACAGGAGTTTTACAGAAGCGGAGCACAGCTGAAAGCTTGGAAGAGTACTATGCAAAAGGCTATAAGAGGCACTTTCGGTGATAAATTCGATATCCTTTTCGGACCTGCGTACAAGGGTATTCCTCTTAGTGTTGCAACATCAATGGCTCTTAGTGAAGATGGTGTGGATGTAAAATATTGTTCAAACAGAAAAGAAGTAAAAGATCATGGAGATACAGGTATTTTACTTGGTTCACCTATTAAGGACGGAGATAAGATCGTTATAATAGAGGATGTTACTACAGCAGGAACATCTATTGAGGAGACTCTGCCTATTATAAAAGCGCAGGGAAATGTAGATGTACTCGGTCTTGTAGTAAGTGTGGACAGATGTGAAAGAGGTCAAGGCGAGAAGTCGGCACTTGTAGAGATAAGTGAAAAGTACGGTATAAAGACTACAGCCATTGTTACAATGAATGAAGTGGTAGAGTATCTTTATAATAAAGAAGTAGGTGGCAGAGTTATTATCGATGATAAATTAAAGGCTGCTATCGATGATTACTACAAGATTTACGGGGCGAAATAAAATCCGACGGAGGAAAGATGGAAAAGGCATATAAACTTATGAAATTCTGCGGCATAGCAGGAATCGTTATCGGTGTAGTAATGATAACTGTAGGAGTTGCCACAGGTGTTATGTCCATTTGTAAACGGGGCAAGATTGCTTGTAGGTAAGAATAATATAGAGTTTTGATATGAATAAACTTGGAACGAAGTTTAGATTCACAGGGATAGTTTTATTTATAATATATCTTTTGGTATTATGCTATTTTCTCTTTTTTGCAGAAGCATTTGGAAGAGGAATATCTCTTGAAGCACATGGTTACAATACAATACCATTTTTCGAGATAAGAAGATATATTGATAATTTTGATAAGCTTGGTATGATAACGGTGATGAATCTGGGGGGCAATGTGCTTGCTTTTATGCCCTTCGGATTTTTCAGACCGATAATCGGCAGAAGAAAAAATGCATTATTAAGAACTTTGATTCAGGGCTGTTTGTTTTCATGTGTGGTGGAGGTTATACAGCTTTTGACCAATGTTGGAAGCTTTGATGTAGAACGATATTATATTGAATACATTGGGAGTTTTTCTGGGCTATATTATTTTTATTCTGTTTTAAACTTATCATATGGAGACAGGAATGAGTTTTTTAAAAAAGAGAATAGGAATTCCTTTTTAGAAGAGAAGAAAAATATTTTTGGACTCTGACAGATTTTTATCGGCAGAGGACAAGATAAAGATTGCCACCAGTAGAAAAGATATGGTTGACTATGAGGACGACCATTTTGCAAAAGGATGCAAAATTTGCATTGTTTATGGATATAGTTGCTGTGGTACTGCTTGTTTTTGCGGTAAGAAAAGTGATGAGAAAAACCAGGGTGCACCAAGTACTCAGGTATCGGCTTTTTGCACTTTGTTCATTTCTGTTTTGCGGCGGCGGGATTTTATTATTCGCTAAAATCTTTTAAACAGGGAACAGCTAGAAAATCACTTTCAGTGGTTACTACAATACTTGGAGGTTTTATTTTTACTATGGTTTATGATATTTATTCTTGGGATAACAGGCTGATAGTAGAGAGAATAAATCTGGCAATGGAAGAATCTCTCAGATAAAAACAGAGAGAGAGATCAGATTTGGTGAATTTTTCTTTAGACTTTCAAGCTTTTTGGAACAAGTAAATGATTTGAGAATAAAAAGAGATACCGGGGAGTTTGAAAAGCAAAGCTTTGAAGAACTTAATATATCTCAAGATGAACTTTTTATGATTTAAAAGAAGAAAACTATGAAGAATCCGTATACAATCCGGATGTATTGGAGAAGCTGTGTAACAAGGAGTTTGTGTCACCGCTTTTAAGTCTTTCTTTTGAGGTGAGGGCTGCACTTGTGGCAGTATTTGAAGGAGACCTTGAAGGATTTGTCAATATTTTGGAGCTGTTTTTACAGGTGTATGGTATATGCCTTGATGGAGGAGATGCCAAAAGGAAATCTCTGAGGCTATTTGTTAGGTACGCTTCCGACTACCTTGATATCACAGCAAGAAAAAAAGATAATGAAAAGCTTCACTACTTCCAACAGATTTTTTTATAATATAATTATGAATGATGATCTGTCTGATCTAAGATATCTTTTTAAATTCGGAGAATACATCGGTGAAAATGAGATAAAAAAACTGCAGAATACCTTAATTCGCTTGATATGGAGACTGTCAGACTATGTGCAAAAAACTTTTGTAGAACGGATATAGGGACGGTTTTATTGCAATGCAAAAGGATATCTCAAAGAGAAGTGTTGTATCTTTAATATATCGTATAGGATTTGAGAGAATCGTAAAAAGAAGCTGTTATACTCTTTGAAGATATGGGATTTGAGGTGGTGCTTGACAGAAAGCCTTACAGACTTGCCGATATGTCACATATCAGAAATCGAGGGTATTTGCAGTGGTGGTGTAAACAGACAGTTTGAGTACGATCATAAGTATGATATGAATATCTTTACAAAGAAGGCATATCTTGACAGAAAAATTTGAGATAAGTAAGCAGACATTTGAAGAGATAAAAGGAGAAATATGGCTCGTTACGGCGGTCCTGCATTGATGGATGCATTTGGTGACACTGAATTTTTGCCTGTAAAGAAAAAAATTCCGACAATACTTTTTCTGAAAAGCAAAATAATTTGATGAACAATTACAGAAATGATATGATGCTTTTGCAGGATGAGTATATAGATACTTCAGGTACGGCATTTTGTATTATTGCATGGCCTCTTCCAAGTATTGCAAAGGAGCCTGAGGGTTTATTCAAATATATTTGATGATATTATAAGAATAAATACTTTGGATGCGGAAAAATACAAAACTGCACAGCAAAAGATTATAGATGCACTCGATAAGGCTGATACTGTAAGAGTTATCGGAGGTAAGAACAATAAGACAGATCTTACTATAAAGCTTCATGAGTTAAAGGATCCTTCCAAGGAGACAAATTTTGAAAACTGTGGAGCTGATGTAAATATTCCTGTAGGTGAGGGTGTTCACATCTCCTGTACTTGAAGGAACTAACGGGATACTTTTTGTTAAGGATGTCTTTTTGGCAGGATATCATTTAAAGAATCTCTGTATAACTGTAAAGAACGGTATGATTGAGGACTATATCTGCGAGAACTTTGAGACAAGAGAAGATAACAGAAGAATGGTTGAAGATTCCATCTTAAAGGGACATAAGTCTTTACCTATGGGCGAGTTTGCCATAGGAACAAATGTGGTTGCTTATAATGTAGCTAGAAGTATGACATTTTTGAGAAAATGCCTATTTTGATTGCTGAAAAAATGGGGCCTCATTTTGCGTTCGGAGATACATGTTATTCACATGATGAAGAAAATGTTTCTTACAATCCTGACGGTAAAGCTATTATAGCCAGAGATAATGAATGCTCTATAAAGAGAAAGACAGATATCAAGAGCGCATATTTTAATTGTCACACAGACATTACAATCCCTTTAGTTGAACTGGGGGATATCTATACAAATGAGCCTGACGGTACAAATACTTATATCATCAAGGATGGTAGATTTGTGCTTGAGGGCAGCGAAATATTGAATGAATAAAGAAGTTCATAGGCTTTGTTTTACAAATTATTTTGTAAAACAAAGCCTATGGTTGATATACAATAAATATTATTTTTCAAGGTGGAGGCAAGTATACTTGGGAATGATTGACACAGTAGTTTGTATTTGTTAGACTAATGAGAAAAAGTAATAGAAACTGCATTGAACCGTTCAATTTGGTCAATGTGTATCCGGCAAAAAGGAGAAAAGCCATGGCAAGAATCATAGGTGAAGGCATCACATTTGATGATGTACTATTGCAACCCGGCATATTCAGAAGTTATAGGAAATCAAATCGATATTTCTACATATTTAACAAAGAATATTAAATTAAATATCCCTTTGATGAGTGCAGGAATGGATACAGTTACAGAACATAGAATGGCTATAGCTATGGCCAGACAGGGTGGAATCGGAATAATTCATAAAAATATGAGTATTGAAGAGCAGGCAGAAGAAGTAGATAAGGTAAAGCGTTCGGAAAAAACGGTGTTATTACAGATCCTTTTCTATCTTTCCTTAAAGCATACGCTTTTAGATGCCAATGAGCTGATGGCAAAGTACAGAATCTCAGGAGTTCCTATAACCGAGGGAATAAAACTTGTAGGTATTATTACGAACCGAGACCTGAAATTTGAAGAGGATTATACAAAGAAAATATCAGAGTGTATGACAAAAGACCATCTGGTTACAGCGCTTGAAGGTACTACTTTGGATGAAGCCAAGAAGATATTGGCACGTGCCCGTGTAGAGAAGCTTCCTATAGTGGATAAGGACGGCAATCTTAAAGGGCTTATTACAATAAAAGATATAGAAAAGCAAATAAAAGTATCCGAATTCAGCCAAGGATTCTCAAGGGAGACTCCTTTGTGGAGCCGCACTTGGAATTACAGGAAATGTACTTGAAAGATGTGAAGCTCTTGTAAATGCAAAGGTTGATGTTGTGGTACTGGATTCCGCACATGGACATTCCAAAAATGTAATTGACTGTATAAAGGCAATTAAGGAAAAAATATCCTGAAATTCCTGTTATAGCGGCAATGTAGCAACAGGTGAAGCTACAAGAACACTTATTGAAGCGGGAGCTGACTGTATAAGGTCGGCATAGGGACCCGGATCTATTTGTACCACCAGAGTGGTGGCAGGGTATAGGTGTACCGCAAATTAGTGCAATAATGAATTGCTATGCTGTGGCAAAGGAGTATAATATACCTATAATAGCAGATGGAGGAATTAAATTTTCAGGTGATATTACAAAGGCATTGGCAGCAGGTGGAAACGTATGTATGATGGGTTCACTTTTTGCAGGATGTGATGAATCACCGGGAGACTTTGAATTGTATCAGGGTAGGAAGTATAAAGTATACCGTGGTATGGGATCTCTTGCAGCCATGGAAAAAGGCAGCAAGGACAGATATTTCCAGACAGATGCAAAAACTTGTACCTGAGGGAGTAGAAGGAAGAGTGGCATATAGGGGATTGGTGGAAGATACCGTATTCCAGTTACTTGGAGGACTCAGATCAGGGTATGGGATATTGTGGTGCAGAAGGATATAAAGACACTTCAGGAGACTTCGGAATTCATAAAGATAAGTGCCGCATCCTTAAAGGAGAGTCATCCTCATGATATCCATATAACAAAAGAAGCACCGAACTATTCATCAGAAGATAATTAAAAAAACAAACATAAGGGGATACAAGATGAATGCAACATTAGTGGTTATGGCAGCCGGTATCGGCTCAAGATTTGGTGGAGGTATAAAGCAATTGGCACCGGTAGGACCAAATGGTGAGATAATTATGGACTATTCCATATATGATGCCAAGGAGGCCGGATTTAACAAGGTTGTATTTATAATCCGTAAAGATCTCGAGAAAAGATTTTTAAAAGAGATCATCGAGGGACAGAGTAAAGAAATATATAGATGTGGACTATGCTTATCAAGATCTTAACGATCTTCCGAAAGGATTTGAATGTCCGAAAGAAAGAAGTAAGCCGTGGGGAACCGGTCAGGCATTGCTCTCTGTGAAAGGTATTGTAAATGAGCCTTTTGCGGTAATAAATGCAGATGATTATTACGGAAAAGAAGGCTTCAAAGTAATATATGACTATATGACAAATAAGATGGATAAAGACAGTAAAAAACTTGATTTATGTATGGCGGGATTTGTACTTAAGAATACTCTTTCAGATAATGGCGGAGCAACAAGAGGGTATGTAGGTTGACTCAAACAATAAACTGGCTGATGTGACAGAAACCTTTGAGATAGAAATAAAGGACGGAGTACTTAATGCCGCTGATGAAAAACGGTAATAAAAGAGATGTAGATCTTGATGATATCGTATCAATGAATATGTGGGGACTGACACCTGAATTTCTGGATATTTTGGAAGAAGGTTTCCCGAAATTCTTAGCGGCATGACAAATGAGTTGAAAAACGAATACTGTGCCGTCAGTAATAGATGAAACAATCAAATCGGACAGAATAAGCGTAGAAGTATTAAAAAGCCATGACAAAATGGTTCGGAGTAACATATAAAGAGGACAAGGAGATAGTTGTTAATTCAATAAGAGCCTTGATAGATAAGGGAGTTTACCCTGAGAAAATTTTTAATTAAGAGGAATTTAGTGACAAAGCTTAGAACAGTGATAATGGGACATAAAAATCCGGATACAGATTCAATCTGTGCGGCTATAAGTTATGCCGATCTAAAGTCAAAAACTGAAGAGGAGAGTTTTCACCAAGGCGTGCCGGCAGAAATCAATGAGGAAACCAAGTTTGTACTGAATTGCTTCAAGGTTAAACCGCCTAAGCTTACTGAAAGTGTAAAAAACTCAAGTAAAAGACGTTGAGATAAAACATACAAAGGGTGTTGATAAGAACATATCATTTAAAAAGGCGTGGTCACTTATGCAGGAGCTTGATGTTGTGACATTGCCTACAGTAAATGCTGATGGTGACCTTGAGGGAATAATATCGGTCAGTGATATAGCAAACTCATATATGAATATATATGACAGCAGAATTCTTGCAAAGGCGAATACAAGATATTCAAATATTATAGAGACAATAGAAGGAACTTTGGTAGTCGGTGATGACAAGGCTTACTTTAATGCAGGCAAGGTAGTTGTTGCGGCGGCAAATCCGGATATGATGGAATACTATATAGAAAAGGATGATCTTGTAATACTGGGAAATAGATATGAGATGCAGCTTTGCGCCATTGAGATGGGAGCCGCATGTATTGTGGTATGTGAGGGTGCCGGTGCATCCATGACTATAAAAAAGCTGGCAAAGGAAAACGGAACCACTATTATTACAACAGCCTATGATACATTTACTGTAGCAAGACTTATAAATCAGTCCATGCCTATAAACTACTTTATGAAGACAGAGAATCTGATAACATTTGAAAATGAGGACTATCTGGATGAAATAAAGGAAGTGATGGCCACTGTAAGACATAGAGACTTCCCTATTCTTGATAAAAACGGAAAATATCTTGGAATGTTTTCAAGAAGAAACCTGCTTGGTGCCAAGGGTAAAAGAGTAATTATGGTGGATCACAATGAAAAGAGTCAGGCAGTAGACGGTATAGAGCATGCTAATGTTATTGAAATAATAGATCATCACAGACTTGGTACTGTGGAGACCATAGGACCTGTATATTTCAGAAATCAGCCGCTTGGATGTACATCTACAATTATTTATCAGATGTATCATGAAAAGGGAGTGGAGATTCCAAAGCATATTGCGGGACTTCTTTGTTCAGCTATTATTTCAGATACCTTGCTGTTTAGATCACCTACATGTACTGAAGTAGACAAGGCTGCGGGACTTGACCTTGCAAGAATTGCAGAAATCGATATAGAAAAGTATGCAAACCAGATGTTTTGCTTCAGCAAAGTAATCTTACAGGCAAGACTGACGAGCAGATTTTCCATCAGGATTATAAGACATTTTCACTTGGAAAAATCAGCATAGGAATAGGACAGATAAGTTCTTTAAACGAGGAAGAGCTGAGCGATATTGAAAACAGACTGCTGCCATTCCTTGTAAAGCTTCATGAAAAACAGTTTGGAGGATATGATGTTCTTTATGCTTACAAATATATTGGAGCAGTCAACAAGGCTTATATGTGTGGGTCCGGGAGCTATGGCTCTTGTAATGAAATCTTTCAGAATAGAAGAAGGACTTTATGAGATAAGTGATTCGGGTGTTATAGAGCTTGCTTCAGTGGTATCCAGAAAGAAACAGCTCGTACCAAGTCTGGTACTGGGAATACAGATGTGGGAGATATATGGGAAAAAGACTAATATTACATTAATCGGTATGCCTGCATCAGGTAAATCTTCAGTTGGAGTGGTTTTTGGCAAAGAGGCTTGGAAAAAGTTTGTAGATACTGATATTGTCATTCAAGAAAAATACGGAAAAATTTAAAAAGAGCTTATAGAAGAGCATGGAGATGAGGGCTTTAGAAATTGAGGATGAGGTAAATGCTACCCTTGATGTAAACAATAGTATCATATCTCCGGGTGGAAGTGTGGTATATGGTGAGAAAGCCATGAAGCATTTGAAAGAAATCAGTGTTATAATATATTTGGAACTTTCATATACCGCAATAAAGTCAAGACTTGGAGATTTAAGAGAGGAATTACATTAAAGAAGGACAAAGCTTAAAGGATCTATATCTTGAAAGAGTTCCTCTCTATGAAAAAATATGCAGATATCACAGTCAATGAAATGAAAAAATCATTGTCAAAGACTATTGAAGAGATCTGTGAAAGACTGGGAGAAAAATCTAAAAAGAAAAAGAAACTTTAAAGCTAAGAGATTTCCATTTGCTCCTAAAGATAAGCAGGAAAAAGATCAGTCACAAAAGAGCAGAATAGCGAAAAACATCAGAGAAAAAGAACTTTAAAGATAAAAGCGTCAAAGATAATAACAGCAAAGATAAAAAACTTTAAGGACTTTAAGTACAGATTCAGTAAAGAAAAAAATCTGATATAGCAAATAACAATAAAGCCAAAACAAATAATAATCAAAAGAAAAAAATATAAAGAAATACTTTAAGAAAAAAATGAGAAATTGATTTTAAACCCGAAATATACTTTTACCCCATGTACCGGTGGTAATGGTAAGCTATGCAGACTCTGAAGGTAGAAGTGATATAGTTACCGTGGCATGGACAGGTACAATATGTACAAATCCACCAATGGTATATATTTCTCTTAGACCAAGTAGATATTCATATGATATAATAAAAAATCAGGAGAATTTGTTATAAATCTCACCAATGAAAAACTGGCAAGAATAGCGGATGAATGTGGCGTAAAAATCAGGCAGAGATATTGATAAAGTGGAAAGTATTAAAGATAGAGCAGTTGCCATCAAAGGTGGTAGCTGCTTCATCTATAAAGAAAGTCGGTTTGCATAGAATGTAAGGTAAAAGATATCATAGAGCTTGGTTCACATCATATGTTTTATAGCAAAAAGTAGTGGCTGTAAATGTAGATGCAAAAATATATGGATAGAAAAAACAAATTTGACCTAACAAAAAGCTGACATGGTAGTATATAATCATGGAGAGTATATTGGGCTTTCAAAGGTACTGGGTACCTTTGGTTATAGTGTAAAAAGAAAAAGAAAGTAATCCGGGAGGCATCTTTTTGAAAGAGATGAATTTTTAATGAGCTGAATCATATATACTTTTGCGGTATAGGTGGTATCAGCATGAGCGGACTTACAAGAGTTCTTTTGGAAAAAGACTTTAAAGTCAGCGGATCAGATGCAAAAGAAAAAGTAATATAACAGATGATTTGGAAAAATAGAGGGTAAATATATTTATAGGACAGGCGGCAGCCAATATAACGGATGATATTGATCTGTTTGTATATACAGCTGCAATACATGAGGACAATCCTGAGTTTGCCGCTGTAAAAGAAAAAAATATTCCTATGATGTCAAGAGCTGAGTTGCTTGGATATGTAATGTCAAAGTTTAAAGAAGGTATTGCTATAAGCGGTACTCACGGAAAGGACTACAACAACTTCCATGCTGTCATGTATATTACTTGATTCAGGTGTTGATCCTACTATATCTGTAGGCGGAGTATTAAAAAAGATAGGTGGCAATATTCACATAGGCAAGGGTGAGACTTTTCTAACAGAAGCTTGTGAGTATACAAACAGTTTCCTCGAACTCTATCCTACTATAAGTGTAATACTTAATGTTGAAGAAGATCATTTGGATTTCTTTAAAGATATTGATGATATCAGAAACTCTTTTAAGAAATTTGTAAACAATACAAGCTCTGAGGGTTGTATAATAATAAATGATAAAATTGAAAAATGAAGAAATCACAAAGGATTTCCAAGGCAAGGTAGTAAGATTCGGAACAAAAATCCGATTGCTTTGCCGATAATATAAGATATGATGACTTTGGATATCCTACTTTTGATTTGTTGTATAAGGGCAGTACATATAATGATGTAAAGCTTTGTGTAGGTGGAAACCACAATATAGACAATGCTTTGGCATCTATTTGTGTTGCTCTTGAACTTGGTGTGGACATAGAGCATATAAAGAAGGGACTCTTAGAGTTTACGGGAGCGGACAGAAGATTTGAACTTAAGGGAAAGATGGGAAATATAACCATAGTTGATGATTATGCCCATCATCCCAGTGAGATTACCGCTACTTTAAATATAAGCGGCAAGATATCCACATGACAGACTTGTAGTTGCATTCCAGCCACATACATTCACAAGAACAAAAGGCGTTTTTGAAGAGTTTGCGGAGGCTTTAAAATCTGTGGATCATTGTATTATTGCCAAGATTTATGCGGCAAGAGAAACTGATGATTTGGGTATGAGCGCAAAGCTTTTATCTGAAAGAATCAATGAACTTGGTGGAGATTCCATAGACTTTGATACTTTTGATGAAATCGAAAACTATCTTTTGGAAAATCTGTGTGATGGAGATTTATTCATTACAATGGGTGCAGGAGACATCGTAAGAGTAGGTGAAGTTTTACTCGGGGAAATAAACATGAGTATATAGTACTCAAGTATTATAAATTTTAAGACAAAGGGAGAGCTATGAAGTACAATTTTTAAAGGCAGATATAACAAGCATTGTAAGTTTGCCATCAGAATTTATAGATAAATACATGCTAAAAGGCAAATGGGTGATTATATAAAGGTATACCTTTTTATGTTTAGAAATGCTGACAGACTGATAAATCCGAAATCATAGCTGATGCCCTGGAACTTACTATAAAGGATGTGGAAAGAGCCACTAGCATACTGGTGCAAGAGCGGTGTGCTGATAGAAAAGGCTGAAAATATCGGAAAACTTGGAAGCGGTGATGACTTTGAAGAAATACTTATTACAAAGGGTATGCCTTCAAAGGAAGAACTTGAAGAAGCAAGGCGTATTCTTACAGCGGCAAAAGAAGTATATAAAAGAAGAGAAATGCTTGAAGCAGGTATGGAAGCCGAGGCTTTAAAAAAGGAGAATGTTAAAGCTAAAAAAGTCAGGATGAGGCGGAAAATACCAAAAGAAAACATTCAGGAAACAGTTGATTCCCCAAAAAGATAACGAGATAGAGACCGGGTCTGAGAGTGAAACAAAACCGGAGAAAGAGGAAGTAAAGGAAGAAGCTCCTAAGCTTCCTGACAGAAGCTTGGTTGATCTCACTAAGCTAAGAGGTGATGAGGATTTTCAGGAACTGGTATTTTGTGTGCAGACATATACGGAAAAAGATATTTACACCTACAGATACCGAAAAGTTGGCATATCTTTATGATGTTTTTGGGTATGTCAAAGGACTTACTTGAATATATAGCGGAAGTTTCAGTACAAAAAGGTAAAAAGAGCATAAATTATATTGAAAGAGTGAGCTCTTTCATTACATGAAAAAAAGGAATTACCACAGTTGAGGAAGCCAAAAGAAGACAATGTGAAATATTTCAATGAGAATAAAAGCGGTACTAAAGGCTTTCGGAATATATGACAGAGTTTTGGCACCGGTTGAACTGAGATTTGTAAAGAAGTGGTTTGATGAGTATGGATTCAGCACTGAAATAGTGGTGGAAGCCATAAAGTAGAACAGTAGCTAACACATCATCACAGAGTTTTTCTTATGCCGACGGTATACTTACAAGATGGCATAATGAGAATGTGCGTACACTCTCAGATATAAAAAGCTCAGGATGAAAAAGCATGATGAGAGAGCAAAGAGTGCTCGAAAACTTCAAACATAGTTTCCACATCAAAGTTCAATAATTTTGAACAGAGAAATGACAATATCGACTCTGATATGCAGGATAAGTTTTTTAAATGAGCTGAACAATTTATAGTTTGGCTTAAAGGAGATATATGGCTATAGATAATTCCTCATATAATGCAATAATGAGAGAATATGAGAATATAAGAGCAAAATAACAGAGCCGCACAGGTCAGAAGAATTGAAGAGGTATATGAAAAGATACCTGAAATGAAGGAATTAAACAATTCCACAGGAAGTGTGGCTGTTTCCAGATATAAAGAAAGCTTGAAATCGGGAAGATTGTCAATAAATGATTTAAAAAAACGATATTGACGGTATAAAAATAAAAAGAAGAACTTTTGTGCTCTGCCGGCTTTCCGAAGGATTATATGGAAATAACCTATGATTGCAAAGACTGTAAAGATACAGGATATATTGATGGAAGAAAATGCCATTGTCTTCAGTTAAAGATAAGGAAACTTCTGTATGCGCAATCTAATCTGGAAAATATATTAAACAAAAGAAAAATTTTTGATAATTTCTCATTTGATTATTATGATAATAAAACAATACTTCGGGGCAGAACATAACAAATGCCGCCTATATGGAGGGTGTAAAAAGATTTTGTGAGAAATTTGCAGACAAGTATTTTAAAATGAACAGAAGCGAAAAATGAAAAATATTTCAGCTTCAGAAGAAAATGACAGAAGAAATATCATATTTAGCGGTAATACCGGAGTGGGCAAGACATATCTTAGCAATTGTATAGCGAAGGTATTGCTAGACAGATATTATTCTGTAATATATCTCAGTGCAAAAGAACTTTTTGAAGCACTGGTAAAAGGTAAAGATGGAAAAGAGTGAGGATCAAAAATATTTGCTTCTTATTGAAGAAGTTTATGAAAGTGATATGCTGATAATTGATGATTTGGGCACGGAACTTTCCAATCACTTTACAACTACTGAATTTTTCCATATAATAAACCGTAGGGTAAATACCGATAAATCTACTATAATATCGACTAATCTCAGTCTCGATGAAATGAGAGACATATACAGTGAGAGAGTTACTTCTCGAATAAGGAAGAGTTTCATGTATATCAGATTATTTGGAAATGATATTCGAGCAAAGCTATAATGGAGGGAAAATGCTGTACGAAGATAAAAAAATCGATTCTATTCCTGTAGGTCCTTTGGGGCTTATACCTCTTAAGGGAATGGAGGAGTTTACAAAAAAGGTAAATAATTACCTTGTAGAATGGCGTAAGGAGAGAGAAAGTGAGCATAAGGATACTCTTTTATTCTCCGAGTATGAAAAAGATGATTATATTGTAAAATCAAGCATCTCAAGATTCGGTTCGGGAGAAGCTAAGGGAACTATAGAGCAATCTGTAAGAGGTGATGATTTATACTTACTTGTGGATGTATGTAATTATTCCATGACTTATTCATTGTCGGGAAAAATAAATCATATGTCACCGGATGATCATTTCCAGGACCTTAAAAGAATTATTGCGGCAATAGCAGGAAAGGCAAGAAGAATAACAGTTATAATGCCTTTCTTATATGAGAGTCGTCAGCATAAAAAGACAGGAAGAGAGTCTTTGGACTGTGCACTGGCATTACAGGAACTCACAAATATGGGTGTTGACAATATTATTACATTTGATGCACATGATCCAAGAGTACAAAATGCTATTCCTTTAAAGGGATTTGAGACTGTACAGCCGATTTATCAGTATACAAAGGGACTTTTAAGACATTTCCCGGATTTACAGGTTGACTCCGATCATATGATGATCATTTCACCTGATGAAGGCGGAATGAGAAGAGCAATATATTTCGCAAACATGCTAAAAACTGGATGTAGGTATGTTCTATAAGAGAAGAGATTATACCAAGGTGGTTGACGGAAGAAATCCTATTATCGCACACGAATTTTTGGGTGCTGATGTTGAGGGTAAAGATCTTGTAATTATTGATGATATGATATCTTCAGGTGAGAGTGTTCAGGAAGTTGCAAAGGAATTGAAGAAGAGGAATGCAAGAAGAGTCTTTGTCTGTGCTACTTTCGGACTGTTTACCAACAGTTTTGCAAAATTTGATAAATATTATGAGAATGGTATTATCGACGGTATATTTACTACAAATTTAGTATACCAATCACCTAATCTCTTAAGCAAACCTTATTATTACAATGTTGAGATGAGTAAGTATGTAGCACTTATCATTGACAATTTGAATCACGATTCTACTATAAGCGGTCTTTTGACACCTACAAACAGAATCAATAATTTACTTGAGAAGGTAAAAAAATAAAAAAATAAGATATAAGGGTTTTGGGTTATGAGAATAGTTATATGTGATGATAATCCAATAGAACGAAAAAGAATTTGTTAGAAGTCACCACACATATATCAAAGTCCGAAGGCTATGATACAGAATTTGAGGTTTTCGAAAGCGCCAAACAGATGTTATTTGAAGTGGAAGATAAACTTGAACTTATTGATGTTATGTTTCTGGATATAAATATGCCGGGGAATTGATGGTATGGAGGCTGCATCAAAACTTCGTTCCAATGGATACATTGGGGAGATAGTATTTACCACTGTTTCAAAAGAATCATATGTTGGGAGCGTTTGACGTTAGAGCTTTCAATTATATTGTGAAGGGTGAAACTGATGGTGCCAAGACAGTAAAGATAATAAAGGGTGTTTTTGAAAGCAGCATCTGAAAAATCAAAAGAGTATATGCTTTTTACGGTATTGGTGAATATAGGAATATCGCGATAAATGATATAAAATATTTTGAAGTTAGAGGAAAAATAATAACCGTGTACTACGGCCGTAAAAGTTTTGAGTTTATTTCAACTATAGGAAAACTTGAAAATCTGCTGTTTACAAAAGGTTTTATAAGAGTACATAGATCATTTTTAGTTTCATTGCAATATATAAAGAATTTCACTTATGAGGAAATCACACTGATAGACAATACGGAAATTCCGGTGGGAAGAAAAGTACCACAGTGGACTGAAGGAAGCAATGAAAGAAAAATGCAATAGGGTGATTAAATGAAGAAAAAAATATAAAAGCAATGAGAGTCGTGTCAGTGGCATTGACTACAGCTTTTATATCAGTAAACGGAGTTGGCATTATAAAAAGTAATGCCACAACTACCGGTGGCACATATGATGGTGCTACCACACAATATGACAGAGGCAACACAAGAGTAGTACTGACAGAAACCTCAGAAAGTATAGATGAAAAGTAATTATGGTGAATGGATCATTGAAAGAGAGCCTACATATGAAGAGGACGGTTTAAAGAAAAGAGTATACTGCCCCTGACGGCACATTTTATGTGCAGTATGAGACTATTCCAAAAGTTACAGGTTGCACCTGTGCCACGGATTCCATAGATCCAATGCTTCCGGTTCGGGTGTTGTACCTACTCCACCACTTGATCCGACACCTTTGCCGGACAATCAAAATACCGCTACAAAGATCAAATTCAAGTAAATCGTTCGAGGCACAAAAAGCTTAGGTAAAAAGAAAAAGAATTGAAAAATTTTTGATATTGTAAAAAAAGACGGTACGACTTATCAGGGAAAGTAATAATAATTCAGGGTTCAAAAATCCGATAGGAAAACTGATGAGGAAGGCACTAAATCTGAAGTTTCAAAATCTGAGAACACAAGGCAGTATGAAAGTCAGACAAGCAGTGTATCGGCAAGAAAAAATCCGCAGCACCTGAGAATAGGAAAATACTTCTCATAATGAAAATGAAGGAGAAAGCGGATTCAGGACAATAATATTACTGATAGTACAGCTGAAAACAATGTAGAGACAAGTCTTTTGAAACGACTGAAAATACGACTGAAACAAATAACAAGAATGAAATTCAAAAATGAGAATATTGAAGCGTCACAAAATTCGGTGAGAATACAGAAACAAATACATCTAGATTAGACGTATCGGATAAAAGCTTTAACAGATATGACGGAGCTACACTTTTTAGCTGCGGGTGCATATGCATGGTGGATTGCCATTGTATTATTACCTATGATAAATGCAGTTAAATGGATAAATAAAAAAGAGAAAAAATTGAGGGGACAATGTTAATAAGAAATATAATTGAGATTGCATTAATTATTATATTACTCATTGTAGGCATCGTATTGTACTTTTATTTAAAAAGAAGAATTAACGATGCCGAATCTGATTTAGTGATCAGAAAGAAAAAGAAATAAAAGAAGATACAGAGGATTAAATAAAAATGGCTAAAGAGCATAGAAGAAATTACTTCCATGGAGAAGGACTTTGCGCAATGGTATACAGATATTAGTGCTTAAAGGCGGAACTTATTGATTATACAAGTGTAAAGGGTTGCCTTATAGTCAAGACCTGCGGTTATGCTATATGGGAAAAATATGAAAAAAATGAGATAGACAGAAGATTTAAAGAGACAGGAATTCAAAACTGTTATCTGCCTATGTTCATACCTGAGAGCCTTTTTACAAAAAGAGGCAGACCATGTAGAAGGTTTTGCACCTGAGGTGGCATGGGTAACTCATGGTGGATTGGAGGAGCTGAGGAGAGACTCTGTGTCAGACCTACATCAGAAACATTATTCTGTGATTACTATTCAAAGGTTGTAAAAAGTTATAGAGATCTTCCACAGCTTTTGAATCAGTGGTGTTCTGTAGTAAGATGGGAAAAGACAACCAGACCTTTCCTTCGTTCAAGAGAGTTTTTATGGCAGGAGGGACATACAGTTCATGCCACAGCAAAGGAAGCTCATGACAGAACTGTACAGATGCTTGAAGTATATGCAGACTTCTTTGAGAAGGACTTGGCTATACCTGTTATAAGAGGGTATAAAGACAGATAAGGAGAAATTTTGCGGAGCTGAGGCAACCTATACCATAGAGGCACTTATGCATGACGGTAAGGCTTTACAGTCCGGTACCAGCCACTACTTCGGAGACGGTTTCGCAAAGGCTTTTGATGTAACATTTACAGATAAAGACAATCAAATCAAGCCGGTTTTTGAGACCTCATTCGGTATGACTACAAGAATAATTGGTGCTGTTATAATGGTACATGGTGATGACTCAGGTCTTAAGTTACCACCTCATATAGCACCTGTTCAAGTAAATATAATACCTGTAGCTGCGCATAAGGAAGGTGTTCTTGAGGCGGCTAATGCGCTTAAAGACAGACTGCACGCAACAGGTGTAAGAGTAAAGCTTGATGACAGCGAGAAGAGTCCGGGATTTAAGTTTGCAGAATCGGAGATGAGAGGTATACCTCTTAGAATTGAAATAGGACCGAAGGATATTGAAAATAATCAATGTGTATTTGTCAGAAGAGATACAGTGTGAAAAGCTCTTTATTTCACTTGAAAATGTTGAGAATGAAGCTAAAGAATGCCTTGAAAAGATTCAGACAAATATGTAGAAACAGCCCTTGCACATAGAAGCTCATACTTATGAGGCGAGAACTATGGAAGAGTTTAAGGACATTGCAGATAACAAGCCGGGATTTATCAGAGGCTATGTGGTGCGGTGACAGAGCTTGCGAGGATAAGATAAAGGAAGAGGCAGGAGCTACATCAAGATGTATGCGGAAGCACAGGAGCAACTAGCGATGTATGCGTTTGCTGTGGCAAGAAGGCTACAAGATGGTTTACTGGGGAAAAAGCATATTAAAAATAATAAAGAGACCGCAGTCAATAAGAATGAGAATAGATTTGCCAAAAATGTTGAAAAATATTATAGAAAAACTGGAGAGAACGGTTTTGAAGAGATTTGCGGTAGGGGGTGTGTAAGAGATTCCATGCTTCAAAAGGAACCGATGGACTGGGATATCACCACAAATGCTCTTCGGAAGAGATGAAGAAGATATTTAAAAAGACTTTTGATACAGGCATTGCACATGGAACTATAACAGTACTTATAGATGGCGAGGGTTATGAGCTGACTACATACAGAATAGACGGAAATTACTCGGACGGAAGGCATCCGGACAGTGTGTCATTCAGTAAAAACCTCTCAGAGGATCTTTGCAGAAGAGATTTTACAATTAATGCAATGGCTTATTCACATAAAAGAGGTATAGTGGATTTATATAAAGGTCAGGAGGATTTAAAAAAAGGAATTATAAGAGCCGTGGGGGAAGCTGATAAGAGGTTCAATGAGGATGCTCTTAGAATGCTTAGAGCAATCAGGTTCTCTGCACAGCTCGGATTTGAAATAGAGAAAGCCACATTTGATGCAATAAATAAGAAAGCTTCGCTTTTATCAAATGTAAGTAAGGAGAGGATATTTTGTAGAACTGAATAAGTCTCTGTCCGGTAAATTTGCCGGAAATATAAAGTATATATACAGCAGCGGACTTTATAAATATATAGGCAAAGAATTTGCAAAACTTGATGAAAGCTTTTATGAGTTTTACAAAAGAGATCTTGGCAATGAAAAGCATATGTACTGGACTGTATTTTTACAAAATGTAAGAGATATAAATTCGGTAAAGAAGATACTTTCCGAATTGAAGTCTGATAATGCGACAAAGATAAATACATGTCTGCTTATAGAGGAGCTGAAATTGTCATTACCAAAAAGAGTGACGAGGATATAAGATGGTCATTGCACAGGCTTGGTACAAAGCTTTTTGAGGACTATATAAAGATCTCTAAATCGGACAGGAAAAATGCTGATATATTGGAAGAGATAAATGATATAGAAAAGAGATATGAGAAGATAAAAGAAGAAAAATCATGCTTTTGATATCAGTATGCTTGATATTACCGGTAAAGATCTGATGGATCTTGGAATACCCTAAGGGACCGGAGGTTGGAGCAGTTTTGGAAGAGCTGTTAAAAAGAGTAATCAAAGATCCTAAACTAAACAGCAAAGAGTTGCTTATAGATATAGTAGAGTAGAGAATAACAAAAAGCTACGGATTGCAGACCGTAGCTTTCTAACTTTATTTATTTCTTTTTCTTACTTCGCTAAGTTCTTTTAACTGATCCAGATATTTTTATTAAGTCCGGGGTTACCCTTTATCATATTTCTGATAAAAAATGACATGATTTTTCCGGTTTTCGGTAAGCTTAAGGATACTTTTTCTCTTGCGACTTCATATTTTATCTTAAGCTCGACATAGGCAGGGGCTTTTTGAAGCAACAGTATTTGAAAGAGAAGAGTACATTTTCAATATCTGATTTTTAGAGCAGAGAAACTTACTCTTCCGGTTGTTATATATTCATTTGCTTGACTGACACGTTCGGCTACACTGTCGCTTTATACCCACAAGTTTGTTTTTGAGTTTCACTTACAAGATCATCAGCTATTAAAGCCAATTTTTCTTTAACCTCCGATAATTCCGACTTAGCCCTCTCAAGTGCAGCATAGGCTTTTTGCAAGATTGAATGCGCCTTGATTGAAAGTATCAGATCCGAGAAGAATATAATACTTACAACTATTATAGAGTTTTTAAATTTTGATCGCTTATCTTGGATACAAAATTATAGACATTTACCTGTAAAAATTTGTAAGCAGGAGTGATAAAAAATCCCCATGCTATAGAGGTGGAGAGCGATATATATCCGCTCAAATTAAATTGTGATCGCTATAGTCCCAGTATTTGACTTTGAAAAGTCTTTCCATCACATATCCTGTGATATACTCAAGTATTGTAGCCGCAATCATTCCTGAGAAGTAAACTTCAAAAAAATATTTCCCTGAAAATTGTCCGTAATAATAAGAACAAATATAGCGCCGAAGGCATATATAGGAATATAGGGACCTCGAAGGAAACCTCTGTTTGTAAGTTTTCTCTCCTTGATACTTGCATATCCGGATTCAAAACACCAGCCGAAAAAAAAAAATATATATAGAAAAAATGCAATCCATTGTAATAGAGTATACCTGGTCATAATTACCTCCAATGAGAACAATAATACCACAGTAGTAGATTATCCACAAGTTTTGAAGCATTATAAAGATAATAAAAACTCACCTTAAATCAACTTTTATGTTATAGTATGATATTGAGTAGAAGTAAAAATCGTATGCGGCCGTGCATGCAAATATTATAAAAAAGAGTAAAAAAATATGAAAAGTAAGTATATGCTGTATTACCTATAATCATAGCAAATATATCAAAAAGCAATTGATTCATTTTTGGCACAGAAAAAGAGACTTTGATATAGAAATTTTGATAAATGATGATGCATCAACAGATGATACTGCAGATATTATAAGAGAATATGAAAAAGATATCCGGATATTATAAAGCCGTTATTTCATGAGGAGAATATGTACTCACCAGGGGTTACCAATCCAAGCGGAAAATATAACTTTCCAAGAGCAAGCGGAGAATATATAGCCATGTGTGAGGGTGATGATTACTGGTGTGATGAGAATAAACTTCAAATGCAGGTGGATTATATGGATGCACATCCTGAAATAAGCTTTTGCTTTCATGCTGCGAAGGTTGAAAATCTGGATGCCACATTTTCTCCAAACCTTATAAGACCTTATATAGGAGATTCTGTAATCAGTGCACAAGAGGTTATAAATAAAAGAGCACATTATCCCACGGCTTCATTGCTACTTAGAACAGAGTATATGAAAAGTTTGCCAAAGTATTATTTTGACTGTAAGGTGGGAGATATACCGATGCAGATAATATCTGTAAAATACGGTGATGCTTATTATATTGACAAGGTTATGAGTGTGTACAGAATGGGAGTACCGACTTCATGGACAGCCTCACAGTTTAGCGGTGATTACAAAAGAAAGCAGGAAGAGTACTATCAAAACATGGAGGCGATGTATAAGGCATATAGGATGAGGACTCCGGATACAGATTTCATGAAGAGGTTGTAAGTGCAGCAAAGAGACTGCGTTTTCTTACTTATGTAAATACAAGGGATTTTAAAAAATATATTGTCAAAAGGTTTTAAAAAGAATATAATGAGCTGGATTTTAGAGAAAGATTTTTATAAAAGTTTGAATATTTCTTACCTGCAGTATATAAGCTGGTAAGGAAGACAGCATTATATTTTAAAAAGATAATGGAGGGCTATGGCATATTTTAAGAATATAAATCTTATAAAAGGTAATAAAAATAGCTGTAGGAACAGGACTTGCAATATTTATCGCCGATACTTTCGGGTTAAACTACAGTGTATCAGCAGGTATGATAACCTTGCTAAGTATACAGGATACAAAAAAATCCACGATAAAGATTGCATTAAAAAGAATTGCCGCATTTGTGTTGTCTATGTTAATTTCCTTTGCTGTGTTTGGCTTGTTCGGATATGATATATTGGCACTTGTATGCTGTTTATTGGTATTTGTAGCGGCTTGTATGGTCTTTGATTTAAATGAGGGACTTTCGCCTTGCGCTGTTTTGGTAACTCATATTATAGCGGAAAAGTATATGAGTTTTGATGTTGTAAAAAATGAGGGCGGCTTTGATGCTAATAGGAACTTCTGTTGGAATATTATTAAATATGTATATGCCAAGAAACTTGAAGCATATAAGGGAATATCAGGTAAAGATAGAAAAAGAAATAAAGTACATACTGGATACTTTAGTTGGATTTTTAAGTGATGAGAATGACAGAGTAAAGCTTGAATATGATTTTGATGCACTTGATAAGTTGATAGACAGTGCCATTTCAAAATCATATATTGATAAAGACAATATACTAAGCTATGATTTGGAGTACTTTATAAACTATATGGAAAGATGAGAAAGTCTCAAATCATGACGCTTAGATATATTTTTGATCAGGGAAAGGGAATGAAAACAAGACCGAGTCAGGCAAGAGATTTGGCTGAACTTATTTTTAATCTTGTGCCCAAACTGCATGAGTCATATAATGCGGTAAATGCCTTGATGGACTTATATTTTGTAAAAGAAAAGATGAAAAAAATTCAGAGCTTCAAAGAGCCGAGAGGAATTTGAAGACAGAGCAATACTTCATTCAATTGTAGTGAATTTTGAGCAGTTCCTTGAAATAAAAAGGGAATTTGCTGCAAATTTGAGTGAAGAAGAGAAAAATATATTTTGGAACAGGTAATTATGGCAAAGAAATATTACGCGGTAAAAAAAGGAAGAAAGACGGGAGTCTTTGAGACATGGGATGAATGTAAGCAGTCTGTAAGCGGTTTTTCGGGAGCAGCTTATAAAAGCTTTACAACCAGAGAAGAAGCTTTGAGCTTTGTAAACGGAACAAAGAGTATTGAGGATAAAGACAAAAGTGAAGAAAGGCAGTCTGAGGCATTTGCATATGTGGATGGAAGCTATGACGATACTACAAAAATCATATTCATATGGAATGGTTATGATGCATAATGATGAAGAACTTTACTTTTCAAAAAAGTTTGATAAAGATGATATGAGTGATATGAGAAATGTTGCAGGCGAGATACAGGGATCTATGGCGGCCATGCAATATTGCTTGGATCATGATATAAAGAGCATCAGTATTTTTTATGATTATGAGGGTATAGAGAAGTGGTGCAACGGAGATTGGAAGGCAAAAAAGCCGGGAACCATGCATTATGTTGAATTTTACAAAAATGCTTCAAAGTATGTGGATGTTGATTTTATAAAGGTAAAAGGACATTCAGGGAGATAAGTATAACGATATGGCGGATGAACTTGCAAAAAGCACTTGGACTTATAAAAAAATGCGGAGTATAAACTCCGGCAAAATTATTTTTCCTTATTATTTTCAAATAAACCAAGCCTGTTAAAAACAAGGTCATATCCGTCATTTCCATAGTTTAATGAACGGTTTACTCTGGAGATGGTAGCTGTAGAAGCGCCGGTCTCTTCGGCAATCTCAAATATGTTTTCTTTTTCACGTAGCATCTTGGCTACTTCATATCTTTGAGAGATAGAGAGCAACTCATTTACAGTGCAAAACATCCTCAAAAGAAAAATATAAAAATTCCTCTTTATCTTTTAGTGTAAGGATGGCGTCAAATAGATGGTCTACTGCGTCAGTCCTGATCTTATTATTCATAAATATTGCTCCAATCAAATAATATTTATATTTTAGCATTTTAACTTGTAAAAAGTAAAGCCGAGATAAAATAATATTTTTAGTGAATTATATTAAAAAGATGGTATTATATTCTATTGTATAAAGCCAAAATAACCCTAGGAGGGAATTTAGATGACAGATACTATACTAAGTCTGGAAAATATAAAGAAGAGTTTTGATGGTGAGAATGTTTTAAAGAACATTTCCCTTGATATAGGTAGAGGAGAGTTTATCACTCTTTTGGGTTCAAGTGGTTGCGGAAAAACCACTACTATAAGAATAATTGCAGGGGCTAGAGAGTCCGGACAGCGGCAAGGGTGATACTTAACGGAAAGGATATCACAGGACTGGCACCGGAAAAGAGAGATGTAAATACAGTATTTCAAAATTATGCTCTCTTTCCACATATGAATGTTGAAAAAAATATAGGCTATGGATTAAGACTAAAAAAGAAGCCGGCCAATGAAATAAAAAAAGAGGTGGAAAAAGCACTTTCTTTGGTACAGCTGGAGGGCTTTGAAAAAGGAATCCTACACAGCTTTCAGGTGGCCAAAGGCAAAGAGTTGCAATAGCGAGAGCTATTGTAAAATAAACCGAGTGTATTACTTTTGGATGAGCCTCTTGGAGCACTGGATCTGATGCTTAGAAGACAGATGCAGATGGAGTTAAAAAGCTTCAAAAAGCTCTTGGTATCACATTTATATATATAACTCACGACCAGGAAGAGGCTTTAAACATGTCATCAAGAATAGTTGTGATGAAAGACGGCAAGATAGAGCAGATAGGGAACTCCGAGCGAAGTATATGATACCCCTGCAACAGCCTTTGTTGCGGAGTTTGTAGGAGGTGCAAACCTTTATAAAAGAAGGAGAAAAAGATCTATGCCATTCGATCAGAGTATGTAAGACTCGGAGCAGGCGATTATGACGGCATAGTAATAGAAAAACAGCTTTACGGCAGGTCTTTCAAAGGTAAAGGTAAGACTAAAAAGATAATCAGGAGATAACTTCATCACATATGGGCATGAACATCAATTTAAATCTTGGTGATACGATAAGTATCGGCTGGGATAAAAAAAGATATGGTGGAGGTTCAAGGTGAAAAATAAGAAACTTAATAAGTATCTGCTTAGAATACCGATATATCTTTTTACAATGCTTTTTGTAATATTACCTTTGGCCTATATGGTTCTTATAAGCTTTTTGACAAAGGCAAAAGACCTGGGGATTTGATTTTACATTTACTTTGGAAAATTATAAAAAAAGTATTTGATCCTTTTTATTTGAATATATTTTTGGAATCCGTTAAACTTGCATTGGCATCAACTGTTTTGGTTACTCTGATAGGATATCCTTTCGGATATTTTATGGGAAGGCTCAGTGAGAGATGGAAGAGAAGAATGATGATGCTTCTTATGATTCCCTTTTTGGACCAGTGGTCTTATCAGACTGAACGGTTGGATAATAATATTTAGAAGTAACGGAGTACTCGACAAGCTTTTAATGTTTTTAGGCATTACAAAGACTCCGCTTAAACTGTTGTATACATATCCTGCGGTACTTGTAGGTATGGTATATTTTTTTACTGCCCTTTATGATACTTTCGTATATTCCAGTGTGGAAAAATGGATTGAGTCTTATAGAGGCTTCCAGAGATTTGAGGGGCAAGCAGGCTGGAATCATTCCTCACAATAACACTCAGACTTACAATGCCGGGACTTTTAAGTGGTGTGGTACTTACATTTTGTACCCAGTATGGGACTGTTCTATATTTCCGATATACTAGGCGGAAATAAAAATAGTACTTATTGAAGTGTTATTGTGGGGCAGCTTACAAAGCTTAGAAATATACCGTTTGCGGCTGCACTAAGTGTGATTTTAATGTTACTTACCATATTATTCTTGAGACTTTATAAGAAGGTTTCGGGTACAGGAGAATTGGAGGGTTATTTTTGAAAAAGGTATCAAAGGCAGCCATTATATTTTTGGGGCTGGTAACTGTTTTAAACTATCTTCCTATAATACTTACTGTAGTGTATTCCTTTAATAAATCCAAGCTTACAAGCGTATGGGAAGGTTTTTCTCTAGACTGGTATAAGATGCTTTTTAATGACGGTGATATAAAGAAGGCATTATTAAACAGTATAATACTGGCAGTTTTGACATGTATACTTTCACTTGTAATAGGTGTAAGTGCGGCTCTTGCCATGAGAGGGAAAAAAAGTTTATTTTCGATGATTTCATCAGTGGTTTTGCATCTCTGCCAATAATGATTCGGAGATTATTCTCGGAATGGTTTTTATAGCTATATTTTCATATATGAATTTGCCCTTCGGCTTTGTAACAATGACTATTGCACATAGTTCATTCTGTGTACCTTATATATTTTTTTGATTGTAAGAGCGAGGGCTTATGGGAATGGATCTTTTCCTTGAGGAGGCGGCAAGAGACCTTGGGGCAAGTGAGTTTGAAACATTCAGAGATGTAACATTACCATATATTTTTGCGGGAATTGCATCCGGATTATTATTATCATTTGCAATGTCCTTTTGATGATGTGGTAATATCTATATTTACGACCGGTCCTTCAGTAAATACTCTTGCAATAAAGATATATACAAAGATGAAGACAGGTATTACTCCTGAAATAAATGCACTCGCAACCATTATACTGGTGATTACGGTGTTGGTGATATTTATTTCGGAAAAAACAAGAAAAGATTGATTTTGGAGGTAAATTAAATGAGATCTAAAGTATTAGGTTTACTTGGTTTGGGAGCGGCGGTTGCTCTTACAGCATGTGGAGGAGGCTCTAAAGATGCTTCTCAGCAAAGTACAGGAGCTGTCGCTGACAGCAGTCTTAAGGGTACTACTTTAAATCTGTACACATGGGACGGAATGTTCCCACAGGAGGTGTTGGACGGATTTACGGAAAAGACCGGAGTTAAGGTAAATTATTCAAATTTCGACCTTGACGAGACAATGCTTGCAAAGCTTGAAGAGACTAAGGGTGGAGATTATGATATAGTAGTAGCTGACGATTATATTATACAGCTTTGCAATAGGAGAAGGACTTGTTAAAGAACTTGATAAATCAAAGATATCTACATATGACAATATAAATCCTTTGTTCCAAAGCAAGTTCTATGATCCTGAAAATAAGTATACAATGCCTTACGGTGCAGGTATACCTTTGATAGTATATAATCCTGAGACTGTGAAAGTGGATATTCAAAGGTTATAACGATCTTTGGAATCCTGAGCTTGCAGGTAATGTAGGTATTATCGGAAACTACAGAGTAATAGACGGTATTACTTTGAAATCACTCGGATATTCATTTAATACAAATGATCTTACTCAGATACAGGAAGCAGGAGATAAGTTAAAGACTTTGGCGCCAAATATCCGCCTTATAAATGACAATAATCTTCAGGATTATCTCTTAAGCGGTGAAGTCGAGGCGGCATTTATGTATACATCACAGGTAACTCAGGCAATCAAGGCAAATCCTGATTTAAAGGTTGTATATCCTAAAGAAGGACTTGGATTTGGGGTAATGGGAAGCTTTATTCTGTCAAATGCACCGAATGCTGAGGCTGCTTATAAATTCCTTGAGTATATCAATGAGCCTGAAGTAGCTGCAAAATGCTTTGAGTACGTAGGATATTTCGTTACTAACAAGGCTGCTGAAAGTTATGTATCAGATGAATGGAAGGATTTGATAGTATTCCCTGAAGATAAGATTTCACTTATAGAAAACGGAGAGTTGATCGAGAATATCAGTGATGAGGCAAATGAGCTTCACAATAAGCTTTGGGAAGAGTTCAGACAGGAAACAAATTAGGAAATAGATAAGGGGATGCCGTATTTTGATATGCCCCCTGTCAAGTGAGACATGTTAAATATCTAAAAATAAGTATTTAGTGAATGACCATACTTTGTAAGAGGTATGGTCATTCTTCTACTACACCATTTTTCTTTGTATTTTTTTCTTCGTTTGTTTTATGGAATAGGGTATTCCATAGGAACTTCAGCGGTTAAAACTTCTGTTCTTATTTCAAGTGAAGTTTTACACTCGTATCGTTCTTGTATACGTTCTTCAGCATAAATCCTTAGATAATCTTTAATTGCAAACCTAAAGGGACTCTTCATCTTTTATTTCGTACATTGCATACATTTCTGACTTAATGATTCCCCAGAAACCTTCTGTCGGGCCGTTATCAATACAGTGTCCAAGTCGAGACATTGATTGCTGCATTTCTTGATCCATAAGCTTTCTTTGAAATACTTTGCTAGTATACTGGAAGCCTCTATCACTATGAAAGATGGGTTTTGCATCAGGATTAGATATGATAGCTTTATCAAATGTTTTAAATACCAGTCGATTATCATTCCTACAACTTATTACATATGAAACGGGATAGCGATCATATAAGTCGATGATGGCACTTAAATATAGTTTTTTCTTTTCGCCCGGCACTTTGAACTCTGTTACATCTGTTGCCCACTTTTGATTAGGTGCTGTTGCATAGAAATCTCTTTGAAGAATGTTTTCAGCAACAACTTGTGGTGTTGAAGATAAATATTTTTTTCTTTTCTTTCTAATAACAGAATGAATATTTAACTTCTTCATTATCCTATGAATACGCTTCTTCTTATAGTTTTGTATGATTGAAGTGGTTAATCCAAGAGGTCATTCTACGATAACCCAATATATGATTAAAGCGCTCATCATACTCTTTAATAAGATTAGCTAATTCAATATTTTCTTGTTCTTGAATAGGTACTTCTCTATGCAACCATTTATAATAAGCAGCTCTTGAAACAGATAACTGCTTGCACATCCAGTTAATACTCCAACTATTGTTTTCATAAAAGTATTTGATAGTCATATACTCTGACTCATAGCGTTGCTTGCCAAACCTCACATCCCTTCGAATTCTTTCACTTTTTTTAACAGTTGTACCAACATATCGTTTTCTTCTAACCGACGTTTGAGACGTTTGTTTTCTCTTCGGAGCCGTTCCAGTTCATCTACTTCGTCATCAGTTTTATGACGGCCACGTTTATCAAACAATCCCTCATCGCCAGCCACATCATGTTTTCTAACCCATGAATACACTTGGCTGTATGAAACAGCATATAAGCTAGCAGTACCTTTATAATCTCTGTTGTGTGATAAGCAGTATTCAACGATTTCTTTGCGTTCTTCAATAGTGGTTTTTCTTCTTGCTTCTGCCATATAGACCTCCCGATTAGGATTATAATCCCTAAGTTCTACATTAGCATTATACAATTTTACCCACTTTAATAAAATAGATGCATTACTAATTTTATACTTGGCAGCAAGATCTGTAGCTGAAGCAATTCCAGCAATATACTCTTCAACGACCATTATCTTAAACTCTTTTTGAATAGCATGAATTTCCGCTATGATAAAAATACAGATTCACCATGCTCTTTGTATAAAGTTATCCATAGTTCAAAAATATCCCGGATATCCTTTTTATTAATATATCCATATCTTGAGCCTATTTCCCTTAACGAAGATTGACCTGAAAGATACTCCTTAACTATTTTTATCTTTTCTTTGGGTGAATATTTTCTTCCTTTGGACATAAAAATCCTCCTAAAGTAGATTTGGTTATTTGCCTTGTCTACTTTAGGAGGATCATATCAAAATCAACCCACCCCAACATTTTGACAAAAGAACCAAATATCCTTGCCTAAGATACATTTCACAATAAACTGACGCAAAGTTTTACAACCGGAGAGTCTATATTTTTTTCTCCAAAACCTTCAGTTCATCATCTGAAAGCATTAAATAAATGCCATGAGTTCTTACTCTGTTTGCCATGTCAAAACCTCCAAATCCCAAAAATAGCAAAAAGAAAAACCTGTAGAATCAAGTGCTAAGCTTGATTTACAGGTTTTAACTATAGTATATTTCCAAATCAGAAATCTCCTGTGAGAGATAAAAATAGTTATATAAGTTACAAGAGGATTATAACATTTTTGAAAGTAAGCTTCAATGAAAGAAGTGAAAACTTTTTCAAAAACTACTTAGGTGATGAAATCAAAGAAGTAACTTATGCAGGGGTTTTGGGGATATTCCCCAACAAGCAAAAATTGACTGAAAAGAGTCCGATGCGAAAGCGAGGCTTAGAGTCAAATTTTTCGTAAGTGCATATGCACTTACTGTGCTTACTAAAATTATCCGAAAATCCAGATAATATGACTTCTAAATGAAATCCCTAGAGAATTTTCACAAAGAAAATTAGGTATAACTATTAATATTATTATATTTATAAAAATATAAAAACTCAATATCTAAATATTTTTGATATTGGATTTTACTCAAAAGATATGATATACTCATATTGAAAATAAAACGAAATATTAATAAGGAGAAAAGTAAAAATGGAGCTTTCACATGGAGAACTAATGGTAATGGAGATGTTGTGGGATGGAGAATGCTTGGATGATAATGGAGAAATTCAGGCGTTGGAACTCTCAAAGCTGTTATATAAAAAAATATGGAATGGGAAAAACTTCCTGTTATACCTTTTTCGGCAGGCTACTTGAAAAAGGGGCTATTACAAGGCGTTACCCAAAATACACATTGAAACCTATTGTTTCAAGGGAGGAGGCGTTAAAAACAAATAGAAGAAGCGATAGAAATGTTATTTTCAAGGTTCTATAATTAATGTTTGTCGTGCTTTTCTAAGTGAGAAAAAAGTTACTAAAAAGATATACAGGAGATGAGAGATTTTATAGATAACTTTGAAGTAGAGGAATAGTGATGTGATGGTAGAATTCGTAATAGTTTCGACTTTGGAAAGAAGTATTAAGAGTACTTTTATTATAATGTTGGTACTTTTTGACCAGAAAGACATTAAATGTTAAGAGTATTAAATGGGCAGACATTATTTTATGGTCAATACTTTTTATTTATTTGCTTTTTCCATTTTCTATTTTAATTCAAATTGAAGAATTAGAGAAATATGTAAGCTTCAATATTTACTGGAACCATTTGTGTTGATAAGTAATTATATAAAAAAATGTTTGTACAAGAAGTTGGATATATCTTATCTAATTTGAATCAACTAATTGTTGCAAGTATACTTTTGATATATACAGTAATCCAAGTAACAAAGAGAAACAAGGCACTAAGGAACTCAGTACGGATAGAACCGGATAGTAGAATAGAGGAACTTGTTAATAGTTTCAGATTGAAAAAGACAGGTACAGATATACATAAATGATGAGATTAAAGTTCCTATCACCTATGGAGTGATTTGTCCTAAAATAATAATACAGAGCCAAGTATTGGAAGATAATAATTTATTAAAAATATGTGATAATACATGAAATGGTTCATATTAAAAATTTGATATAGTGCTTACCCATATAAAAAAATGTGATTACTTGCTTATTTTGGTATAATCCATTTATTCTTGTGGCATCAAGATATATGGAGGATGACTTAGAGCTGCTTTGTGATAAGCTGGTTATTCAAAAGTGGGTGATACTGTTAAAAAAATAGAAAAGAATACTGTTTATCTATGCTGCGGCTTGTAGAATTAAAAAGAAATACAGGAAAAATCGGTTTTAAAAATTACACCCGACAAAAAGAAAGGATGATTATTATGAAAAAAAGTGGAAAAGAGGATTGTCAGGGAATTTGTACTTTGATTTTAATGATTGCTTTATCTATGATGGTATTTGCTGATATAGGTGTGAATGAAAAATAACCAGGTTATTGAAAAGGGAGATTTCAAGAAGAAGTATTAGAAGGTGATATGGTAAGGGCAATAACAGAGGAGGAATATGAGCAATTAACTTTAGAAGAGATAGCCCCTATTGAGTTAAACTCTGCTAATATAGATGACAATGCAACTTTAGAAGGTTTAGCACATAAATCTTATAAGCTTAATATGGCATCTTGGACACAACCGAATCACAATGGCTTTACAGTGAAGATAAGTAATGCATCGTCTTATGGTGGAGTGAGGTACAACATTATAATAAATCAAAATGGTAATGCTATTTATAATAGAGCGTATTATGGAACTGCGACACTGGTATTTGACGCACAAAATAATAGCAGGTATGAGGTTATTATACTCAATGCGTCAACAAATTCATTGAAATATAGAGCTAAAATAAATAGTTATATAAGGTAAGGTGTATATCAAGGAGATGGGAAACATGATGAAAATCAATCCTATGAGGTATAAAAACGGAGATTGATTATGAAGGGCTATACCAGCCACACTACATTCAACATAGCGTGTTTGATACATTGATAGATGTAAAAATTAAGATAATATTAAGGAGAAGTGTATGTTTAAGATATTAAAAGGTGTTGCTATATGCAGTGTACTTGCACTGTCATTATTCTGGGGGTTGAAGGCTGTTCAAGCTTCAACAAACAGTAAAGGAATAGAAGCAACTGATAATACTTTTGTAGTAAATGGAGAAGTTCTTACAGAAGATGAATACTGGGCAAAGATAGAAGCACTGGGAGTTGAAGTGTCTGATTCTTCACAGCGTGATAAATTTATACACGAAGATGAGGCTTTGTGCAGACATGAATGCAGAAGAATTTTATAATTATATAAGTGCTTTGGCGGCAGAACCTGATGAAATATATGTACTAGGGATTTACAGAGGTTTCGGAAGAAGAATTTAATAAAGCTTTGGATGAAGACAGTGACAAGTATTCAACCTTGGAAACAGATAATTTTGCTTATTAAGCTGCATCTTCAAAAGCAAAGTTGTAGCCAGCAGGCGTGTAGGAAAAGGAAGAATTAGTTCAAGTATATTCAGAAACAAATTCTGAGGGCATTCGCTTGGAACTTGCATATGTATCAGGCAGTGATCCAATATATAGCTTAGCTTTCAAAAAGCAAGATACAAATACCGTAATTATTTAAATTATGCTGATTTAAATTCTGAAGCAAGTGATAACAGTGATGACCTTGAAAAATATTGATATAAAGGTTGAACCGAATTGCTATTTTGGATATTGGCTTGATTCAGAAGACAGGTTGTGTTTAAGTATATGTAATATTGAAGGTAATGATTCGATAAAAGTTATGATAGATGGATTAGAATATACTTTTTCACTCAACAGAGAAAAACAAGAAGAAAAGAGTTCTTAATAAGAGTATTGAAGTTAATGGCGAGTCTGTATTAATAGAAAAAAAGCTGTTTTCTATCCGGAATATATTGCACTATATTTATCAGAAGATACCGGTAATGTATATGAAAACATGTTTTTTTGGTAGTAGACAGTGAAGGAAAGAGGACAGGTCCGGGAGTTTACTGGCAGGAAGATAATAAAAGTATTGATATATAGAAAGAGAATATTATTAATAATGATACATTACATCTTCAAGTAGGTCAGCAGAATGAATTTGAAGACATCAATGTGGAATTAAAAATAAAATTTAGTTAAAGTCAGTACATTTTCATAAGATAGTTGTCATAGTTAATTTTATGTACTGACTTTATATAATTTCAGGATAAGTATAAACGGATATTTAGAAAATATTGATGATAATAACCTAAGAAAAAGTTTGTAAATTTTTAGTTGTAGTAAGTACATTTTTGATCAATTTTAAAAATGTGAGATTCGATATGAAAAACAAATTATAGCACTTGCGACTTGTATATTTATGGGGATTTAGCAGCATTACCTCTTGTGCAACTTGAAGATGCCCAAAAGAATAATGCGGTTATTATTGAAAAATCTATGAATAGACAGTAATCTAAGCAATGCAATAATAAACAATTATGCTTTATTGGAAACCGAAATAAAAGAAGATGGTTCTGATGGAGAAGAAAATAATATAGGTGTTGTTTCTACATATCAGCAACAATATAGGGGTATTCCACTTGAGGACAACTTTTTACAGTGTGTTCAGATTCAGATGGTGTGTTTTCTGTAATGAGACAGATGGTCAGAGATAAGTGAAATTGATGGCAGTCAGATTATTGAACCTATAACCATTCGTAAAGCAGAAGAAATTTTTAGATAGTAAATTAAATTTTTAAGGCACCTGAAATAGACAGTTGTGAGTATGTGTACAAAAAAACAGAAAATGGGACATACCGTTTTGAGTGTAAAACTTGTTTTCAGAAAATAATCAACAATATTATGTTGATGCAGTTTCGAGAGATTTAGAAACATTAGAAATAGAATAATTATATTAAATCTCTGAGGATAAATGAATATTTTTCTGCGGAGATTTTTACAGGGAGGTACTATACGATGAAGTCATTTTCGCTTTATACCTTAATAATTATAGTTTTTATTGACTGCATGTTCTAAAAAGAGATTTTTGGGAAATACCCAAAAGTTCTACCGTTATAAATGTTGATGAATCAAAAAGCCTTAGTTTATGATTTTACGGATAATCAACTTACTGACATAGAAGTAAAGGAATTGGAAAGTCTTATATTCCCGATGGAGATGGAAACTCCTGAAATAAACTATACAGATATGGAACAGGATCTTTTATCAGTCTATACGGAACCTATAAAAATGATTATAAGTTTTGGGGTCGCCTTTCAAATGACGGATATTGCTACATTCTCGGCATATCAAAACAGGAAGAACCTGTTTTTAAAAAGATTTAGATTATAGACTTGATGAAAAGTACGGATATATTCAGTTGGGACATTGGATCGTTGAAGGGGAAATATTTGAAAAAGTAGTGGATCTTTTAAAGGTGCGTTCTTTTTGGAAAAGCAAAGACGGAAGACTTTTATACTTAGGTATTAAGCAGTATTCTGATTTGGATGATATAAAAATATTCCGATTTGGGAGAGGTTTTTGATGCAATAGTTAACAAAGACAGATTGGAATATATTAACCAATTACACGAAAAAAACATTTTTAGGGCTATTGAGCCATTCGGGACTTCGTACATAGCTATGTATAAATGGAAGCATGGAGAAGAATTTTATGCATATAAGCCGATTTCACCTGATGAGCTTGGTATAATTACAAGTGATAAGACCCCGGTTCCCCCGGAAATAATAGATGGTCAATATGTACACTTGTGTAATGATGAGGGAGAAGGTATACCCTTTATCCATATGAATCAATCTCTTTATAAAATGGTTAAAGATTTTTACGAGGTTCGTTCTTTAAATGAAATTACAGATATTTCTTCTATAAAACGGATTCGAAAAAACCCGGAAAAATGGCAGAACAAGGTTCTAAACATAGAAGATGCGGATTCTGTTAATGAAATAGTAAAGGTTTTAAAAAATTCCGAGGTATATTATTTAGGGGCAACATCTTATGAGGATTTGTTGATTCTTACAAAAAGATGGAAGTGAAATAGAATTGCAGATCCCGCCGTACTACCCTGAATTATTTACCGGAGAAGGGTTTATTTTGGGAGATGCCGTTTATTACAGCCCGGAAGGGAAGAATGGCTTGAATTAATGGATAAATATTTTAATAGTGATATTTTGCAAAATTTACAGCTCAACTTCTACTGTTGATAGAATCTACCTATTAAGAGTTACGAGGGATATTATAGTTATATTGTTATTTCGGGTATGCATTATTAAACAATAACAAAAGGTAATTATAAAAAAATATAAAAAAAGAAGATTCGGAAAAATAGCTATTTGAACGATTCATTGTTTAATGTATTAGCTGTGAAAAACATATAATACAAAAGCTTTTTGAAGAAATAAAAGAGTAGAGTAAATAGAGTATTAAGCGGTTATATTTTTCAGTTATGTAACTATTAAATTTTATGAATGTAATTGTGGAAATTTATAGAACTATCCTAAACTGAAAAATAGAATATGTATTATTCATTAGAGAGTTTCGCATGCCAAAAATGCAGGAGTCCTCCTTTTTGATTCAAAAATCGGATTTGAAATTTTTGGATAAAAAGGATTTCACAAATGACAGATGATAGAAAAATATATCTATGTAAAAGGTGAAAAGATATATGTATCCGATGAAATATATAAAGCATATAAGAAGCAAGTCAATCATGAGGCTTATTTAAATAAATCAGATAAAAAAACATAAGGTTTACGGTTATGAGGGATTACAAGATTGACTTGAATTCCATTGTAGATGAAGATGTGGATATTGAAAAAATCATTGAAACTAAAATGAGAATCAAGGATCTATATCAGGCACTGCGAAAGCTAAATGATGAAGGGCTAAAGGTGATAGATTCTTTTGTATTTCAAAAAATGACCATTCGTGATTTAGTAAAAGAGCAACAGGTATCTTCTAAGAAGATTTTCAGTTTTAGAAATAAGATTTTTAAAAAAAGCTAAGAGAGATGCTTAAATAGTAACTAATTAAGTGAGGAGCAGACCGAATTTGCAGTTTGTTCCCTACTTTTTGTTAGAACAAGGCCCTGTTCTCGCAAGAGAACAAATAAACCACCTGCTATGCGGGTGGTTGAAAAAGCTTTTAGCGTTATGTAAAAACCCCCAAATTTGATATAATATTAAAGGTTCGCCAACCAATAAATATATCAAAGGGGGTATCCAAATGGATAATAGTAGTTTATCACATACATCATGGAATTGCACTTACCATATTGTTTTTATACCAAAAATACAGAAGAAAAAAATCATGTATGGAGAAACAAAAAGATTTGGTGGAAATAATAAAAAAAGTTGTGTGAGATGAAACAGATAAAGTTGATAGATGGAAGAGTATGTATAGATCATATTCATATGTATATAGCAATTCCACCTAAAAATAAGTGTATCGGAATTCATGTCATATTTAAAAAGGTAAAAAGTGCATTAATGCTATTTGATAGACATCCTGAGTATAGAAATAAATGGGGCGATCGTCATTTTTGGGCAAGAGAATATTATGTATCATCAGTAGGAAATGTAAATGAAGAAACAATCTTGAAATATATTAAGGAACAAGAAGAAAATGATAAGTTAGCGGACGGAAGAAAGTAGAAGAGCCTTCTTTAGGAGGCTACCAATAAAAAATGGTACTGCGAAACCCTCGCCCTTGGCGGAACCTGAGAAATACCCGGAGGGTTAAAATTAAACCTCCATTTGAAATGGGGGTTGTTAACTTAGATTAAAAACATAAATATTTCAATCAGACTACATTTATTAGGAAGATTAACATAATTATTATTTAATATATAGGATAAAGGAATTGATAAAATGAATAATAAAAGCGTTGAAAGTATTTTTGGAAATAGGATATATTGGAGTAATGGGTATTTTTGATTCTTACTTCATATCATAAATTAAGCAGTGGACACTATATCATTATGTATTTTTTTAATGTTTGTTGTATACAGTTAATGGAAATGTTTGAAACAAGAATGAGTAATTTTTTTGATATATAAATTCAGGATTTCAAGTTTTATATTATTATTTGTTTTCTTTTTATTTATCTACAAGATGTAGATAGCTATTTCGCACATATTCTATTATTAATAATGGTTTTATTGCTACTAAGCAATTGGCATTTTTATATTGGATAATAAGATTTATCGTACTTACAATATAGTTATCTCTATAGTGGTTACAATTTATTCTGCTGGTGGGGTATATTATATTCTCATCAAAAAAATGAATTATTAGAGTGGTATTTGTTTATAACTGTTTTAGCTGTAATGTTTATTCCGATTATATATTTTATGATACATTACAGAAGAATAACAAACTACATGGAATACAAAAAAGAACATAATAACATTTCTGATTGTATCGTGGCTTTTTTTCTGGAGTCTTGTATATAAAAAATGGGATTATTAGATAGTAGCTATTCGGCAGTAAGACTATTTTTAATTATCAGTTGTTTCAGTATTCTATTCAAAAATATTTTTGAGTTATTACGTTGGAATAGTTTTTTTAGAATAAAAAAATATTTGGGTGGGTTTATTGGTTGCTGGCATCTTAGTATTTCTTACAAATTTTTTTATTATCTTCAGATATTGCTCTTATTAACAGTTAATTTTGTTTATGTTATTGTGAACTATACGAAATTTGGAATACATTCAAAAGAAAAAAATTAAAAATACATATTTGATGAGGATTAGTCATCTGAGTAATGAATTAAAAATATAATAAGGACATAGCAGATTATCTACATGATTCGATCCTACAAGATATTATTTATTTGAAGAAATCTATGGATGATGAGAATGTATCCAAAGAAGAAGTTTCTGAGATATTATCTAATATCATAAAATGAGTTAAGATTAAAGCTTGATAATTTGACGCCTTCTATATATTTAGATAAATCGTTATATGAAAATTTATGTTTAAATATTGAGCAGATAAAAAAATCGTCATTTTGATAAAAAATTGTTTTAGATCTATTTTGTGATGAGAAAGCTTATTTAGAAAAACCCATATGATGAATTGCTGCTAAGAGTGGTTAAGGAACTGGTAAATAACATCTATAAGCATACGGAATCTAATTTTGCCGAAATAAAAATATGTATAGAAAATTCTATTCTTAGCATTGAAGCGTTCAATGATGAGGGATTCTTGGATGAAGACTTGTTATATGAAAAATAACAGATTTTCCGGATTGATTGGAATTCATAAGACAGTTCAAATGATAGGAGGAAAGATTATGGTAGAGAACAATGAAGGGTTACTATAATAATAAATATTCCATTAAAGGGGGAGATATCATTGAAAATTCTATTAATAGAAGATCATAGGCTTTTTGTCTGAAAGCTTAAAAAAACTCTTTGATGAGATATTCCGATATTCAATGTGTTGAAACGGTTGATTATAAGACTACTGAAAGAGATATAATTAGCAAGATATTGAGTAATAGTTTTGATTTGCTCTTAATAGACATCAATATAAAAATACTGGATATAGATGGTCTTGAATTGTGCAGAAATATTTTGAAGGAAAAACCCGATTGTAAAATTATAATTTTGACCGGATATGATTATTATGCATTTGAAAAGGAGGCTAAAAAGAGCGGAGCGGTTGGATTTCTTAATAAGGATATTGAAACAGATAAGTTATACAACATTATAAAAGAAATAATAAAAGGCAAAAGACATTTTAAAAATAAGTGAAGATAAGTTAACTGATTTAACTGACAAGGAATTAGAGATTATAAACTTATATGCCCAAGGTTTTACAAGGAATGAAGTTGCTTCAGAATTATTTATTTCACTAAGAACTTTAGCGAATCATTTGAATATAATTTACGATAAGCTTGATGTGAAAAATTATCAGGAAATGCTTAGAAAAGCAACTCTGCTTGGCTACATCAAAAATATCTTTTAAACTTTGCACATTAGTACCAATACTTTTGATTTATACAAAGATATACTGTTATTAGCCTGAAAACAGTATAACGAATAGATCGAAATATGGTTACTGAGTGAATATGATGATTTATTAAACCATCTTCGAATCGAAGGTGGTTTTTTATGTATTTAATTGATTTCTTTATTTTACGGAAATCAAAGACTTAAATACTAGGAGGAGATTAAGATGGAGCTAATTTTAACAAATATAACTAAAAAGTATGGGGAATTATGAGGCGATTAGCAATCAGAGCCTTATTTTTGAAAAAAATGGCGTGTATGGACTATTAGGAGTTAATGGTGCAGGCAAAACAACATTAATGAATATGATTTGTACTCTAAGTAGACCGAGTGGTGGAAGCATTATGTTTAATGGAAAAGGTATGTTGAGTAATGATATTATGTCTGCAGTATGTATAGCCTGTTCTAAGGCATGTTCGGGCTCTTGTAGTGGACTATAGAATCATATTTTATATAATATAATAAGTTTTTGCAGAAGAAGAGGAATTATGCTATACACATTAATATTAAAAAAATATGAAATCAAAGTATAAAGATTATATATTCTATTTGGTAAGTTCGGTGATAGCAGTAGCAGGATATATCATTATATCAAGTTATTTTGAATGCTATGAGAGAAGTTGTAAAAAAATAGAAAATATTAAAAATTATGAACAGTGAGATTAGCACACTCAAATGGATTTCTTATGTGTTCATGCTTATTTCGTTATGCTTTATTATTTATACATTTTTAAACTACACAAAAAGAAAAGCAGAGATTATGCTATTTTTTTATTATTTTTAGGACAGAAAAAAATCAAATTTATTCAAATGTATAATAATTGAACTTCTTGCCACATATATTGTATCCATGATTTTTGGGGAGCATGATTGGGGCGTCTTTTTACCATGGAAGTATATACTTTTTAGAAAAGTGTTTTTATATGAATTTCCGATGGTTATATATCCAATAAAAAGCTATATTTTCACTTATATGATATATTTTGCTTTTTATATTTTATATCTGCTCTTTGTATTTATATTAAGATAAGAAAAATGAAATTAAATGATTTGCTTATAGAGGAACAAAGAGCAGATACATTAGCTAAAAAAGGCTGGTATAGATTTGTATTTGGAATTATTTTTGTCTATACTTTCTTTGTATGTTATTTTTAATTCAACAAGGAGATATAATTTTACGAACATTTTTCTTCCATATTGTTAATTTCTATAGGGCTATATTTTATTTTTGTATCTATGGCATTTCCTATACTACAATTATTAAGAGGAGAAACAAAGTTATATTATAAAAATTTTTATTTATAAATAATTTTGTCTTTCAGTTCAATAAATTTAGTAAAAATCATATATTTTTTTCATTATTAAGTGGAATGATCCTACTCATTTTTCATAGGAGCAAATATTTATAATAACATATATGCAAATACAGTAGAAAAACTATCAAATGATGTACCCGAATGACTTCTGTTATAGAGAGCTATTCTGTGCCAAATACCTTTGATTGAAAGCCTGAAAAAAATTCAAAAATTCCTATGGATATATCTACACTGGAGGTTTCGGAAATAAAAATAACCAAAAATATAGGTAATATAAGATGTGTAGATATTGAACGCTATAATACCTTTCGCAATAAAAATTGGACTCTAAAGAGTGGAGAGATAATAGGGATTGAATTGAAATTGGAGGAAGATTTTGAGGCGTTAAATGGAGACAGTTTTATATCGATTTACACTATAAACGGACAACAATTTGACTATAGTATTAAAAAGCAGATATTGGGAAAAATATATTTGGAGTATTTGAAAAATTATGGAAATGAATATATGTTTTTGATGAATCACAGAGACTATGAGGATATCAGCAGACATGGACAGAATAAACATATTATATTTGTAAATGCAAAAAGAGCATGGAGATCAAAAATCGTATTAAACAAGTACTGAATGATTACGAACAAAAAAAGATGAAATGAAAGTAAGAATATATGAAAAAGGATAAATATGTAGAAATAAATAGAAATGTAATACTTTGTATGCTTATTGTCTTTGTATTGGTAGCCATTGTAATCACTATCTTTAAGAATAGTGCAATCTATATAAATACATTTAGTCAGATAGATTATTTGTCGGAAAAAAATACAAGGCGTATTATATTATGGGCATGAACAAGAAGACTATTGCTAATACTGCCACAAGAGAACTTCAATTGCCTTTTCTGATTCCTGTGATATTAGCATGTATATTATCCATGATGTATCTTTATATACTATCCGGTGTCAATAGGGTAGAGCAGAGAAGTCAGATTTACACTTTTTTGCAATATTTATAGTTGGATATTTAACATTGGAATATATTTACTATAAAAATACTTAAAAAACAATTTATTTCTTATATTTTAAGGCGATTAGGATAGGTGGGATATATGAATGAAGTTATAAAGGCTGTTGATTTAACCAAAATATATAATAAGAGATAAGAAGAAAAGGGGAAAAATATCTGTTAATTTAAAATCAAGTCTTAAATGGTGTCAGTTTAGAGATATATCAGGGGACTTTATTAGCATTATGGGAAAAATCAGGTTGCGGAAAAAAACTACTTTATTAAAAAATACTTGGAGGGATTGAAGAGGCAACTACCGGAAGAGCAATTGTTGGAGATATTAATTTAAGTAGTTGTTCTGATGAAAAAAATTATCGGATGTTAGACAAAAAAATAGTTGGATTTGTGTTTCAAGAATTTTTATCTGGTAGATAGTCTGACTCTAAAAGAGAATATTCTATTACCTTTATACATAAGTAATAAGCCATATAGAGATTGAATCATTAATATTAGAAAATGCAAAAAGGTTTGAGATTGAGAAAAATTTTAGACAAATATCCAACAGAAGTATCAGGTGGTGAAAAAAACAAAAGAACTGCAATATGTAGAGCAATTATAAACGAACCTAAGATAATATTAGCAGATGAACCTACCGGGAATTTAGATAGCATTAATTCTGAAATAGTAATAAAATATTTTGAAAGATTAAACTTAGAAGAAAAATCGTACTATTTTAATGGTAACACATGATCCGACAATAGCAAGTTATAGTAAAAAAAGTGTTATTAATGAAAGATGGGGCTATAGTAAAAACAAATTGAAAAAGAAAATGGAGAAGATAAAAATTTTATACAGAGAATTGTAGAGATAATGGACTATTGATGATATTCATCGATGATGAATTAAGTTCATTATTTAAAACAATAGATAAATCGGTTTTAATTTTTATTTTGGAATATTCTGCTTCATTAGGATTTAAAGCTCATAACAGATATTAACTATAAATGTAATGTTGCAGCTAACAGCCTAACATTTACACAGAGCGTGTATGCCTGTAACTTTTCTTTTGTTCCATCAAGTATTTGGAAGGTCAAGTCAGCATACTGTATCTTTAAATGGCATAGGGTATAAACTTTGAAATATAAGGAGAATGTAATGAATCTTACATTAAATAATGTAGAAATGCAATATAGGGAATAAAAAGTTTTTGAATGGAATAGACATGGACTTAGCTCCTGGAATTTATGGACTATTAGGAGCAAATGGAGCTGGAAAAAAACAACTTTATTTAAAGTAATTAGTGGGTATGCAACGAAATATAAAGGGAAATATACTACCCGGCTAGTAGAAAAAGAGCAAAAGAGGTATTGCTTGGAATATTACCACAAGTTTTTGTGGGGTATCCTTTGATGACTGTCTATGAATTTTTTTGATGTATATGGGACGAATAAAATCTGGATTTAATAGAGCTGGCATAGAGGAAGATGTTTTGAACAATATGGAGGTTTTTGGACTTAAGGAACTTCAAAAATAAAAAAAGCTGAAATCACTTTCAGGTGGACAGTTAAGAAGAGTAGGACTGGCTCAGGCTTTTTACTGAATCCTAAAATTATACTTTTAGATGAGCCTACAACAGGATTAGATCCGATTGAGAGGATTAGGCTAAAAAAATTATTTGTCTAATATTAGCAAGACTCAGATTATTATTATATCAACACATATTGTTAGTGACTTAGAGAATCTAGCGAATAAGATATTTATAATTAAAAGTGGATATATTATTGCTAGTGGCAATGAGAGTGAATTAATCAATGATTGTGAAGGAAGTGTTTGGGAAGTTCCAATACATGACAGGGATACGGAGTACAGTATTAAAAAATGAGCTGGTATCTATGATACATGAGGATAGAGGAGTTACTGTAGCTAGAGTGATAAACAGAAAAAGATTTCAAAAAGAAGCTCGTTTAGTTAAACCCACACTTAATGATGCATATTTATATTATTTTTAATGGAGACCAGCTATGAAAAGTCAACCATAAATTAGCAAAAATTTCTTTTTATATCGGTGGTAAAAAGGTAACTTTAATAGAGCTCCCTTAGGGTGCTTTTTCAAAAATCTATCGATATTAGCATACAGACCTCTTATTCGAGGTTAAATTCTACTTTGTCAGTGAGCATCTTCCAGATGACCCTGACAAGTTTACTGACACAGTGCCCAAGTGCATTGTAGTGAGATCGGCCTTCAGCCCTCTTGGAATCATAATAAGCCTTGAAGGTTGTGTTGTTTCTGGCAACATTCCAAACTGCATTTACAAGAGCGTATCGTAAAACACGAGAGCCACGTTTGGACATCCTTGTTGTTTTTAGCCTGAAAGTTACCGGACTGATAAACAGAAGGATCCAGACCTACAAAAGCAAGCAGCTTATTTGGATTGAAGAAACGGTGAATATCACCTATTTCACCAAGGATCATTTCACCATTGATATAACCGATACCGGGAATGGTCATGATGACAGAATCGTTAAAATTCATGATATTTGTCATCTCAGCTTCAATCTTATCTAATGGGCTATCCAGTAACTCGATTTGTTGAATTGTCTGATTTATTTGAATAGATATAGCACTGTCGTTAGCACCGACAGACTTCTGTGCGAGAACTCTTAATTCTTTGACCTGTTCTTTGGTAAAGTGTCCGTGCGAGTTCACTTTGAGCAGATTTGCCAGATGAGTCATATGCATGAAAGCAATCTCATTTGGAGAAGGTGCTTCTTTTAAAAGAACATAGACAGAATTCTGATGCAGACCGGATTAAAAAAAGTATTGAATTTCCGGAAAAAAACCCTGATCAACATAGGGTTGTCAGCTGGATTTTCAAACAGGGTTCGTTGCTTTATAGTTTTCTGACGAAACCGCCCCAAAGCCTTAAGATCCATCATATCAAGATCATAGAAACTGACGAATCTGAGGTCATTCTGCATCATAAGAGTTTTAGCAATAACATAAGTGTCGACTTTATCCGTCTTTGTTTTGCGAATGTTGTTTTTGTGCAATTGAGACGTCTTAATAGGGTTTAATATATACACTTTGTAAAGCTCGGCAACAAGGTATAGTACGAGGTTGCTACCGTAGTGTGCTGTTGACTCAAGACCAATGATGGTGCTGGCCTTATCAAATGAATCGAGTTTGGAAGCCAGCATATGGAAGCCATCAGCATCGTTTGTGAATTTAAACGGCTCAATGAGTATTTCACCTTCCGAAGAAATAGCAGAGACAAAATGGTTAAGTTTGGCAATATCAATGCCTACGTAAATCATGAGGTAATCCTCCCTTTCGTAAGATCTGATACTGCGACATCCTCAAACGGTTATCATCGTAGACTTGATTGAAATAAGTACTCATTAGAACAAAAGCTACGGTACATCCAGCATATAAACAATTCAGATAAAGGTAGCGGCAATACACTCCTGTTAAGTAGTCAAAGCTACAAGACAAAATCAAAAGTCCACAGTATCTGAATGTATTATAACCACAATATTAAAAGAAAGGAATATGTGATAATTACCTTCCTAATTATCATACAATGGCAATATGGGAATAAAGGAAGAATATAAGAAAATAATCACCCTTTATATGTAAAGATATTCAGCTGCTTGATTGTGATCATGTCAGTAGCTATGAGCTTTACATCGTTAAACAGTATTACAATATTAGATAAGCCTGACTCCACATCCTATTTAAGAGGACTGAAAGCAAGGGAATCTATAGAATTAAGATTTGAATCAATTGACGGAGAAATGACGACTGAAAAATTGAACCAAGTATTAAGCTATTATAAAACTTTTAGTAATGTTGATGAAGCAGAGAACAATACAAACTTTAAATATCCTGGAATCGTAAACTTACTATCAAAGGCTTATATTTTTTTGAGGGCGAAGGAGGATTTAAATCATTATATGATGTAGAATCAGCAGATGATTTTTACAGACAGAGAGTATATGCCATAAAAAATCAGCTGATTACTTCGGAAAGCCGATATAGTCAATGGGAAATAGATGGCATCATCAGTGAAGCTGAAAAAACTGCAATTCCATTCAGATATGGCTTTTCAAGACATTGGGTTAACTTTTGGAAGTCAGTCGACATTGTGAATATTATGGTTATAATTCTAGGCTTATTTATGGCTTCTGAATTATTTTCTTTTTGAAAAAGATGTAATATGGATTTGATCTTAGTCACAGGTAAGATTCGTGATATAAGTAAGATGGCTGTTAATAAGCTGTTGGCATTATTGACAATGGTTATGCAGGTTTATCTTCTTTCAGTTGTATTGATGGCATTGATTATATTCGTTGGTATGGGTATTCAAGGGCTGGGACAGCAGTATTCAAATTATATATTTTACATCAATATATAACCTTAATTTTTAGAGGCAACAATAATATGGTTTATAACAACTATTTTAGGGATCATAGTAATTATTTACGGAGCTGCATTTTTTTGAACTTATTGCTTAGAAATAGATTTAGCACTCTTGTCATATCAATTATTACAGCATTTTTACCATTGGTTCTGCTTAGATTTCCGCTGCCACACGGGATTATTAAAGTATTAAAAATTATTTCCAGTCAACATGAGCAATGTTATTTTGATACTGAATAGTTTAGAACAATTCAGATTTGGTTTTTAAATTTATCTGTTACAAATATGTTTGTAATAGTCAGTATGATAATAATAATACTACTTATAAAGGTTATTCCTGATTTATTCTTTAAGTTTTTATCTAGAGAATAGTATGTGTTTTGTGTGGCTTTTAAAATGATTTGCAGGGCAACATAATGTGTTTTATTGATTTTTATTAGTAATATAGATGATGCTGTGTTTTTGAGAAGGAGGTATATATGGTATATGAATTGGAAAAACTATTAGGCATCAAAGGTGTCAGGTGGATAATATTTTTTTGTCTTTTGCAGTAGCTATTTTACTTCCTCTTTATTTTATTTTTGATTATGAAACGGTACAAATGATTGACAATAAGGCGGAAGTATATAAAGGCTATGTTGGATTAAATGCTAGAAAAGAATATTTTTCAAAAAATTGGCGGATTTGTAAACTCGAAGAAAAATATAAAAGATGAAATTACAAGATATAGAATCACTAATATACCTGATATTACATTAGATGAATCGAGTACTATAGAATTATAAATGAAGCCTATTCATCATATAAAGATAACAGCTTAGATATAAAGAGAGTAAATAATATACCTTTTTATTCCAGATGGAAGGAGAAGATATATGAAAAATTGACTTTAAATATAAAAGCTTTATGATGATGATGAAATACAGCAAGTAAGAGTTGCTTTGGATAATTTTTGCAGTTCCATTTTATCTTGAATTTTTATGAACATTGGGTAATTTTTAAATCATCATTTGTTTTTGCTGTATATTGCTGTTAGGAGCTATATTTTGTTCCAGCCAATTGTTTCTTATGAAAAAAGTAACTCATATGGATCTTGTGTTAGGGTACGCTAAATCCTAAAATACTACGAAAAATGGCTCGGGATAAGATGCTGGCAGTGTCTGTATGCTTTTATAGTTTTATTTTTAATATGTAATTTGATTATAATTTCTTTGACAATTCTTCCTTTCTATAATGAAGGCTGGAATATGCAGATTCAATTATTGCCAGATTTTTACTGTGATTTATGCATGGACAATCAAAGACATGTTTTTGGTATATGATTGTCTCCATAGGTTCTATTTTGAGCATGAGTTTTATAACTTTTTTTATTGGCAATATCATGAAAGAGATGTATTTGACAATTTTTATTAAGTTTACTTGTGGTATCTGCTAATTTTTCAATGGCTTATCTTCCGGATGCATTTAAAATTGTGAAAAGATATATGGAAATATCACCTGTAAACGGAATAAATTTGTTTAGTATTATTACTTCCATGCATAATTTTAGAGTTTTAGGGAAGACTTTTTAAGTGGAGAAATAATAATAGCAGTGATTTTACTGACCATATTATTTAGTTTTTACTGAATTTAATATTGTTTCCACGCAGACTAAAGAATAATTAAGCATAGAAATGGTTGAAGATTTTTACGAGGTTCGTTCTTTAAATGAAATTACAGATATTTCTTCCATAAAACTGATTCGAAAAAAATCCGGAAAAAAATGGCAGAGTAAATTCTAAAACATAGAAGATGCCGATACTGTTAATGAAATAGTAAAGGTTTTAAAAAAATTCGAGGTATATTATTTAGGGGCAACATCTTATGAGGATTTGTTGATTCTTACAAAAAAGATGGAAGTGAAATAGAGTTGCAGATTCCACCGTATTATCCTGAATTATTTACCGGAGAAGTGTCTATTTTGGGAGATGCCGTTTATTACAGCCCTGGAAGGGAAGAATGGCTTGAATTAATGGATAAATATTTTAATAAGTGATATTTTTGCAAAAATTTTTATATGCTCTATTATTTAATGGATATGCTGCTTTTTGGTAGAAAAGACAGATAATATAAAAGCGTTTTTGAAGAAGCAAAGAGTAGAGGCAATAGAGTATTAAGCGGTTATAATTTTCAGTCATGTAACTATTAAATTTTATGAATGTAATTGTGGAGCTTTATAGAACTATCCTAAACTGAAAAATAGAATATATATTATTCATTGGAGGATTTCGCATGCCAAAATGCAGGAGTCCTCCTTTTTGTTCAAAAAAATCGGATTTGAAATTTTGGATAAAAAAAGGAGGAGGATTTCACAAATGACAGATGATAGAAAAAATATATCTATGTAAAAGGTGAAAAGATATATGTATCCGATGAAATATATAAAGCATATAAGAAACAAGTCAATCATGAGGCTTATTTAAATAAATCAGATAAAGAACATAAGGTTTTACGGGTATGAGGATTACAAGATTGATTTGAATTCCGTTGTAGATGAAGATGTGGATATCGAAAAAATCATTGAAACTAAAAATGAGAATCAAGGATCTATATCAGGCACTGCGAAAGCTAAATGATGAAGAGCTAAAGGTGATAGATTCTTTGTATTTCAAAAAATGACCATTCGTGATTTAGCAAAGAGCAACAGGTATCTTCTAAGAAGATTTTCAGTTTTAGAAATAAGATTTTAAAAAGCTAAGAGAGATGCTTAAATAGTAACTAATTAAGTAGGGAGCAGACCGGATTTGTAGTTTGTTCCCTACTTTTTGTTAGGGCAAGGCCCTGTTCTCGCAAGAGAACAAATAAACCACCTGTTATGCGGGTGGTTGAAAAAGCTTTAGCGTTATGTAAAAAACACCCAAATTTGATATAATATTAAAGGTTCGCCAACCAATAAATATATCAAAGGGGGTATCCAAATGGATAATAGTAGTTTATCACATACATCATGGAATTGTAAGTATCATATAGTATTTGCGCCAAAATACAGGAAAAAGTACATTAATGATATTTGAAAGACACGCAAACTTAAAATATAAGTATGGAAATAGGCATTTTTGCTGTGGGGGATATTGCGTAGATACAGTAGAAAAAAATGCAAAAAAGATAGAAGAGTATATAAGGAACCAGCTAAATGAAGATATGGTGTATGATCAGATGAGTATGAAAGAATATATAGACCCGTTTACGGGTGAGCCGGTAATAAAAAGACAATAAGAAAAAAATAAGCCTAAGGAGCTAAGTAAGTAAATGACGTGCGGTTGGCGAACTTTCGATGAGCCTTTAGACTCTAGCGCAGGTAAAGAGCCCTTATAGGGGCGAAACAACAAACCACCGGCTTAGCCGGTGGTACTGATTAATATATTAAATTATCTTCCCTGCATTATAGGATCTGTAGGATCGTATGTCTGGTTTGCAGGAATTGGCTGCTCTATAGCATCCTTCTCAACAGGACCCTTATTTGTAGGATCGTTGTAAACTGTAACAGGTGTGTTCATCTTGGTGTTGTAATATACCCAAGCCGCATCACCTGCACGGAGTCTTAAACATCCGTCAGATCTTGCATCATCAATATAATTGTATGTAGATGCGTCAAGTCTGTTTGAATCCGCCTTATCATAGTAGATAAGTGAGTGAATGATATATCCGTCCTTAAATCTTGAAAGGAACTGACAATAGATATTGTCATGCATTATTTTCCATCTGTACTTAACATATGTCTTGAATGTACCTATAGGTGTAGCAGGTCCGTCAGTTGACATGAAAGTCTTGTAAGGAATTATATATCCGTTTGCACCGTCTTTAGCCATGATATACATGGTCATTGTTGCTTTATTGTACTTAATCTCATAAGAATCCTGTAATCCCATAACAGGCTCAAGATCTCTTACAACGGCACCTGTATTCTCATCAAGATAATACTTATATCCGTCTATATACTGCCATCCCTTTTGAGTTGCACCGTCTTTAAAATAGTACTGGTCATTATTATAAAATCCCCATCCGGTATAGGCATCTTTTGATGAATACTGAACCTGACCGTTGGCATCTACATAAGTTCCTTCATAAACAGGAGCTTCCATAAGTACCTTTGTAGGCTCTGTGAATGCTGTCTGCTTGTCCCAGAGTGTAAGCTTAAGAGCTACGATATATCTGTCTGTACCGATAGTACCGAGAGTCTGACCGTTCTTAGCCCAGTCAAGTACGGTTCCGTCATTTAAAACGGCCTTGTAATAGAGGTCGCTTCTTACACCTGTATATCCTTTTACTCTTATTTGAACAGCCTGAACCTTGTTTGCAGGATCTGTAATAGGTGCAGTCTCCTTAGAGTTCATCCATGTTGACCAACCTGAGCTCATATTGTAGGTTCTGTAGTAATATCTACCTATACCTGAATGATTGAGATAAAGCTTGTTAAAACCGTCTTTTGCATAAGCATAAGCACTTGTATTTGTCTCGGCACCTGAGATCTCCTGATCTGCAGTATTCCAAAGTCCGAAGTGAACCATCTGAGTTTCACCAAGTACAGGCTCGGGATTTGTATTTCCGTTGCCTACATTACCAAGACCTGCATTGGCAACTACGCTGTCAAGGTCAAGGTTTTCAGGCATATTTACATTGTTGATGGTGGAAGGTATATAATCGTTTGTAGATACCACCTCACCTTTAGCTGCAGTAGTTGCAGCCTCTGTACTTTCAGCTGTTTCGGTCTGTGCTGATGTTTCTACAGCTACCGAGCCGGCTGTGACATTTCTTCTTATTGTTGCTGCAAATACGTTAGATGATAATACTGAAGAAATCATCAATGCTGACGCAAATACAGCTGAAATTCTTTTTAAATGCATATTTCCTCCTAAAAAAGAATACATTAGTAAACTAAAGTCACTATGGTTTAAAATTATAACATATAAATAAATTTTGTTCAATTGATTTAAATATTACATAAATCTTTCATTTGTTAACGAATGTTACATTATATAAAATCTTTGCCTGATTTGATTGCGAAAATCAATATAAAGGGGTTATAATAGTCATTAGTTTATATATTGACGATATAGATAAGTTATATATTAGGAGGCAATATGGAAAAACTTTACTGTAAAGGCGGAGGTTGTACCGCAAAACTGGGAGCGGGAATACTCAGCCATATACTCGAGAGATTGCCAAAGCAAAATTTTGACAAAAATTTAATGGTGGGTTTTGATGCAAAGGATGATGCGGCGGTTTATAAGCTTACTGATGACATTGCATTTGTTCAAACACTTGATTTTTTTCCGCCTATGGTGGAAGATCCTTACACTTTCGGTCAGATAGCGGCAGCAAATGCTTTAAGTGATATATATGCCATGGGCGGTGAGGTAAAGACAGCACTCAATATAGTATGTTTTCCGCAAAGCAGTGATTTAAATATCCTTGGAGAGATAATGCGAGGCGGACTTGAAAAGGTAAAAGAAGCAGGCGGTGTACTTGCAGGCGGACATTCGATAGATGATACTGATGTAAAATACGGTCTCAGTGTTACAGGGATAGTAAATCCTAAGAAGATTTATTCAAATAATACCGGAAAACCGGGAGACAGACTGATACTTACCAAAAGACTTGGAGTAGGAATCATATGTACTGCAGCAAGAATAGGTGAAGCGGATGAGAATACCTTAAATGAAGCTGTTGATTCTATGAGGACATTAAATAAATATGCCTGTGAAATATCAAAAAAGTATGATATTCATGCATGCACCGATATAACAGGTTTCGGATTTTTGGGGCATCTTATGGAAATGATGGGTGATGATAAGTCCTGTGAAATTTATGCAAAACAGATTCCGGTATTTGAAGCCGCAAAAGCTTTGGCGGATGAATTCCTCATCACTGCCGGAGGACAGAGAAACAGAAATCATGTCGGTGAAAATGTGATTTTTGAGGATGTTCCTTTTGCTATGGAAGAGATACTGTTTGATCCTCAAACTTCAGGCGGACTTTTGCTTGCTGTTGGAGAAGAGGAGGCGGATGCACTTTTAAATGAATTAAAAAAGGCAGGTATGCCTGCTGCAATAGTAGGAGAAATAAAAGAAAAAGAAAATACAGCTATAAAAGTAGCTTATAAATAGGAGGAAAATATGATTAAAGTAAATGCGATAGGTGATGCATGTCCGATACCGGTGGTTAAGACAAAGAATGCGATAAGAGAACTCGGCGGAAGCGGAGTGGTAGAGGTAAGTGTTGACAATGAGATTGCGGTACAAAACCTTTTAAAGATGGCAAAGCAAAAAGAGTATGAGGCATCTTTTGAGAAAAAGTCAAATACTGAGTATATCGTTACAATCAATGTAAACGGTGGAGAAGCTTACGAGGCTAAGCCTGTTACAAAGACAGCAGTAAACTCTGATGAAATAAAATTAAAAGAAACAATTGTGGTAATAGATTCCGATAAGATGGGTGACGGTGATGAAGAGTTCAGTAAGACTCTTTTAAAGGGCTTTATCTATGCTCTCAGCTCACAGGATATACCGCCTGCAAAAATCCTGTTCTACAATACAGGTGTAAGAATTACTACAGAGGGTTCTGCAAGTATTGAAGATTTGAAGGTTTTGGAGAATGCAGGTGCAAAAATCTATTCATGTGGTGCATGTCTTAACAATTACGGACTTACTGAGAAGCTTTTAGTAGGTGAGGTGACAAATATGTATGATATTGTAAGTTATCTCATGGAAGCTGATCTTGTAATCAGACCATAATGATTTATTTAGATAATGCCGCCACTACATTCAAAAAACCGATAAATGTAATAGAAGCTATAAACCATGCGCTTACATCCTATGGAAACAGCGGAAGAGGCGCATACAGGGCCGCACTTGATTCGGGTAGAATGGTCTATGAAACAAGAGAAAAAATTTCAAGATTTTTCGGAAGCGGCGACCCTTCAAAAGTGATTTTTACATCCAATGCTACAGAGAGTTTAAATATCGTATTGTTCGGACTTTTCGGCAGTGGAGATCATGTAATAAGTACGGTAACGGAGCATAACAGCGTGCTCAGACCGCTCTATAAGCTTGAAAAAACCGGGAATATAGGCATTGATTTTATTGGAACAGATGAAAGCGGAAAATTAAAATATGATGAATTTGAAAAGCATATAAAAGAAAATACAAAGGCTATAATTGTAAACCATGTATCAAATGTGTCCGGTGAAATAGCGGATATAGAGTATATCGGGGAAAATAGCAAAAAAGAATAATCTGTATTTTATAGTGGATGTATCTCAAAGTGCCGGAAATATCAAGATAGATATGAATAAAACGGGTATAGATATCCTCTGCTTTACAGGTCATAAGGGACTGTTCGGACCGGGAGGTACAGGCGGTATAGTTATAAATTCCGATATTTTGATAGATACCTTTAAGGTAGGGGGAAGCGGTGTTCAATCCTTTAATAAGGAGCAGCCTGATGAGTATCCTACAAGGCTTGAAGCAGGTACATTAAATGTTATGGGGATTGCGGGACTTGGTGCCGGAATTGATTTTATAAATGAAGTCGGAATAACAAATATACATAAAAAAGAGATGTATCTGTTAAAAAGGCTTTATAAGGGTATAAAGGATATAAAGGGAATAAAGTTCTACACTGACTGTTCTGAATTTGAAAAAGAACCGGAGTTTATAAGGCATGGGAGTATTTTACCGTTAAACATAGACGGAATCCATTCGGGAGACCTGGCTGATTATCTTGGTGAAGACTATGATATAGCGATAAGGGCAGGTGCTCACTGTGCGCCCTTGATGCATAAGGCATTTGGAACAGTGGACGAGGGAATAGCAAGATTTTCGTTCTCATATTTTAATACTGAGGAAGAAATAGATGCTGTTATAAAAGCGATAAAAGAAATAGTGGAAGAATAATGAGAGAAAAAAAGTTGGAAATATATAGTGACATTTCAAACCACCACAGCCGCAATGGCATTTGAAAGTCTGTGTACAAAAGAAAAATGTACCGGGAAGGCTGATACCCGTTCCGAAAGAACTTTCCTCAGGTTGCGGTTTGGCATGGTGTGTTCCTTTTGAGTCGGCGGATTTGATAGATAATTTGATTAAGAAAGAAAATCCTCTGTATGATAAGGCAAGTAAGGTTTGGCATTAAAACTATATAATAAACAGTGTTAAACAAATATGTAAATTATTAACATGTTTAGTCTGAAAAAAATAGTATGATTTGCTCATAAAAAAATAATATTTAGATTGATTTTTGCAAGAAAAAAATGATAGTATAAAAAAAATAAAAAGCTATAACGATATTTTTTTATTAAATATACCAAAGGAAAGTTTACAATTAAACAGTTAATATGTAGATATTTGACGCATCAGAGAATATCTGATGCGTATTTAAATTCCTTCTATTGATATCTTTTTAACAATAAGAAATTTAAATATTGATCCTTAGTACATTTCATCTCTAAGAGATGTAAAAATAAATGTCTTTTTTAAGGAGGATTAAAATGAGTGAAAAGACAAAGTAGTTCAAATGTAAGTATTGAAAATATTTACAAATTGGACGGAAGAGTTCCTGTGGCAAAAGCTATACCTTTCGGACTGCAACATGTTATGGCCATGTTCGTTTCAAACCTGGCTCCGATAGCTATGGTATGCGGCGTTGCAAAGTTGCTTGGAAGCGATGTACCCGGTATCAGCGGAGTTGACCTTGCAAGACTTTTACAAAGTGCTATGTTTATAGCAGGTCTGGGTACATTGATTCAGCTGTATCCAGTATGGAGAATAGGTGCAAGACTGCCGGTAGTAATGGGTGTAAGCTTTACATTTGTTGCAACTTTGACCTACATTGCCTCGAACTTTAATTACCAGACGATGATAGGTGCGGTAATAGTCGGAGGATGTGTAGAGGGTACTCTGGGTTTGACCTACAAATATTGGAAGAAGATAATCTCACCTATAGTTTCGGCAAGTGTTGTTACTACAATCGGATTTTCATTGCTTGGAGTAGGAGCAAAAAGTTTCGGAGGCGGATATGTTGATGATTTCGGTGCTCCGAAATATATGCTTGTAGGACTTATAACACTTATATCATGTATAATATTCAGTTCACTTGCAAAGGGATTTTGGAAGCAGCTTAATGTAATGTTCGGACTTATAGTCGGATATATAGCTTCTTTTATATTTGGAATCGTAGATTTTTCACATTTTGCGGAAACAATAAATGAAGTAGGCTTCATAGCATTACCGAGAATATTACCATATAAGCCTATATTCAATATAAGTGCAATTTTATCTATAGTGGTGGTTTTCCTTGTATCCGCGGCAGAAACTATCGGTGATACAACTGCAGTAGTTGCAGGAGGACTTGACAGAGATATTACAGAGAAGGAAGTATCGGGATCGCTTGCATGTGACGGATTCTTGAGTGCCGTATCGGGATTGTTCGGTTGTACTCCTATAACATCATTCTCACAGAATGTAGGGCTTATAGCAATGACAAAGGTGGTAAACAGATTTACTATCATGTTCGGTGCACTTACACTTATTCTTGCAGGTTTGTTCCCACCTATAGGAGCATTTCTCAACATTGCCGCAACCTGTACTTGGCGGATGTACGATAATGATGTTCGGTACTATCGTAGTAAGCGGTATGAACATGATCGGAAAATGCGGATTTAACCAAAGAAATACTGTAATTGTAGCATTGGCTATAAGTATAGGGATAGGTTTTACTCAGACACCGGGTATATTTGATTATTTCCCAAAGGTTATAGGAGATATTTTTGCAGGTAACTCCGTAGCGGGAGTATTCGTACTTTCAATGTTGTTAAACTTCGTATTGCCGAAGGATATGGATGTAAAGAAATTGGTAGGTATGCAATAAATGATAATTTCATTAGTTGGTGGTGGTGGAAAAACCACCACCATGTTTTATATAGGGAGATATTTTGCCAAAAAAGGCAAAAAAGTAGTTATCACCACAACAACTCATATAGTAAAGCCGGATGTATATACTCTGATTGATTCCGCAAAAGAGCTTGAAAAAATTGATTTTAAAGAAGAACCTGTAGTTATAGGAAAAGATGCAGGTGAAAAATTATCATCTCTTGATATAATAGAGGTGAGGGAGCTCAATAAATATGCCGATATAGTATTGGTTGAGGCTGACGGAGCAAAAGCGCTTACCGATAAAAAAATCCCAAGAGAAGGGGAGCCGGTAATACCTGAAAAATACCGATATTTGTATAGTATGTATGGGTATTGACGCTGTCGGAAAAAAGATAAGTGAAAAATGTTTCAGGTATGAAAGGGCTGCCAATCTTTTCGGATGGGACGAGAATCATGTTCTCGGTACAAAAGATGCCGCAAGGATCTTGACAGATAAGAGGGCGGAATTTAAAGATATAAATAACAGAAAAAAACTTTATTTATTATAAATAAGGCCGACACTGAAGAAGATATGAGAAAGGCTTTAGAGACAGAAAAAAATATAAAGATTTTTCTGTGAAGAAAAACGGTTTTAAAAAAATTTTCAAGGTTTCAATAACTTCATATAATAATAACAGAGAGTTTTGTGAGTTTGATTTTTTAGCTGAGAGAGAAGATTTATGATGAATAAAAAAGTTTGGATAAGAGGTGCCGGAGATTTGGCAACAGGAATTGCTTTAAGATTGTACAGATCGGGATTTGATATAGTGATGTCGGATATTGCCGTACCTACTACAGTAAGAAGAACAGTTGCATTTCTCACCTGCAGTTTATACAGATGAGACAAGTGTTGAAGGTATAACAGGCAAGCTCTGTGAAAATATTTCAATGATTGATAGTGTGATTGAGTCGGGATGTATACCTGTAATAGTGGATCCAAGCGGTGAAATTATGAAGGAATACAAGCCGGATGTGATAGTGGATGCAATTATTGCAAAGACAAATATCGGTACCAAAATAAGTGATGCCGGTATTGTAATAGGTGTCGGACCGGGATTTGAAGCAGGAGTTGACTGTCATGCTGTAGTTGAAACTAAGAGAGGGCATAATCTAGGCAGAGTAATATGGAGCGGAAGTGCTTATCCAAATACAGGAGTGCCGGGAAATATAGGCGGATACACTGTGGAAAGAATCATAAGGGCAACTGCGGACGGAATATTCAGTGCAAGGGTAAGTATCGGAGATTTTGTAAAGGCGGGAGATTTGCTGGCATACTGTGATGAAACACCGGTATATGCAAACATTGACGGTATTGTAAGAGGACTTTTACAAGACGGTGTAAAGGTAAAGAAAGGTATGAAATCCGGAGATGTGGATCCGAGAGCCGAAAAAGAATATTGTTTTAGTGTATCCGATAAGGCAAGCGCCATAGGTGGAGGTGTACTTGAGGCAATACTTACTATGATAAGTGGCAGGAGAGCTTAATGGATCTGGTGATTTTAGCTGCAGGAGAAGGTAAAAGATTTGGCGGAGACAAGCTCTTGGCAGATATCAAAGGTGTGAAGCTTTATCAATATATGGAAAATATATATAAAAAAGCATATGACTTTGATAATAAGATAATAGTCGGTAAGGACACTGAGATTTTAGATTATTATAAAAAAAGAACGGATTTATAACCATATATAATGACAAGCCTGAGCTTGGAAAATCAAGGTCAATAAAGCTTGCGGTAGAAAAACTAAAAAATATTGAGAATTCAGGCAGTGTATTATTCGGTGTATGCGATCAGCCTTTTCTTAGGTCCGAGACGATATCAAAGATAATAGATGAATTTCAAAAAAATCGAATAAAAACTATAAGTAGTGTAAGATGTAAAAACAGGCTTGGAAATCCATGTATATTTTCAAGTGAATACTTTGATGAACTCCTCTTACTTGGAGAAGAAGAAGGCGGTAAAAAGCTTATAAAAGCGCATATTTGTGAGGTTTTATTCGTGGATATAGAAAATGAGGACGAACTTTTGGATATTGATACAAAAGGAAGCGTATTCTTATGTACTTAAGAAAAATACATTGAAAAAAATATAATAGTACAATTTCTTTATATATATATTGATAATTCAAATAAATATAGGGCATAATTCATATAAAAAAACACTAAAAAAAGTTTGACTAAAAAAATTAATTAGGTGATATCCTTTATATATAAATTGATACTTGAGTTATATTTGAATGTGTTATTTTTAGAAGAAATACATAAAAAAATATTGAATTTAGAGGCCTAATATAAGCTCATAATCGGTTGAGCGTCTCTACCAATTACCGTAATAATTGACTATAGGCCCACAGAAATTGTGGGTGGAGTGAGGTGTGTTCCATGCACAATGGAAAGCACCTCATATTTTTATTAGGGGAGAATATGATAGTTAAGGGGAATTTGGTGGATTGTACAAAAGAAGGTACAATCAGGATAAGAGAAAAAAGTTATGTAGTAGTTGAAGACGGTATTATATCAAAAATATATTCGGAAAGATGAATTTCCCGGATTCTCTAAAGAATGAAGAGATAGAAGACTACGGAGATTCTTTGATATTACCGGGACTTATAGATATGCATCTTCATGCTCCGCAATTTGCTTTCAGAGGGCTTGGAATGGATATGGAACTTTTGGATTGGCTGAATACATATACATTTCCGGAGGAAGCAAAATATAAGGATATTGAATATGCAAAAAAAGCTTATAAAAAATTTGTTGATGCATTGACTGAAAGCTATTCTACAAGAGCGATAGTATTTGCGACCTTGCATACGGATGCCACAATACTGTTGATGGATATGCTTGAAGAGAGCGGATTGAAATGTTTTGTAGGTAAGGTAAATATGGACAGGAATTCTACAGATGAACTTATTGAGACTACAAAGTCATCTATAGATTCTACAGTTAAATGGCTTGATATCTGTAAAGACAGATATAAGAATATAAAGCCGATAATTACTCCGAGATTTATTCCAAGTTGCAGTGATGAACTTATGAAAGAACTTGGTAAGATTAGAGGTGATACTTACGGTTTACAGTCACATCTATCGGAAAATCCGAAAGAAGTGGAATGGGTGAGAGAACTTTGTCCGGATTCGGACGGATATCTGGATGCTTACAATAAAAGAGGTAATCTGAATAAAAGTAAGGTAGACACGGTTATGGCACATTGTGTATACTCTGATGAAAAGGAGATTGAACTTTTAAAGGAGAAAAATGTGTATGTCGCTCATTGTCCGCAGTCAAATATATGTCTGTCGTCGGGAATAGCACCTATAAGGAAGTTCCTTGATAAAGGTATTAAGGTGGGACTTGGAAGTGATATAGCGGCGGGATTCTCACTGAATATATTTAACCAGGCGGTAGAAGCAATAGGGCTTTCAAAGCTTTATTGGAGATATATAGATAAAAATTCAAAACCTTTGGAGCTTGCCGAGGCATTTGCCATAGCAACAAGAATCCCCGGAAGTTACTTCGGAAAGGTGGGAGCCTTTGAAGAAGGATTTGAAGCGGATATGTTAGTAATAAATGATGAGGAATTGAATAAGGATATTGATGATATAAGAAAGAGATTTGAAAGATTCCTATATCTGTCGGATGAATGCTCATTGAGAGCAAAATATGTATCCGGACAAAAAACAGTTACTTTTTAATTTTATATTTTTATCATCTTACAAAGACGCACAGCCAATCGCTACAAGAGGATAAAGGTATATAAATTAAATAATATAAAAAAATAATAATTTAGAGAGGAAATAATATGGAGGTTGGAAAAAAAGTATCACCAGAGTGGATGCGTTTGACAAGGTCACAGGTAGAACAAAAATATACCGACGATTTATGTGATGCAGGAGCATATGTGGCAAAAATAGTGCATTCCACAATAGCTCACGGAAAAAGTTCTTTCCGTTGACACAAGTGAGGCTGAGAAGATTGAGGGAGTTGTTAAGATTGTTACCTGTTTTGACCTTGGACAGTATAGAAATTACTTCCCTACAGCAGGACACCCATGGTCTACAGATGTAAGTCATCAGGACGTTGCGGACAGATTGCTTCTCACTGATGAAGTTAAATTTTACGGTGATGATGTTGCTGCGGTTATAGCTGAAAATGAAGTGGCGGCAAATCAGGCGCTCAGAGCTATAAAAGTGGAATATGAAGAGTATCCTGTGGTTACAGATGTTTTGGAAGCCATGAAGGACGGCGCACCACAGATTCATAAGGATTACCCTAATAATATATTAAAGCACACAAGTCTTAGCAGAGGCAATTATGCCGAGGCAATTAAAGAAGAGGGTCTTACGGTAGTTGACAGATGGTATACTACAGAACCTGTACAGCATTGCCATATTGAAAACTTTATCTGCTATGCTTATGCTGAAGGCAAAAGAATTACCGTAGTTGCTTCTACACAGATTCCTCATATTGCAAGAAGAGTTGTAGGTCAGGCTCTCGGTATTCCTTGGGGAGATGTAAGAGTTATCAAGCCTTATATCGGTGGTGGCTTCGGAAATAAGCAGGATATACTATATGAGCCGCTTTGTGCATTCCTTTCATTACAGGTGGGAGGACATCTTGTAAAGCTTGATTGCAGCAGAGAGGAAACTTTCTTTGCAAACAGAACGAGACATGGTATAAAGTTCCATATAATTTCACATGTAAGAAAAGACGGTACATATGCCGCAAGAAAGATAGAAGCATTCTCAAATCAGGGTGCATATGCTTCACACGGACATTCAATTGCAGCAAAGGGACTCGGTGCTTTCCCACAGCTTTATCCATGTGATAATGTTGAAGGCGATGCATATACTGTATTTACAAACAGACCCGTAGCCGGAGCCATGAGAGGATACGGAATTCCACAGGCTATGTTTGCGGTAGAGTCTCATACGGAAGATGTTGCGAAGATAATGGGTATTCCACCTATCGACTTCAGACTCAAGAACCTTATGCCACAGGGATATAAGGACGCTTTTTCAAAGAATGAAAACTACTATGATACATTCAGACAATGTATCGAAAAAGGTAAAGCTTATATGGACTATGACAACAGAGTCAAAGAGCTTGCAAAACAGACAGGCAGAGTAAGAACCGGTATAGGAATGGCAACATTCTGGTACAATACCGCAGTTTGGCCTATATCACTTGAGTCATCATCATCAAGAATGGTACTCAATCAGGACGGTTCTGTAACATTACAGCTCGGTGAGACAGAAATCGGTCAGGGAGCTGATACGGCATTCTCACAGATGGCTGCAGAAGTTCTTGGAATCAGAGCTGATGAAGTACATGTTGTTTCAAACCAGGATACCGATATTACACCTTTCGGTACAGGTTCATACGCTTCAAGACAGACTTATGTAGGAGGTTTCTCCATTGCAAAGACTGCAGGACTTTTGAAGCAGAAGATTCTTGACTATGCTTATATTTTGACAAATATGCCGCCTTCAATTACAGATATCAAGAATTCTATGATAATAAGAACTACAGACAACAGAGAGCTTATTTCATTGAGTGATTTGGCAACGGAAGCACTTTATTCTCTCAGCGACAGCAGACATATTACAGCGGAGTCTACAGCACAGATTAAGTCAAATGCATATTCATTCGGATGCTGCTTTGCGGAAGTTGAAGTTGATATAGATATGTGTAAAGCAAAGCTCACAAAGATTATAAATGTACATGACTGCGGTAAGCTTATCAACCCTGCACTTGCAAAGGCACAGGTTGAGGGCGGTATGAGTATGGGTATAGGATATGCGCTCTCGGAGGTACAGCTTGTAGATAAGAAGACAGGAAAAGTGCTCAATGACAACTTACTCGATTATAAATTATCTACATGTATGGATCATCCGCATCTTGAGACGGCATTTGTTGAGAATCCTGAGCCTACATCACCTTTCGGTACAAAATCATTGGGTGAGCCACCGGTTTGTCCTGTGGCACCGGCTATAAGAAATGCTATTATGAATGCTACAGGTGTAGGTGTTAATGAATTACCTTTACGTCCGGAAAAACTGTATGAATATTTTGATAAAGCAGGTTTACTTAAGTAGGAGGAAGAAATGTACGATATAAAAGCTTTATACGAGGCGACAAGCGTAGATGATGCTTGCAGACTTTTAAAAGAACATCCGGGCTCACAGGTTATTGCCGGCGGAAGTGATGTTTTGGTACAGATAAGAGAAGGAAAGAGAGCGGGTAAGGAGCTTGTAAGTATCTATATGCTTGATGAGCTTAGAGGAATCTGCCTTGATGCCGATGAAAATATAAGAATAGGATCTTTGACAAGCTTCTCACATATTACAAAGAATCCTATTATACAAAAATACATCAATGTACTTGGTGAAGCTGTGGATCAGATAGGTGGACCGCAGATCAGAAATATAGGAACTATCGGCGGAAATACATGTAACGGTGTTACATCAGCCGACTCCGCATCTACACTTTTTGCATGGGATGCACAGGTTGAGATAGCCGGAGAAGGCTACAGAAGATTAGTACCTATAAATGAATTCTATATAAAGGCCGGTACAGTGGATTTAAAAGAGGGAGAGATACAGACAGCTATTATTATCCCGAAGAAGGCTTATGAAGGTTATAAAGGTCATTATATAAAGTATGCCATGAGAGAGGCTATGGATATCGCTACTACAGGATGTTCGGTAAATGTAAAACTCTCAGAGGATAAAAAGAGCTTTGAGGATGTAAGAATAGCTTACGGTGTAGCCGGTCCGATTCCTATGAGAGTTCCTTCAGCGGAAAACTTTATAAGAGGAAAAGAAGTTAATGAGGAGAATATAGAGGCTTTTGCGCAGAAAGTTTTGGAAGATATCAATCCTCGTGATTCATGGAGAGCAAGTAAAGCTTTCAGATGTCATATCGGTGTTGTTATGGCAAGAAAAGCTTGTGAAAAGGCTGTAAAGCAGGCAGGAGGTAAGGTCGATGACAGGACAGAGTTATAAATTAGTCAGTTGTACCATCAACGGCAAGAAATGTGAGAAAATGGTAGATGTAAGAAGTTCACTTACAGATATGCTCAGAAATGACTATAGACTTACTTCCGTAAAAAAAGGATGCGAAGTAGGAGAGTGCGGAGCATGTAATGTTCTTATAAACGGAGAGGCATTCAACTCATGTATCTACCTGGCAGTTTGGGCTGAGGGCAAGGATATTCTTACATTGGAAGGTCTTATGGGACCAAACGGTGAGATATCGGATTTGCAGCAGGCATTTATAGATGAGGCTGCTATCCAATGCGGTTTTTGTACACCGGGATTTGTAATGTCGGCTACAGAGATTCTTAACAGCGGAAAACTCTATTCAAAAGAAGAACTCAGAAAGTTGCTCTCAGGACATCTTTGCAGATGTACAGGATATGAGAATATCCTTGTTGCAGTTGAAAAGACAATGAAAAAGAGACTTGGCGTTGACTGATCGATAGGAGCTTGACTTTTGGAGGGAGTATGAATAAAGATAGTTTAAAGCGACTGATTGATGTGGCAAATGGTAAGAAAAAAGCTGATCTTGTATTAAAAAACGGATCTATAGTGGATGTCTGCAGCGGAAAAATATTTAAAGCGGACCTTGCTGTAGCGGAAGGTTATATTGCAGGATTTGGAGAATATGATGGTGAAGTTGAGGTGGATATAGAAGGGAAATATATCTCACCGGGTCTTATGGATGCACATATTCATATAGAGTCATCATACTGTACTCCTGAAGAATTCGGCAGAATGGTGGTACCTCACGGTACTACCACTGTCATAGCGGATCCTCATGAAATAGTGAATGTATGTGGTATAAAGGGTTTTCACTATATGCAGGAGGCTGCAAAAAACACCTGCCTTTCAGTTAAATATATGATGCCGTCCTGTGTACCTGCAACAAAGATGGAGGATGCGGGATATGTAATATCGGCTGAAGATATGGCAGATGATATAGTGGATATTCCGGGACTCGGCGAGTTTATGGATTACAATGCAATCATTGAAAATGATGATATTGCACTTGATAAACTTGTTTTAGCAAAGAATCACGGGAAAATTGTAGACGGACACAGTCCGAATCTGTCCGGTAAGGCATTAAATGCATATGCCTGTGCCGGAATTGACACGGACCATGAGTGCTCCACACTCGAAGAGATGGAAGACAGACTTGAAAGAGGCATCTATGTACAGCTAAGACAGGGATCAGCCTGTCACAATCTTGGTGCACTTATACCGGGTATAAATGAGTTTAATTTCAGAAGATGCTTATTATGTTCGGATGACAGACAACCGAAGACTATATTTGAGGACGGACATCTTGAATATCATCTGAAAACTTTGGTAAATGCCGGAATCTCACCTGTTATGGCTTTGGCAATGGCTACTGTGAATGTGAGTGATTGCTATGGACTCAAAGACAGGGGAATGATAGTACCGGGAAAGAGAGCGGATCTTGTGATTTTTGAAGATTTGAAAGATTTCAAAGTATCATCGGTATACATTCTCGGTGAGGAAGCGGCAAGAGACGGAGAGTATCTCAAGGAGTTAAAAAAGCATGATTTTACAGATGTATCAAACACTGTACATCTGGATAACTTCAAAAAGGAAATGCTACAAATGTGGCTGAAATCCGATGAGGTTTATGCAATCGAAATGATTGCCGGAGGAGTGCTTTCAAAGAAAACAAAGATAAAGATAAAAAGAGATGAAAACGGACTTTTTGTCTTTGATAAAAATATAGATGCCTGCAAATGTGCGGTTATAGAGAGGCATCACAATACCGGAAAAGTCGGACTTGGAATAATAAAAGGTTATGGCATACAAAGCGGTGCCATAGCGGCATCTGTAGCACATGATTCACATAATATCATCTGTGTAGGTGTAAATGATGATGAGATGAATCTTGCTGTTGAGAATGTAAAACAAAACGGTGGAGGTTTTGCGCTGGTAAAGGACGGAAAGGTGATTGAAAGCCTGTCTTTACCTGTAGCGGGACTTATGAGTGATTTAAGCGGTGAAGAGGTTTCAAAGAAACTTTTAAGTCTTCACAAAAAGGCTGTAGTTGAATTAGGGGTTAACGAAAGCCTTGAGCCTGTTATGTCACTCACATTTATGTCACTTATTGTTATTCCCGAGTTGAAACTCACTGCCGGAGGATTTATTCGATATTTTTGAGAATAGGTTCATAGACATTGAGGCGGATTAGATTTTTAAAATATATTGAATGGCAGTGATATATAGACTTAAATATCTTGAATTAAATTTGACTTATAATGAAACTAATAAACTCCGGGCCGAGTATCACCGGAGTATAATAAAAAAAAGGAGACTATATATGGAAAAGTTTTTTAAACTGAAAGAAAACGGAACCGATGTAAAAACCGAGATTATTGCCGGTATAACAACATTTATGACAATGGCATATATACTGGCGGTTAATCCGAATATCTTAAGTGCTGCAGGTATGGACAGAGGTGCCGTATTTACAGCAACCGCAATTGCTTCATTTTTAGGTACCGCACTTATGGCATTGTTTGCAAACTATCCTTTTGCACTTGCACCTGGTATGGGACTTAATGCATATTTTACTTATAGTGTAGTTTTAGGTAAGGGATATAGCTGGCAGACAGCTCTTACAGCGGTATTTGTAGAAGGTATTATATTTATAGCACTCTCAGTTACAAACGTGCGTGAGGCTATCTTTAATGCGGTTCCAAGAAACTTAAAATCAGCTGTAAGTGTGGGTATCGGACTTTTTATCGCATTTATCGGACTTCAAAATGCTAAGATCGTTATAGGCGCTGGTAAAACACTTGTACAATTATTCTCACTTGGAGAATACAACAAGGTACATGGCGTTGAAGGTGTAATAGCTACAGGAAATGATGCAGGTATTACAGTTATCATTGCCATCATCGGTGTTCTTATTACAGCATTCCTTGTTGTAAAAGAAGTAAAGGGAAATATCTTACTTGGTATATTGGCAACATGGGTTCTCGGTATAATCGCTCAGGTTACAGGTCTGTATGTTCCAAACCCTGCACTCGGTTTTTACAGTGTATTGCCTGATTTTTCAAACGGATTAAGCATACCAAGTATCGGACCTGTTTTATTCAAGCTTGAGTTCCACAAGATTGCAACATTGGAGTTTGTAGTAGTTATGTTTGCATTCTTATTCGTAGATATGTTTGATACTATCGGTACATTGATAGGTGTATCTACAAAGGCCGGAATGCTTGACAAAGACGGTAAGCTTCCAAATATAAAGGGTGCTTTACTTGCGGATGCTGTAGCTACTACAGCAGGTGCAGTGCTTGGTACAACAACAGTTACAACATTCGTTGAGTCTGCTTCAGGTGTTTCTGAGGGTGGAAGAACAGGTCTTACAGCAATGACAACAGCAGTTCTTTTTGCGGCTTCATTGTTATTGTCACCTATATTCCTTGCAATACCTTCTTTTGCAACGGCACCGGCACTTATAGTGGTAGGATTCTATATGTTCTCAAATGTTGTACATATTGATTTCTCAGATATGACAGAGGCTATACCTTGCTATATCTGTATAGTTGCAATGCCGCTCTTCTACAGTATTTCAGAGGGTATTTCAATGGGAATTATATCTTATGTAATTATCAATGCCTTTACAGGAAGAACAAAGAAGGTTACACCGCTTATGTATATACTTTCTTTATTGTTTATATTAAAGTATATATTACTCTAGGTTTTACCGATATTTTCACTGCCTTGAATAGTTTTTAATAAATGAAGAGATATGGGGAGACCCGTATCTCTTTTTAGTGACATGAAAGGGGCTTTAATTTTCAATCCTGAAAGTGTGGGATAAATATGTATATTAGTACTTTGTGCACAAATAAATACAATTTAAAATGTTTACTTTTAATAACAGCTTGGCAAGTGCGGGAAAGTAGAAACAGAATGTAACAGGAGTATTGAAATTTATTTTCATAAATGGTAAGATACTTTCAGATGGAGGTAGTAAAAATGAATGACAGAATCAAAAACCTAAAAGGGAAACTGATCGTTTCATGCCAGGCACTGGAAAATGAACCGTTACATTCAGACTTCATTATGGGGAGAATGGCTCTCGCGGCAAAGATGGGCGGAGCTTGCGGCATCAGAGCAAACTACTGTTGTGGATATCAAAGAGATACAAAAACAGGTGGATTTGCCGATAATCGGAATTATTAAAAAAGATTATGATGACAGTGAGATTTATATCACACCTACAATGGACGAGGTAGATGCTTTGGTAGAAGCGGGGGTTGATATAATAGCACTGGATGCGACAAACAGACTCAGACCGAATAAAAAAAGCTTAAAGGAATTCTTTGGAGAAGTTAGAGCAAAGTATCCGGATAAGCTGTTTATGGCGGATTGTTCTACAGAAGAGGAAGCAATCTTTGCAGACGAATTAGGTTTTGACTTCATCGGTACTACTATGGTCGGATATACAAAGGAGAGTGAAGGGCTAAGGATTGAGGAGAACGATTTTGAGATATTGAGAAATATCCTCGCTAAAGTAAAGCATAAAGTGATAGCTGAGGGTAATATCAATACACCTGAGAAATGTAGGAGAGTAATAGAACTTGGAGCGTTCAGCGTAGTGGTAGGTTCAATTATTACCAGACCGCAACTTATAACAAAAGAATTTTCAAAGGCGCTTGAACAGGTTGTATAAAGGAATAATCTTGAGTGTAAGACTCATTAAGGAGGAAATATGAAGAAATTATTGTTAACAGGTTTGACAGTTACAGCGGCGGGTATGCTCGCGGCATGTGGAGGAGGAAAAGCGGCAGATCAAACAAGTGCAGCGGCTGATTCAAAGGCGGATACAAAGCAGGAGGGAGCTAGTGAAGCGGCAGGAGATGCGGCCGAGGTATCACTTTGGACATATCCTGTAGGTAAATGGGGAGACTCAGCAACAGTTGACGGAATTATCAAAAAGTTCAATGAGAAGTATCCAAACATTAAGGTAACTGTAGAGTATCTTGATTATCAAAACGGTGATGACCAGATCAACACAGCTATAGAAGGAAAGCAGGCACCGGATATCGTACTTGAAGGACCTGAGAGACTTGTAGCAAACTGGGGTGCAAAGGGACTCATGGTTGATTTAAAGGATATGTTTGAGAAGGATGCGGCATCAGATATCTATGATCCTGTAAAGGCTGCATGTAAGAGTCCTACAGGTGAGTTTTATGAGTATCCTGCATTTATGGTTGCACATTGTATGGCTATAAACAAGACAATGTTTGAGAAGGCTGATGCATTACAGTATCTTGATTTGGATACACATACATGGACAACAGACAACTTCCTTAAGGCTGTTCAGGCGGTATATGATTCAGGACAGCAGAATGTAGGTGCTATCTACTGTGTTTCACAGGGTGGAGATCAGGGAACAAGAGCTTTGGTAAACAATCTTTACTCAGGTACATTTACAGATAAGGATCATACAAAGTATACAGTTGATTCTGAAGAGAACAAGAAAGCTTTACAGGCAATTGTCGATCAGGCAGGTTTAAACTTCGATCCGTCTATAGCAGGTGGTGATGAGATTACACTTTTCAGAAACGGTACTTTGGCAATGTCACTTTGCTGGAATGCATCACAGCAGACAAATTCAGATAACGGCCCTGCAGGAAAGACAAATGCAGGTGATGAGATTATACCTATGTTATTCCCAAGTGATGACGGCGTTACAGAGCTTTGCGGCGGTATCTGGGGATATGGAATCTTTGACAACGGAGATGCAGGTAAGATAGAAGCTGCAAAGACATTTATCGACTTCGTATGTAATGATGAGGCACAGGTTAAGGAAAGTGTTAAGGCTTCAGGATTCTTCCCTGTAAGACCTTCTGTAACAGGTGTATATGAGGGAACAGAGACAGCTGATGCAATGAAGCTTTTTGAAGAGAAGTTCATGCCTTCAATGGGTGACTACTATCAGGTAACAAAGGGATGGACTACAGCTCGTACAGAGTGGTGGAACATGCTTCAGAGAATAGGTGCAGGCGGCGATGTGGCAACAGAGGTCGCAACATTTACAACTAACGCAAATGCGGCAGCAGCTCAATAATAACAGTAGTAAAATACTGATCTTTAAAAAATAGTTAGGTGATCTAACATGTTATAAAATGTTGCTAGAGAGTTTCTTTAGCAACATTTTTTAGAAAGGGGAAACATGGCAAAGGGTGTTTATACAACCAGGTCAAAGGAATTGGTAAGAAGAGAAACCGCTTCAGCTTATATGTTTTTATTACCAAGCCTTGTATTCTTTATCGGTTTTGTAATAATACCGATGATTATATGTATATATACCAGCTTCTTTGATTCTACAATGGGCAAGGATGCTAAGGATGTATTTATCGGATTTGGAAATTATATAGAACTGTTTCAAGACGGAATTTTTCTAAAGGCACTTAAAAATACCTTTGTTATTGTTATCGTTTCAGTTCCTGTGGTTTGTATATTTTCATTGTGGGTTTCATCTGTAATATACAATCTAAATGATAAAGTGCTTTCAGTTTTCAGATGTATCTTTTATCTCCCTGTAGTTACCGGTTCGGTAGCCGTTACAGTGGTTTGGAAGTGGATGTACAATAATTATTACGGTATCTTCAATTATATCGGAAAAGGTACAGGCGTTTTAAAAACAAATATCAACTGGCTTGGAGACGAGAGATTTGCTCTGGCATGTATCATACTTATCCTGCTTACCACATCTGTAGGTCAGCCTATAGTATTATATGTATCCGCACTTGGAAATGTGGATAATTCATTGGTTGAGGCCGCACAGGTGGACGGAGCGAATGAGTTGCAATTATTCTGGAAAATCAAATGGCCGCAGATTATGCCTACAACATTATATATTCTTGTTATAACAACTATTAACAGTTTCCAGTGTTTCGCTCTTATACAGCTTTTAACATCAGGCGGACCGAATCATTCAACAGATACTGTAATGTATTATATCTATTATATGGCATTTAAGATGTTCAGATACGGATATGGAAATGCAATGGGCGTGGTACTTGCAATATTTATAGCGGTATTGTCTGCAATTCAGTTTAGAGTGGCAAAGGAGAGATAATATGAAAACTTCAAATACACTAAAAAAACTGTATAATGTTGTATCGATAATTGTACTGATAGCTTTGGCGCTTTGCTTTGTTTTTCCGCTGTATTGGATAGTTACAGGTGCATTTAAAACACCTGTTTCAATAAATTCACCGGTACCTGATTGGATACCTAAGGAGCTTGTACTTGATAACTTTAAAAAGCTGTTCTCAAGACAGACGGCACCTATATTTGAATTGGGATTCATAAAGGGGCCTATGGCGCCTGCAGCAGTAAGATGGATGATAAATACGGTATTTATGGCGGTTATGGCCATGGTACTTACATGCCTTACAGCATCTATGGCGGGATATGCACTTGCAAAAAAGAGATTTCACGGAAGAATTATACTTTTTACACTTATAGTATGTGCCATGGCATTACCTAAGCAGGTTATTCTTATACCTCTTATCAGAGAAATGTCCGCACTTAAGCTTTATAACACTATATGGGCGGTTATACTTCCTACCGTAGGATGGCCTTTCGGTGTATTCCTTATGAAGCAGTTCTCCGAGGGTATACCTACAGAAATGCTTGAAGCTGCAAGAATTGACGGTGCAAGTGAATTTAAAACATTTACTGATATAGTTTTCCAGATGGTAAAGCCGGGAGTTGGTGCTTTGGCAATATTCACATTTATTAACAGCTGGAATGATTATTTCATGCAACTTATTATGCTAAGTTCAACTTCTAATTTGACAATTTCTCTAGGAATTGCTAAACTACAAGCAGAAAACTCGACAGATTTCGGACTTATAATGGCGGGAGCTACACTGGCCGCAGCACCTATACTGATAGTGTTTATTGCACTTCAAAAATACTTTACAAAAGGTATTACTCTGGGTGCTGTAAAGGGTTAGTAAGTAGCGGAAAGAGGGGAAAATGATATACGAAAAATCAGTGATTCCGATAATAGAATCAAAATATACGCTTTTTACAAATACTGAAAAAAAGATAGCGGATTATTTTTTACAATGTGATGCAAATATGGATATAAATATCCAGAATGTGGCTGAACAGCTCTATGTGTCACAGGCATCTATTTCAAGATTTGCAAAAAAGTGCGGCTTTGTAGGTTTCAGAGAATTTATATTTGCCTACCTGGACAGTGCAAGAGTGAAAAAGCCGAACGGTAACAGCACTACACAAAATGTATTTAATACATATCAGGATCTTTTGAATAAGGCATATTCACTGCTTGATAACGATCAGGTACAAAGAATAGTGAAGATGCTTGTAAATTCAAAGAAAGTTATAGCTGTAGGCAAGGGAAGTTCAGGATATGCGGCAAGTGAAATGGAGAGCCGTTTTGTGAGAGTGGGACTTGATATAGACTCTCTTACGGATTCAGACAGAATAAGAATGCAGTCGGTATTTTTAAAAGACGGAGATACAGTGGTCGCATTCAGTATAAGCGGTAAGACTGAGGATATTATTTTCCTTTTAAAGCATGCACATGACAGAGGCAAGAAGACCGTATTTTTCACAGCGGCGGACAACCCTCATTTACATGAATTCTGTGATGAGGTTGTATTGGTGGCTTCACTTGAATATCTGGAGAACGGAAATCTTATTTCTCCACAGTTCCCGATGTTACTTGTACTTGACCTTATATACAGTGAGTACATAAATATCGATCCTGTTTTTAAGAGTGCAATCTTGGAGGATACCGTTACTACCTTAAATAAGAAAGAAGATGACAGAAGATTTTATCTGTCAAGACCGACCAGATAGTTATTATATGAAAATTCGCTAAAGAGCTTGTATTATACTCGACAAAGGAGTTTACAGGCTCTTTTTAGTATAAAAAAATAAGATTATTTTGACAGTATTTTCAATTTTACTGTATAAATATCCGCTTGAAAAAATATATTAAAAGCATTATAATGTCAATGCAAATGATAGAAGTAAATACAATGGCTACTTATATTCATTTTAAGAACGTGCATTTATTTTGGATTGTTTGCAGATAAAATAAAAATAGATATGTCAATTATCGGCATCTATTTGTGAAGGGATGATCTTAGTGGCTAAAGAAAACCGAAATACTACAGGAAGTAAGGCATCAAAAGGCAGTGAAAGTGCAAATAAGAAAAAGATGTCACCGCAGGAGTTCTTACAGAAAACTGGAGGAACTTGTAAATAAGGGCATGGCTTCTGACATGAAACTTAATATAGGTGAGATAAATGATTTTTTTGCGGGTACGGAGCTGAATGCCGACAGCGTAGAGCAGATTTATTCTTACCTTGAGAACAAGGGTATTGAGATCAATGAAAACATCTCGGATGATATTAATATTGATATTGACAATATTGATAATATAGACAGTATTGCAGATGATGACTCACTACTCTTAGACGATGATGATGAGTTTGACAAGGACTCTGAGGAGGACATAGATCTCAGTGCGATTGACCTGCTTGAAGGGTGTAGGTACTGAGGACCCTGTAAGAATGTATCTTAAAGAAATAGGTACTGTACCTCTTTTGACAGCAAATGAAGAGCTTGAATTGGCGAAAAGAAAACAGGATGGCGATGAATACGCAAAGCAGCGTCTTATAGAAGCTAACCTTCGTTTGGTTGTAAGTATTGCAAAGAGATATACAGGAAGAGGAATGAGTTTCCTTGACCTGGTACAGGAGGGTAATTTAGGTCTTATAAAAGGGTGTAGAGAAGTTTGACTACACAAAGGGCTTTAAGCTTTCAACATATGCTACATGGTGGATCAGACAGTCTGTAACAAGAGCACTTGCAGATCAGGCAAGAACCATAAGAGTTCCGGTACATATGGTAGAGACCATAAACAAGATGAGCAAGATGCAAAGAAAACTTACTTTGGAACTGGGTTATGAGCCAAGTGTTACAGAACTTGCAAATGCACTTGATATGACAGAAGAAAAGGTCATGGAAATAATGCAGATTGCAAGGGAGCCGGCATCTTTGGAGACTCCTATAGGTGAGGAAGATGATTCAAACCTTGGAGATTTTGTAGCCGATGCAAATGTTTTGACACCTGAGGGAAATGTTGAATCGGTAATGCTCAGAGAGCATATCGATACATTGCTTGGAGACTTGAAAGAAAGAGAAAGACAGGTTATTGTGCTTAGATTCGGTCTTGAGGATGGACATCCGAGAACCTTGGAGGAAGTAGGAAAAGAGTTCAAGGTAACAAGAGAGAGAATAAGACAGATTGAGGCTAAGGCTTTGAGAAAACTCAGAAATCCTGTCAGATCAAAGAGGATCAGGGACTTTTTGTCATGATGAAGAGAAATTTACAAAAAGAATTGGAAGATATTATAAAGAAAGAGGAAGCTTTGGGCAATCGCCCAAGGCTTCTTCTGCATGCCTGTTGCGGACCGTGCTCATCATATTGTATGGAATATTTGGAAAAGCATTTTGATTTGACTGTGTTTTTTTACAACCCGAATATTGATGACACCAAAGAGTATAAGCTCAGGGTGGAAGAAGCAAAAAGGCTGATAGAAGAGATGGATTTTACATCAGAGGTAAAAATTTCATTGAAGGAGATTATGATCCCGAGTATTTTTCACAGCAGAATAAAGGGCTATGAAAATGAAAAAAAGAAGGGCGGAAAAGAGATGCAATATCTGCTTTGAGTTAAGACTGCATGAGGTCGCAAAAGCAGCATCAGATTACGGTTTTGACTATTTTACAACTTCTCTTACCATTTCACCTATGAAGAATGCTGATAAGCTTTGTGAAATAGGCGAAGAGGTAGCTAAAAGAATATAATGTAAAGTATTTGCCAAGCGACTTTTAAGAAGAAAAAAATGGATATAAAGAGATCTGTGGATTTGTCTAAAGGAACATGACCTTTACAGGCAGGATTATTGTGGATGCTCATTTTTCAAAAAGAGAGTCGATTGAAAGAGCCAAAGGCAAGAGAGAATATCGTTTGACGATTGGTATACTTTGATTTATAATTAAAACAGTAATGTTGTATATCAATGATCATAAAGATCTTGAAATATGAAAGGAAAGATTATTATGTTAAGTAGAAAAAAATTACTATCAAGAATCCTTCAGGTTTGCACCTGCGTCCCGGCAGGAGTTCTGTCACAGACAGCAATGAAGTTTAAATCAGATATAATAATTGAGTACTGGTGAGAAGAAGATAGTTGCAAAGAGCGTGCTTAATGTTATGGCTGCAGGTATCAAGTCAGGTACAGAGGTAAACTCTGATAGTTGAAGGTGATGACGAAGAGGAAGCAATGAAGACTCTGGTAGAGGCTATCGAGTCAGGCCTTGGTGAAAAAAATAATAAATAATTTTTTTCTATTTTGTAAACATATCATACTTGACAAATGCCTCTGTTTGGTGGTTTAATATTGCAATATATTTTGGATTGTCCCAAAAATATGATATTATAAAAATGAGGTATAGATATGATAGAAAGAAAAAAATCCGCCTTCTATCAGTTGAAGACGCTAAAGAACTTTGTTAAAAGTTACTACCGGGTGCGATTTTGATGTGGATTTGTATGATAACAGTATTATGATTGACGCAAAATCTATTATTGGAGTGCTGAGCATGGATCTTAGACATGTTTTGACAGTTAGATATTCAGGCGAGAACGAAGAATTGGAAGCTTTTTTAGATGACCATATGAAGGGAATAGAAAAAATAGCTTAATGTATTTATGATCATAACGTAAATAGTTTCAATAGTAAACCGGGCTTGACCGGTAGTTGTTTAACATACAGGCAGGTCTTTGACTTGCCTGTTTTTTCATATAGAAGAGACGGAAAGGTAATTATGAGAATAGGACATGGATATGATGTTCACAGACTTGTAGAAGGCAGAAAGCTAATAATCGGAGGAGTGGAGATAGATCATACTCTGGGACTTCTCGAGCATTCAGATGCGGATGTACTTTTACATGCGATAATGGACTCTTTACTTGGGGCTGCAGGACTTGGAGATATAGGAAAACATTTTCCGGATACAAAAGCGGAATATAAGGATGTAAGCAGTGTTGTGCTTTTGAAAAAAGTTGCTAATATACTTGACGAGAATGCATATATAATAGAAAATATAGATGCGACTGTTATTGCACAAAAGCCTAAAATTGCTCCTCATATTGATAGGATGAAGGAAGTGATATGTGATACGCTGAGTATATTACCGAGCCAATTGAATATAAAGGCGACCACGGAAGAGGGGCTTGGCTTTACAGGAAATGAAAGCGGTATATCTGCGCACAGTGTCTGTCTGTTGAATTCGGTAAGAGATGCTTTTTATGTATCTACAGATTCAAAGGATTGTAGCACCTGCAACGGATGCCCAAGTAAAGGATAAAAGGAATTTTATGAAGATTTTTAATACACTTTCTAAAAGGAAAGAAGAGTTTGTACCTATTGAAGAGGGAAAAGTAAGAATGTATGTCTGCGGACCTACAGTCTACAATTTGATACATATCGGAAATGCCAGACCGATGATTTTCTTTGATACGGTAAGAAGATATTTTGAATACAGAGGATATGATGTAAACTATGTTTCAAACTTTACGGATGTTGATGATAAGATAATCAATAAGGCGATAGAAGAGGGTGTTGATGCCTCTGTAATTTCCACAAGATATATAAATGAATGTAAGAAAGATATGGAATCAATGAATGTGCTTCCTGCAACAAAAAATCCTCTGGCAACAGAAGAGATAGGCGGTATGGAGGAGATGATATCAACTCTTATCGAAAACGGACATGCATATGTGGCAAAGGACGGTACGGTATATTTCAGAGTAAAAAGCTTTGACGGATACGGTAAGCTGTCACATAAGAATATTGATGAACTTCAGTCCGGATTCAGAGAGATTAAGGTAACGGGTGAGGACGGAAAGGAAGACAGCAATGACTTCGTGCTTTGGAAACCTAAAAAAGACGGAGAGCCTTACTGGGATTCACCATGGTCAAAGGGAAGACCGGGATGGCATATAGAATGTTCCGTAATGAGTAAAAAATATCTTGGCGATCAGATAGATATCCATGGCGGTGGAGAAGATCTTATCTTCCCTCATCATGAAAACGAGATAGCTCAGTCGGAGTCGGCAAGCGGAAAGAGCTTTGCAAATTATTGGATGCACAATGCGTTCTTAAATATTGACAATAAGAAGATGAGTAAGTCTTTAGGTAATTTCTTTACAGTAAGAGATATCAGTGAGAAGTACGATCTTCAGGTATTAAGATTTTTTATGCTCTCAGCACACTATAGAAGTCCACTCAACTTCTCTGCAGAGCTTATGGAAGCATCTAAGAACAGTTTGGAGAGAATTCTTACAGGAGTTGAGAATTTAAAGGATGTTCAAAAGAAGAATAATACTTCACCGATTACAGATGCCGAGCTCTCAAATCTTGAGATGGCAAAGGTGTTAAGGATAAGTTTGTAGCCGCAATGGACGATGATTTCAATACAGCTGATGCGATAAGTGCTATATTTGAGCTTATAAAGCTTTCAAATACCTCATTAATGAAAACTCTACACTCGAGTATGCAAACGGACTTTTAAATATAATAGAGCCGCTTTGTGACGTACTTGGAATTATTACAGAAAGAAAGACGGAAATCCTTGACAGTGAAATAGAGGATCTGATAGAGCAGAGGACTCAGGCCAGAAAGAATAAGGATTTTGCACTTGCAGATAAGATCAGAAACGATCTTCTTGACAGAGGTATTGTACTTGAAGATACAAGAGAGGGAGTTAAATGGAAGAGATCTTAGATTATCTTCTAAAACCTTTTAATATAGAAAAAAGGGATGCAAAAGAGTTTTCTCCGTTGGTACTGGCTTATATAGGTGATGCGGTATATGAGCTTATAATAAGAAGCATTTTGGTATCCGGTGGAAACCGCCCGGTAAATAAACTTAATAAGGATGCCACTTCACTTGTAAAAGCGGGAGCACAGGCACAGATTATAAAACTTATAAATGACGAGTTAAGCGAGGAAGAGTTCACCATATTTAAAAGAGGGAGGAACTCTTCTCCTCATACCATGGCAAAAGAATGCCAGTATGACTGATTATAAATATGCTACCGGGTTTGAAAGTCTTATCGGATTTTTATATCTGGATAATCAGTTTGACAGAGCGCTTGAGCTTGTTAAGACCGGTCTGGACAGATTTTTGGGAAATAATGATATTGGAGTAAAGAATATATGAATGAAAATGCCATTGAAGGCAGAAATGTGGTAATAGAGGCTTTAGAAGCGGTAAACTGTTGATAAACTATACTTGCAGGATGGATTGAAGGACTATACCGTTTCTACAATACTCAGAGAAGCCAAAAAGCATGGTACATATGTGAATTTTGTAAATAAAGACAGGCTTGACGGTATGAGTGAGACCGGAAAGCATCAGGGAGTTATTGCAATAGTTGCGGCATATGAGTACGCAAGCGTTGAAGATATATTAGAAAAGGCAAGACAAAAAAATGAGCCGCCTTTTGTATTTATTTTAGACGGCATAGAGGATCCTCATAATTTGGGTGCGATTATAAGAACAGCAAATCTTAGCGGTGCTCATGGAGTGATTATACCTAAACACAGAGCTGTAGGACTTACCGCTGTAGTGGCAAGAGCTTCTGCAGGAGCAATTAATTATACGCCTGTTGCCAAAGTCACCAATATAAATAAAACCATGCAGGAGCTGAAAAATGTAGGAATGTGGTTTGTTTGTGCAGACATGGGCGGCGAAAGGATGTATAATATTGATTTGACGGGAAGCATCGGACTTGTAATAGGTAATGAGGGAGATGGAGTAAGTGAAAGTGTTAAGAAAAATCTGCGATTTCATAGCTTCTATACCGATGAACGGTGATATTGATTCACTCAATGCATCTGTTGCCTGTGGTGTATTGGCTTATGAGATAGTCAGACAGAGGATTGCGAAAGGAGCAATATATGAAAAAGTGATAAGAGAAAAGTTGTTCTTGTGGGATGCGGTATGGTCGGCATGAGCTACGCATATGCTATGTTAAACCAAAATGTTGTGGACGAGCTTGTTCTCATAGATGTAAATAAACTGAGAGCTGAAGGGGAAGCTATGGACTTAAATCATGGTCTGGCTTTTTCAGGCTCACATATGAGAATCTGGGCAGGAGATTACAGTGACTGTACAAATGCAGACATTGTCGTAATATGTGCAGGTGTGGCTCAGGCACCGGGAGAGAGCAGAAGAGATCTCTTTAAAGAGAAATATGGAAGTGTTTAAATCCATTATCGATCCTATTACAGAGAGCGGATTTAACGGAATCTTTCCTTGTAGCAACAAACCCTGTAGATATAATGACAGAGATTACATATAAGCTTTCAGGGTTTAATCCGAGAAGAGTAATAGGTTCGGGAACGGCACTTGACTCTGCAAGACTGAGATATCTGCTTGGATCTTATATACAGGCAGATCCAAGAAGTGTGCATGCCTATGTTATAGGTGAACATGGTGATTCTGAGTTTGTGCCATGGTCAAATGCAATGCTTTCAACAAAGCCTATTACAGATCTTATAGTTGAATCAAAGGGTAAATTAAATATAGAAGAGCTTGACCGTATTGAGGAGGATGTAAGAACAGCAGCTTATAAGATAATAGAGGCTAAGAGAGCAACATACTACGGTATAGGAATGAGCCTTACAAGAATTACAAAGGCAATACTTGGTGATGAGAATTCAGTACTTACAGTATCTGCAAATCTGCGTGGTGAATATGGACAAAATGATGTATTTGTTGGAGTTCCATGTGTTATAAACAGTGCAGGAATTCAAAGAATACTTGAATTTTCTCTTACAGATGAAGAAAAAGGCAAAGTTTGCAAAATCCTGTGAGGAGCTTAGAGCTACGTATAAAGAGTTGGAAGAGAAATAAATAGAGACATCTTAGTTTCATTTTGGAGGGATAGACTTGAAAGACAAATATTATTCTATTGGGAAGAGTATCTGAAATATGTAATATTCGTATAAAGACTTTAAGATATTACGATAAAATAAATGTAATGGTTCCAAGTATCAGACAGGAAAACAATAATTATAGATATTACAGTCATGATCAGATGGTAAGGCTTTTTATCATAAAGAGACTCAGATATTTGGGATTTTCTCTGGAAGAAGTTAGGAATATATTAAAAGAAGATGATATTCAAAAGATAGAACTTATAGTGACAAAAAAACAAAACTCCATAAAAGATGAAATTATTGAGCTGAATAAAAAGTATGAAGAAGCCGCTACACTAAAGAATAAACTTCAATCTGCGCAAAGAATACTTGAAAACAGTAATAACTACAATGTAGAAAGTTCATTTAAGCTTGAAAAGCAAAGAGAAGTATATGTATTTGGCAAAACTACCATGATGCAGTCTTATAAGAACGAAAAAGTCAGTCTTGAAAAATGGATTGATATTATAGAGTCTGCTAAAGAAAGAAATCTGAATATCCAGGGTGATATTCTAGTGTCTTATCATACGGAAATGTTTGGACAATTTATTCATAGAGATTGTGAGGTAGAGTTTTCCATTGTGGTTGAAAATGATATCAAAGATGTTGAAGTAAAGAAATTTGGAAACTTTCTTGCCGCCAATGCTATACATGTCGGTGATTACAGTGATATAGTACATACATATATTTCTTTGAAGAGATGGATAGAAGATAACGAGCTGATGGTGGATGGACCTGTAACAGAAAGATTTATGCTTTCACCGGTGGATCTGCCTAATACAGAGCGACATATTGTAAAAGATAATAGTACCGGTAAAACCGAGAAACTAATAATTGAATAAAGATATGTTTTAATTGAAGAAAAGAGTATATTTGTATACCGTTAAAAAGTCTCCCCTAGTGGAGGCTTTTTTTGTTATGTATAAAAATGGTTTGTAAAAAAATTTTTTGATATGCATAACTAACAAAAACTAGAAAAGTCTGATATTGTGTAAGATTACTTTCAAAAAGATAGCAATATACAAAAAAATGAATTATAGTTTGAAATTTTTATTGAATTAAATTATATCTAAAAAAAATATATCTTTTGAGTAATAAATTTATAGGAGACAAAAAAAGAAAATACAGATAAAAATATATAGTAAATTTATCAAAAAATCAACTTGAATATACAATAACTGTATATTCTAAGATAATAAATGAAAAGAGTAAGTCAGTAAGCAAAATATAGTTAATTTTTTAACATTAAAAAACAAAATATGTAGGAAAGGAGGACAGTATGGCAGGGATTTATTATCTCAAATACCATATCAAACATAATTGTATGTGGTCTATGGACATATCTTTCAGCTATGTTTGCCGGTCCGCTAATAGCAACTTGGGTAGGCTTTGCAGGATGTACATCTTATTATGCAGCAGGTTGTGGTAAAAACGGTTTTATCAGATCATTATGCAGTAATATGGCAGGTATCTTTATCGGATGTACAATCATTTGGCTATGTGTAAATGTAAACGGAAGTCTATGGTTTAACGGATTGATAACAGGAATATTCAGTGGAGTTATCATCTATATCACACATTGTGATTTAACCAGATTTGCAACTTGCACATTTATGGGCGGCTTTAGTGCTTTTGCATCAGGTGGTAATTGGAAGATGTTGATTATTTGCTTTATCCTGGGAAATATCGTTGGGCTCGCATCGGATTATCTGGGTAGATTTATATTAGCAAAGTTTTTCAAGAAGACTGATAAAAAAGACTGGGTTATTGCTAAATTTTTAGAGGATTAAGAATCAAAAAGTAAGGGGTTTTAATATGAGCAAAATTTTAAAATTGGCATATGGCATGGAGAAGTCGGAAGGCTTTAATTACAGACTTGCCATGGAGGAAGCATCCAGGTGTCTTCTATGTGAAGATGCACCTTGTTCTAAGGGATGTCCGGCAGGGACAGACCCGGCTAAGTTCATTCGCTCACTGAGATTTAAGAACATAAAAGGTGCTGCAGAGACAATAAGAGAAAACAATCCTTTAGGTGGTTCATGTGCCTGGGTATGTCCTTATGACAGAATGTGTGAAGAAGAATGTAGTAGATGTGGAATAGATAAGCCTATACAGATCGGTAAAATACAAAGATATCTGGTTGAAGAAGAACAGACTATATCGGCAAAGTTTATCAGTGCCGGAGAAAAGATCGGAAAGAAGGTAGCGCTGATAGGTGCCGGACCTGCATCACTTGCTTGCGCAAGAGAGCTTGCACTTGCAGGAGTGGATACAACTGTTTTTGAAAAGCAGGCTAAGGCCGGTGGAGTTTTGAGATATGGTATTACACCTACAAGACTTCCCGACAGAGTTGTGGATTTTGATATAGAACTTATAAAAGAGCTGGGAGTAAAGTTTGAATTTAATAAGGAAATAAAATTTGAAGATATTCCTAAGCTAAAGAGTGAGTATGACGCCGTATTTGTCGGAGTCGGACTTTGGGATTCAAAGAAGGTTGCAGTAGAAGGCAGCGAGCTTAAGGGCGTTGAATCGGCTATTGATTTCTTGTTTAAAGCAAGAACCGGTGAGACAAAAGAGCTTCCGGAGAGAGTAATTGTAATCGGTGGTGGTGATGTAGCGATGGATTGTGCTACAACCGCAAGACAATTGGGTGCTGAGAAAACATGTATCTGCTATAGAAGAACTATAGAAGAAGCACCTGCAAATATTGAAGAGATTTCTTTTGTAAGAGAGATGGGAATTCCTATTTATACAGGATTTGCGCCTGAAAAGATCTGTGGGGAAAACGGTCATGTAAGAGCTCTTGTTGCAAAGGGAATGAAGGACGATAATGAGATGACACTTAAGGCAGATATGGTTATCTTTGCTATAGGTCAGGACCAGGTAGAGGATTATAAAGGACTTATGGCAGGTGATGGAGTATTCACCGGCGGTGACGCATTACATGGTGTCGGTATAACAGTGGTAGAGTCTGTTCATGAAGGAAAAGAAGCGGCTTACCAGATATTAGATTATATAAGGTGAGGAGATTAATATGGCTTTGAAAAAAGATTTATCAATAAATTTTTTAGGTGTTGATTGTGAGAATCCTTTTTTTCTATCTTCTTCACCTGTAGGCAGTAATTATGAAATGTGTGCCAAGGCACTGAGAGCCGGTTGGGGTGGTATTTTTTATAAAACAATAAGTGTTTTTATACCAAATGAATGTTCCCCAAGATTTGATATAGCCTCAAAAGAGGGAACACCTTGGACCGGATTTAAGAATATGGAGATGACTTCAGACAAGCCGAATGAAGTAAACTTTGAGTTCATTAGGCAATTAAAGAAGGATTTTCCGAATAAAGTGATAGTTTCAAGTATTATGGGCGCTAGTGATGACGAGTGGGCAATACTTGCGAAAGAGTCTGAAAAGGCCGGAGCGGATATGATTGAGTGTAATTTCTCATGTCCACAGATGACATCATCAACTATGGGTTCTGATGTAGGACAAAATCCTGATTTGGTAAAACATTATTGTGAAGTGGCTTCTTCAAGTACTAAATTGCCGATAATAGCAAAGATGACACCGAATCTTGGAAATATGGAGATTCCTGCAAGAGCCGCTATAGAAGGCGGTGCAAAAGGAATAGCTGCAATCAATACGGTAAAATCTATCACAAATCTTGATATAAACTTAAGAACAGGAATGCCTGTTGTAAACGGAAAATCTGCAATATCAGGATATTCCGGAGCAGCGGTAAAACCGATTGCACTAAGATTTATATCAGACTTAATGCATGATCCGATTGTGAGCAAAGTTCCTATAACCGGAATGGGCGGTATAGAAACCTGGAGAGATTGCCTTGAATTTTTGATGCTTGGTGCATCAAATCTTCAGGTAACAACTGCAGTAATGCAATATGGATATAGAATTGTTGAAGATATGATAAGCGGTATGTCACATTATATGAATGATTACGGAATCAATAAACTTCAGGATATAGTGGGCACTGCTGTAGGAAATATTGTTGGTGCTGATGATTTGGACAGATCATATAAGATTCTGGTAAAGATTGATAAAGAAAAATGTGTCGGATGTGGAAGATGCTATGTATCATGCTTTGATGCGGCACATCAGGCCATTGAATATGACTATGCAACCAGAGTTCCTACAATAGATGAAGATAAATGTGTAGGATGTCATCTTTGCTTAAATGTTTGTCCGGTAATGCAATGTATAACACCGGGTAAACTTGTATATAAGAATAAGAATGATAATCATACAATTAATTTAAAGGAAAGTAATAGTTATCTATAATATATCAGGGGGGTTGATTTATGTTAGATTTAATTATTAAGGGTGGTGTGGTAGTTACAGCAACGGATATGTTCCCATGTGATGTGGGTGTAAAAGACGGAAAAGATTGTTGAGATGGGACTGAATCTTGATATGGATGCAAAAGGAAGTAGTGGATGCTACAGGAAAGCTTGTGCTTCCTGGAGCATTGGATGTACATACTCATCTGGCTATGCCTTTCGGAGGAACAATATCTGCCGACAGTTACCTTTCAGGTACCAGAGCTGCAGCCTGTGGAGGTGTTACTACAATATTTGATTATCCGGTTCAGAGAAAAGGTGGCACCATTATGGATTTGGTAAATTCCAAAAAAGCCATTCTTGAAAAAGAAGCCTGTGTAGACTGGGCATCTCATTGTATAATTACAGACTTTAATGACGGTCAGATACTTGAAGAGATGGAAGAAGCCGTTAAAGAAGGTATTACATCTTACAAATGCTTCATGGTATACAAAAAAGCCGGAATGATGGTAGATGACGGAATGTTTGCAACTTTGCTTCTCAGAGCAAAGGAACTTGGAGCATTGGTAAATGTTCATGCAGAGAATTCCGATATGATAGATTATTTTGAAGCCAAGTTTAAAAAAGAAGGAAACTTAAGTCCTTGGTATCACTATCTGGCACGTCAGGAGTTTGTTGAGGCTGAAGCAGACAGAAGAGCTTTGCATTGGTGTAAGCATTTGGATGCACCGCTCTACATTGTTCATATGGCTGACAAGGAAGGCCTTGAGGCATGTATAGAAGGCAAGAAAGAGGGCGTACCTATTTATGTGGAGACCTGTCCACAGTACCTTGAGTTTACATGCGAGGTATATAAGAGAGAGGACGGAAGAAACTTTGTATGTTCACCTCCTATAAAGGGCGAGGAAAGCAGACAGGCTCTTTGGGAAGCTATAAAGAAAAATCAGGTTGATGTTGTTGCAACAGATCACTGCCCGTTCCAAAGTTATGAAAAGGATTGGGGTATAGACGACTTTACAAAGATTCCGAACGGATGTGCAGGTGTAGAAAATATGTATCCATATATGCTTGATGCAGCTAATTCAGGTAAAATCACTTTCTCACAGGCAGTAGCTCTTTGCTCAACAAATCCGGCAAGAATATTCGGATGTGATAAGAAGGGCGGAGTCAGAGTAGGGAATGATGCGGATATAGTTATTTATGACAGGGATAAAGATTTTACAATAAGTGTAAATAATATGCATTCCGACTATGACCATACTATATGGGAAGGAAAGAAGCTTCATGGATATCCAGTGAAGACATTCCTTAGAGGACAGCTTGTCTATGACAACGGAGATTTTGTAGGAAAGCCGGGAATGGGTAGATTCGTAAAGAGAGTACCTAGAAGTTAAAGTATTAATGATTGTATTTTACTGTCACTGCTTTATATATAGGTAGTGGCAGTACGATTTTAAATAATATGTTGTTTTAATAGGGGGTAATATGTATAAGTGTAGCGAAGATAGAATGGCAGATAAAATCAAGACTATGAGTCAGTTTGGTGATGCAGGACATGGCGGTATCACAAGATATTCTCTTTCAAAAGAAAATCTTATGGCAAGAGCTGAATTCAAAAGAAGAATGGAAGCTATCGGTGCAAAAATCAAAACCGATGATATGGCAAATATGTATGCAACATTAGAGGGCAGCGATCCTACATTACCTGCAATTGTTATGGCTTCACATTCAGATTCGGTTAGAAACGGTGGAAACTATGACGGTATTTTGGGTGTAATGGGAGCTATGGAGGTCTTGGAGACTGTTGCAGAACAGAAGATACCACATAAACACAATCTTGTAGCAATGATTTGGACCAATGAGGAAGGTTCATTATATCCACCGGCTATGATGTCATCAGGTGTTATCTGTAATGATTATTTGCCTGAAGAGATTGGAAAGAAGTTTAAGCATGAGGACATGCTGGCATCAACCTCGGTTCTTGATAAGAATAAGACATTTAAAGAGGCTCTTGAAGCAAGCGGCTATAAGGGGGATGTGGCAAACAGATTAAATCCTAAGGATTATAAGGCAATGTTCGAGCTTCATATTGAGCAGGGACCTATCCTTGAGGCTGCAAAGAATGATATCGGAATAGTTACCTGTGTTCTTGGAATGATAAACTACAGAATTAAAGCGTTCGGACAGTCGGATCATGCAGGAACAACTCCTATGCCATATAGAAAAGATGCATTATATGCAGCTGCAAAGCTTTTACAGTATCTTCATGATGAGCTTGATAAGCTTGACAAGGCACTCGTATATACCACAGGTGAGATAGTATGTCATCCAAATGTACATACAGTTATTCCTGATTTTGTAGAGTTCTCAATTGATGCAAGACATGAGGATCCTAAGGTTATAGAGCAGGTTGTTGAAGTAATAAAGAATATGCCGAAGGAAATAGTAGGCTGTACTACAGGTTATGAGAGAGCATGGTCACGAGATACAGTTTACTATGATGAGAAGCTGGTAGGTTATGTAACAGAAGCTGTAAATGAGCTCGGATATTCAAATCAGAGAATTAACTCAGGTGCAGGACATGATGCACAGTTTGTAAGCTATATGATGCCTACTACAATGATATTTGTACCTTCAAAGGACGGACACTCACATTGCGAAGAGGAGTTTACACCGGTTGAGCAGTGTACAAAGGGTGCCAGTGTACTTTTGAATGCAGTATTGAAGTGTGATGCTCAATAATATGATTTAAGTGTTGGGGTCAAATATTTTGGCCCCAACATTACAGTAGAACAGAGGTGTAAAATGAGTGTTAGAAAAGTAGCGGAATTAAATTATAATATGACAACTGCCGATGCAAATAATGTAGACGGGAAAATACCGTTTGGAAGACAGTTTGATTTTATCGGTGATGTTGAAACAGAGTTGATGATATTAAATGACGGTGATGAATCTTTGTGCCTTGGATATACAGATGTTGAACTGTATGAAGATGCATATGTAGGTGATCAACTTAATTTTAGAGCAGAGATGCTAAAGGTGGGAAATACATCAAGAACCTGTAGAATAAGTACATATAAGGTTGCAACACCTGCTTACAGAATGGGTATCAAAGATGCAAATCCGGGAGATATGTATTATTTTGATCCTCCAAAATTGATTACTGAAGGTACTGTAGTACTTGTAGTAAAGAAAGAATTACAACGTGGAAATCAGCCAAGTGGTGAAGTTATTGACCCTTGGAGAGAACTTGAGCTTTAATAGGGGGTAATATGAGTACTGAAGTTACATTAAGATATAGAATGTCGGATAGAGATGTTTTCTACGGTGGAGGAGTTGTAAACGGAGCCAGATCCATTACTTTGATGGAAGATACCGCAAACAGATTGATGACCAAGGTGTATGGAAATCAGAGCAGATGTGCAAAGGTAAGAAAAGTAAGATTGTTTGTGCCATGTTTTGCCGGAGATTATATGGAGTATAAGGCGAGACTCTTGGGTGAAGAAAACGGAAGAGCAATTATTGAAGTACGTTCATTTAAGGTTGCGGTTATCCCAGAGGAGCCTGAGTTTGAAAGCTCTATAGATGTTTTGGAGGATCCTCCTCTTTCAACCGTATGTATTTTTGAATATGTTATTCCTGCAAAGAAGGAGAAAAAGAAAGCAAAAGCCCTTGAGGGGTTGAAAGTTCTTGACCTTACACATGCATATAACGGTCCTTTCTGTACCGCGCTTTTAGCAGACAACGGTGCTGAGGTTATAAAGATAGAGCCTCTTACAGGTGATCAGTCAAGATATTGGCCTCCAATGGATGACAATAGCGGTGAGAGCGGATTTTATGCATTTATAAACAGAAATAAAAAAGGAGTTACTCTTAACTTAAAGACTGAAAAAGGAAGAGAGATTTTCTATGACCTTGTCAGAGAGGCTGATGTGGTGGTAGAAAACTTCAGAGTCGGAGTAACAAAGAAATTACAGGTTGACTATGAGACATTAAAGAAGATAAATCCAAGAATAATTTATGCTTCAGGTAGCGGTTTCGGACAGTATGGACCTTTCTCAAACAGACCGTGCTATGATATCGTTGCACAGGCTCTGGGCGGTATGATAAATCTTACAGGTTATACAGATGCCCCTCCTGTAAAATGCGGTGTATCGGTAGCCGATAATGTTACCGGAATTTATCTTTGCGTCGGTGTACTTATGGCTCTTTACAGAAGAAATGTAACCGGTGAAGGTCAGCAGGTAGATGTGGCTATGGCAGATACTATATTCACATTGCTTGAAAATGCAATAATCTATACAACCCTTAAGGGAATTATACCTCAGAGACAGGGAAATATTGATGCTACAGTTTCACCATTCAATGTATATGAGGCAAAGGACGGATATATAGCGCTTGGAGTAGGTACAGATAAACTCTTTAAGGTATTCTGTGATGTAATAGGCAGACCGGACCTTGTTACAAATGAAAAATTTGCAACCAATGATCTCAGAATTAAAAATTACAATGACGGTTTACATGAGATAATTGTGGATTGGGTAAGCAAAGAGGTAAGGCGGAAGTAGAGAGTATGTTTGAAGAGGTGGGAATACCTTGCGGACAGATACTTGATATGAAGGAAGCGATAGAACATCCACATTTCAAAGCAAGAGAGATGATGGTACATGTTGAGCATCCTACTATCGGTGATATGTATATACAGGGTTGTCCTATAAAGCTTAGCGAAACACCGGGAAGCGTAGATGCTCCGGCACCGCTACTTGGACAACATAATAAAGAGGTTTACGGCTTTGATGATGAAACATTGAAACAATTAAAAGAAGAAGGCGTAATCTAGTGGAGGAAAAGAAATGGATTTTAATTTTTCCAAAGCACAGTTGATGCTGAAAAAAACTGTAGCCGACTTCAGTGAAAATGTGGTAAAACCAAGAGCTGAAGAAATAGACAGAAGCGGGAAATTTCCAAAAGATTTATTTTTGGAGATGACCAAGATGGGATTAACCGGTATAGGAACTGAAGAAAAATATGGAGGAAGCGGAGGCAGCGATATCGAAAAGATAATTGCTGTGGAAGAAATAGCGAAATACTGCGGTTCTACTGCAGCTACACTTTCAATACATACTATATTTGCTTCAGTAATCGGAAAATTCGGTACTGAAGAACAAAAACAAAAATATTTGCCGGTAGTATGTTCAGGAGGCGAGTTGGGGGCATTTGCCCTCACCGAGCCAAATGCCGGATCTGATGCCGGAAGTGCAAGGACAACCGCCATATTTGATGAGAACACACAAGAGTATGTTCTAAACGGTACAAAATGCTTTATAACAGGTGGAGGATTGGCAAAGTATGTATTGGTATTTGCTCTTACATCACCTGAATTAAAGACCAAGGGACTTAGTTGTATACTTGTGGAGCGTGGAACTCCGGGATTTTCAATAGGTAAGATAGAAGATAAGATGGGACTTCACGGATCTGAGACAGCGGAGCTTATATTTGATAATTGCAGGGTACCTAAGGATAATCTTATAGGACCGCTCGGTAAGGGATTTAAAATTGCAATGACTGCACTTGACGGTGCAAGAATAGGAATTGCGGCACAGGCTGTTGGAATTGCGGCAGGTGCATTGGATGAAAGCGTAAAGTATACAAAAGAAAGAGTACAATTTGGCAGACCTATTTCCTCATTGCAGGGATTACAATGGTATATTGCGGAGATGGCTACAAAGGTTGAGTGTGCAAGATGGATGACATATAGAGCGGCTAGCCTTAAAGTAAGCGGTATGCCGTATACAAAAGAGGCTGCTATTGCAAAGTTTAATGCATCAAAGGTAGCTGTCGAAGTAACAGATAAGGCGTTACAGATACATGGAGGATATGGATATATGAGAGACTATCCATTAGAGAGAATGTATCGAGATGCAAAAATAACGGAAATATATGAAGGTACTTCAGAGATTCACAAGGTGGTTATAGCCAGAGAAGTGCTGAAATAGGGGGTAATATGAAGATCATTGTATGTATAAAGCAGGTGCCAAATACAAGTGAAGTCAAGATCAACCCTGAAACAAAAACACTTATCAGAGACGGAGTGGAAAGTATAATAAATCCTGATGATAAGAATGCACTTGAGGCGGCATTAAAAATAAAGGATGAAAAGGGTGCTAAGGTCGTTGTAGTAAGTATGGGACCTATGCAGGCAAAGGAAGCACTACTTGAGGCTCTTGCTATGGGCGCTGACAGCGCTTATCTTATAAGTGACAGAAAATTCGGTGGATCCGATACTTGGGCTACAGCAACCATTTTGGCAGCTGCTATAGAAAAAATAGGCGACTATGATTTAATTATATGTGGCAGACAGGCTATAGACGGTGATACTGCTCAGGTTGGTCCTGGAGATAGCAGAGTTTCTTAATATACCACAGGTTACATATGCAAAGGAGTTGGAACTAAAAGACGGTGCGGTCAGAGTAAAAAGATTTTGTGAGTCAAAAGACTATGAATTTGAAGTAAAGCTTCCTGCTCTTATCACAGCTATCAAAGAACTTAACACTGCAAGATACCCAAGTGTAAAAGGGATCTTTAAAGCTTATGAGGGTGATGAAGAATTGGTGAAGATCCTTACCTTTTGATGACTTGAATGTGGATGAAACTCAGATAGGTATCAAAGGTTCACCAACAAATGTACATCGTTCATTCGTGCCTGTAAAAGAAAAGCATAGTGAGTTTATAGAAGGAAATACGGCCATGGAAAAAGCCAAACTTCTTTTGACAAAGCTATATGAGAATAAATTGATACAGTCCGGAGGTGCCAAGTAGTGGAAAGAGCAAAGGTAAATCAAGACATTAATCTTAATGACTATAATGATGTATGGGTACTTGCAGAAACTGTAAACGGAAAAATTTTGCCTATAACATTGGAACTGATGGGTGAGGGCAGAAAACTTGCAAATGACCTTGGGAAAAAACTTGCAGTAATTGTGCCTGGCTATAATATAGAAGAGGCTGCAAAGGAGCTTTTGGGTTATGATGTCGATATAGTATACTATGTGGAACATGAACTCTTGAAAGATTTTTCCACTTTGGGATTTGTGGAGGTACTTTCAAAAGAAGTGAAAAAAAGAAAACCGGAAGTTCTTTTGGTTGGTGCAACCTCTATAGGTAGAGATATAGGGCCGAGACTTGCCGCAAGGCTTGGAACCGGACTTACTGCCGATTGCACAGGACTGGAGGTTGACGCGGAAGATAAGAAGCTTCTTATGACAAGACCTGCTTTTGGTGGAAATATTATGGCTACAATTATTTGTCCTAAAAACAGACCACAGATGGCAACCGTAAGGCCGGGAGTGATGGCAAGGGCAAAGAAAATTGAAAAGTCAAATGCAAGTTTTGAAAAGATCATACCTGAGTTGAAAGAAGAAGATATAAGATCAAAACTTATCGGAACAATTGAACATGATCAAAAACGGGTAAATTTGATAGATGCAAAGATTATTGTATCAGGTGGTAGAGGAATCAAGAATAAAGACGGTTTTGCATTGATTGAAAGTCTTGCTAAAGCTCTGGGCGGTGAAGTGGGTTCATCACGTGCCTGTGTGGATGCAGGATGGATAGACTCATCTCACCAGGTTGGACAGACAGGAACGACTGTCAGACCTGATTTATATATTGCCTGTGGTATATCGGGGGCTATACAGCATTTGGCGGGAATGAGCGAATCGAAGTATATTGTTGCAATAAATACAGATAAAAATGCACCTATATTTGATATTTGTGATTATGGTATCGTAGGTGATTTAAAAGAAATTATACCGGCACTTGTTTCAAGTATAGAATCCGGAGAGTTTACATTATAGTAATTCCTTGGAAAATTTGAATATGGGGTGGCTTATGCTACCCCTGATTTTGTTTATTTACAGTTTTAAAAATTAAGGAGGAGATATGGAAGAAGTTCTTGTGAAAAATAAAATGGAGGTGGAACCTATAAAATCTCTTATTTTAAAGATGTCCATACCTCCTCTTATTTCTATGTGTATGCAGTACTCATACAATCTCCTGGATTGCATATTTGTATCATGTGTAAGTGAAAAATCATTAAGTGCCGTATCCATAATTTTCCCCATTACTACACTTTATATTGCTATAGCTATTTGGATAGGAGTAGGAGTCAGTGTACTGGTTGCAAAATATCTTGGGGAAAAGGATGAGGAAAATGCTAATACGATAGTGGCCAATGGAATAATAGTGTCTTTTTTTGTGAGCAGTTTTGTAACCTTTATAACAATTAACATTATGAGGGGATTTATACTTTCATTTACAAGTGATTCGGAGACTATCGGTTTGGCACTGGAGTATATGGATATATGTGTATTTATGGCAATTCCATGTGCAGTACATATTTGTATACAAAAAGTATTGCAGGGAACCGGAAATATGCTGGCACCTATGTGCTTTCAAATAGCGGGTGTATTAACCAATCTTATATTTGATCCTATACTTATATTCGGATACTTCGGATTTAAACCGATGGGAGTGAAAGGTGCTGCTATTGCAACAGTTATGGGATATACTATCTCGACTATTTTGGCATTTTTGGTATTGATATTACAAAAGCAAAAGGTTAAACTCGGTTTAAAATACTTTATACTTCGGTTTAATCATATAAGGGATATCTTTGTAGTTGGGTTTTCCGTCTTTTATAATGAATGTGCTTGGTGCGGCAATGGTATATAATACAAATCTCTTTTTGAAACAATATTCGGAGGTTGCGATAGCTTTTTTTGGAGCGTATTTTAAGATACAGCAGATGGTAATAATGACATTAAACGGACTTATACAGGGATGTATACCTGTTATGAGCTATAACTACGGTGCAAAAAGAGAGGACAGATTAAAGGAGAGTCTAAAGATAGGCACAATTGTTGCAATAATACTTACATCATTCAGTATAGTAATGCTTTGGACTTTTACAAAAAATATATTGCTGACCTTTAATCCTCCGAAAGAGATGTTTGAGTTTGGAATTTTTCGGTATCAGGATAATGAGTCTTAGCTATGTATTTGTTGGAATTACCACAATGATTGCATCATATATGCAGTCTACAAAGAATGTAGGCAAAAGCATATTGATAAATCTTTGCAGACAACTTTTGGTACTGGTTCCGGTGATGTTTGTCGGCTCAAAGACATTCGGTATAAAAGGAATATGGAGCGCATTTTTGATAACGGAGTTGATTTGTGTAGTGTTCAGCTTTGTACTATATAAGAATACAAAAATAAATATGGAAAAATATTGGTAGTAGACTACACTTTATTTAAATATAACATACATAAATACATTATCTGTCTGTATATATTTAAAAAGATATGGTATAATCGTAGTTAGATAAAGCCTAACTAAGATTGATATTAGTTTTTATATACAGGAGGATCATTATGGCAGAAAAAAAGGACATGAATTTCTGGCAAGAATCGGCAAAAACGAGACTTAGACCGGGAGGAATAGAGGCAACCAATTGGGCTGCTTGAAAAAGGCAGATATTAAGAATGACTCAAAAGGTTCTTGAAGTTGCCTGCAATATGGGAACTAATTTGGTACATATAGCAAATAAGTATGGATGTGAGATAGTAGGCGTAGACCTTGATGAGAAAGCAATTGAAAAAAAGCAAATAGAAAAATAAAAAGAAAATGGTTTGGAGAACAGAGCAAAAGCAATATGTGGAGATGCATTTGCTCTCCCTTTTGATGACGAGAGCTTTGATGTGGTAATCAATGAAGCAATGCTTACAATGCTTTTGGGTGAGCAAAAGGAGAAGGCTCTAAAAGAGTATTACAGAGTACTAAAGCCCGGTGGACTGGTTCTAACCCAGGACGTTGTATTAATTACAGATGATTTAGACAGAGCAAAGGAGCTGAGAGTCGGTCTTAGCAGAGCTATAAATGTAAATGTCGAGCCACTCTTAAGTGATGGCTGGGAAGGCTGCTTTGAAAGATCAGGATTTAAAGTAGACAAGAAAATAGGACCTATGACGCTTATGAGTATACCGGGAATGATGAAAGATGAGGGAATATTTGAGGCATTAAGTATTATAAAAACGGGACTGCAGGAATTTAATAAAGAGTATTTTCAGAGAATGCGTAACTTTATGATGGATAATAAAAAAGGAACTGGGCTATATTTGTTTTGCCGGAAGAAAGGATTAAACAGGAAAAAATTACTTGCAAATATTGCGCTCATATGCTAATATTGTCAAGTAATGAGCCGGTGTGGCGGAATGGCAGACGCGACAGACTCAAAATCTGTTATTCGAAAGGGTGTGCGAGTTCGAGTCTCGCCACCGGCACTTAGCTGTATGAGTATTTCATACAGCTTTTTTTATTTGTAAAGAGATATGAATAATTACTTGTTTGTGCGGGTTATGGACAGCTCCGTCTTTTGCATGTGGAAAAGTATATTTATTTGTGCTAGAATACATCAAAGAATTTTTTTAGTTTAAAATGCAGTGTGAAAGATGTTTTCATGGCTGTTGATGCCGCAGTTAAGATGTGGCGGAATGGAGACTAATATGGATTATAGTAAAGAAGCTTTAAAATTACATGAGGAAAATGGCGGTAAGGTTGCCGTTGTAAGTAAAATAAAAATAAACAGTAGAGATGATTTAAGCACTGCATATACACCGGGAGTGGCAGAGCCTTGTAGAGAGATTGCAAAGGATCCTGAAAATGTATGGAAGTATACGGCTAAGAAAAATCTTGTAGCGGTGGTTTCAGACGGAACAGCTGTACTGGGACTTGGAGATATCGGTCCGAAGGCTGCCATGCCTGTAATGGAAGGTAAGGCAATACTTTTTAAAGAGTTCGGAGATGTGGATGCATTTCCTGTATGTATAGATACAAAGGATACCGAGGAGATTATAAAGACTGTAAAGAATATTGCACCATGCTTTCGGCGGAATAAACTTGGAGGATATTGCCTCACCTAAATGCTTTGAAATAGAAGAAAGACTTGAAAAAGAACTTGAGATACCGGTTTTTCATGATGATCAGCACGGTACTGCAATAGTTGTTACAGCGGCACTTATCAATGCACTTAAGCTTGTAAAAAAAGAAATGTCCGAGATAAAGGTGGTTTTAAACGGACCCGGAAGTGCCGGCACGGCAATTATCAAAATGCTTTTGGAGTCGGGTGTAAAGAATATAATAGCCTGTGATGAATTCGGTATTCTTTATAAGGACAGAGCAGAGGGAATAAAAGATCACAAAAAGTGGTTATGTACTGTTACAAATCTTGATGATATGAGAGGAAATCTGGCGGATGCGCTTGTAGGTGCGGATGTGTTTATAGGAGTTTCTGTAGCAAATATTCTTACAGAGGATATGATAAAGACAATGGCTGATAAGCCGATAGTCTTTGCCATGGCAAATCCGAACCCTGAGATTTCATATGATGAGGCAATAAAAGCCGGTGTAGCTGTAATGGGAACCGGAAGAAGCGACAGACCGAATCAGATAAACAATGTACTTGCTTTCCCGGGTATATTCAGAGGGGCGCTTAATGCAGGTGCAAGAGATATTAATTATGATATGAAAAAGGCGGCAGCAAAGGCTATTGCGGAGTATATAAAGCCCGAGGATCTCAATGCGGAAAATATTATACCTTCCGCACTTGATAAGTCTGTAGCACAGGCTGTAGCCGAGGCGGTAGAAAAAGCCGCTATAGATAGCGGTGCTGTCAGAAAGTAGGATACAGTTATGGGAGATATAAAAGAGATATTTTTATTTTCATATAATGAATTGAAAAAAGTAAAAACGATTACGACAGTTGCAATGTTTGTGGCACTGTCAATTATACTGGGTGCTTTTACCGTTCAAATAGGAAATTTCCTGAAAATCGGTTTTTCCTCATTGACTACTGTAAGTATAGGATATTTGTTCGGACCGATAGTCGGAAGTATATTCGGTGCAATTACCGATATTGTAAAATATATGATAAAGCCAACCGGACCTTTCTTTCCGGGATTTACATTTAATGCTGTCATAGCAGGCCTTATATATGGAAGTGTTCTATATAAAAAGCCTGTTTCGATAACAAGGATATTGGTAGCTGAAGTTTTGGTAAGCTTTTTATGTAATATATTGCTTGGTACACTTTGGCTCAATATATTATACGGAAAAGCCTTCCTTGCTATTTTACCTATGAGAGTGGTAAAAAACATGATTTTACTTCCTATAAACAGTTTTATGGCATTTGCCATATTAAAGTTTATGGAGCAGCATAACTTAAGAAAAAACTTCGATTAGAAGTATTAAAATACAACTCACGAAAATACTATAAAAGCTGTGAAATAAAAATAAAAATAATTTTAAAAAAAGTGCTTGCAATCGGTTTTTTTATCTGTGCTATCCTAGTATGGCTGTGACATTGATAGCTATGAAGCATAGGTTGCCGTTTACGGGTTTTATGTGGAGCGAAGGTCATGTTGCAAAAACTGGCGACAAGTCACTGTACAAACAGCATCTCATATTGAGTATTTTCGTGGGTTAGTCACTATGACACGCACGGAAGAGTGTACAGTCACCACTTGTCAATTTCTTTTATAAAGATTGAAAAGGAGGCGGCTTTTTTTATGGCAAATCAGGTAATGAGAATCACATTAAAAGCTTATGATCATCAATTAGTTGACAGCTGTGCTGCAAGAATTGTTGATACTGTAAAGAAGACAGGAGCAGCTGTTTCAGGACCTGTTCCACTACCAACAAAGAAGGAAGTGGTTACTATCCTTAGAGCTGTACATAAGTACAAAGACTCTCGTGAGCAGTTCGAGCAGAGAACACACAAGAGACTGATTGATGTCATTGCACCATCACAGAAGACTGTTGATGCACTTTCCAGATTGGAAATGCCTGCAGGTGTGAACATAGACATCAAAATGAAGAGTAGATAATCCGCTAAATAGCGTTAATCCTGCTCTAGGATGAGCACAGAGTGCTCCGCTGTAGAATAAACCAGGAGGTATATTAATGAAGAAGGCAATACTTGCTAGAAAAGTCGGTATGACACAGATTTTCGATGAGAACGGTGTGTTAATACCTGTAACAGTTCTTCTTGCAGGACCATGTGTTGTTACACAGGTTAAGACAGAGGAAAATGACGGATACAATTCAGTTCAGGTTGCATATGGACAGATCCGTACAAAGTTGGTTAATAAGGCTAAGGCAGGTCACCTTGCTAAGGCAGGAGTTGAGAAGACTGTAGTAGAGAAACGGTGATAAGAAGAGAGAAGTTTTTGCTGCTGGAAGATTTATCAGAGAGTTCAAGTTTGAGAATGCATCAGAGTATGCTCCAAAGGCTGAAATCAAAGCAGATATCTTCGCTGCAGGAGATAAGGTCGATGCAACTGCTATCTCAAAGGGTAAAGGATTCCAGGGTGCTATTAAGCGTCATGGACAGTCAAGAGGACCTATGAGTCACGGTTCTAAAGTTCCACCGTCATCAGGGTTCAAACGGTTCATCTTCAGATCCAAGCCATGTATTTAAGGGCAAAGGAATGCCCGGGACATATGGGTGCAAAGAAGGTAACTACACAGAATCTTGAAATCGTAAGAGTTGATGCAGATAAGAACCTTATCCTTGTAAAGGGTTCAATGCCTGGTTCAAAGAAGGCTCTAATAACATTAAAAGAAACTGTTAAGAAGAAATAACTAACAGAAAGGAGGAACACAAATGGCTAATATATCAGTATTTAATATTGAAGGAAAAGAAGTAGGTAGTATAGAATTAAATGATGCTGTGTTCGGAGTTAATGTTAACGAGCATTTAGTTCATATGGCAGTTGTTGCACAGTTGGCAAACAAGCGTCAGGGAACACAAAAGGCAAAGACCCGTTCCGAAGTTAGTGGTGGCGGAAGAAAAGCCTTGGAAGCAAAAAGGTACAGGACATGCACGTCAGGGTTCAACAAGATCACCTCAGTGGAAGGGTGGCGGTGTTGTATTCGCACCTACTCCAAGAGATTATACAATCAACTTAAATAAAAAAGAGAAGAGAATTGCTCTTAAGAGTGCTCTTACAAGCAGAGTTCTTGAGAACAAGTTCATCGTTGTTGATGATTTCGCAATGAGCGAGATTAAGACAAAGAAAATGCAGCAGACTTTAAATAACTTAAATGTTAAGAAGGCGCTTGTTGTATGTGCTGAGAATGAGAAGAACACTGTACTTTCTGTTAGAAATATTTACGGTGTTAAGGCTGCTTCACCTAAGACTATCAATGTATATGATATCTTAAAGTACAATACAGTGGTTGCTTCAAAGGACGCTGTTAAGACTATAGAGGAGGTATATGCGTAATGGCAAATATTCAATACTATGACGTAATACTTAAGCCGGTTATTACAGAGAAGAGCATGCTCGGCATGACAGATAAGAAATATACTTTCCTTGTACATCCTGACTCAAACAAGACAATGATCAAAGAAGCGGTTGAGAAGATGTTTGACGGCGTTAAGGTTTCAAAAGTAAATACTATGAACCAGGATGGAAAGACAAGAAGAAGAGGAATGACAACAGGTAAGACTGCAAAAGTTAAGAAGGCTATTGTATGGCTTACAGAGGATAGCAAAGAGATCGAGTTGTTCCAGGGCTTATAAAGCAACAAAAGTTGCTTTCCCGAAATTGATTCGGGATATATTATACGGCATCCTGCCGTGATAAAGTGCGTAGCACAAGAAGGAGAAAAAAATGGGAATAAAGAAATATAGTCCATATACACCGTCAAGAAGAAACATGACAGGTTTGGACTTTAGCGTAATCACAAAGAGTACTCCTGAGAAGTCATTATTGGCACCAATCAAGAAGAACTCAGGAAGAAACAATCAGGGTAAAATAACAGTTAGACATCGTGGTGGCGGTGCAAAGAGAAAATACAGAATCATCGACTTTAAGAGAAACTCTAAAGACGGAGTTCCTGCAAAAGTTGTTGCTATAGAGTATGATCCTAACAGAACAGCTAACATTGCACTTATTGCATATGCAGACGGTGCTAAGGCTTATATACTTGCTCCTGAAGGACTTCAGGTCGGAGCTACAATCGTTAGCGGTTCAGGTGCAGAGGCAAGAGTTGGAAACTGTTTACCACTTGCAGAGATTCCTGTAGGTGCACAGATTCACAATATCGAGCTTTATCCGGGAAAGGGCGGACAGCTTGTTCGTTCAGCAGGAAATGTTGCACAGCTTATGGCTAAGGAAGGAAAGTATGCAACTCTTCGTCTTCCTTCAGGTGAGATGAGAATGGTTCCAATCATTTGTAGAGCTACTATAGGTGTTGTTGGAAACGGTGAGCATTCACTTGTTAAGCTTGGTAAAGCCGGAAGAAAGCGTCACATGGGTATAAGACCTACAGTTCGTGGTTCTGTTATGAACCCTAATGACCATCCACACGGTGGTGGTGAAGGTAAAACCGGAATCGGTCGTCCGGGTCCATCTACTCCTTGGGGCAAGCCGGCTCTTGGTCTTAAGACTAGAAACAAGAAGAAACAGTCTAATAAGTTGATCATCAGAAGAAGAGACGGTAAGGCCGCTACTAAATAAAGGAGGAAAGATAAATGTCACGTTCACTTAAAAAAGGACCATTTGCAGATGCAAGTTTATTAAAGAAAGTTGATGCAATGAATCAGACCGGCGACAAGAGTGTTATTAAAACATGGTCACGCCGTTCAACAATCTTCCCACAGATGGTAGGTCATACTATTGCTGTTCATGATGGAAGAAAGCATGTTCCGGTATATGTTACCGAGGATATGGTAGGACATAAGCTTGGTGAGTTCGTTGCAACAAGAACTTACAAAGGACATAAAGCTGACGATAAGAAAGCTTCAAGATAAGAGAGGGTTGAAAGGAGGTTTTTTAAATGGCAAAAGGACATAGATCCCAGATTAAAAGAGAAAGAAATGCAGTTAAGGACACCAGACCATCAGCTAAGCTCTCATATGCCAGAGTACCTGTTCAGAAAGCATGTTTCGTGCTTGATGCGATCAGAGGAAAGAATGTTGGTGAGGCTTTGGGTATTCTTATGTATAGCCCAAGATATGCGTCAAGTGTTATCAAGAAATTGGTAGAGTCGGCAGTAGCTAATGCTGAGAATAATAATAATTTAGATCCTTCTAAATTATACATTGCAGAGTGTTATGCAAGTGACGGCCCTATAATGAAGAGAATTAAGCCAAGAGCACAGGGTAGAGCTTATCGTATCGAGAAGAGAATGAGCCATATCACAGTGGTCTTAGATGAAAGATAGGAGGAGACGCGAAAATGGGACAGAAAGTTAATCCACATGGACTTAGAGTCGGTGTTATAAAAGACTGGAGCTCCAGATGGTACGCTGATAAGGATTTCGCTGATTGTTTAGTAGAAGACTACAATATCAGAAAGTTCTTAAAGAAAAAAGCTTTATTCAGCAAGCGTATCAGATATTGAAATCGAGCGTGCTTCAGACAGAGTTAGAATAATACTTCATACTGCAAGACCGGGTGTTGTTATCGGTAAGCAGGGTGCAGAAGTTGAGAAATTAAAGAAGGAAGTATCAAAGTTTACAGATAAGAAAGTATTCATTGATATCAAAGAAATCAAGAGACCTGATAGAGATGCACAGCTTGTAGCTGAGAGCATTGCTACACAGCTTGAGAACCGTATTTCATTCCGTAGAGCAATGAAGTCAACAATGTCAAGAAGTATGAAGGCAGGAGTACTTGGTATCAAGGCAAGCTGTTCAGGACGTCTTGGCGGTGCCGATATGGCTCGTACAGAGTTCTATTCAGAGGGTACAATTCCTCTTCAGACATTAAGAGCTGATATTCAGTACGGTTTTGCCGAGGCAAATACAACATACGGTAAAGTCGGTGTTAAGGTTTGGATATATACAGGTGAGGTGCTTCCTCAGAGAAAAACACAGGAAGGGAGCGTAAAATAATATGTTAATGCCTAAGAGAGTAAAGCGTAGAAAACAGTTCAGAGGTTCTATGGCAGGTAAGGCCTTAAGAGGCAATAAGATCACTTATGGTGAGTATGGTTTGGTATCCCTTGATCCTTGTTGGATAAAGTCAAACCAGATAGAGGCTGCCAGAGTTGCTATGACTCGTTATATCAAGCGTGGTGGTAAAGTTTGGATAAAGATTTTCCCTGATAAGCCTGTTACAGCAAAACCTGCTGAGACTCGAATGGGTTCAGGTAAGGGATCTACAGAATATTGGGTAGCTGTTGTAAAGCCGGGTCGTGTATTATTTGAGATCGCAGGCGTACCTGAAGAGGTTGCCAGAGAGGCTCTTCGTCTTGCAATGCATAAGCTTCCTTGCAGATGTAAGATAGTTTCAAAGGCTGATTTGGAAGGCGGTGAAGCAAGTGAAAACTAAGAATTATGTAAACGAATTAAAGTCAAAAAGCTTAGAACAGTTAAATGAGGAATTGGTTTCCGCAAAGAAGGAACTTTTCAACCTTAGATTCCAAAATGCAACCAGCCAGTTGGATAACACTTCAAGAATTAAGGAAGTTCGTAGAAACATTGCCAGAATTCAGACAGTTATCACTGAGAATGCAAAATTGGCATAAAGATAAAGGAGATAAACCGTGGAGAGAAATCTTAGAAAAACCCGTATCGGCAAGGTTGTTAGCGATAAGATGGATAAGACAATCACTGTTGCAATCGAAGACCATGTAAAGCATCCACTTTATGGCAAGATTGTAAAGAAGACTGTTAAGTTCAAGGCACATGATGAAAAGAATGAATGTAACATTGGCGATACTGTAAAGATTATGGAGACAAGACCTCTTTCAAAAGATAAGAGATGGAGACTTGTACAGATAATTGAGAAGGCAAAATAATTTAGGTAGGAAGGAGTATCCGGCATGATTCAGCAGGAAACAAGATTGAAGGTAGCCGATAACACCGGAGCAAAGGAATTGCTTACAATTCGTGTTATGGGTGGTTCAACTAGAAGATATGCTCATATCGGCGATATAATCGTCGCTACCGTTAAAGATGCAACACCAGGCGGTGTTGTAAAGAAGGTGATGTTGTTAAGGCTGTTGTAGTAAGATCAGTCAATAGCACACGCCGTAAAGACGGTTCATACATCAGATTCGATGAAAACGCAGCAGTTATAATCAAGGATGACAAGACTCCAAGAGGTACTCGTATCTTTGGACCGGTTGCAAGAGAACTTCGTGAGAAGCATTTCATGAAGATTGTATCTCTCGCACCTGAAGTATTATAAGGAGGTCTAGCGTGCATAAAATCAAAAGAGACGATATGGTTAAGATCATATCTGGAAAAGATAGAGGCAAGACAGGTAAAGTATTAAAGGTTGATACCAAGAAGAACAGAGTAGTAGTTGAAGGCTGTAATATGATTACAAAGCATACAAAACCAAGTATGGCTAACCAGAACGGTGGAATCGTAAATACAGAGGGAACTATTGATATATCAAATGTAATGTTAGTTGTTGACGGTAAGGCTACAAGAGTCGGTTTTGAAGTAAAAGACGGCAAGAAAAGTTCGTGTAGCTAAGAAGACCGGCAAGGCTATCGACTAATTGGAAAGGAGGAAAACATGACAAGATTAAGGGAAACATATGAGAACGAAATCGTTGCAAAGATGATTGAGAAGTTTGGCTATAAGAATCCTATGCAGGTACCGAAGCTTGATAAGATCGTTATCAACATGGCTGTCGGTGAAGCAAAAGATAATGCAAAAGTATTAGATGCTGCAGTTAGAGATCTTGAAATTATCTCCGGACAAAAGGCGGTAGTTACAAAGGCAAAGAAATCAGTTGCTAACTTTAAACTTAGAGAGGGTATGCCTATAGGTTGTAAGGTAACTCTTCGTGGTTCAAAGATGTATGAGTTTGCTGACAGACTTATAAATCTTGCTCTTCCTAGAGTGCGTGACTTTAGAGGTGTAAATCCTAATGCATTTGACGGTAGAGGAAATTATGCTCTTGGAGTTAAGGAACAGCTTATCTTCCCTGAGATAGAGTATGATAAGATTGATAAAGTGCGTGGTATGGATGTTATATTCGTTACTACAGCAAACACAGATGAAGAAGCTAGAGAACTTTTGACATTATTCAATATGCCATTTTTCAAATAATTTAGGAGGAAGATTTCATGGCAAAGACTTCAATGAAGATTAAGCAGGCCAGACCGGCAAAATTCTCTACAAGAGAATACAGCAGATGTAAAATCTGTGGTCGTCCACATGCTTATCTTAAAAAGTATGGTATCTGTAGAATTTGCTTCCGTGAATTGGCTTATAAGGGTCAAATTCCAGGAGTTAAGAAAGCCAGCTGGTAGGCATTGAGCACTTAATGAGCACAAACGAAGTGCTGTGCGAATTTAGTGCGAAAGCCCGTCCCGAGCCTTAGTGAAAACGAGCAAAGTGAAGTTTGAGCTTAGTCGAGTGGACGCCACCCGGCACATAAATATATGCCGATGTCGAGTGGAAGCAGTGATGCTACAAAATATTTAACCAAAGCAAATCAAAAAGTTATAATCAGATACATTTAAAATAAACAGGAGGAAAAAATTCCATGACAATGAGCGATCCAATTGCAGATATGCTTACCAGAATCAGAAATGCAAATACTGCAAAACATGACTCAGTTGATATTCCTTCCTCAAAGATGAAAATAGCAATAGCTAACATACTTGTAGAAGAAGGTTATGTAGAGAAGTACGAACTTGTTGACAATGGTAACTTCAAGGATATCAGAATATTCTTAAAGTATACAGCTAACAAGAGCGAGAGAATAATCAGTGGATTGAAGAGAATTTCAAAGCCGGGCTTACGTATATACGCAAGCAGAGAAGAGCTTCCAAGAGTTCTTGGTGGTCTTGGAACAGCTATTATTTCAACAAATAACGGCGTTATCACAGACAAAGAAGCAAGAAAGCTTAACGTAGGTGGAGAAGTATTGGCTTTTGTTTGGTAGGCATTGAGTACTTAATGAGCACAAACGAAGTGCAGTGCGAATTTAGTACGAAAGCCCGTCCCGAGACATTGAACACTTAGTGAACACGCAGTGTGAACTTAGTGTGAAAGTCGTTCGCGACACTCAGCGAAAACGTAGTTTGAGCGCTAGTGGAGTCGAACCCACCGGCAGATATACGTTTGCCGATGTCGAGTGGATGCCACAACGAAAGATTATATTATAATTAAGTTTCAACTCTAATAGCAGTAGTCATAAAGAAATATTTCTTTAATGGCTGCCTATTAGATGATATAAACCTGAAAACCTGAGCGAAAAGCTCACGATAAATTTAAGGAGGAAGACGGCATGTCACGAATTGGAAGAATGCCTATCGCAATTCCGGCAGGAGTAACTGTTACAATTGCAGAAAATAATCATGTGACTGTAAAAGGTCCTAAGGGTACACTTGAGAGAGCATTACCTGTAGAAATGACTATTAAGCAGGAAGGTGATGATATTGTAGTAACTAGACCAAATGACTTAAAGAAGAATAAGGCATTACACGGTCTCACAAGAACTCTTATACATAACATGGTAGTAGGTGTAACCGAAGGCTATGAGAAGGTACTTGAGGTAAACGGTGTTGGTTATAGAGCAGCAAAGCAAGGAAACAAGCTTGTACTTTCACTCGGATATTCACATCCTGTAGAGATGGAAGATCCTGAAGGTATCACATCTGTTCTTGACGGACAGAACATCATAAAGATTCAGGGTATTGACAAGGAAAAAGTTGGTCAGTACGCTGCTGAAATAAGAGGCAAGAGAAAGCCTGAGCCATATAAGGGCAAGGGTATCAAATACTCTACTGAAGTTATCAGACGTAAAGTCGGTAAGACCGGTAAGAAATAATAGGAGGGTAAGTAAATGGTTAGCAAAAAATCAAAAAGCGATCTTAGAACTAAGAAGCATTACAGATTACGTAATCGTCTCAGCGGAACAACTGAGAGACCACGTCTTGCTGTATTTAGAAGTAACAACCATATGTACGCTCAGATTATTGACGACACAGTGGGAAATACAGTAGTTAGTGCCTCAACACTTGAGAAGAGTGCAAGAGCGGAGCTTTCAAAGACAAATGATGTAGATGCTGCAGCATTCGTTGGAACTCTTATTGCAAAGAGAGCACTTGAGAAGGGTATAGACAAAGTTGTATTTGATAGAGGCGGATTTATCTATCAAGGTAAGGTTGCTGCATTGGCGGAAGCTGCCCGTGAAGCAGGATTACAATTCTAATAGGAGGAGAAACATACATGAAGAGACAAATCATCGATCCAAGCAAATTGGAGTTAAATGACAGAGTCGTAAATATCAAGCGTGTATCCAAAACCGTAAAAGGGTGGACGTACAATGAAGTTTTCTGCTCTTGTTGTTGTAGGTGACGGTAATGGTCATGTCGGTATCGGTCTTGGAAAAGCAGGAGAGGTACCTGAGGCTATCCGTAAAGGTAAAGAAGCTGCAACTAAGTCATTAGTTGAAGTTAGAATAGATGAGAATTTCAGTGTACCACATGATTACACAGGAAAATTCGGAAGTGCAAGTGTTCTTTTAAAGAGAGCACCTGAAGGTACAGGTATCATCGCAGGTGGCCCTGCCCGTGCGGTATTGGAGCTTGCAGGATATAAGAATATTCGTTCAAAATCTTTAGGCTCAAATAACAAGACAAATGTATGTCTTGCTACACTTGCAGGTTTAGTAGCACTTAAGACTCCTGAGGAGATTGCAAAACTCCGTGGAAAGTCAGTAGAAGAAATATTAGCATAATAGGAGGAAAATATGGCAAAGTTAAAAATTACATTGGTTAAATCCCCTATCGGTGCTATCCCAAAACAGAGAGCAACTGTAGAGGCGCTTGGTTTAAGAAAATTAAACAAGACAGTGGAAATGCCTGATAATGATGCTGTAAGAGGCATGATTTGGCATGTAAGACATCTTGTAAAAGTTGAAGAAGTCTAGAGAAGGAGGTGTAGTTATGGATTTATCTAATTTACAGCCTGCATTAGGCTCAAAGCATAGCGATAATTTCAGACGTGGCCGTGGACATGGTTCAGGTAATGGAAAGACTGCCGGTAAGGGTCACAAGGGTCAGAAAGCGCGTTCAGGACCTACAAGACCTGGATTTGAAGGTGGTCAGATGCCACTATACAGACGTATCCCAAAGAGAGGATTTACAAATCGTAACTCTAAGGATATCGTAGCTGTAAACATTTCTGTTCTTGATCGTCTTGAGGACGGTATAGAAGTTACTCCTGAGACATTAGTAGCTGCAGGAATAATCAAAAATACAAGAGATGGAGTTAAACTCTTAGGAAACGGTTCATTAACAAAGAAGTTCAATATCAAGTATATTGCTGTTAGTGAAAGCGCAAAAGCTAAGATTGAAGCCGCAGGCGGAACTTGTGAGGTGATCTAATGCTCACAACACTCCGAAATGCATTTAAGGTAAAGGATGTACGAAAGAAGCTTCTGTACACATTTATAATGCTGGTAATTATTCGCTTCGGCAGTAATTTACCTATACCGGGTGTGAATACAACTTATTTTAAAGATTTTTTTGCAAAGCAGACCGGTGACGCATTTGGATTTTTCAATGCAATCACCGGAGGCTCATTTGAAAGTCTGAGTGTACTTGCACTAAGCATTACTCCATATATTACAAGTTCTATCATAATCCAGCTTTTGACGATTGCAATTCCTGCACTTGAGGAATTACAACAGGATGGTGAAGACGGTAGAAAAAAGATAGTAGAGTACACAAGATACTTAACTGTCGCACTAGCCCTCTTACAGTCTTCAGCCATGGCAATAGGATTCGGTAGACAGGGACTTTTAATTCATTTTGGAATAAAGAGTGTAGTTGTAGCTGTAGTTACAATGACAGCAGGTAGTGCATTTTTGATGTGGATGGGAGAGAGAATTACAGAAAACGGCGTAGGAAACGGTATTTCTGTTGTTCTTCTTCTGAATATTCTTGCTTCATTACCGTCAGACTTTAACAATCTGTATGTCAGATTCTTAAAAGGTCAGACAGTGGCAAGAATGGTGGTTGCCGCAGTTATTATAATAGCTTTTATAGTAGCAATGGTAGTGTTCACCATTATCTTACAGGACGCCGAGAGAAGGATTCCTGTACAGTATTCATCCAAAACGCAGGGTAGAAGAAGTGTGGGCGGAACATCATCCAATATTCCGCTTAAAGTAAATACTGCAGGTGTTATTCCTGTTATTTTTGCTTCTTCATTATTCTCTACACCTATAGTTATTGGCCAATTCTTGCAAATTAATAACGGCTCAATAATAGGTGAGATATTAACATATATGAATTCATCAATGTGGTTTAAGCCTGAAGCACCGAAGTATTCAATCGGACTTATAGTTTATATCATTTTGATTATCTTATTTGCTTATTTTTATACATCAATTACTTTTAACCCACTTGAGGTAGCTAACAATATGAAGAAATCAGGCGGATTTATACCGGGTATCAGACCGGGAAAACCTACCAGTGATTATTTCTCAAAGATTTTAAGCTACATTATCATTATAGGTGCAACAGGACTTATAATAGTTTGTATCATACCTATAATAATATCAGGATTGTTCAATATCAGTAGACTTTCATTTACCGGAACATCCCTGATCATCATTGTTGGTGTAGTCCTTGAGACAATAAAAGCAATTGAATCACAAATGCTTGTAAGAAATTACAGAGGATTCTTATTAGACTAGTCATCTTACGAAAAACCACTGGGGATATTCTTCAGGGGTTTTTCGTGGTTACTAATGAAAATTGGGGAGATACGCCATGAAAATTATTATGTTAGGTGCACCCGGTGCCGGAAAAGGCACACAGGCAAAAAGAATTGCAAAAAAATATAATATACCGCATATATCTACAGGTGATATATTCAGAGCAAATATAAAAGAAAAAACCGAGCTTGGAAATAAAGCAAAAGAGTATATGGATAAGGGAGAGCTTGTTCCTGACGATATTACAATAGGTATGCTTTTAGACAGAATACATAAAGATGACTGCAAAGACGGTTTTGTACTTGACGGTTTTCCAAGAACAATACCACAGGCAAAGTCACTGACAAAGGCATTATCAGAGCTTGGTGAAAAAATAGATTATGCTGTAAATATAGATGTTCCGGATGAGTCAATCATCACCAGAATGGGCGGCAGAAGAGCTTGTCTAAGTTGTGGAGCTACATATCATATAGTATATTCCGCACCGAAAGCGGAAAATGTATGTGATACATGTGGAAATGAACTTGTAATCAGAGATGATGATAAGCCGGAGACTGTAAAGAAGAGACTTGAGATTTATCACGATCAGACACAGCCTTTGATAGACTACTATGATAATGAGAAAATTTTGGCCACAGTAGACGGAACAAAGGATATGGAAGAAGTATTCTTAGATATTGTTGCGGTTTTGGAATAGATTGTGAGGATGAAAATGGCAGTAACAATAAAGTCGGACAGAGAAATACAATTAATGAGAGAAGCCGGAATAATACTGGCTAAAACTCATGAAGAATTGGAAAAGGCATTACATGCAGGTATGACTACATATGAAGTGAATAAAATCGGAGATGAGATAATAAGATCATTTGGTTGTGTTCCTTCATTTTTGAACTATAACGGTTATCCTGCTTCAATATGTGTGTCTGTAAATGAAGAAGTTGTACATGGTATTCCGTCAAAGAAAAGAATTTTAAAAGACGGAGACGTTGTGAGTCTAGACGCAGGTGTTATCTGGAAGGGATACCATTCAGATGCTGCCAGAACCCATATAATAGGCGAAGGAAGCGAAAAAGCAAAGGAACTTGTAAAGGTTACGAGAGAGTGCTTTTACGAGGGAATAAAATATGCGATTGCAGGAAATCACCTGAATGATATCTGTAAGGCAATAGGAAGTTATGCAAAAGAAAGAGGATATGGCGTAGTAAGAGATCTTGTGGGACATGGTATAGGTACACATCTTCACGAAGATCCTGAAGTTCCTAACTTTGATATGAAAAGAGGCGGAATTAAGCTACAGCCCGGTATGACACTTGCAATAGAGCCTATGATTACGGCAGGAAGAGATGAAGTGGTATGGCTTGATGATGACTGGACGGTTGTTACAGATGACAACTCGCTTGCGGCACATTATGAAAATACTATTTTGATAACAGACGGTGAGCCTGAGATCCTTTCTTTAAGAAAATTATGATAAATACAGGTGATATCGTAGTATCAATAATGGGACATGACAGAGGAGAGCATTATCTGGTCATAGACTGTGACAAAGATTTTATCTATGTTGCAGACGGTAGATTAAAGACTCTTGACAAGCCAAAGAAAAAAAGAACATAAAGCATGTCAGCAGGCTTGGAAAAAGTGATGAATTTATTGATATTAAGAACAGTGGTGATAACTTTAACGATGTTAAGTTAAAATATCTCTTGAAAAAGTGGAGGAATAAATGTCTAAATCAGACGTTATAGAGATTGAAGGAACAGTTGTTGAGAAGTTACCTAATGCAATGTTTCAGGTAGAACTTGAGAAACGGGCATCAGGTATTGGCACATATCAGCGGTAAACTTAGAATGAATTATATAAGAATTTTACCGGGTGATAAAGTTACTATCGAATTATCTCCATATGATTTGACAAAAGGAAGAATCATTTGGCGTGATAAATAAAATAAGACCTTGCATATTATAGTAGTTAATGCTATAATATTGTGGCGTCTTTATTAGTAGCGATGAAAGGAGAGTTACAATGAAGGTCAGATCTTCAGTGAAACCGATTTGCGAAAAATGCAAAATAATTAAGAGAAAAGGTTCCATCAGAGTAATTTGTGAGAACCCAAAGCACAAGCAGAGACAAGGTTGATCTGCATAGGAATAAGGAGGAAGTAGGTAAATGGCTCGTATAGCAGGCGTTGATTTACCAAGAGAAAAGCGTGTTGAGATTGGTTTGACATATATCTATGGTATAGGTCTTACAAGTTCAAAGCGTATCTTGAAAGAAGCTGGTGTAAATCCTGATACAAGAGTAAAGGATCTTACAGACGATGAAGTAAAAGAATTGGCACAGGTTATTTCCGATACTCAGATGGTAGAGGGTGATCTTAGAAGAGAGATCGCTATGAACATCAAGAGATTACAGGAAATAGGATGTTATCGTGGTATTCGTCATAGAAAGAATCTTCCGGTTCGCGGACAGAAGACTAAGACAAATGCAAGAACACGTAAGGGTCCAAGAAAGACAGTAGCAAACAAGAAGAAATAATAGATAATATAGTCTATTCATTTTTTCGAAAAGTAATTTTCGCTGTATGTTTTAAAAACAGGAGCGTAGTAAAGTTTAAAAAGGTAGGTTAGTTTAATGGCAAAGAATGCGTCCACCAAGAAGGTGACAAAGAAGCGCGTAAAGAAAAACGTTGAACGCGGACAGGCACATATTCAGTCATCATTTAACAATACAATTGTTACATTAACTGATACCCAAGGTAATGCAATATCATGGGCAAGTGCCGGTGGTCTAGGATTTAGAGGTTCAAAGAAATCTACTCCATATGCGGCATCTATGGCTGCAGAAACTGCTGCAAAAGCAGCTTTAGTACATGGACTTAAGTATGTAGATGTTATGGTAAAGGGACCCGGTTCGGGAAGAGAAGCAGCTATTCGTGCGTTGGCTGCATGTGGAATAGAAGTAACAAGTATTAAGGATGTAACTCCGGTACCACACAATGGATGTCGTCCACCAAAACGCAGAAGAGTCTAATAGGAGGTACTAAAAGTGGCAATTAATAGAGTTCCCGTTCTTAAAAGATGCAGATCACTTGGCCTTGAGCCGGGTTTTCTGGGAATAGATAAAAAGTCTAACAGAGATACAAAAAGAGCAGGCCGTAAGCTTAGCGAGTACGGTTTGCAGCTTAGAGAAAAGCAGAAAGCAAAGTTTATCTACGGTGTATTAGAGAAACCGTTCAGAAATTACTATGCTAAGGCTGAGAGAATGAAGGGTCAGGTTGGTGAGAACCTTATGATTCTCTTGGAGAGAAGACTTGACAATGTTGTTTTCCGTATGGGATTCGGCAGAACAAGAAAGAAACAAGACAGATTGTTGATCATAAGCACGTTCTTGTAAACGGTAAGTGTGTAAATATTCCATCTTACCTTGTAAAGGCAGGAGATGTTATAGAGATCAAAGAGAAGGCAAAATCATCTGCAAGATATAAAGGAAGTTGTAGAGTCAACAGCCGGAAGAATTGTACCGGCTTGGATTGATGCAGATCTTGAAAACTTAAAAGGTACTGTAAAGAGCCTCCCTACAAGAGAAGAAATTGATGTTCCTGTAGACGAACTTCTTATCGTTGAGTTGTACTCTAAGTAATAGGAATCTTAACAGCTGATACTTATTTTCGTATCAGCTGATTTGCTAATAATAGAAATATTTTTAGCCTTGAAGTATTAACCAAGTCTCAAATATTTGAGGCATAGATATAGTTTATCTAAAAGGAGGGACATTCGTGTTTGATTTTGAAAAACCCAATATAGAGATTGCAGAAATTTCCGAGGATAAGAAGTTCGGCAGATTCATATGTGAACCACTGGAGAGAGGTTATGGAACAACTTTAGGCAATTCCCTAAGAAGAATCATGCTCTCATCCCTCCCTGGATCGGCTGTCAGTCAGGTTAAGATTGACGGCGTGTTGCATGAATTTTCTTCCATACCGGGAGTAAAAGAAGATGTGACAGAGATCATAATGAATGTAAAGAGCCTTGCAATCAAGAATACATCTATCGATGATGAGCCGAAGGTTGCTTATATAGATTTTGACGGTGAAGGAGTTATCACTGCAGAAGATATTCAATGTGATCCAAGTATAGAAATCATTAACAAAGACCAGGTTATTGCAACAGTTTCAGAAGGAAAGTTCTACATGGAACTGACAATAACAAACGGTAGAGGTTATGTAAGTTCAGATAAAAATAAAGGAGAGGATACTCCTATAGGTGTGATAGCTATTGACTCTATTTATACACCTGTAGAGAGAGTAAATCTTCTTGTAGAGAACACACGTGTAGGTCAGATGACAGACTTTGATAAGTTAACACTTGATGTTACTACAAACGGTACATTGGCACCTGATGAGGCGGTAAGTTTAGCTGCCAAAGTTTTGAGTGAGCACCTTAATCTGTTTATAGATTTGTCTGATAACGCCAAAACTGTTGATGTAATGGTAGAAAAAGCAGAGGATGACAAGGAAAAAGTTCTGGAGATGAATATAGATGAACTTGAACTGTCAGTCAGATCTTATAACTGTTTGAAGAGAGCAGGAATCAATACAGTTGAAGAATTGTGTTCACGTACTTCAGATGATATGATGAAAGTCAGAAATCTGGGTAGAAAATCATTAGAAGAAGTTTTACTAAAGCTCGAGGAGCTTGGACTTCACCTTCGTGAAAGCGAAGAATCATAAAAAAGAATAAACAGACATATATAGTAAGTCCAATGTCAGCGTATATATGTTTCCTATGGAGGAGAAAAAATGGCAAAGTATAGAAAACTTTCAAAGACATCCAGTCAGAGAAAAGCATTATTGAGAAACCAGGTTACAGCACTTTTACAGCATGGTAAGATTGTGACTACAGAGGCCAGAGCAAAAGAAATCAGAAAGATTGTTGAGCCGCTTATAGCATTAGCTGTTAAGGAGAAGGATAACTTCGACCTTGTAAAGGTAAATGCAAAGGTTGCAAGAAAAGATGCTGACGGCAAAAGAGTAAAGGAAGTTGTAGACGGTAAGAAAGTTACTGTTTATGATGAGGTAGAGAAGGAAATCAAGAAAGACAGACCTTCAAGACTTCATGCAAGAAGCAAAATCAATGCTGTAGTATATGTTCCTACAGAGTTACCTGCAAAGGCAGCCGGAAAGAAGAAGAATACAAAGTCGGTTGACCTTGCAAAGAAGCTTTTCGATGAGTACGGTCCAAAGTATGCAGATCGTAAGGGTGGATACACAAGAATAGTTAAGATCGGTCTTCGTAAGGGAGATGCGGCTATGGAAGTTTTACTTGAGTTAGTATAATACCATCTTTGATATATAAAAGTAGCAGTCTATGACTGCTATTTTTTGTGTGAAAATAAATTTTACTTTGATTGAGCTTACAGAATATTTATGATATAATTCGATAACTATGACAGGAGAGTCTTTTATGATTGAAAAAAAACTTAGAGGATATATTCTGCCTAATATCCTTGCTACAACAGGCACATCATGTTATGTATTGGCGGATACTGTTTTTATATCAATGGCGGAAGGTGCAAACGGTATAACAGGTTTAAATCTTGTTTTACCGATATTTGCAATAACATTTGCTATAGGAGCTATGATCGGTATAGGTTCCGCAACAAAGTATACATTGTTAAAATCACTTGGTGATAAAGACAGTGCAGATAAATATTTTTCAAATTCATTTTTCTGGAGCTTTCTACTCAGCTTACCGTTTTTAATTTTGGGTATATTTATTCCGGATGTGGTACTGAGAGTTTTCGGTGCGGATGAAGTAATAGTAAATGTAACTCACACATATGCACGTATTATTCTTTGCCTCTCGCCTTTTTTTATGTTGAACTTTACATTTACAGCCTTTGTAAGAAATGACAACTCACCGAGGATTGCTATGGCAGCAACACTTATAAGCGGAATTTTCAATATAATATTTGATTACATACTTATGTTCCCTGTAGGTATGGGTATGGCAGGTGCGGCACTTGCAACGGGAATATCACCTATAGTAAGCATGAGTATCTGTATGTTGCATTATTTGTCAAAAAAGAATAATGTGCGTTTTTGCTTTAATTTGCCTTCAGTAAAAAAATTGATTTTATCATGCAGTCTCGGTCTGGTGGCATTTGTAGGTGAAATTTCAAACGGAATAATAACCGTAGTATTTAACTTTATACTGCTCTCACTTGTAGGTAATATAGCGGTTGCGGCATATGGAGTTATAGCAAACTCCGCCTTGGTGGGAGTGGCGATGCTAAACGGTGTATCACAAGGATTACAGCCTGTGGCAAGTGAAACTTTCGGTAAAGGTGAAAAGAAAGACTTAAAGAAGATATATATGTATTCAATTTCTGTAGGTATGATTATAGCAGGAGTTTTGGTGGCTTTGGTAATGGCATTTGCTCCAAACATTATAAACGCATTTAACAATGAAAATTCAGATGTGTTGGCAAATTATGCAATTCCGGGTATCAGAATTTATTTTATAGGATTTATACCTGCCGCATTTAATATTATTACGGCGGGATTTTACAGTGCTACAGGAAGAGGAAAAGAGTCCTCTCTTATAGCAATATCAAGAGGTATAGTGGCAATAATTGTATTTGCACTTATCTTACCCGGGATTTTTGGAATAACAGGAGTATGGAGTTCATTTTTTGCGGCGGAAATATTTACTGCAATATTATGTATAATACTGATGAGAAAAAAAGTTTATAAAAAAATAAAATAATGCAACAGCATGCAATAAAATGATATTCTCATGCATTAATATAGTGAAAGGATGATTATTAGATGCTTAATTTTGTGGCGGTCTTGGAGGAGGGATCAAAAGCTTCGTCGACGGTGGATGATAAACTTATAAAAGATATCGCAAAGGGAAGTATGGATGCTTTACATACTTTATATGAAAAAACTCATAAAAGTGTATATGCTTTTGCCCTTTCAATAACAAAGAATACTCATGATGCAGAGGATATTTTTGCAGGATACTTTTTTTGAAAAATCTATCAAAAAGGCAGACAGATTACACCTCATACGATAAAACCGATGGCATGGATCTTTACAATAGCAAGAAATTTTGCACTTATGAAGATTCGTGACGGAAAAAAAGAGGGTAGTTTAGAAGATGATAACGATTTGCCGGAACAGGATTTTTCCTTTGTGGAAGATCTTAGTGAGCGTATTATTCTAAAAACAACTATAAATAAGTTGGATGAGAATGAAAGAACGATACTTTTGCTACATGCGGTGGCAGGTCTGAAAAATCGTGAAATAGCGGAATTACTTGATATGTCCATAAATACCGTGCTTTCAAAGTACAACAGGACTGTCAGGAAGATGCAGAAATACTTGGAAGAGGAGGGCTTTTGATGAAAAGAGAAGAAATTGAGAAGAAGCTCGACACTGCTGTATCGGGAATGATTCCCGAGGATATGTTTAAAAGAATTTCTGAAAATATCGTTTCTGTTGACGCAGAAAGGATTGAAAAAGGAATGAAGAAGAAGTTTAATATATTCGGTAAGGGATTTGTAGGAGTGGCCGCTGCCGCTTGTGTACTGTTTGCAGTAGGAGTTGTAGGAGTTCCGTATTACGGAAATAACTATGTTCCGGATTCACATGTAGATATTGACGTAAATCCGGGAGTTGAGATTGTAACAAACAAAAAGAACAAGGTTTTACAAGTACAGTCTACAAATCAGGGACGGAGCCGACGTGATTGACGGTATGAATCTTAAGAATACGGAGCTGAAGGTTGCCGTTAATGCACTTATAGGTTCAATGGTTCAAAAGGGTTATATTCAAAATGACAATACAGGTATTTTGGTAACCGTAAGAAATGACAATGAAGATAAGGCAAACAAAGTTAAGGCGGAAGTGTTAAATGATATAAATACTGCGCTTTCAACCAATTCGGTACAGGCAACAGTTATTAATCAGACCGTAAAGACTACTGTGGATGCCAAGAAGTTTGCGACAGAAAACAATATATCAATAGGAAAGGCGGTATTGGTACTGAATCTCGCCGCTAAGGACAGTTCTCTGGATGCAAAAGAACTTGCCAAGATGAAAGTAAGTGAGATTGCCAATCTGGTTGTACAAAAGGGTATAGATATCAGAGATATAGTTGATTATGATTCTGATGACAGCATTTGGGAAAATATAGCAGATGCTATTGAAGATATAGATGAGGATGCAAGAGAAAAAGGAATAGCTACACAGGCGACAGAAACGGTTGCTCCGACACAGGCTCCTGCTCCTACACAGCCACAGACGGAAGTACCGACACAGGCAGCCCCACAACATCAGAGTACGGCACCTACACAGGCGCCGGCTTCAGGTATCTCAGCAGACAGAGCTAAACAGATAGCACTTTCTCATGCCGGAGTCGGATCTGCAAGTTTTACCAAGGTGGAGCTTGATACGGATGACGGCATAAGAGTTTATGAGATTGAGTTTAAGGTCGGAAATGTAGAATACGACTACGATATTGATGCTTCAAGCGGTGCTATAATATCAAGCAGCTCGGAGATTGATGATTAAGATAGATATAAAAGAATATAGTTATAAAAGTAACGATACTATACATATTGACAAACCAACAAAAAGGATTTACATTGTATACAGATGCTCCTAACAGGGAAGACGGGATCTTTATACCGGATCTGACTTGAAAGGTGGTTTGTGAATGTATAAGATTGTGCCAAAGCACATTTATTTGAGTACCCAAAGCCACCGAGGCCTTTGGGTTTTTTTGATACAAAAATCTATTATTTTATAAAGGGGAAATATGGATAACAGAGTAGCATTGATGGCAATAATCGTGGAGGACAGAGATTCTGTAAAAGCACTCAATGATTTATTGCACGAGTACGGAGATTATATTATCGGTAGGATGGGTATACCTTATCACAAAAGAGGTATAAATGTGTTGTCGGTCGCTCTCGACGCACCGAATAATGTGATTTCAAGTCTGTCCGGTAAAATCGGAAAATTACAGGGAGTAAGTATTAAAACCGCTTATTCAAATGTGGGTGATGCAAATGGCTAAAGATATATCACTTTATAAGACTGATTTTAAAAATACCGAATATGACAGACATTTGGAAATTGATAAAAGCATTGCTCTGATAGAAAGACTAGAAAAAGAAAGAAGCCTTAGCCTTGAAGAATACAAATATCTTGTAGAGAACTTGAATGAAGAGGTGTTTGACTATATCAGTAAAAAGGCAAGAAGTATAGGTGATGAAAATTATGGTAAAGATGTCTATCTCAGAGGCTTGATAGAGATAAGCAATATTTGTAAAAATGACTGTTATTATTGTGGAATAAGACATTCAAACACAAACTGTGATCGCTATAGGCTCACAGAGGAAGAAATTCTTGAATGTGCGGATGAAGGATACAGGCTCGGTTATAGAACCTTTGTAATGCAGGGAGGTGAAGACGGAAAATTTGAACCGGATTATATATGTAGTATTGTAAAGAAAATCAAGGAAAAGTATAAGGATGTTGCAGTGACACTTTCTTTGGGAGAATATGAGAAAGAAGACTATCAGAAAATGTTTGATGCAGGTGCGGACAGATATCTTTTAAGACATGAGACTGCGGACAAAGAACATTATGAGAAACTTCACCCTAAGCAGATGTCATTCGAGCACAGAATGAACTGTCTTAGAGCTTTAAAAGATATCGGATTTCAGGTAGGATGCGGATTTATGGTAGGCTCACCGTATCAAAGTTCTTATACATTGGCTAAGGATCTGAAGTTTATAGAAGAATTCGGACCGCAGATGTGTGGTATAGGACCTTTTATACCGCATCATGATACAGCGTTTAAGGATGAAAAAAGCGGAAGTATTCAAATGACTTTATTTTTTTAATAGCTATTCTTAGAATAATGAGACCGAATATGCTTATTCCGGCAACCACTTCTTTAAGTACATTGGACAATTTGGGAAGAGAGAAGGGTATACTTGCAGGTGCAAATGTGGTGATGCCGAATCTTTCACCGCTGAAAACAAGAAAAAAATATGAACTATATGACGGAAAGGTATGTACGGGGGATGAAGCCGCTCACTGCATCGGATGTATTACCAACAGAATCAACAATATAGGTTACGGAGTTGCAAAAGTAAGAGGAGATTATAAATGTTTAAATACGATGTAAAATCAAGGAACGCCGAAGAATTTATAAACCATGAAGAGATATTGGAGACATTAAAGTTTGCCGAGGAAAAATAAAAACAATATTCCTTTGATAGAAGAATATCTTGAAAAAAAGCAAGACCGAAAAAAACGGAGAAAGGTATTATAGCAAAGGGGCTTACTCATAGAGAAGCATCCGTACTTCTCGCCTGTGAAGACAAGGAAATCATAAAAAAGATATATGCTCTTGCCGGAGAGATAAAGCAGACCTTCTATGGAAACAGAATAGTAATGTTTGCACCTCTCTATCTTTCAAACTACTGTGTAAACGGATGCGTATACTGTCCGTATCATGCAAAGAACAAGAATATAGCCAGAAAGAAACTTACGCAGGAAGAGATAAAGAATGAGGTAATTGCACTTCAGGACATGGGACATAAGAGACTGGCAATAGAATCAGGTGAAGACCCGATAAACAGCCCGATTGAGTATATACTTGAATCTATAAAGACCATCTACAGTATAAAGCATAAAAACGGTGCTATAAGAAGAGCAAATGTAAATATTGCGGCTACTACGGTGGAAAATTATAAAAAGCTTCATGAGGCCGGAATCGGAACATATATACTTTTCCAGGAGACCTATAATAAAGAATCTTATGAAAGCCTTCATCCTACAGGACCTAAGCATAACTATATATACCATACGGAAGCTATGGACAGAGCTATGGAAGGTGGAATTGATGATGTAGGTCTTGGAGTACTCTTCGGACTGGAGTCATACAGATATGAGTTTGCAGGACTTTTGATGCATGGGGAACATTTGGAAGCGACATTCGGAGTAGGTCCTCATACTATAAGCGTACCAAGAATTAAAAGGGCTGATGATATAGATCCGGATGCTTTTGACAACGGACTTGATGATGATACTTTTGAAAAAATTATAGCATGTATAAGAATAGCGGTTCCTTATACCGGAATGATTATCTCTACAAGAGAGAGTCAGGAAGTAAGAGAAAGAGCTTTAAAGGTTGGAATATCACAGATAAGCGGTGCTTCAAGAACTTCAGTAGGAGGATATACGGAGGAAATCAGACCTACAGATTCTGAGCAGTTTGATGTATCGGATCAAAGAACTTTGGATGAGGTGGTGGACTGGCTTATGGGAATGGGACATATACCTTCATTTTGTACCGCATGCTACAGAGAAGGCAGAACAGGTGACAGATTTATGAGCCTTTGTAAGAGCGGACAGATTATAAACTGTTGTCATCCGAATGCTCTTATGACCCTCAGTGAATATATGACTGATTATGCATCCGAAGAGACCAAAGAGCATGGAATGAAGATGATAAAATCGGAGATTGAAAAGGTAAGCAATCCTAAGGTAAAGGAAAGAGCAATTCAGTATATAAATGAAATTGAAACTACAAATGCAAGGGATTTCAGGTTCTGATATGAATAGTACACCGATGGGAGAGAGAGCGACTATTTGTCTTTTCGGTCGCTGTAATGTTGGAAAATCAAGCTTGATAAATGCTATAACCTCACAGGATATTGCAATAGTATCAGATATCAGCGGAACTACCACAGATCCTGTAAAAAAGAGTATGGAGCTTTTGCCGTTCGGTCCTGTGGTACTTGTGGATACACCGGGACTTGACGATAAGAGCAGTCTTGGAAATTTAAGAGTGGAAAAGAGTCTGGAATATATAGACAGAGCCGATCTTATACTCTTTGTAGTGGACGCAGGAAGTGAGTTTAGTGATGATGAGCTTGAATTTTTAGAAAAGATAAAAGAAAAAAGATGTCTTGTTGTAGGAAATAAATGTGACTCTATAGCAGATGAGCATAGAAAAGATGAAAAAATTGATATATATGTTTCCGCATTAAATAATATCAATATAGATAAGCTGAAAGATAAGATGTCTGAGGTTCTTGGAAAAGAAAAGAAAGAAAAGACCATACTCGGTGATATGATGAAGGAAGGTGATATTATAATGCTTGTAACACCTATAGATTCATCGGCACCAAAGGGGAGACTTATCTTACCGCAGCAACAGGTAATAAGAGAAATTCTTGACAGACATGGCATTGCGGTAGTGGTTCAGGTGAATGAGATAGAAGCTACACTTAAAAAATTTAATGATATTGCCTTGGTGGTATGTGATTCACAGGTGTTTAAAGAAGTGGATGAACTGATACCTCAAAATATACCTCTTACCTCATTTTCAATAATATTTGCCAACTATAAGGGGGCTCTTTACAATCTTTATAATGCTGCAAGAGTTATAGACACACTTGAAGAAGGAGATAAAATACTTATAAGTGAGGGCTGTACACATCACAGACAATGTGAAGACATAGGAAGTGTGAAAATACCGAGACTGGTCAGAAAATTCACAGGTTTGCAGGATGAAGATGCGTTGAAGTTTGAACTTACAAGCGGAGGAGAGTTTCCAAAAGATCTGTCCGAATACAAGATAATAATTCACTGCGGTGCATGCATGTTAAATGAAAACCAGATGAAGGCCAGGATGAAGTATGCAAATGAAGCTACCATACCTATGACAAATTACGGTATATCAATAGCGTATATGAACGGCATACTTGAAAGAGCGATGAAGCCTCTTGAGGGTAAATTTTAGATAACAAAAACGGAGCTTCGCCCGGATGATTCAATCATCTAAAGCGACAGCTCCGTTTATCTCAAGCTAAGTAAAGAAAGTGATTCTTCATTTCTGAATTGAAGTGAAATCTCCGTAAGTTCATCGGGAGTTTCCTTCATATCTCTGCTCATCCAGAATATCAGATTATTGTAAATTCCACCTATGATATAAGAAAGTTCATATTGTTTTGAGAGTGGAAAATCTTTTGCAAGTTCACTGAACTGAAATCTCTTTGAAAGCACATCCAAAAGCAGGAATGAGAGATTAGCATAATGAATAATTAAAATTTCTTTTCTGTAATTAAAAAAAGCGGTATATATTGAATGTATATACAGTGTAAAATCAATGCTTGAAAGATTTGTATAGCCGTCAAGCGATTCTTTTAAAACCATATCAAAAAAGAATGATATAATATCTTCCTTAGATTTAAAATGTCTGTAGTATGATGATCTGTCCACACCGGCTTTTTTGGCAATCTCACCTATTGAAATTTTAGTATAATCTTTCTCAAGCATAAGTTCCAACAGTGCTGTAGCCATGTAGCCCATCATCATTTCATGCGTGGTATCTTTTTCGTCTCATATATTTCTCCATAACAAAAATACAAATGAATTATAATATCAGAAAAAAATAAAAGGCAATATATATCCTTTATTTTAGATATATATTGCCTTTAAAGAGGGATGTATAAAGATTTATCAGTCTTCTTTTTTCTTTGTAACTCCGGCAACCATTCCCATAGCTACCAATGAGCCTAAGAGCATCATTACACTTCCTGTCATGTCTGAAACATCGGCAGTCTTAGGAACATTAAGTTTTCCTCTTGTGTTCTTTCTTGATGAAGGACCTGTAGGTGAAGGTACTTTTGATGCATCGCCTGCTGTATTTTGAGCTGCAGGTGTTACACTTGGAGCTGCAGGTGTCTGGCTTGGAGTTGTAGCAGTGTAATTGTTGCTTGAATAAGAACGTCTGCCTGAACCGCCACCTGAACTTGAACCGCCTGAGCTTCTTTTTGAGTTTGAACCTGTAGCAACAGTAGGATTAGATGGTGTTGCAGGCTTTATTGTAGCTGTAGAAGATGTTGCTCTCGGTACTGAAGGTGTAGCAACAGCAGGTGCAGCAGGTGTTGTAGTAGTTGTTGTAACACTGTCTATTATGAAGATATACTGTGCATTTGAGTTCTTTGCTTTTCTTCTTACAAAGATTGCATCATTTGCACCAAGGTTTTGAACGCTCTTTCCTGCAGGAAGAGTAAGAGTAAAGTTACCTGAAGCGTCAGGAGTAGCAGTTGCATTTGAAAGAGCTACTATATTTGAGCTTGCACTAAATATAGCATTTGCAGCGGCAGCTGTTATAGAACCTGAAACCCTTGGAGCAACAGTGTACTCATATGTATAGTCGCTTAAGCTCTGAGCAACTGTGTTAGAGTATAATGAGCCGCCTGTAACCTTTGCAGAAAGTGTAGTAGCACCTGCTGCAGGAATCTCAACGCTTATCTGTGTATCATTATTTATGATTTTGTTTGCTGTAGCGTTAAATGTCGAAGTACCTACAGTTGAAGATACTTTAACACCCATTTGCTCAGAGTTATGGAAAAGTGTCTGCCAGTTTGCGGGGAGCTGGAAGCTGAATCCTGTCCAAGCGCCTGTGCTGCCTGTCCATGTAAGAGCAGGTGCGGTAACTATTGCAGATCCTGAATTATTAGTTATAGTAACAGAAGTTGTGGCTTTTACAGCATCACTGATTCCTGTTCCCTCAAGGGCTACAGTTACAGTGTTTCCGGAAATATTTACAGCATCTGTATTAGGAATTGCATGTCCCTGTGCCACTGCAGGATTTGATGCAAAACCTCCGGCGAAAACACTTAATGTAGGGAATGCGGTTGCTGTAAACCCTGTTGCCAATGCTAATGAAAGAGCAATTGCCATTGCTTTCTTGTTTAAATTTAATTTCATATTCTTATATCTCCTGTTCCTTTGAACTTTTTTAACATGTCGGTATTATACAATATTTTTTTGAAAAGGATATTTTTGAAAAAAGTATAAATTGCGTGATATTAGGTATGAACTGCGTAAAAAGATTCAAATATTAAGTAATCTTTACATTTTTTTGGTTATAATCTTATCTTTTTTTATAACCGGATTGGGATATAATAAGACAAGTAGTGCAAATTTACTATTTTTAACAACAGGGGGTCAATATGTCAAAAAAATAAAAAAATGCTCTTGGAGTACTTATGCTGTTGCTCGCGACTTTGATATGGGGATCGGCATTTTTCAGCACAGAGTATAGGGAGCAAGATATGTAAATGCTTATACATTCTTAGCAATAAGAAGTTGGATATCCTTTATTGCGATGATTCCTGTAGTATGTTTTTTTAAGAGTAAAAAAAGTTCAAACAAACATATAATAAATAAGTCTTATAAAAAAAGACATTGATTATAGCTTCACTGTGCTCAGGATTCTTTCTTTTCATTGCAAGCGCTATGCAGCAAATCGGTATAAAAGAATCCAATGCTTCAAAGGCCGGATTTATTACAGCATTGTACGTGATTTTTGTTCCGATTATTTCCATTATATTCTTTAAGATGAAAGAAGGAATTAGACTTTGGATAAGTGTTGTACTAAGTGTAGTAGGATTATTTTTACTGTGTATACATGACGGATTCAATTTAGAGTACGGAGACGCAATTCTTTTATTTTGCGCATTTTTATTTGCTCTTCAGATAATAACGGTGGCTCATTTTGTAAAAAAAGTGGACGTTTTGGATTTATCTATATTTCAATTTTTGGTGGTGGCAATTTTTTCAAGCATAGTTATGATTGCTGTTGAAAAGCCGTCTGCAGATATGATAATTAAGGCAATACCTGCACTCTTATTTGTGGGGATTTTCAGCGGTGCCTGCGGTTACACATTGCAAAATGTGGGACAACAATATGTCAGACCGAGTATTGCAAGCCTTTTGATGAGTCTTGAAAGTGTGTTCAGTGCGATATTTGCATGGATTATATTGGGGGAAGTTCTTAGAAGTCGTGAGATGCTTGGAGCAATACTTATGTTTTCCGCTATAATTTTGGCACAGCTTCCTATTAGGAGTAGAGAATAATGGATATCTATGATTTGATAAAAGATGAGGAAAGAGTCTCTTTTATCGGAATGTGTAAGAATGCAGGAAAAACTACAGTTTTAAATGAAGTAATAAAAAAACTTCATGAAAAAATGAAGAAAGTATTCTGCTTACATCCATAGGAAGAGACGGTGAGGAGCTTGATCTGGTAACCAATACCAAAAAGCCGGAAATATATATTTATAGGGAAGATTATATCGCAACGGCAAGAGATTTGATAAAGTACTGTGATATAACAAAAGAAATAGTAGAGAGCACAGGAATATATACTCCGCTTGGAGAAATAATAATAATCAGGGCACTTAGTGACGGCTTTGTACAAATAGCAGGTCCGTCTATTGCTACACAAATGGCAACAGTTTGTGAGAGCTTTAAAAAATACAGCAAGGGAAAGATCCTGATAGACGGAGCCTTGGAGAGAAAAAGTATTGCTACAGGGAAGGTAAGTAATGTGGCAATACTTTCAAGCGGTGCCTCATACAGTGTTGATATGGAAAAGACTGTCAGGGATACAATATATACATCCATGCTTTTTTCACTTCCGGAATATAAGCTTTTACTTCCGAGTGATTTTAACAGAGAAAGATTACAGTGATAAGTATTATATAATAGAAGGTAATACTATAAAAAAGAGTGATAAAAAGATTGAGCTTAGAGAAGTATGGGCAAAGGAAAGTGAAGTAGAGAGTATATTTGTAAATGGTGCGCTAAGCGATGCCATGATAAACTCTTTGTTATTATCCAAATGCAAAACTTGACGGGAAAAAAACGACTTGGTATTTTTTTGACGGTTCAAGAATTTTTAATCAAAATACGAAAATTTTTGAAAAACTCAGACAAAGAGGCTTTGGTATTTTCATGCATTGATACAATAAATATAGTTGCGATAACAATAAATCCTTTTTCAGCCTATGGACATCACTACGACAGTGAAAAATTTTTTGAATATATGCAAAAGTGTACCGATTTACCGGTTATAAATATTGAAAGCAAGTATAGGGGGTAGTATGGACTTTTGGCAAAGAGAAAATATCGGTTTTGAATATATAAAAAGCAAGATGCTTTCTGCAACACCTTTTGGAGCCGAGCTTATAAAAAACATATATCCTTTTGACAGGGACAAAAGAGATACTCTGAAGAAGAGCTTGAAAAAAATCTGAATAAATTTATATCAAAAAAATATGATAATGTCAAAATCAGATGTTAATACCATAAGAAGAATATTCATGCAGATGAAGGATGTAAGAGGTTCTATTAAATTCGGCAGGGATAATACATTGTCGGATATAGAGCTTTTTGAGATAAAAACTCTTTTGATGCATATGGAAAAATTGAAACCTCTTATTGAAAGAGTATCAAAAGAAATAGGTTTAACAGGTTTTAATATGGAGCCTGTGAGTGATGCGGTGGATATACTTGATCCGGAGGGCAGAAGAATACCCACATTTGCAATATATGATGACTATTCCCCCGAGCTTAAGTTAATCAGAAAGAGAAAACGTGAGATAGAAATCAAGATGCAGGAGAGCGATACAGCTTTTAAAGAGCTTAAGGATGAAAGACTTGCAGCCATTGTGGAAGAGGAAAAGGAAGAAAGAAAGATAAGAGAAGACTCTCTGTAAAAACTAGGACCTTATTTTGACAAAGCATTAAAAGAAATATAGATGCAATAGGCAGATTTGATTTACTTTTGGAAAAATACAGGGTAGCAAAGCTATATCCTTCATGTTTACCGCAGATCACTGAAGATGTACTTTCATTGGAAGAAACAATAAATCCTTTGATCTGTGATATATTGGAAGAAAAAGGACTTAAATTTACACCTATAACCATAGATATGACAATAGGAACAACAGTACTTACAGGTGCCAATATGGGTGGAAAGAGCGTTACATTAAAGACGGTGGCTCTGAATACATATCTTGCATTATGCGGCTTCTTTGTATATGCAAATAAGGCAAGTATTCCGGTGTTTGATGAAATAATAATGATATCCGAAGAGTCTCAGTCTGTAGATAAGGGTTTATCCAGTTTCGGAGCTCAGATAGTGGAACTAAAAAATTTGCTTACAGATATCGAAGGAAGATATATCTTTGCAATTTTGAGACGAGTTTGCAAGAGGAACAAATCCTAAAGAAGGTGAGAGTATAGTAAGAGGGCTTGTAGCACTTTTAAATAAAAAAAGAGCAATAAGTCTTTTGGTAACACATTTTGATCATGTTGCCGAGCTTTCGGGAAGCCATTATCAGGTAAGGGGATTACAGGGAGCTTCGGAAGATAAAATAGCAAAAGCACTTCTTACAAAGTCAAGTGATGATGCAAAGATCACAGCAATAGCACAGTTTATGAACTACGGTATTTTTAAAGTAAAAAAGCAGGCACAGCCTCCAAAAGAGGCACTTATGATTTGCAGACTTTTTAGGGATTGCAGGAAGAACTTATGGATATTTTTAGTTGAAATTAATTAGAAAGGGCGGGTTATGCCACTTACTGTTAGAGACATCATTGAGAACAACTTCTTTCCGGGAACGGAACTTATAACCGGAAGAGAAAGTGCCGGAAATATAATCAGCTGGGTAAATGTTCAGGAAATTCTGGATTCTGTTGATATGGTAGGAAGCGGTGAACTTCTGATAACAACAGGATTTGATCTGGCTGATTATACAAGGTACTTTAATTTGATAAAGAGACTGAAAGCAAAGGGTGTGGTAGGACTTATGGTGCAGACAGGATATTATGTGGACAGTATACCGGTTTATATACTTGAGTCTGCCAGAAAATACAAATTTCCGGTACTTGAATTGCCTGCAAGCTTTTCTTTTTCAGAAGTTTTAAAGACTTTGATAAGTGAGATAAACAGAGAGTCGGTACTTGGAAATCAGAGTTATCTTGACTATAATTATTTTTTTATCCGAAAACTGAAAAAAAGAAGCTTAAAGAGAGTCTGTCCAGAGGAATAGGAAATGAAAGTGAGATTGCAATTTTAGCAATCTCCTCGGTAAATGCATATAATGAAGTGGGACCTGATATAACGGAAGCTTTTGAAAATATAAATTCTTTGGTGGTATTCAGCTGTGATACATATATTTGCCATTTTGAAAAAGGTGCGCAAATGACATTTTGTATAGGGGTAGAGAGTGTAACAAAACTTAAGGATCTGTTGGCTGAAATACAGGTGGTACTTATAAGACTGTCAAATAAGATAGGGATTGAATCTTTGTTTTGGCAGCCTGATATGCTTTGACAGATAATGACGGATCTTGATATTGCAATGAGGCATTGCATGGAGGCATTGCAGACTTTACACAGTGTCAGAGCTATAAGAGGTACATGCCTTTATGAGCATATGTCATTTTTGAAAAAATTGTATTCCATATACAGAACAAATACACTCTATTCAAAGGAGAATAAAGTGCTCAGACTGTTAATTGACAGGGACAGAGAGTCTGACAGCGACTATATAAAGACTGTAAGATATTATCTGGAAGAAAACGGAAATGTCACCAGAGCCGCAAAAAGACTTTTTTTATACATAGACATACTATTAATAAATCAGAATGGAGAGCATCAAGGATCTGACAGGTTTTAACTTTGATGATTATTATGAGAGAGCTGGATTTGTCTCATGGCTTTGATATTGAATGACTATTTTGATTGATATTTCAAGAAAATAAAGATATAGATTACATAAGGAAATATATGTGGTCTATATCTTTTTTTGTGCAAATATACATTTTGTCCACTAACTTGTATTTTTTTATATACATTTAGTAAGTAATAAAAATATTAATTTTATTGTAATATATAGATAAATTAAAGGATAAGAAGACTTTATCTACGTGAGGAGGAAAATATAATATGGTTAAATCAACAATCAGACTTCGTATGAGTGCTCATGATGCACATTATGGCGGTGAATTGGTAGACGGAGCAAGAATGCTGGGTTTATTCGGAGATGTGGCAACTGAGCTTTTGATTATCAATGATGGAGATGAGGGACTTTTTAAAGCTTATGACAGTGTGGAGTTTTTGGCACCTGTTCATGCAGGAGATTTTATTGAAGCAACAGGTGAAATTGTTTCTGTAGGGAAATACATCAAGAAAGATGGTATTTGAGGCAAGAAAAGTTATTACACCAAGAACAGATATAAATGATTCAGCATGTGATGTATTGGAAGAGCCTGTAGTTGTATGCAGAGCAAGCGGAACCTGCGTGGTATTAAAAGACAGACAAAGAAACAATAAATAGAGAATATACTATGGAAAAACTTATTATTACGGCATGTATATGTGGTGCAGAGGTTACAAAAGAGCAAAATCCGAATGTACCTTATACAGTGGAAGAGATTGTAAGAGAAGCAAAGTCGGCTTATGATGCGGGAGCCGCTATTATACATCTTCATATAAGAGAGGATGACGGTACACCTACACAGAGCGCAGACAGATTTAAAGAATGTATTGATGCTATAAAAAAAGAATTGCCTGATGTTATCATTCAACCTTCAACAGGTGGAGCGGTGGGAATGAGCAATGAAGAGAGACTCTCACCTACCCTGCTTCGCCCTGAGATGGCAACACTTGATTGCGGAACCTGTAACTTCGGAGGAGACGATATATTTGTAAACACCGAGAACACAATTATAGAATTTGCAAACAGAATGAATGAGCTTGGTATCAAACCTGAGGTTGAGGTATTCGACAAGGGAATGGTGGATATGGCAATACGTCTAAATAAAAAAGGCATTATAAAGTCACCTATGCATTTTGACTTTGTAATGGGTGTAAACGGCGGTATCTCAGGAACGGCGAGAGATTTAAACTTTATGGTGGAGAGTATACCTGCAGGCTCCACATGGACAGCATCGGGAGTCGGCAGAGCGGAATTTCCTATGGTGACCATGGCAATACTTATGGGCGGTCATGCAAGAGTAGGATTTGAAGATAATGTATATCTCAGTAAAGGTGTTATGGCAAAGTCAAACGGTGAGCTGGTAGAAAAGGTCGTGAGACTGGCAAAGGAACTTGGCAGAGAGATAGCAACACCGGATGAAGCAAGAGAAATATTGGGTTTGAAATAATGGAGGACTTATGTTAAAGGGAAATAAGTATGGTATTCACAGAGTTATTGAGCCACAGGGGGTTTTAACTCAGGCGGCAAAGAAGATAGACAATGATATGACAAAGAGATATTCAAATGAGATTATCTGCGATGTTATTTCATTAAATATCGACTCCGCATCATTTACACAGATTGAAGAAGCTTGTAATAAAGATGTTGAAAAAATCGGACAGATGATTCTTGATATAGTAAATGAAAGAGGAAAAATGCAAAACCCGGTAACCGGTTCAGGCGGAATGTTTATAGGAACGGTAAGCTACATCGGTGAAGAGCTTGATACAGATATTAAGGTCGGAGATAAGATTGCATCTTTAGTATCACTTTCAATGACACCTTTAAAGATTGAAAAGATAAAGGCTATTCATCCTGAAATCGACAGAGTGGATATTGAAGGACAGGCTGTATTATTTGAAAGTGCATTATATGCAAAGCTTCCGGAAGATCTTCCCTGAGTAGCTTGCACTTGCGACTTTTGGATGTAGCCGGAGCACCGGCTCAGACAGCAAAACTTGTACAATCAGGACAGAGTGTACTGGTACTTGGAGGAGCAGGAAAGAGCGGAATGCTTGTTTGCTATGAGGCAATGAAGAGAGTAGGACCTACAGGTAAGGTAGTTGCTATGGACTACAGCAAAGAAGGCGTGGAAGAGTTAAAGAAGATGGGACTTTGCCATGAAGCATTCCAGGCAAGTGCCGCACTTCCTGTAGAAGTTCTTGATAAGGCTTTGGAGCTTAATGACGGAAGAGAATATGATGTTTCAATATGCTGTGTAAATGTAAATAACTGTGAGATGAGTGCAATCCTTCCTGTTCGTGACGGCGGATGTGTATACTTCTTCTCAATGGCTACAAGCTTTACAAAGGCTGCACTGGGAGCAGAGGGTGTAGGAAAAGATATTGATATGATCATAGGAAACGGATATACCAAGGGACATGATAAGATAACATTGCAGGAAATTCGTGAAAATCCGGCAATTAGAGAAGTTTTTGAGAAAAAATACGTGTAATTTAGAGTAAGTAAGAGGGAAAAAAGATGAGAAACAGTAGAGAAAACGGATTATTCGCAGACGTTCCCGGATAAATGAGTGGAATGACTGGAAATGGCAGCTTAGAAACAGAATAACAAATGTAGAAAGTTTAAAAAAGTATGTAAAGCTTACTGAAAAAGAAGAAGAAGGTGTAAAGAGATGCTTGGAAAACTTAAGAATGGCTATCACACCATACTATCTTTCACTTATCGATCTTGAGGATGAAAACGATCCGGTAAGAAAGCAGGCAATACCTACAGTGTCTGAGCTTCATATAGCTGAAGCGGACCTTGCGGATCCTTTACATGAGGATACGGATTCACCTGTTCATGGTCTTACACATAGATATCCGGACAGAGTTTTATTCCTTGTAACAGACCAGTGTTCAATGTATTGCAGACATTGTACAAGAAGAAGATTTGCAGGACAAAATGATACAAGTGTGCCTACATCACAGGTGGATGCATGCCTTGATTATATAAGAAGACATCCTGAGGTAAGAGATGTACTGCTCTCAGGTGGTGATGCACTGCTTATAAATGATGAAAAACTTGAATACATTATATCGGAGCTTAGAAAAATAGAGCATGTTGAGATAGTAAGAATCGGTTCAAGAACACCTGTTGTTATGCCGCAGAGAATTACACCTGAACTTGTAAATATGTTAAAGAAGTATCATCCGATTTGGCTCAATACACATTTCAATCATCCAAGCGAGATTACAAAAGAGTCTGCCGAAGCTTGTGCAAGACTTGCAGATGCAGGTATTCCTCTCGGAAATCAGACAGTACTTTTGGCAGGCGTAAATGATTGTGTACATATAATGACTGATTTGGTTCATGAACTTGTAAAGATAAGAGTAAGACCTTACTACATTTATCAATGTGACCTTTCACAGGGACTTGAGCATTTCAGAACACCGGTATCAAAAGGTATCGAGATCATAGAAGGACTTAGAGGTCATACTTCAGGATATTGCGTTCCTACATTTGTAGTTGATGCACCGGGAGGTGGCGGAAAGACACCTGTTATGCCGAATTATGTTATTTCACAAAGTCCGGGCAAGGTTATACTTAGAAACTATGAGGGTGTTATCACCACATATACAGAGCCTGAGCATTATGAGAATCATTGCAATTGTGATATTTGCAAGGGCAAGAGAGAAAAGCAGTTAGGCGGAGTGGCAGGACTTGAGCAAGGAAATGCTATGACAATTGAGCCGGCTGATTTAGCAAGATTTAGAAGATCACATGAGAAAAAATAGGAGATAAAAACATGAGTAAACTTGGACTTGATCAAAGTTTAATCTCTAAAGCCAGAAACAGTGCAAGAAATGTAGCACTGGATGTCCAAGCCTTTATTGATGATCATACTACAGTAGCTGTAGAGAGAACGGTATGCAGACTTTTGGGGATTGACGGAGTAAACAGTGTGGAAGTACCGCTACCTAATGTGGTGGTCGATCACCTTGTGGAAAACAAACTTCTTCCGATGGGTGCGGCATTTATGCTTGGAAACGCAATGCTTGAATTATCACTTTCACCTCTTGAAATAGCAGAGGGTATTGATAAGGGTGAAATAGATTTATCAAAACTTAAGATTCATTCTTCTAAAGAGATAGAAGAGGCAATTGCACCGGTAGCAAAGGCTATGGTGGAAAGAATTCAAAAAAATGTCGACAAGAGAAATGAATACCTGGGTAAATTCGGAGATAAAGAAGGACCTTATATATATCTTATAGTTGCAACAGGAAATATATATGAGGATATAACACAGGCGGTGGCTGCGGCAAAGCAGGGAGCAGACATAATTGCCGTTATCAGAACTACCGGACAGAGCCTTCTTGACTATGTTCCATATGGTGCTACAACCGAAGGATTCGGTGGAACATATGCGACACAGGAAAACTTCAAACTTATGAGAAAAGCTTTGGATGAAGTCGGTGAAAAAGAAAACAGATATATCAGACTTTGCAATTACTGTTCAGGACTATGTATGCCTGAAATAGTCGCAATGGGTGCAATGGAAAGACTTGATGTAATGCTTAATGATGCACTCTACGGAATTCTTTTCAGAGACATAAATATGCAAAGAACTCTGGTTGACCAGTATTTTTCAAGAATAATAAACGGATTTGCAGGAGTTATTATAAATACCGGTGAGGACAACTACCTTACTACAGCAGATGCTATAGAAGAGGCACATACAGTACTTGCATCACAGTTTTTAAATGAGCAGTTTGCTATAGAAGCAGGTCTCCCACCTGCACAACAGGGACTTGGACATGCATTTGAGATATCACCTGATGCTGAAAACGGATTCTTATTTGAGTTGGCACAGGCACAGATGGCAAGAGAAATCTTCCCTAAGGCACCGCTAAAATACATGCCTCCTACAAAGTTTATGACAGGAAATATTTTCCGCGGTCATGTACAGGATGCACTCTTTAATATGGTAACCATACTTACAAGTCAAAAGATACATCTTCTCGGAATGATGACTGAGGCTATACATACACCTTTTATGTCTGACAGAGCTCTTGCTATAGAAAATGCACAGTATATCTTCAGAACAATGAAGGACTTTGGAGATGAGATAGAGTTTAAAGAGGACGGTATTATAAGAAACAGAGCAAATGAAGTTTTAAATAAGGCGGCAACACTGCTCTCAGAGATAGAAACAAACGGACTGTTTGCTACACTTGAAAAGGGAACTTTTGCGGATATAAAGAGACCTTTTAACGGAGGTAAGGGATTAGACGGAGTCGTTGTTAAAGATAATGTATACTTCAACCCATTCATTCCTCTTATGAAAAAGGAGGTGAAAGATGAGTAGCGGTTTATATAATCTTAATAAGGTTGAGTTTGATAAGACTCTGGACCTTACAAAGCTTAAAGCCTATGGAGATACCATGAATGACGGCAAGGTTCAGATCAGTTTCACACTTCCTGTCAAGAACGATGAGAGAGGTGAGGAAGCTGCAAGAATACTTGCAAAGAAGATGGGACTTTCGGATGTGAATATCGCACACAGAATGTCACTTGATGTAGAGTTTACATTTTACGTAGTTTATGGTAGCCTTGTACACAGTGTGGATTATACAAATATTCATGTACAGACAGTTGAAGAAGAGACAATGAGCATGGAAGAAGTTAATGAATTTATCAAAGAAAACTTCCACAGAAAAATAGTGGTGGTAGGAGCTTCTACCGGTACCGATGCTCATACTGTAGGTATAGATGCTATAATGAACAGAAAAGGATTTGCCGGACATTACGGACTTGAAAGATATGAGATGATTGAAGCTTATAACCTCGGTTCACAGGTTACAAACGAAGAGTTCATAGAGAAGGCAAGAGAGTTAAAGGCAGATGTACTTTGGTGTCACAGACAGTTACACAAAAAGATATTCATATAAAGAATCTTACAAATCTTGTGGAACTTTTGGAAGCTGATGAGCTTAGAGATAAATATGTGCTTATCTGCGGAGGTGCAAGAATCACACATGAGCTGGCTAAAGAGCTTGGTTATGATGCAGGATTTGGAACCGGTAAGTTTGCGGATGATGTAGCTACATTTGCAGTTACGGAGATGTTAAGAAGAGGCTTAGGTAAGTAAAGGAGATATTATGACAGGACTTATTCATGTATACGAAGGCGACGGTAAAGGAAAAACAACTGCAGCGGTAGGCTTGGCGGTAAGATGTGCAGGTAGTGGCAGAAAAGTCCTGTTTTCGCAGTTTTTAAAAAGTGATACCTCAAACGAACTTAAGGTACTGAAGAATATAGAAAAACATTGAATTGTATACAAAGAAAAAAACAGTTTCGGTTTTACATTCAATATGACTGATGAAGAAAAAGGTTCTTGCAAAAAGAATTTTTTTCACCAAATCATCTGAAAAGAAATTATTCATCTGGCTATCGAGAAGAAAGTGGATCTGGTAGTAATGGATGAGGTAATAGATGCTTATAATCTTAATATGGTGGAGCATGATGTACTCACAGATTTTTTAAAATCCCGCCCGAAAAATCTGGAAGTGGTTATGACCGGAAGAAATCCTAAGGATGAGATAGTAGAACTTGCTGATTATCTGACACACTTTCAAAAGGTTAAGCATCCGTTTGACAAGGGTATAAGAGCCCGTGTCGGAATAGAAATGTAAAAGAGAGGAAAAGGTATGAATAGTGGTAAAGACACTTATAATCCCGGATTTTTTTAGAAATAAAAAAATCATACTTGCTATGTTTAGCAATCTTAATTTTAGTTATGTGTCCGATGATAGTGTATGGAGCTGAAGCTGAAGCACCTAAGCCGGCACTGTATGCAACATTTTGGTCACTTGTACCACCACTTATAGCTATTGTACTTGCTCTTATAAGTAAGGAAGTATATAGCTCACTTGCAATCGGAGTTATCTTCGGTGGACTTTTGGCATCAGGATTTAACTTTGAAGGAACAATGAAGACCATTTTTGAAAAAGGATTTGTTTCAGTTTTATCCAGTGCTTACAATGTAGGTATTTTGATTTTCCTTGTTATTTTTGGGAATGGTTGTTGCCCTTATGAATAAGACCGGCGGTTCGGATGCCTTCGGTAAATGGGCATCAAAGAGAATTAAGACCAGAGTAGGAGCTCAGCTTACATCAATCCTTCTCGGATGTCTTATCTTTATCGATGACTACTTCAACTGCCTTACAGTAGGTAGTGTTATGAGACCTGTTACAGATAAGCATCAGGTTTCAAGAGCAAAGCTCGCATATTTGATAGATGCTACAGCGGCTCCTGTATGTATCATTTCACCTATTTCATCTTGGGCTGCAGCAGTTACAGGATTCGTTGACGGTGAAGACGGATTTGCACTTTTTGTAAAGGCAATCCCTTTTAACTACTATGCACTTCTTACAATCGTAATGATGCTTGTTATTACACTTTGGAAGTTTGACTTCGGTCCTATGAAACTCCACGAAGAGAATGCAAAGAAGGGTGATCTCTTTACAACCGGAGAAGAGAAGTTTGAAGACCTTGACAGAGGAGAGCATAAAGACGGTAAGCTTATAGATATGCTTTTCCCAATCGTTTCATTGATTATTTGCTGCGTTATCGGAATGCTCTATACAGGTGGAATATTCAGCGGTGCAGGCATCGTTGAAGCTTTCTCAAACTGCGATGCTTCTGTAGGACTTTCAATGGGTAGCTTTGTAGCACTTATTATCACATTGGCATTCTATATAGCAAGAAGATCACTTAAGTTCTCAGAGTGTATGGATTGCTTACCTGCAGGATTTAAGGCAATGGTACCTGCAATTCTTATCCTTACATTTGCATGGTCATTAAAGTCTATCACCGATGTACTTGGAGCAAAGGAATTTGTTGCTACAATGATGGAGCACTCAGCTAACGGTATGCAATTACTCCTTCCGGCAATTATATTTGTAGTAGCGGTTTGTCTGGCTTTCTCAACAGGAACATCATGGGGAACATTCGGTATCCTTATACCTATAGTTGTTGCTGTATTTGCAGGAAAAGATTCACAAATGATGATAATCTCTATCTCAGCATGTATGGCAGGTGCTGTTTGCGGTGACCACTGCTCACCTATATCAGATACTACCATCATGGCGAGTGCAGGAGCACAGTCAAATCATATCAACCATGTAAATACACAGTTACCATATGCAATGTTGGTTGCAGCGGTATCATTTGTAAGCTATATAATCGCAGCTTTTGTAAAGAATGCCGTAATATCACTTATAATAGCTGTAGCATTGATGGTAGGTGTACTCTTTATCATAAAGAAAGTTACATATAAAGAAGACTCAGTAAAAAGCTGTTTAATTAATACGAAAGCACTCCCGACCGAAAGGTTGTGGAGTGCTTTTTTTAAATTTCAATTTTATATTAATATAAAGAGCGTAATATTGACATGAAAAAAATATGCTTGTATATAATCGGCTTATAAAAGTTTGTTGAAAAAGAAATATTTAAAATAGAGTCCTTTGTGTGAAAAAAATGTAGGTATGTGTAAGTAAGGACAAAAATAAAGATCCAAAAAGTATATAATTGTATTCTATAGTTTTATAAACTATTAGAAAATATATTTTTTAGCTGTATCACTTTATTTTTCATAGATGTCTCAGTAGTGACTTGTTTTAGTTACTAAGTGAAATATATGTATGAATAAGTAAGGCAGGTAGAGCTGAAAGGAGTACTTATGAAGAAACTATTTTTATTAACAGCTGCTTTTTCAGTGATTATGAGCTTTAATGCATTTGCTTTTACGTCAAGCAATCCTGATGTCACAATAAAGAGCGGAGATACGGGAAGGACTTACACTTGGACCTCACCACTTGGAACAGAGATAACCATGCCGGTTATTACAAAAGATGCTGTTTTAAGCATTAATAAGGTGACTCAGATTATATGGAGACATATTTCTATGATCCTTCAGGTGCAATTAATAAAGAAAATAATATTGTTATGTTTGGCTACAAAAATTCAGCTTTTGCAGCTCCTACATTGGCTCTGGAAAGAGCAACAGAGTATTCACCGCTTACAATAAGCAATTATAATGTTGGTGCCCCTATATTAAAAAGAAGTTCATATAAAGGACAGGATATTATAATCGCTTTTTACAAGATTTTAGGTGATAATTCTATAAGCCCGGTTTACTTTACCGGAAACTATTTAAAAGAGGAAAATGCAAATAGAGTAGGTTACTTTTATGTAGATATGGGTTCATCTTCAAATACATCATCTCAGGGTTGGGAAAACACTGACAGAGGATGGAAATATAAGAGTCTAACGGAAGCTATGTAACTAATACATGGAAGCAGGTTGACGGCATATGGTATTTCTTTGACGGAGAGGGACATATTGCTACAAGCTGGAGACAAATAGACGGAACTTGGTACTTCTTTAATGCAAGCGGAGCAATGCTTACAGGTTGGGTACAGTCAGGAAATGACTGGTATTACATGAACCCTTCAGGTGCTATGGCTACAGGCTGGGTACAATCAGGAAATGATTGGTACTATATGAGTCCCGTCAGGAGCAATGCTAAGCAATACCACTACCGCAGACGGCTATAGACTTGATGCTTCAGGAAGATGGGTAAAAATAATTCGATACTTTATATCGAGGTGAAATATAAAATTATCGGGAGCAGGAGAAGGAAAGCTTCTCCTGCTCTTTTTAATAAAAAAATATCCTGACAAAGTACAAGGCATTTTTAGCTTTGGAGATTTGTCAGGATATTTTTTTCTATATCATAATCCATAATCCTTTCGAATGTCTGTAAAGACTTCATTTCATATTTTTTTCGTTCTTCCGGCTTGCATATCCGCATATCCTTTTTCCAATTCATCATTGAAATTTGATTCTGCCTTCAAATTCTCATCATAACTCTTTATCCGCATCAAGTCCGAAAGCTTTAAAATACTTTTCTTTTGAGTTCTATATGATCAGGGATTTTTCAAATCAGGCATATTCTTTCTTTATTGTATTTCTCCCAAAAACGGAGAATTGGATTTTTGCTTTCGATACATTCTTTTAATTTATAAGTATCTATTACAAAAACCGATGCCTTCTCTTCTGAGAGTCTGAGGACCTATGTTTAATTCCTTGATAAGCTTCAGATAATCGGACAGAGGAATTTCTTTATAGATAAGTCCATACTGCAGGTATGCAATATCGGGATCTGTAGCGCTTATACTTTCACTGACTGAAATAAACATATCATTTTCTTCCGGACTCAAAGGTAAATTTCCTAAAAATAACGGCTTCACCATAGTAAAAAAATATTATCCATAACAGCCTGTGGAGGCAGAGCATGACACTTTTGATAATTCCATCAAATCAATATTTTTAGTATCACTTATCTTATGATAGACTTTTGATTATTAAAGGCTTTTGCCCATAAGATGAGCTAAGCCGTAATTTTTTTATTTTTCTTGAAATTTTTCATCTTTGTGCAGGTTGGCGACATCAAGTAAAATTCTGCCAAATCCCCACTCTCTTCTTGAGAGCTTAAAAGCAAAGAAATCACCTTCTTTGAATTTGCAATGTTTTTCTTTTTGTGTTTTTAAATTCTTCTATTTCTTTTAAATCTTCTTCAGTAGTTTCCTCTATCCATTTATCCAGCCATTTTTTCAGATCATCAATTGTGATATTTTCACTTTTCGGTAAAGCTTTCCGAATAGTAAGTCCTTTGCGTAGTATAGTTTGCAATAATAACCTGATCTGGTAGAAAAGGTAAAATAAGTTCCAAAATGGTGAAAAAAAGATTGAACTGCAGTATAATTAAACTTTTTAATTTTACCTCTTTTTAGTCTTTTTGGAAGTATCATTGTACGGTTTTTCTGTTGTCTTTTTCATTTAGTTCAGATTCATGATAATAGTTTTTCACTGACTGTTATCTCTTTTTTTAATAGTATCACCTTCAAAATAGTGATAAATATTGTCATCAAACTTTTACAAGTTCCCAGTGTTCTTCTACAGGATTAAGCCCCAAGATATTTTCTTTGCTCATTAGTAAGTTCAAATATTAAATTCATCATCCTATTTACCTCCGTATAGCACATTATAGATTGTAGAATGCAAAATAGCAATATAAAAACGCTCAAAAATGTAATGTATAGCATAAGTACTGTACTAATCTAGCGTTACATGTCAAAAAAATTATTAAGGTTTTCTTACGGCAGTAGCATGCTTTTTAGAAGATAGCACTGAAAATTTACAATATGTTTTTTTATAGTATAGACAATGAAATTAAGGTATGAGAAAAAAACATTCACAAAGATGGAAAAGCTATATTGACACTAAACTGTTAGGCCGATATAATCGTGTCATAAAGTTTTTTGCAAATTGTAGTTATTACGTAGGATGGATTAGATATAATTGTATATTATGTTTAAAGGAGAGCAGTATGAACGATTTGGAACGAAAAGCTTTTTTATATCAAGCGAGAGAATACATATCTAAATATTTCGATTTAAGCAGGTTAAAGGACGAAGAGCTTTATTCAAAAATAGAAAAGCTGGTCAGTGAGCAATTGGGCGATGTCTATATTTCAATCAAAGAAAGAGTAAATTTAACAGATGAGCTTTATTCATCAATAAGAGGTCTGGGGCTTCTTGATATGATTATAAAAGGATGATGATATCACAGAGGTTATGATAAACGGTACGGATGAAATCTTTATTGAGAGAAACGGAAAGATTGAAAAGTTGAAACAAAGTTTTGACAGCCAAAGAAAACTGGAGGATATAATACAACGTATTGTAGGAAGAGCCGGTAGAGAGGTAAATCAATCAAATCCTATTGTGGACACAAGGCTTCCGGACGGATCAAGAGTGAGCGTGGTTTTACCTCCGGTAGCATTAAAAGGACCTACTTTAACTATTCGTAAATTCTCAAAGACACCTATGACGGTGGAGCAACTCATAAAATATAAATCCATTACACCACAAATAGCCAAGGTTTTAGAAACATTGGTAAAAGCAAAATACAATATCTTTATAAGCGGAGGTACAGGAAGCGGTAAAACCACTTTTCTAAATGCCTTATCTAATTATATTCCCAAAACAGAAAGAGTCATCACAATAGAAGATTCTGCCGAACTTCAAATAGTCGGTATAGAAAATCTTGTAAAACTTGAGACGAGAAACTCCAACTCCTCAGGTAAGGGAATGATTACAATAAGGGATCTTATAAAGACATCTCTAAGAATGAGACCTGAAAGAATTATAGTCGGAGAGGTAAGAGGTGCTGAGACACTGGATATGTTGCAGGCAATGAATACAGGACATGACGGTTCACTTTCAACAGGACATGCCAATTCTACGAAAGATATGCTCAGTAGAATGGAGACTATGGTACTTATGGGTGCGGAAGGGCTGCCTCTGGAAGCTATTCGTCAGCAGATATCTTCTGCGGTAGATATAATTATACATCTTTCAAGACTTAGAGATCATAGCAGAAAGACTATGGAGATATCGGAAGTTATGGGATTAAAAGACGGTGAGATAGAACTAAATCCTCTGTATGTATTTGAGGAAAGTGAAGAAAGCACAATGGATAAGGTAGTAGGCGAGCTTAAGAGAACAAAGAATCCTTTAAAGAATACATTTAAACTTAAACTCATGGGATATAAAGGAGTTATTTGATGATAAAAAGAATACTAAAGAGTAAGTCGGATATTTATATAGAAAATCACGGTCTTATGGGAAATGCCGATGACTACCATATCTATCATATGAAGTGGATTGATTATATTATAGGTTTTTCATTGGGATTTGTACTGGGCTTTGTAGTAATTATGGTCTTCTTTCGAGTATTCAGTGTTTCTTTAATATCAGGAATTATCTGTGGAATCCCTGCTATACATTTTTTTAGAAAATACAGAAAAGAAAAAAGACAAAGAGATTTGCTTGTTGAATTTAGAGATCTGCTTGAGGCACTTACAACATCTTATTCATCAGGGAAGAATACCATGGAGGCATTTGCAGAAAGCTATCAAGACCTATTAAGTCTTTATGGAGAAAAATCAGATATTGTAAATGAAACCAGAATAATAATAGCCGGGATGACAAATAATATAATTATTGAGGATCTCTTAAAGGACTTTGCAAATAGATGCGGACTTGATGATGTGGCAAGCTTTGCGACCACCTTTGAGTCGGGACTTAGACAGGGCGGAGATATTAAGCAGGTCGTATGGGACAGCAGAAAGATAATCAATGACAAGATAGAAATTGAGATGGAAATCAAGACCATTCTTACTGAAAAAGAAAATGAATTAAATATTATGATGGTAATGCCCATTGTAATAATGATTGCACTTAGCGGAATGGGAACTATGTCTGTGGCGGCAAATACGGCTTTTACAGTAATGGTAAAGATATTTGCCATAGGATTGTTTGCAGGAGCCTATATGATGGGAAGAAGGATAGTGAATATAAGGATGTAAAAATATGATAGTAATGATATTGGTAACAATATTTGCATTGTTTGTACTCTACTTACATTTCAGATTCAGTAAAAAATTTGTGGATATATTATCGGGAATACCGGATGGAGAGTACCCGATGTCTGACATATATTATATCGGATTTGGACTTATGGAGCTGATACATTTTGATATGAACAGTAAAAATGCCAAAGGAAAGATAAAGCTTATTTCAGAAATATATGGAAAACAATACGGACCGTATTATTTTTATATACTGCGAGGCGGACAGATTACATTCGGAATAGTGCTTACACTACTTATGTTTATGATAACGGGAATAAGCGGTAATTTTAAACTGGTAATAGCCGGAGTTGCGGTAAGCGCAATGATGATATGGTATTTGGATGAATTGTTAAATGACAAGATAAACTCAAGAAGGGATGAGCTTTTAAAAGATTATCCGGGAATGCTCTCAAAGCTTACTTTGCTTGTAAATGCAGGTGTACCTATACGAGAGGCATGGACAAAGGTGGCAGCCACAAATGAAGGTATTCTATATCAGGAAATGCGAAACACCGCCTTGGAACTTAGTAACGGAATTCAGGAGGTGGAAGCTTATAAGACTTTTGGAGAAAGATGCTCTATAAAGTCTCTTAGGAAGTTTTCGACAATGATGATACAGAACCTGCAAAAAGGAAGTGGTGAAGTAGTTGTTTTTCTTAGAGATATGAGCAATGAAGCTTGGGAAGAGAAAAAACATGAAGTAAAAAGAAGGGGTGAAAAGGCAAGCAGTAAGTTGATAATGCCCATAGGACTTATATTTTTGGGAGTACTCATTTTGATAATGGTGCCTATGTTTGCCGGTCTCAGATTTTGATGTTTGAGCTGAAAGTCGACTAAAGCTTTTACATAACTAAAACTTTCAAAGAGAGGAGAAACAAGATGGAAAAAATGTTTGAACTTATTGATCTGTTTTTTATTACACAGACAATGAAACTTACCGGAGCTATTGAGGCTTTTAAGAAAGAAGAGCGTGGAGCATCTGATATGGTTGCGGTTATGGTACTTATAGTTATCATAATAGCACTTGCAACTTTGTTTCATGACAGACTTAGGGAAATAGTTGGCCAAATACTGGATAGCCTCAGCGGTTTCGTTAGTACTAACAGCACACCATAAAATATTTAGCCAAGGAGGAGATATGCGAGGTGAAAACAATCGCGGTACTTTGATGGTAGAAGCGGCAATAATATATCCGTTATTCATATTTACTATAATTGCAATGCTTATCTTGGGGCTTTTAAAGCTTGAGCAGACTCTGGTACAGTTTGCAGGTACAAAGATTGCCTCGCAAGCTGCAAGAGACGGAGCATATCCCGGATATGAAATATCTTGCACCGATAAGCAATGGTATAGATATAGATGTAATGAGTTTTCCGGGTACGGACGGTGTTGACAGTTATTATAAAGAGAGAGAACTTTACGCAGGTTTTTTCAGAAGTAAGGATGAAATAGGAAACGGTTTTGAAGAAAAACTGAATACGCTTTTATATAAATATACCATGGTTAGCGGTTTGAGTGTAGATTCCGATATAGAGTTCACCGGGATAATAACACCTACAGTAAAAGTCAATATCAAGTACGGCATCAAATTGCCTAAAGGATTGGGTAAAGCACTTAAAAGTGTAGGTGTTCCGGAAAATATTGAGCTTAAGGAATCAAGCTATGCATTCTCCTCCAATGCAACAGAATTTGTCAGAGACATCGACCTGGGTGCAGATCTTATTGATTTCCTTTTAGAGAGATTTAACTTGAAGGAAAGGGTCGATGTCTATGTAAATAAATTAAAGACATTAAGAGATAAACTGGGTGGGAACAGGCAGGTGACAATATGAAAATCTTTTATAACAAACATGGTTCACTGACCATATTTATGTCACTTATCTTAACAGTGGTTATAATATTTACCACTGTTTTGGTTGATGGCGGCAGAATAATACTTGCCGGAAATATAGTATCGGGTGCGGGAGATATGGCACTCAATGCCGGATTGACTTATTATAATTCGGTTCTTCAGGATACATATGGGCTATTTGCCATTTCAAAAGATATGAATGAATTAAGGAAAAATCTTGAAGTGTATTTTGATGCTACATTAAAAAGCAACGGACTGCATGATCAAGGCCTGGTAAAAGAGCTTGTTGATATTGCATTATCAGGAAGCGGTGGAAATGAAATTTCAGATATTATGCAAATGAAGCTGACTGACAAAAGTTTTGAGGTAAGTCAGGCGGCAGGAGCAAATCTTTCCAATGCAAATGTGCTTAGGGCACAGGTGCTTGATTATATGAAGTTTAGAGCACCGGCAGTGATAGGGTATGGATTTTTGGAGAAGATGAATATCTTAAAATCTTTACCTGATCAGCAAAAGGTATTGGAAAACAAAAGAGATTACGAAAAAAAGCTAAAGGACATTCAAGATCTTTGCTTAAGGATATATGCTCTTTCAAGAGAGTATGAGGATTATTTGATAAATCCGACCGGTAATTTTAAAACTCCAAAGGAGATAAAGGATGATATTTATGTCTTAGGAGACAATAATTTTCAATATGCTACAAGAGATGCACTGGCATATGTACAGGTGGAAAAGCTGTCAAAACTTGAGCAGGATAAATATTGGCGTAACAGTAACAATGATGCACAAGGTGGTGATATTCATTATTCAATGGAAAATTTTGAAAATGATATAAGTGAATTGAAAACAGACTTTCATATGGTTACAAGTTCTTTGTCATATGGAGATTGGATGTCAACGCCAAGAGGGAATGCCACTTTAGATTACAATAGATTCGGCAATTATGTGAATTATTATAATCGATATAAGACTGAGGTATATGAATTTCAAACTGTAGTTAAAAGGTTTAATCTTGCACAGGAGCATTATGAAAGTGAGAAAATAAGAATAAATGGTGAAATTGCAAGTTATATAAGTAAAAGTGATGAAGAGAATGACTACAACTCAGAAATTACAAGATTAGAAAATGAATTAAGTGAGTTGGAAGATGATTGGAAAAATATCAAGGAATGGTATGATAAAAAGTTTGTAGGTGATTGGGCACAAACAGGCGTAAATGAAGTTGTACCTGACAATTACGGGAGTTCGGAACTCTCAAGCGCACCTCTCGGTCCAAACTATAATGTAAACAATTTGAGAGATAAGTACATGAATGATCTTAGGAATGATATTAAACTTCTTGCTACACCTCAAATGAGGACTGCAAGAGAGTACTATCTGTGGTTTACAGGGCTTAAGGAGAAAGCTGAAGGTGTTCGAGGTGAGCTGTTAAAACTTAAAACATCGGCTAAGGAACTGAAAGATATAGCCAATAACTGGGATATCAATATCGGCAATATGGCGGAGTCAGGTGTAAAAAATGATATGCGTCAGGACTATAATACCAAGACAAAGGCTGTTATTGAAGGTTATGTCACTGAAATGACAAAAATATTTGATAGATCTATAGATTATTCAAATAAGGTTATAGCAAATCTTGAAAAATATGAATATGCGGGAATACATCCGGCTATTTCAGATGATACGGATGACGGTTGGGTGAACAGCATAATATCATATGTATCCGGATTGACAAATACGGATACATTAACTACAAACAGTGAAATTGAGTCAAAGCAGGAAGCATTACATACATTGGGAGCTTATATTCCTACAGAAGACAGCAGACTTGTATTCCTGGATTTTGAGAACAGTATCCCTTCCAAGATACAAAAGGTGGTTGAAACTACCGAAGAGGAAAAGGGATATAAAGTAGTTGATTCGGAATTTGGATACATAAATCCAAGACTGCGAAACTATATTGGAGTAGAGTGCTATGATATGGATTCAGTAACTTCCGGTATGACAGATACAGACGGAAAGTACTATGTAGATCCGCTTTTTGCATTTCTTGAAAGAAACAGTGTTGCGACAAAAACTGAAGGTGATTCGGAGCAGAAAAACAAGAGAGATGAGATGATTAACGGCTCACATGTTGATAATACTCCGGAACCTGTGCAAATAAGTCCGGTAAGAATAGCTGATGTAATGAATATAGGTGCTCAGGCGGCACAGATAATGAATTCAAATACAATGGAAACACTTCAAAGTGGCGGTGATAAGAAATTGGCTGACAATGCTTTGAAGGCCTCAAAAGAAGCTGTTTCGGGATTTGACAGAATCGGAGACATACTGGTAGGCGGAAGAGACAAGCTATATCTAATGGCATATACCACCACAATGTTCAGCTGCTATACAACAAACAGGGAAGAGGGCGGTATCACAAATGAAAAGACTTTGTCGGGAGTGCCTTTCAGTGAAAAGAACAATGAAGCTTACAGAGCTGAGCAGGAGTATATACTTCTTGGTAATCCTAAATTGAATGAAAATGTGTCCGGTGTACAAACAAGAATATTCGGTATAAGACTTTTATTAAATTTAATATACGCGTATACAAGTGACAGTGCTTTAAGAAATGAGACCTTTGCAATGGCTACCGCTATAGCAGGCTGGACAGGATTTGGAGTTCCGATAGTTCAGAATGTATTATTGATTGCGGCGGCATTGACTGAAAGTGCGTTGGATATCAATGACTTGGTGTCGGGAAAGTCGGTACCGCTTTATAAAAATCCGAATGTATGGAGATCAAGATTCAGCGGTATGGCTCAAGCTGTTGCACAGACTGCTGCAAGTCAGCTGTATAAGAAGATGAATGAGTATACGGATGATATGAAAGAGGATTTTAATGATACTTTGGATATATATGTGACAGATATGGTTGACACATCTACTGAAACGATTATTACATCCATTCAAACTCCAATACAGGAAAAAATAGTATGGTGTATAGCTCAGGTTGGAGATGCAAGAGACGGATTGGAAGACAGACTTAGAAAGTTGCATCAAAGGAAAGCTTTTGATCAGATAGAGGCTGATTTAGAAGCTGAAGTTTGCATACCGGGAGGCTTTGGTTGCAAAGGCAAAGCTTGAGGCATTTAAGACTATAAATACCAGTGAAAAGCCATGATAAGCTTGTGAGGTTATACCATGTCAGACTATCAGGTATTACAAAGTGAAAAATGTCAATCAACTAACAGATACTGTAAATAATAATATTAAAAGATTATTTTTTTGATAAAAAGATAAAAAGATTATTAGTTGATACGAGAGAATACATTCTATAATAGATAAGAAAGTCAACTTCAAGAGAAAAGTTGAAAAATCTAGTGTAGGAAGTGCGCTTGATGCTGCAAAACAGTAATGCTCAGGAAGCAATAAATAATAAGATAAATGAGTTTAATAAAGAGTTTGAAGGCGCAGGTGGAGATGCTCTGAGTATAGGAGAAGGGAAAAGATAAACTTGAACTTAACGGATTTTGATAAGACGAAAGGCAAGTGCACTTTTAATATGAGCTATAAAGATTATCTTATGGTTTTTTTCTAGCTATACAGTATTTAATTGGATGAGCAGAGCGTGATATGCAGGATGGGGAATCTTATACAGACTAATGCAAGTAAGGAGGGATCACTCTACTATGCAGGAGAAGAATTTTCTATGCAGGAAGCTACAGTATTGTTGCAGGTAGAGGCTAAGACTCAGATAAAACCTGTATTTATACATTTGGATGCGTTTTAATTTCACGAAAAAAATTTAATTTAAAACGGTAAATTTGGATACCCTATAGATTATAAAGGTGTATTGGGATATTAAAAGGAGGTTGGCTACAGGCCAAAAAAATACTATGAAAGAATATAAATAGGACTTTTACTTATAGGTATATTAGCTACAGCAAGTATTATCGGAAGTGGATGTAGTAAGTCGAGATACAGGAGTACAGATAGCGACAAGTGACTAATGAAAGTACAACTAATGAGAGTAAAGGTTGAAGAAACTAGCAAATCAAACAGTCAAAGAAAAAAATAGCATTTAGAAAGATCCCGATAACACTTGGGTACTATAGGTCGGAATAGATCTTATGGGAAGACGAGGGAAAGCTTTCCAAAAGGCCGGGTTTTATGATACACATTTGCCCTTATATTACCTTGGGTTTTGATGAGAATAAAGGTGAACTTGCATCATGCTATTTTTTTCAACAACACATGTGTGAAAGTAAGGAAGATGCTGAAGATAAACTTTGGGACATAGAATATAGCGGATAGACTTTAGAAAGAATACCTGATATACTTAAAAAATACCCTACATTTTGGAATTCTTTTGTAGAAGAAAGAAGAATGTACTTTATGTTTTCTTCACAGCAATATGAAGTAGTAGTGGATAATACAGAGAAGGTTACCTATGGTGGTGTTGACTTTATAAAAGAAGAAGGACATATAGACGTAACGAGAAAGGATCCTGCTAATACAAATTATCCGGAACTTATAAGAGGAGGGTATATTGCTTACTACTATTTCAGTCCTAAAGATGCAGGACAGTTGGAATCCGACACCATGCAAGGCTATGGAATGGGAATGGCGGTATGGGGTGTAAGACCTGTAGATATGTCAGATACAGAAGAAGCCAAGACTATGGAAGAAAACTATGAAAAGCTTAAAAAGTCTGCGGAATTTTCTATGAAAACTTTTTCAAGTCAAGAAGAATACAGGAGTTTGGGTAAGTAGATTAAATATACTCCTTCAAAATGACCACACTAAGGAGCAAACTAATGGATAGATACAGGCAAAGAGGTTTTATCACGGTAGAAGCAAGTCTTATACTTATGATTTTTATTTCATCGTATATTGCCATATTAAGTATGATTAATGTTTACAGGGCATATACAAGTATACAAAATGCTATAGATCAAACTGCGAAGCAAGTGTCCGAGTATGCTTATATAGCAAAGAAACTTGGAGTACACAATATAGGACAGGGTGCATCAAGTGAGGCGGGTGAATTTACCGATAAAACAAAGAAAATGCTTAATACCGTACAGGTGTTTTTCAATGCCAGTGCAAACGGTCTGGAAAATGCAACTGATGTGACTTCAAATATATTGGATGAAGGAACTGAGCAATATCCTGAAGATATATTATCTCAAATGAACAGTGTGGGACAGAGTGCACAGGAGATATATGATGCAGGACAGGCTATGCATACTTCCGTTACCGACTACTTTTCTGATGAAAAAGCAATTTTTAACGGAATATTGGCGGTTATAAAAGACGGTGCATATGATGCTGTGAAGTTGGCTGTTGCAATGCCTATAAGCAGAGCCGTTACAAATAAGTACTTACAGAGTTTTCCAAACGGATATTTGGAAAAGTTGGGAGTACAGGGTGGAAAAAACGGGATAAACTATTGGGGCTCGAGTTTCTTCCTGGATATGCAAAGCATTGAAATAAGTGCCACATATAAGATGAGAATACCGTTACCGTTTATAGATAAATTTGATTTTATATTGAAAAATACCGCATCCACCAGAGCTTGGATTGGAGACGGAAGCTTTAATGAGCCCAATGAGGCCGGAGGAGCCGTTGCAGGTGCGGCACTTGAAGACGGTGCTGATGAAATACCGGGTGAAGAAGACAATTTTGATAATGTAACTCCGGTAGTAACACCGAGCAACAGGCTGAATATTCCGGCTTCAGTATGGGATAAGAGTACCAAAGATAGAGGCGAGGAGATAAGCAATTACGATAATACAGTTGTAAAGAGAAATCTGGATTCAAGTATATACAAAAGTATAAGTATTTTTAATGAAGAAGAGAGTTATATAGCCAGAACTCATAGTATGGATACCGATTTAATAGAGTATCAGGACGGTAAGAAAATTTTTAAGTGCTATAAAAAAAGGATATGAAAAAGGCTTAAAAGACTTTCAGTTGGGAAGGTGATATTACATCTGATAAATATAATAAAAAGTATTATTATCTGGTGGTAAAAAACAAAGAATTGAGTATTGATCAGCAAAAGGCAATAATCCTTGCAACGGAATATGCAAGAGAAAACGGCATGGAGTTGAAATTATATACGACAGAATAGGAGATACAGGTGATGGTGAACTTGATTTTTTGTGTGGTTTTTATGTTGATAACATATGCTGTTACACTGTATATGTACAAGAAAAGGTATGGCAATATTTATTCAAGGCAAAATGTATTTTTGATAATTACATATTTGATTATAGGAATTACTATAGGCATCTTATATAGGATATACGCTTACGATATTTTTAAATCGTTTAAGGCTTTGACTGTGATATCCGTCTCCTTAATAATTGCAGTAATTGATTACAGAGAAAAGATAATACCGAATGAGGCGGTTGTATTTATATTGGGAATTTCCTGTATATTTATTTTGATAAATGTATTTACAAATACAATTGAGGCATTGGCTATATTTATAGATTCTGCTGTAGCAATGATTATCGGTAGCGGACTTTTTGCTATAAGTAAGGCAATCAGTAAAAACGGTGTCGGAATGGGGGATATAAAACTTGTAGGTGCACTGGGATTTTACTTAAGAATTTATACTTTAATGGGTGTATTGATAGTATCACTTGTATCCATTGCATTATACGGTCTGTTTAAGGTGTTTACAAAAAAGGCAACTACAAAGGATGAAATACCTTTTGCACCTTTTATTGCTTTCGGTGTAACTGCATGTATGTTACTGGGATTTTAGGAGCTGTATATGACAATGAAAAAGATATTGGTACCTGCAATAATCCTACTGTTGGTACTTGGCTGGGGCAATATAATAGGCGGAAATGCAAGAGAACGTAAAAACTATAATGAACATATGTCAAATGCCAAAGCTTTTGATGAAAAAGAAATTTATATAGATGCACTCGATCAATATAAGAAGGCACTGGAATTTACTAAGAATAAGCTGCCGGTAGAAGAGGCGATTCTCGATGATTATCTCAATTTAAAGAAATATAAAGATTTTGAGAAAGCAGGGAAGTATGATTTTGGAAGATTATAATTATCCGAAAGAAATAACAAAAAAGGTCGTCGATTACTATATGGAAAGAAAGCAAAGTGCTAATGCTCTAAAAGTTGTAAATGCTTATCTTGAAAGACAACCGAATGATGATGAGTTTTTGGAATTGCAGGGAAAGCTTAGAGGTGTATATACGGAAATCTATTTTGCAGGAGCTTCTATAGATGAATTCTACAACGGATTTTATGTATTCACAAATAATGATAAAAAGGGACTGATGAAGTCGGATGGCAGTGAAAAGATAAAGTCTCAATATGATGATATATTACCATATGGTAAGGATCCAATTTATGCTCCTGTTTGTAAAGACGGTGAGTGGTATTACATAGAAAAAAACGGATATAAAAAGCTTTTACCTGACTTTAAAGTGGATTCACTTGGTGTATTTGGAAACAAGTTGGCTCCTTATAAGATGGGGGAAAAGTATTCTTATATGGATGAGTATGCAAAAAAAGCCACTGAGTTAACCTATGATTTTGCAGGAGGATTTGCAAATAAGAGGGCGTCGGTAAAAAAAGATGGTAAATGGGCTGTTATAAAAAATGATTTTTCACAGATTACAGATTTTATATATGATGATGTGATAATGGATGATTTAGGTTTTGCTACTTCACAGAATGTATATATTGCAAAGCTTGACGGTAAGTATCATATTTTTGATTTGGACGGAAATATGAAGGGAAGTGAAGGCTTTGATGATGCAAAAGCATTTGTATCGGATGACATGGCAGCAGTTAAAATGAATAATAAATGGTGTTTTGCAAATAAGAACGGTGAAATTGAGTTAATGACCGAATATAAGAATGCAAAATCTTTTTTTCAAACGGTTTTTGCCGCTGTATATGACGGGAAAAAAAGTGGGGATATATAAATAAAAAAGCCACAGTAGTTATTGATTTCGGGTTTAGTGAAGCAGGCTGCTTTAACAGTAGCGGCGTAGCGGCTGTGAAAAAGGGAACTTGGAAATTTATTAAGCTTGTAGAATAGGAGGTTTTTAATGAAAATCAGACTGGCTTTAATAGATACAGATGAGGATTACAGAAAAAAAGATTGTCGGATTTTTTTATATTAAAAAAATATCAGGACAGAATAGAAATATTGACCTTTTTCTTCATTAGATTCATTTGAAAAATAACAGAGGAACAAGTCTATAGATGTTATGCTTGTATCTGAAAATATAGAAGATGACTTATCGTCATACAGTGAAAAGATGAGTATGGCATACCTCTCTGACAGGGATTTGATAGAGAGAAAAAACAATATAAAGACAATCAATAAATTCAAGAAGCCTGAAAATATATATAAGGAAATATTGAATGTATTGGCAGACGGTTCAAACGGTGATATTGCATATAAATTTAATGACGGAAATAATACTTTGGTTGAGGTGTTTATGCCGGTAAACGGAGGGGCGGGAGCTACTTCTCTTGCCATAGCCTATGCAAAGAGATTGGCAAGGCGAGGAACACCGACACTCTATTTGAATTTTGAAATACTTAATTCATCCGATATTTTCTTAAACGGAGAGGGAAATATCGGATTTGATGAAATCATATATGCAATAAAGAGTAAAAAGCAAAGTGTTTCATTAAAAATAGAAAGCAGCGTTTTAAAGACAAGTGAAGGGCTGAATTTCTTCAATAAATCAAGGGCGGCTCTGGATATGCTTGAACTTAGTGATGAAGATATATCGGTACTTATTAAAGAAATAAAGGGAATGGGTAAGTACAGACATATAATTATAGACTGCAATTTCGATCCCGGAAGCAGATTGAATACTTTTTCAAAGTTTGCACATAAGATAGTGTTTGTTTTCGATGATACAAAGCAAGGAATCAAGAAAATGTCCGAGTTAAATGAGGCATTACATATTATGGAAAATAATGGAGCTATTGATATAACAAACAAAATAACTCTTATATGCAATAAGGTAAAAGATATTAATAATATTTCAATTCCACAAAACTTGTCTGTAAGAGACTTTGTAAAAAATTATAGTGCAGATGGCAATGATTTGACTGAGATACTGTCAAAGGTTTCATTTTTGTAAAATTTGAGATAGGAGGCCCATATGTTTAAGAGTAATGAGACTGAAAAGGATATTGAGCTTATATATTATGTTGCTGAAAATGAAAAAAAGATTGATAATGTAAGCATCGGTATGATGAGAAATAATGATATTAAAGGTTTGCTTCCTATAGATATAATCATGCATGATTCAATGACGGAGTTTAAGTATAAAAACTGAAAAGTTAAAAAAATCTGGATGAATATTTGAGCGAAGAACTTACAAAGGAAGATTTGCTGAATGTATTTGAGAACATTTGTAAAAGCTTTTAACGGATATAGAAGAATATATGCTTGGTGAAAGCACAGTTGGTTTTGGAAAAATAAATATTTTTTTACAGATAACAGAAATATAAAAATGATACTTCTGCCTTTGTATGACAGAAGAAATAATTTAAGCATACTCGAATTCTTTAAAAATTTACTGCTTTATATGATGGTTAAAAATAATAAGGCTGCAAATTTTGCGGCAGATGTAAGCAGGCAACTCTCAGATGAAGAATCATTTTCAATCGAAAAATTCTTACAATTAATATCCCAAATAAAACAAAAAAAACATATTGAAAACTTCGATATCACAAAGCCGGAAATCAAATCCGAGTTTAAAGAAAGAAGGGTATACAATATTGAGGAGCAACTCGAACAGTTAACTCCTGATAATACCGGTATACAGTAACGGAGCACAGATTCCGGTAAATATACAATCCCCTGTAAATACTTTCAAACCTGTTAATAATAAACGCCCTATCAAATATTGAATTGGATGTAAACGGTAACTCAGAAAAAGAAAAAAAGGGTTTGTTTGCTTTGTAAAGGTTGAAAAGAAAGAGGAAATTTCAAAAAAACTCGGGAAAAATGATTACCATAAACAAAAGCAGTTTTCTTATTCCGGGTAGAGAAGAACCGGTAAATATAGCTACAGTCAGCCGGAAAGAATCTAATGAAAAAAAAGGATTTTCTCTTTTTGGGAAAAAGAAGGAAAAAGAAGTTTACGTTGTTGATAACAAGACGGAAGCATCTAAAATTACATTCAAATAATTTTGCAGAAACCACTGTTTTACAAAAATTCAGACCGCTTTGCTGAGACGACATTTACTTGGACTTTCTGTAAACGTATTAAACGCATTTCTGATATGGAAGAGAACAGGTGAAAAAATTCTTATAGATAAGTCAAGCTTTAGAATCGGAAGAGAAAAAAGCTATGTTGATTTTTGTATAAATGACAATTCTTCAGTCGGTAGGAATCATGCGGAAATTGTAAGAAAAGACGGATCATTTTTTTATAAGAGACTTTGAAGTCATTGAATTTTACAATGGTAAACGGTGAAAAAAAGTATCATCAAGTGTTGAAGTTGAACTTTGGGATAATGACATTATAAGTTTATCAAATGAAGAATTTGAATTTCACATGGTATAAAATATGAATTATTTTTTGGCGGCACAAACTGAAGTCGGATTAAAAAAGAGTTGTAATCAGGACAGTGTAATATTAAAGAGAGCCAAATTTAAAGGTGAGGAAGTCTGTATAGGCATAATTTGTGACGGAATGGGTGGACTTTCCTGTGGTGAGTTGGCCAGCAAGAGCATAGCGGAAGCATTTTCAGACTGGTTTTTGTACAGTTACAGTAAATATGAAAGTATCTGGGATGAAAGCAGAATGAGGGAAGATGTAGGAAGTATCATAAGTTCTGAAAATGAGGGATTGCTCTATTATGGGAAAGAGCATGGAATATATCTCGGTACAACAATAACCGCTTTTCTTTTGGCAGGAAACAGATTTTTTGTATGGCATGTAGGAGACAGCAGACTATATAAAATATCTTCATCTAAAATAGAGAGACTTACAAATGACCATACGGTTATTGCAAAAGAGGTGGCAGAGGGAAGACTTACAGAAAAAGAAGCAAAAAATGATCCGAAAAGAAATGTACTTTTGCAATGTATCGGAGCATCAGAACGGGTAAAGCCTGATATGTTTTGCGGAGAAGTGAAAAAGGGAGATATTTTACTGCTTTGCAGCGACGGATTCAGGCATGAGATATCTGAAAAAGAGATGTTGAGTTTACTTGGCAGATGCGAAAGTAATAAACTTAATGAGATGATTAAGAGGCTGATATCATTGAATCTTAGAAGAAATGAACAGGATAATATATCGGCGGCATTGGTCAAAGTTCAATAATAGGGGTAATATGTTGGAAATAGGCAGCCTTTTAGACGGAAAGTATAAGATTTTTAAATAAGATCGGACAGGGTGGTATGAGTGTTGTTTATTTGGCAATGAATGAAAAAGGCAAATAAACAATGGGCCATAAAGGAGATGCGAAAAGAGAAAAACAAAAAAATTATGAGATTATGAAACAAAGTCTTATAACTGAAACGAATCTCTTGAAAGAATTAAAGCATCCTTACCTGCCAAGTATCGCAGATATAATTGAAAATGACGATACCATAATAATAGTAATGGATTATGTGGAGGGTAGGCCTTTATCCGATATTTTGTCTGAAGAAGGCGTTATAGAAGAAGATAAAGTGGCGGATTATGCAATACAGCTTTGTGATGTGCTGGATTACTTGCATTCACAGAATCCTCCGATAATATACAGAGATTTGAAGCCGGCAAATATTATGTTAAGACCTGACGGTAAAATCACTTTGATAGATTTCGGAACGGCAAGAAAATACAACTACGACAGTGTATCGGATACAACCTGCCTCGGTACTATAGGGTATGCCGCACCTGAGCAGTTTGCGGGAGAGACTTTAAGACAAACAGATGCCAGGACGGATATATATAATCTTGGTGCAACTATGTATCATCTTCTTACCGGTGTGAATCCTTCAGAGCCGCCATATGAGCTTTATCCGATAAGAAGATGGGATGAGAGTTTGTCAAACGGTCTTGAAAAGATAATTCTCAGAGCCACAAGAAAAGATCTGACAAAAGATTTAACGATTGTAAAGAAATGTCATATGCACTGCAACATTTCAGAGATTTGGATGATTCATACATAGCAACTCAAAAAAAGAAAATATATTTGTTTGTGGCAAGTCTTATTCTGTCTTTTACTTTTTTCTCTATGGCTATTGTTGTAAACGGAATGGAGAAAAGGGAAATCTCAAAGGTCTATAACAATTATTTATCTGAAGCGGCTCTTAAAATTGCTTCAGCAGGAAGTGAGAATGTAGTTGATTCTGATATTTTAAAACTTTTCCGGGATGCGATAAATATATCCCCAAACAGTACGGAAGCATATATAAGAATGCTTGATTATTACTGTGATCTTGGGCAGACAAGGAACGGACTTATGGCGATTTCTGCAATGATTGCATCGGGAACAGGTGATTTGGGTAATAATGACGATCTTATGATGAGAATGGGACAGATTTATTTTCTCGGCAACAGTAAGGATACAGAGTTTGATATTGACTATGGAACGGCCGCAAGATATTTTGACAAAGTAAATATAAAGAAATATCCACAGGCAAAATATTATTCTTCTTTAGCAAGATCATTATCGGAAATAGGGACGGACTGGAACATTATAGTCAAAGATATGAAAAATGTTGATGAATATCTGAATACAGAAGTAAATGAGGAAGAAAAGGCCGAGATATATATTACATTGTCAAAGATTTACAGATCAAATGCTTTTGCCATACAGAAGGTGGGTGAAAAACCTTTTGATAAAGCGATGGAACTTTTAAATAAAGCCGGTGAGATATTAAACAGCTCATATATAGACAAGGATTTAAAAGAAAAATATCTACCGGAATTATACTTCGGATTTGCGGATGCCTACTATAGAAGAGCAAATATTGAACCGGATGAAAAAGAATCAAGAAATGATTTATATGAAGCCGTATCATATTATGAAAGATATCTGATATTCGCTACGCCTGAACAGACGGTTTTATTTAAAAACAGGGTAGGAGATATTTATAGAGTTCTTGGGGAATACAAAAGGGCAGCTGAAGAGTACGAAGATATTATAGAAAAATATCCTGAAGATGCTACGGCTTATATAAGTCTTGCGACTATGTTGTTGATAGATATGAAAGACGTGAATACATCAGCTATGATTTATATGAAGGCGGGGGAATTACCTGATATAGAATTTAATTCCAACTTCGTTTCTTTAAAGAATAAATTGAAAAATATCGGAGGTATCTGATGCATAGAATACTATATTTTAGCGGATTTTTTTCAGGTGTCATCATGTTGTTTATAAGTATTTTGTTATGGTTTAAAATGGGAGTAAGAAAGGCATTTAGTGATATTTTAAGTTATGGTTCAAAGAAAAAGTGGGTGGTGGATCAGAAGATGCAAAAACACAACCATGCCTCTTAGGAAAAAAATAAACTCAAGGAAATTACCGGCAAAAAGAGGAACACATGATATCGTTAAAAATAATAAAGATATGGACGAAACAATTCTTTTAGAAAATTATCATGGTCAGATTCTAAATAATCACAATGAAAATACAAATTTTGAAATTATCGAAGAAATTAATTTAATTGCGGGAGGCAGATAGTATTATGAATATGAGAGGCATAGAAAAGAAAAGTTAATTGCAGTAATCATTTGTTTTTTTGTTTTTTTATTTCAAATTATTTTTCAGATCTTTTATTTTTTTGATTCCATGGCGATCGTCTACAAACATTTTGATAGGATTGATTTTTCAGAGACGGTGAAGGATACCATATCAGGAATGTTTCATCATTCTTAGATTCGGAAGGTAAGTTAACCCTGCCTAGACCAAGAGATTTGGGTGATACAAATGATGAAAGTTATTTTAACTGGAGTCCTGTTTTGGTAGAAAATTCTTTTGAAAAATATAAAGAATGTTATTTTAAACGGTGGGAATATTGAGATAGAAGATTATGATGTTTCAAGACCTCAGGCTCTTGCTACATCATCTGTTGCGACTTCTTCCATTGCGACTTCTTCCATTGCAACACATTCAAACACAAATAGAGATGATTTGGTAATCAGAACAGGATTTTTCAAATTTAAGTAATACCGAAAGTAGAAATGCAAAGTATTACTCTTTATAGAAGCAATGTATACTTTGAGATAGGACGCAGTGTACAGATCACAAGAACAAACGGCTTAAACACAGTTAATACAGACATGAGAAGGTTTGTTTCAAAAAACGGTAATAAGAATCAGATATTCTTTTTGGCGGCTCAGCCTGTTATAGAGCCCGAAGTACCACATGAAGTACATGAAAATATACAGCTTACAGAAAGGTCGAGAATGTCAAACAGCATTACTGTAGTTACCGTAGATACGAACAGGAGCAATACGGAAGATACAGGTGCAGGAAGAACAGATAGTGCCCGAAGAACGTATAGCGTCGACAGTAATGTAAATACTGAGAGAAATATATCCGGTTCAGTGATAAGAAATAATATTGCAAACAGAGATATTGTAGATAATAATACAAGTCAAACTACTGAGACGGAAATACAAGACAGTCCTCAACCTGTTCAAACAGAAGAAGTAACAGATGTATCAAATGAAGTACCACAATTTTTTCAACCTATCGGAAATGGAAATTCCGTAAGCGAAAGAACGGATATCGACAGAAGTATAAATAATGTCAGACATACAGTAAGCATAAACAGAGATATAGTAAATAACAGGGTGAACGGATTCTTGAATACAAGATCTACATATGTAAATGTTGACGACAACGATTTTAATGAGAATAATTATTCGGTATCGGTTTACAAAAACGTGAATGGAAAAGAAGTACTGTCAAATACAAGATATACCTGGAGTTCGGACGGTGTAAATCACAGAGCCAATATAGTGTTTGATGATGACGGAGAGTACAGAATCGCAGTTGTTAAAAACAATCCGGGTTCAGAGTCGGAAAGAGTAAGATTTGAAGAAAAGCTTAATGTTGATGCTACAGCACCGTATATTACGATTACAGGAGTGGAAGATTTGACTGCAAATGCAAGAACAGTTTCACCTGTAGTAAAATACAGCGATGTAAATATAGATTTACTAAAGTCAAAGATTACTCTTACAGCCGTAGCGGACGGAAAGTCAAGAGACCTTATATATAAGGCAAAGAAACAGGACGGCGGATATATATTAAATCTTGATCCTATATATATTGACGACAATTATATACTTACCGTAACCATATATGATATGGCAGGAAATGTTACCGAGAAGAAGGTGAATTTCTCTGTAAATAAAAAAGGTGCTACATTTAAGTTTAAGCCTGAAGAACTTGTAGGACAGTATACAAACAAGCCGTTTAAACCAAGTATTGAGGTATGGAACACCGATGAAATTTCTATTGTGTCGGCAACTGTAAACGGAATGGATGAGCCGTTTGAGTTTGTAAACGGTGAGTTGAAGTTTTTAAATTCAATAGATAAGGATGGAAAATATACTTTTAATCTTGAAGTGATAGATACGGCAGGAAATAAGTCTTCAATGAGGCCGGTGGAAGTTATATATGATGCCACAAAACCTGTAGCTATGATTTTAGGTGTAGAAGATAGACAAATATATGAGGGCAATGTAAATATTATTTTAAGTACGGAACTTCCCGGAGATTTTATTGAATCGGTTTGGCTTGATGATAAATTACTTGATAAGAGTGAGTATACGATTAAGAATGACGGTACAATAAACTTAAGTATTTATACAGAAGGTAAGCACACCGTAAAAGCACAGGGAAAAGATAAGGCGGGTAATTTAAGCGATATCGCTTCTGTAAGCTTTGAAATAAAAGCACCGAAGGCAAAACTTTTATCAGCAGGTTATATTCCTTTGGCAGTTATAACTTTAGGCATTGCATTGGGATTGGGAATAGTCTTTGTATACAAAAAGAGAAAAGAAGAATAGATGAGTGTAATGGGGGCTGTTACAAAAGTGACGGCCCTTTTTACTTAAAAATTTATAATAAAAAAACAACCTGATAATAATATTTTTGGTATAATAGGGGGAAGAGATATGAAAGATAAGGACATAACTCAAAAGATGCTTGAAAAGTACAATGATGTATTTGCTGATATCTTAAATGTACTTTTATTTGACGGCAAAGATGTAGTTGATGAATCTTCATTGTCGGATGCACTGCCAATGAGTATGCTTAAGATAGGAAGTAATGTCAGATTACAGGAGAGAGATATTGCAAAATACTGGCAAAACAGTAAAATAAATATATCACTGTTTGGATTAGAGAATCAGACAAGACCTGATAAGTTAATGCCTCTTAGAGTGTTCGGATATGACGGTACAGAGTATGTAAATCAGACAAGAAAAGAAAACAGATATAAGGAAAAGTATCCTGTGATTACTTTAGTCTTATATCTTGGGTATGATAAAAGATGGAATTATCCTACTACACTTTTAGAAATATTGAATGTACATAATGATATAAAATCTTATGTAAATGATTTTAAGATTAACCTTTTTGAAATTGCATATCTGGACAGAGTAAAAAAATTGATTTATTTAAAAGTGACTTTAAAATATTGGCGGATTATCTGTATCAAATGCGAACAAAGAGAGACTATACTGCTGATAAAACTACAATTGAGCATGTTGAAGAGTTACTGTATCTGATGAGTGCAATGACCGGAGATAACAGATTTGAAGAAACTATAAATGAGCTGAAGGGAAAGGAGAATGTTAATATGTGCGAAGTACTTGATAGAGTTGAAGCAAGGGGAGTAGAGAGGGGAAGGCTTGAAGGTGCTGTAACTACTCTTGCATCCTTAGTAAAAGACGGAATATTAAGTATTGAAGATGCCGCAAAAAGAGCAAATATGAGTGTTGAAGTGTTCAAAAAATATATTTATTGAAAAAGATATTTACTTATGCTAAAATGAGTTAGCATAAAGCTTGTTGTCGTAGTACGACATAGAAGGAGAATGTATATGAAGCATGTTGTTACTTTAAATGAGAAAACTCTTAAAGAGAGCTTAAAGCGTGGTGGTTGTGGCGAGTGCCAAACTTCTTGTCAGTCAGCTTGCAAGACATCTTGCACAGTTGGAAACCAGGGTTGTGAGAATCCTAACAGATAAGACGCTTGTATCAAAAACCCCCCTTCGCGGTCATAGACTGTTAAGGGGGCTTTTCATGTTGTAAAATTTGCTTCATGATAGAAAGAGGAATAATTTGTTACACCAATATAAGAATAACGGATATAATATAGTTTTAGATGTCAATTCAGGTTCTGTTCATGTAGTTGATGAGCTTATGTATGATGCAATGGAACTTGGTGAAAAGCTTATTGGAGAGATAGATGCTCCGATAAACTTAAGTGATGAGATAAAAGCTGATATTAAATCAGGTTTGAAGGATAAGTACAGTGATGAGGAAATAGATGAGGCTATATCCGATATACAGGAGCTTATAAATGCGGAAGAGCTTTATACCAAGGATACTTATGAGCTGTACATCAATGATTTTAAAGAGAGAAACAGTTGTAAAGGCACTCTGTCTTCATATCGCTCACGATTGTAATCTTGCATGTAAATACTGCTTTGCCGAAGAGGGAGAGTATCATGGCAGAAGAGCTCTTATGAGCTATGATGTCGGAAAGAGAGCGCTTGATTTCCTTGTAGCCAATTCGGGAAACAGAAGGAATTTGGAAGTAGACTTCTTTGGAGGTGAGCCGCTTATGAACTGGCAGGTGGTAAAAGAACTTGTAAAATATGGCAGAAGCCTGGAAGAAGCCAATAATAAGAAATTCAGATTTACAATTACTACAAACGGAATGCTTTTGAATGACGAAATTATGGAATTTTGCAATCAGGAGATGTCAAATGTAGTACTCAGCTTGGACGGCAGAAAAGAAGTTAATGATGCTATGCGTCCTACCAGAGGAGGCAAAGGCAGCTATGATGTTATAGTTCCTAAGTTTGTAAAATTTGCAGAAAGCAGAGGCACAAAGGATTACTATATCAGAGGTACTTTTACAAGAAATAATCTTGAGTTTTCAAAGGATGTATTGCATTTTGCAGACCTTGGATTTAAGCAGACAAGTATGGAGCCTGTAGTAGGTGAAGACGGTGAAGCCTATGCAATCAGAGAAGAAGACATTCCAAAGATTATGGAAGAGTATGATAAGCTTGCGGTAGAATATATCAAGAGAAAGAAGGAAGGAAGAGGATTCAATTTCTTCCACTTCAATATAGATTTGACTCAGGGACCATGTGTTGCAAAGAGACTTTCAGGATGTGGTTCGGGAACGGAATACTTGGCGGTTACACCTTGGGGTGATCTATATCCATGTCATCAATTTGTCGGAAAAGATGAGTTCTTGCTTGGAAATGTCTTTGACGGTTTGAAGAGAAAAGACATCAGTAATGAGTTTAAGCTATGCAATGTTTACGCTAAGCCAAAGTGTAAGGATTGCTATGCAAGATTTTATTGTAGTGGAGGATGTGCGGCTAATTCTTATAGCTTCCACGGCTCTATTACAGATACTTATGATATCGGTTGCGAACTTCAAAAAAAGAGAATTGAGTGTGCAATAATGATAAAAGCAGCGTTAGCTGGGTAAAATAGGAGAAGATAATGAAGGACAATAAGCAAAAGGGCTTAGCCTCTCTGTTTATCACAGTTGTGGTTTTGGTATTTTTCGGTTTTCTTGCTTACAATGTTTTATCTGCAGGTAAGGGTAATACCGGTGCTGTAGCAACAAGTGAGACTACCATATCAAATGAGAGCGGTAAAGTGACCGGAGATGAGGCAACAGACAGTGATGTAGCTGATGAAATAGGTAAAACTTCCAAATTCAGTACAGGTAAAATAAAACTTGGACTTGATTTGGCAGGTGGTGTAAGTATTACTTACCAAACAGTTGAGCCGAATCCGTCAGATGAGGATATGGCGGACACTATCTATAAGTTGCAGCAGAGAGTACAGAATTACTCAACAGAGGCTGAAGTTTACAGAGAGGGTGGCAATAGAATTAATATTGATATCCCGGGTGTATCTGATGCCAATGCAATACTTGACGAACTTGGAAAACCTGGTTCTTTGATCTTTGTAGATCCACAGGGTAATACTGTACTTACAGGTGATCAGGTGGCAACAGCCAAAGCCGGTATTATAGATAATAACGGTAACAGTGAGTATGTTGTATCACTTACATTTACAGATGAGGGTTCAAAGGCTTTTGCAGAGGCTACTGCAAGACTTATCGGACAGAGAATTGCTATTATATACGACAATGTTATTTATTCAAATCCTACAGTTCAGACTGCTATAACAGGCGGAACGGCACAGATTACAGGTATGACTTCATACGATGAAGCAAAGAATCTTGCTTCTACTATACGTATAGGTTCACTTTCACTTGAGCTTGAAGAGCTTAGAAGTAATGTGGTAGGAGCAAAGCTTGGACAGGAAGCCATATCTACAAGTATGAAGGCTGCTGCAGTAGGATTTGTGATCCTTGCAGTATTTATGGTGGCGGTATTCTTACTTCCGGGATTTGCATCGGTACTTGCACTTTCATTATATGTTATACTTGAGATTTTACTCTTATCTGCATTTGAAATCACACTGACATTGCCGGGTATTGCCGGTATCATACTCTCAATCGGTATGGCGGTGGATGCAAATGTAATTATTTTTACCAGAATCAAGGAAGAAATCGGACTTGGTAAGAGCGTAAATGAAGCTATCAATTTAGGATTTAAGAAGGCTTTGTCAGCTATCGTTGACGGAAATGTTACTACACTTATAGTCGCAGCTGTACTTTATCTTAGAGGTTCAGGTACTGTAAAGGGATTTGCACAGACACTTGCACTCGGTATTATACTGTCAATGTTTACAGCACTTTTTGTTACAAGATTTATAATGAAGGCTTTCTACAATATAGGGCTTGATAATCCTAAGCTTTATGGTAAGAAACTTGCGGCAAAGCCTATAAATTTTGTCGGAATGAAGAATATAACGATTGCAGTTTCAGTAGTTGTTATACTTGCAGGTATTTTCGGTGCAGGAGTAAATAAGGCAAAATATGGAGATCTGTTCAACTACGGTATAGACTTCAGAGGCGGAACATCTACAAATGTTACATTTAATGAAGATTATTCACTTGACAGAATCTCAAAAGAGGTTGTGCCTGTAGTAGAATCAGTAACAGGTGAAGCCGGAACACAGACACAAAAGGTCGAAGGTTCAAATGAGGTTATCATAAAGACACGTACACTTTCAGTAGACGAGAGAGAGAAACTTAACAGTGCTCTTGCTCAAAAATTCGGTGTGGATGCCGAGAAGATCACAGCAGAGTCAATATCAGGTGCTGTAAGTTCCGAGATGAAGAAAGATGCTGTTGTAGCTACAGTTATTGCTACAATACTTATGCTTCTTTATATCTGGTTCAGATTTAAAGACTTCAGATTTGCAACAAGTTCAGTGCTTGCGCTTGTACATGATGTTTTAGTTGTAATTGCATTCTATGCACTGCTTCGTTGGAGTGTAGGCTCAACATTTATTGCATGTATCCTTACAATAGTAGGTTACTCCATAAATGCTACTATAGTAATATTTGACAGAATAAGAGAGAATAAGGCATTATTGCCAAAGGCTACAAAAGAAGAGATTATAAATACAAGTGTAACCGAGACTCTTACAAGAAGTATTTATTCATCACTTACTACATTTATCATGATTTTCGTACTCTTTATAATGGGAGTTTCTTCTATCAGAGAGTTTGCATTACCGATCATGGTAGGTATCGTAGCAGGTACATATTCTTCCGTATTCTTATCAAGTATCTTCTGGTACATCTTCAGCAACAGATTTGATAAAAAAATCGAGCAGAAGAAGGAAGAGCAGAAGGCCGAAAAAGCTAAGAATAAGAAGAAAAAAGATAAAAAAGTTGAAATAAATAAAGACAGCAATGGTGCTGTAGTTTAGGTATTTTATGAAATATGAAATAAAGGCTGTGGACAATAGAGCAAAAAGCGCTACTATGGAAACAGTGCATGGTACCGTAGAGACACCGCTTTTTATGAATGTCGGAACTGTAGCCGCTATAAAAGGAGCTGTCTCGACGGATGACCTTAAGGAAATAGGTTGTCAGGTTGAGCTCTCAAACACCTATCATCTGCACGTAAGAACAGGTGACAAACTTATAAAAGAGTTTGGAGGTTTACATGAGTTTATGCATTGGGACAGGCCGATACTGACAGATTCGGGCGGTTTTCAGGTGTTTTCACTGGCTAAACTCAGAAAAATTAAGGAAGAGGGCGTCGCTTTCAATTCACATATTGACGGAAGAAAGATATTCATGGGACCTGAAGAGAGTATGCAAATACAATCAAATTTGGGCTCTACAATAGCAATGGCATTTGATGAATGTCCTCCGGCACTTGCGGAGAGAAGATACATAGAGGAATCTGTGGCACGTACTACCAGATGGTTGCAAAGATGTAAGGTAGAGATGGACAGGCTCAATTCATTGGAGAATACCATAAATAAGGAGCAGTTGCTCTTCGGTATAAACCAAGGCGGAGTTATTGACGACATCAGAATTTCACATGCAAAAGAAATAAGCGAGATTAACCTTGACGGATATGCAATAGGCGGTCTGGCTGTCGGTGAGAGCCATGAAGAGATGTACCATATACTTGATGTAACTGTTGAACATCTGCCAAAGGATAAGCCTACATATCTTATGGGTGTAGGTACCCCTATAAATATTCTTGAAGCGGTAGACAGGGGAGTGGATTTCTTTGACTGTGTATATCCGAGCAGAAACGGTAGACATGGACATGTATATACAAACTATGGAAAGCTGAACCTTTTCAACAAGAAATATGAGCTTGATAAAAGACCTATAGAAGAGGGATGTAACTGTCCGGCCTGTAGATCATATTCAAGGGGCTATATCAGACATTTGCTGAAGGCAAATGAAATGCTTGGTATGCGTCTTTGTGTATTGCACAATTTATATTTCTATAATACAATGATGAGTGAAATTCGCACAGCTATACGCGAAAATAGATATACAGAATATAAAAATAACAAAATTAGAACCATGCTTGAAGGTTCTAAATAGGAGGACTATGAATATTTTGGCAACTGCGAATGCAGGTGGTGGTTTTGGAGTAGGTGCGATTGCAATGTATGTAGTGTTTATAGGAGCTATATTTTATTTTATGGCCTATAGACCTAATAAAAAAGAAAAAGCTAAGCAGGCTGAGCTTTTTGCAAGTTTAGAAGTTGGTGATACGGTAGAGACTGCATCAGGATTTTATGGTGTATTGATTGATATTACAGATGATACTGTGATAGTGGAGTTTGGAAACAATAAAAATTGCCGTATTCCGATGAGAAAAGATGCCATTGTAAAGAACGAAAAGATGACATTATAAAATAAGACAAAATCAAAGCACATCTTCGGATGTGCTTTTTTGGAAAGGTGGATATGGATAGTTATATAGTGCTGGATTTGGAATGGAACCAAAGTCCTAACGGCAGAGAATACAGCAATAAAGATCTTCCCTTTGAAATAATAGAAATAGGAGCGGTAAAGCTTGATTCAAAGCTTAAAAAAGTCGATGAATTTCATAGAGTAATAAAGCCCACAGTTTATAAAAAGATGCATTTTAAGGTACATGAGGTGGTACAGATAGGTATCGGAGAGCTGAAGAAAAAAGGAGTTCCTTTTACAGAAGCTATAAAGGATTTCTTTGAGTTTTGTGAGCTTGACAATAAGCAAAAAAAGACCATACTCTGTACATGGGGAAATCTCGATTTGGTGGAACTTCAAAGAAATATGAAATTTTACGATGTGGAAAATAAATTTGAGTATCCTTTGTTTTACTATGATATTCAAAAGCTCTTCAACATAAGATACCCTAACGGAGAACAGGACAGGATACCTCTTGAAAGAGCTGTGAATATGCTGAATATTGAGAATAACAGACCTTTTCATCATGCTTTAGATGATGCCGTATATACAGCCAAAGTAATGCAAAATATGGATTTCGGACCTGTAAGTGAATATTATTCACTTGACTATTATCGTGTACCGAGAAGCAGTGAAGAGGAAATATATTTGCATTTTTCGGGATATTCAAAGTTTGTATCCACTCTGTTTCCTACAAAGGAAGAGGCGATAGCGGATAAGCATAATTCAGATCTTATTTGTGACAGATGCAACAGAATGTTAAAGAAAAAAATAAAATGGTTTTCAACAAATCAGAGGAATTACTACTGTGTAGGAATCTGCCCTGAACATGGAATTGTGAAGGGGAAAATAAGAGTAAGAAAAAATAATGACGGATACTATGTAATAAAGACTACAAAGGTTGTAGATACGGCAACCTTTGAAGAAATCAGAGAAAAGTACGAAGAGAGTAAGCAAAAGAGATTGATTAAGAGCAAAAGAAGGTTTTTAAAAGATTCGGAAGAGGTATAATTGGAGCAGGAAATAAAAGAAACTATTGTAAAAAAAGATAGATAAAAAAAGATATTGATGAATTATATGGGGACGGAGATATTAAAGAGGCCGCAATTATAATAAAAAACTGGAGGTCTGGTGGCGTTTCCTACAGAAACGGTTTACGGACTGGGTGCAAATGCTCTGATGCCTGAAGCCGCAAAAAAGATCTATGCGGCAAAGGGCAGACCGAGCGACAATCCGTTGATAGTGCATATTTCAAAAACGGAAGACGTAAAAGATATTGCAAATGATATACCGGAGCTGTTTTATACTTTGGCAAACAAGTTTTGGCCGGGACCTATGACTGTGGTATTAAAAAAGAAGAGCATTATACCGGATGCTACAAGCGGAGGCCTTGATACGGTTGCGATAAGACTTCCTGAGAGTAATATTGCAAGAGCTTTGATAGAAGTTTCAGGAGTACCGATAGCCGCACCGAGTGCAAATACTTCAGGCAGACCTTCTCCGACAAAAGCATCTCATGTATTTGAAGATATGAATTCCAAGATAGAAATGATAATAGACGGGGGTGAAGTCGGAATAGGTGTGGAGTCCACAATAGTGGATTTGACAGAAAATACTCCGACACTGTTAAGACCGGGTGCAATTACTCTTGAAATGCTTAGAGATGTATGCGGCAATGTAAATATAGACCCTGCCATTGAGCATCTTTTATCAACAGGAGAGGCTCCTAAGGCGCCGGGAATGAAATATAAGCACTATGCACCGAAGGCTGATATGAAGATGTTAAGAGGAAGTGAAAGTGCTGTATCAGATTATCTGAGGGCACAGATAACGGAATCGAATATCGATACGGCGATACTTACAGTGGATGAACATAAAAGTGTTTTATTACAGCTTATAAACGAAAATAAAAAGGATAATATAAAACTTTTGAGCCTCGGAAGTATAAAAGATATGAGCAGTATTGCCCACAATCTCTTTGATGTACTCAGAAAATGTGATGACCTTGGGGTAAAGAATATAATATCCGAGTCATTTGATGAGAGCGGTATCGGAAGAGCGGTAATGAACAGACTAAAGAAAGCTGCAGGCTTTAATATAATAGATTTATAGGTGGATTATGAGCGAAAAGAGAGAAGATTATATAAACTGGGATGAATATTTTATAGGTGTTGCAAAGCTCAGTGCAAGAAGATCAAAGGATCCGAACACTCAGGTAGGTGCCTGTATAGTAAGTGAGGATAATAAGATACTGTCTATGGGATACAACGGATTTCCAAGAGGCTGTTCAGATGAAGATTTTCCATGGGGAAGGAATTTGAACTTACAGATCCTTATAATGCAAAGTATCTGTATTCCACACATAGTGAGTTGAATGCAATATTAAACTACAGAGGAGGTTCTTTAGAGGGAAGTAAAATATATGTGACTTTATTTCCATGTAATGAATGTGCAAAGGCAATAATTCAGGCTGGGATAAAGACTATAATATATGAGGAGGATAAATATGCCTCAAGCCCTTCCGTAAGAGCCAGTAAAAGAATGTTGAATGCGGCAGGCGTAAGATATTATGAATATCAGCCAAGCGGAAGAAAAATAGAGATAACGGTATGATTGATAAAAGACTTGAAAGAATTTTAAAAAAGCTGGATGAAACATATGGTACGGAAAAAATAATTTATTTGGAGTATAATACTCCGTGGCAACTTCTGTTTGCAACCATACTCAGTGCTCAATGTACAGATGCAAGAGTAAATATGGTGACAAGAGATTTGTATAAAAAATATGACAGTCTTGAGAAGTTTGCCGATGCAGATTTGTCTGAAATGGAGAAAGATATACATTCCATAGGTTTTTATCATAATAAAGGCTAAAAACTTGATTGCCTGTGCAAGGAAGCTTTTGACCGACTTTGGAGGAGAGGTGCCAAGCGATTTGGATGACCTTTTAACTCTTCCGGGAGTGGGCAGAAAGACCGCCAATGTAATCAGAGGAAATATATTTGATCTGCCAAGTATAGTGGTAGATACACATGTAAAAAGGATTACAAAAAAACTCGGGTTTACAGAAAGTGACGATCCGGTAAAAATAGAGTTTGAACTTATGGAGATACTTCCAAAAGATCACTGGATAGTCTGGAACACGGATTTGATAACTCTTGGCAGGACCATATGTATTGCAAGAAGGGAAAAAAATGTGATATTTGTTTTTTTAAGAGACGACTGTCCGAGTGCCAAAGTATGATGATTTCCGATTATATAGCAATTGATCTTGAAACTACCGGAATAAGGTTGTCAAAAGATAAGATAATTGAAGTTGGACTTTTAAAAGTAAAAGATTCACAGATAATTGATACTTTCTCCTGTGTTATAAACCCGGATATGCCGGTGGATGACAAAATACTTGAATTGACAAAAATCAGTGAAAACGAGCTTGAGAATGCAAAAAGGATATATGAGGTTATAAATCATATAGTGGACTTTTGTGAAGACTATGTTCTACTTGGACATAACACAATTTTTGATTACAGCTTTGTAAAAAAAGAAGCAAACAGAGCAGGATTGGAATTTGAGAAAAGAGGTATTGATACATATAAATTATGTAAGAAGGTACTTCCGGATAATGTGAGAAAAAATCTTACTGATGCATGTGCCTACTTCGGTATTGAAAGAAAAAACTCTCACAGAGCGTTCAGTGATGCATACTATACTCATGTCTTATTTCAGGAAATTATGAAAAATTTTAAAACTCTTGAAATAAGCCCGGAAGCTATGAAGGTTAAGATAAAAAAAGTTCGTTCCGATCAGAAAAAGAACAAAAGAGGACTTGCAGAAATTACTAAACTGTCATAGAATTGGATGCAAGGTAAATATTGACTTGCTTTCAGAATCCGAAGCTAAAAGGATGATGGATAAAATAAAATCAGGAAGCGTTGATTTTACCTGATAAAGCGCAAATATTACAGTCTACATTCTGTAGACTGAAAACATTTCACTAAAATCATAAAAGTATAGTTTATCCCATAAAGAAAAGAGGTTTATATGAAGAATAAGAAAAGACAGATTATATCAATAGTTATAGTTACAATTTTAGTTCTGGCTATGGTGGTACCTGTAGTAGTTTCAGCATTGTCAATATAGGTATGCCGGTCTAGAGAGGACAAGGGAAAGTTGAAGAAGAATATAGGAAATATAACTGCAGCAATGGCTGTGTTTATGGCTGTTGCAGGATTTGGAATAGGTAGTAGAGCGGGAAGTTTTGAAGTTAGAGCCGAAAAGCAGGAGGCAAAAGCTGACGATAAGAAGTCTACAGACAGTGATGCTAAAGAAGAGGAGACAACCAAAGAACAGGAGAGCACACAGGAGGCTGTAACTGAAGATGAAGGAATAAAAGCTGAGAGAAGACTGCCTGAAGGATTCAGTGTAAGCGGATTGGATGACAGCGTTAAAACAATGACTGCACTTAGTGAAGCTTTGGAAAAACTTCAGACTAAAGTTGATGAGAAGAAGTTTATCTTATCTGTAAACGGAGAGCAGATAGAGAGCAGCTTTTCGGATCTTGGTGCAAGCATAGAAAATAAAGAGTATATACTGTCTGAAGCGGGCAAATATACATCAGGAAATATGATTGAAAGATTTGCGAAAAAGTGCAGGTCTTATAGAAAATCCTGAAAGCATTACTCCCGATATAGAATTTAATGAAGAAGCTTTAAATGCATTTTTTAAGAGAGCCAACAGTAAGAATCCGGATGCACCTGTTAATGCAACTATAAAAAGAGTCGACGGTGCATTTGAGATAACACCTGAACATGACGGATATGCAATAGATAAGGACTCTACTGTAGACAAGCTTAAGGAAGCGATTCTTAAAAGCGGAGAAGAGACAATAGAAGCACAGGTGACGAAGCAGGCAGCAGCCGTTAAGGCTGAGGATTTGAAAGATATAAAGGATGTGCTTGGTACATTTACAACCAACTACTCGTCTTCCACATCCGAGAGAGCCACAAATATTGCTGTCGGAACACAGAAGATGGACGGTGTGCTTTTGATGCCCGGTGAAACAATATCGGGTTATGAAAGAATGCAACCGTTTACAATTAAAAACGGATATAAGATGGCAAAGGCTTATCAAAACGGATTGGTTGTAGACAGTGTCGGCGGTGGCGCATGTCAGATTGCAACAACATTATATCAGGCCGCGCTGAGAGCTGAAGTAAAAATATCACAGAGAAAAAAATCACTCAATGATAGTAGGTTATGTACAGCCAAGCGGTGATGCGGCGATTGCCGGAGATTATAAGGATATAAAGGTTACAAACAACAGAAGTACTCCTATATATGTAGAGGCTGTTACATCCGGAAGAAATGTTACATTCACTATCTGGGGTAAGGAAGACAGATCTACAAACAGAACAATTGAATTTGTTTCTGAAGTAATCAATGAAACACCTAAGGGAAAGACTTATAAAGACGATCCTTCAAAGCCTGTAGGATATATCAGAAAGGAATCAGACGGACATAAGGGAAGAGTTTCAAAGCTTTGGAAGGTTGTAAAGGAAAACGGAGTTGAGGTAAGCAGAGAATTGGTATCAAGTGATAATTACAGAATGGCCGACGATATTTATATCAGAGGTACCAGAGTGGACACCCCTGCTCCTACAGTCGCACCGGTAGAAAATACCGAGGGTGGCGAAACTGTGAAATGATGCTCCTGCAGATAACGGACCTGCAGATAATTCTGTTGATGTCAGTCAAGGTCCGGGTTTTTAATCCGAATATTAATGACGGACAGTAATGAAAAAATATATAATATTTTGCGGATATGCCGGACTTAAGGGCTCTTTGATATTGATAGAGAATTACCGTGAAGAATTAAAGCGGATATTTTAATAAAGTATATATAGAGAGTATAGAAAAGCATGTTAAAGAAAAACGGTTATTATGGGAGATATTTATCTCCCATAAATAATGACAGACCTGAATGTGCTCCTGTAGATATAAACGGTATATTCACAGAGGTCGATGGTGAAACGGTAGATGTTTCAGAAGGTGGAATCCTAAAGGCATTATATAATTTTGCAAAGTCTCGTGGCCGCGGTTTTGAGATAGAAATAAAAAAAATAAGTACAATACAGATTTGTATTGAGATTTGTGAATATTTCGGAATAAATATATATAGACTTTTAAGCGAAGGCAAGATAGTTCTGAGTGAGGACCCTATATCTGCCTGTAAATACTTGGAGGAAAGAGGGATTGCTGCACAGGTAATAGGTTGTTTGACAGACAGCCTTGATAAGGTGATTACAGATAAGGAATCTGTAGAATATGTGAACAGGCCTTTGCAGGATGAAATTTTTAAGGTGATAAAAGATGAGAGAGAAGATATTATCGGTAATTGAAAAAAATTCCAGAATTGATATTGCGGAGTTGGCTATTTTATTGGGTGAAGATGAGGTGGCCGTTGCAAATGAGATTTCCGATATGGAAAAAGAAGGTGTGATATGCGGTTATCATACATTGATCAATTGGGAAAAAACAGCCAATGAAAAGGTGAATGCACTTATTGAAGTAAGAGTTACACCTCAAAAGGGTATGGGCTTTGATAATATTGCTGAAAGAATTTACCAATTCTCTGAAGTAAGTGCAATATATTTGATGAGTGGAGCATTTGACTTTACTGTTTTTATTGAAGGAAGAACAATGCGAGAAGTGGCACAATTTGTCTCTGATAAATTGGCACCTATGGATTCAGTGCTTTCAACCGCAACACATTTTGTACTGAAAAAATATAAAGACCATGGAACAATATTATCTGCAAAGAAAAAAGATGAGAGGCAGTTGATAACACCATGAGAAATCCATTATCAAAAACAATAACATCAATAAAAACCTTCAGGTATCAGAAAGTTTTTTTGATATAGTCAATACTATGGAAGATGCAATATCTCTTGGAGTTGGAGAGCCCGATTTTGATACACCTTATTTTATAAGAGATGCAGGTATATATTCTCTTGAAAAAGGAAGAACTTTTTATACATCAAACTCAGGTTTGATGGAGCTTAGAGAAGAAATAAGAAAGTATCTTATAAGAAAGCTTAATGTAGAATATAATCCTAAAGACGAAATGATCATTACAGTAGGTGGAAGTGAGGGCATTGATATTGCGCTCAGAGCAATGCTTGATGCAGGCGATGAAGTTTTGATACCTCAGCCTTCATATGTTTCATATGAGCCTTGTACAATTTTGACAGGAGGAAAACCTGTAATAATTGAACTCAAAGCCGAAGACGGTTTTAAGCTGAAAGCAAGTCAAATTTTGGAAAAAGTAACAGATAAGACAAAGATACTTATTTTACCTTTTCCGAATAATCCTACAGGATCAATACTCAATATAAATGAGTTAAAAGAGATAGCAAAAGTTTGTATAGAAAAAGATTTGTATGTAATATCCGATGAAATATACTGTGAACTTACATATGAAGGAGAACATGCTTCAATAGTTCAGGTAGAAGGAATGAAAGAAAGAACCATACTTATAAACGGTTTTTCAAAATCCTATGCCATGACGGGATGGAGACTCGGATACGCGACAGGTCCTAAGGAAATTATAGCTCAGATGACAAAGATTCATCAATATGCCATTATGTGTGCACCTACTACAAGTCAGTATGCCGCTGTTGAGGCTCTGGCGCATGGAGATGACGATGTGGCCAAGATGAGAGAGTCATACAATCAAAGAAGAAGATTTCTATTACATAAATTTGATGAACTTGGAATGACATGCTTTGAACCGCAGGGAGCATTCTATGTATTTCCGAGTATAAAAAGATTTAATATGACATCGGAAGAATTTGCAACAAGATTGTTGGAAGAGCAAAAGACCGCTATAGTTCCGGGCACGGCGTTCGGCGCAAGCGGAGAGGGCTATGTCAGAGTCTCATATGCATATTCTATGGAAAGACTTAAGGAAGCAATCTCAAGAATTGAGAAGTTTGTAAGGAGTCTTTCATGAATATAGTATTACTTGAACCTGAAATACCTGCAAATACAGGCAATATCGGAAGAAGCTGTGTAGCAACGGGTACAAGACTTCATCTGATAGAGCCTCTGGGTTTCAGAATCAATGAAAAAGAGATAAGGCGCGCAGGTATGGACTATTGGAAGAATCTTGATGTTACAATATATTCCGATATAAATGACTTTTATGAAAAGAATCCTGCGGCAAGAGAGCATATGTATTTGCAACTACAAAGGCACATCATACATATAAGGATGTAGAGTATAAGCCGGATGATTATATAATGTTCGGTAAAGAAAGTGCAGGAATACCTGAAGAGATACTTGCAGAAAATGAAGACACCTGTATACGAATACCTATGTGGGGAGATATCAGAAGTCTGAATCTGTCAAATTCGGTGGCAATTATCTTGTACGAAGCATTGTCACAAAACGGATTTGAAAAAATGCAACTTACAGGAGAATTACACAGACTTAAATATAAATAATAAAAAAACTCCGGACCGTTTGGAATGGAGTTTTTTTATTATTTTAATTATATTAATGTTTTTCGTATAAATAGTCATCGTTTTTCTTAGGCGGTTTTTCATTTAAATTTCCGACATCGAAAGTAGTCTGATCGGAGATATCATTTTCATTATTTCCGGATTCTTCAACAGGAATATCATTTACTTCTGTACCTTCAGCAGAAACAAGTTTTGTCTGGTTGACTTCGCTGTTGTTAAATTCAACTTCTCCTTCATTCCCCGCCGTATCGGAAACATACGCCTTTATAGAGTAGGTATCAAATTCAAATGTAGCTCTGCCCTCTTCTTCATCTATTTTTGAAGGCTTTAACTTTCTGTCATCACTGTCTATTGCGTAGATGCTGTCATAGTCAATATCTGAATGTCCGTCCTCAAATGTTATATTAAGCACGCCTTTTTTCACCAACTGTGCAAATATAGTAGGTGCTGTGGAGTCGATATTATCTATTCTTTCATATATAGTCTGAGACATTGTATTCAGATTTGTAGCAACTACTTCCAGAGTACCGTTCTTTGTTGCTGTAGCCACATATGTATTACCGTTCTTTGTATATGAGAGCGGAGAGTCGTCAAGAGTCATTGTAAAACTTTGCAATGGGAAAAAGCTCTTTTGAGTCACTCTAATTTCTACAGATTTGGAATCGGAATCCGCAACTGTGGAAATTTCGAAATGAGGCTGTGAGGTTACAGCAAAAAATATGATTACATTTATGAATATAAATGCTATTATATATTTGAGTTTTGAAAACTTCCTTTTTTTAGGGTTTTTCATTTACATTATTTTTCATCTGCCATGGATTTTCCTCACTTTCAATTGTACAAGCAATCTTTGACTAGAATAACAGACTTAAAACTTCAAGTTAAAAATCGACTTAAGAAAAAAATATAATAATTAAAGGAGTTGTTATGATAGAAAAAGCAGTGAAATTTGCGATTAAGGCACATGAGGGCCAGTTCAGAAAGGGGAGCACAATACCGTATATTACACATCCCTTGGAGGTATGTACCATTGTATCCTTGATTACAGACAATGAAGAAGTAAGAGTAGCATCATTACTACATGATACGGTTGAAGATACTTCCGTTACCATAACCGAGATAGAAAAAGAATTCGGGAAAAAAGTAGCGGCTCTTGTAGGAAGTGAATCTGAGGATAAGTCAAAGACATGGATTGAGAGAAAGATGCATACATTAAAAACTTTGAAAGATGAATCAATAGAAGTAAAGATAATAGCTCTTGGAGATAAACTGTCAAATATCAGAAATTCCGCAAGAGATTATCTTTGCCTCGGAAATGATTTTTTACTTAGGTTTAATGAGAAAGATAAGGTAAAGCAGGCAATGTACTATTATGGTATACTTGATGCGTTGAAAGACCTGGAAGATAATGAGTTTTATAGGGAATATGAGAAACTTTGTGATTTTGTTTTTGGAGATGTGAAAGAGAAAATATGAGAGACGGTTTTATAAGAGTTGCAAGCGTATCACCTGATATCAGAGTATGTGATGTGGACTATAACAAGGAAAGTATAAAAAAGGCCATAGAAAAAGAATGGGAAAATAAAAGCAGTATCATAGTATTTCCGGAGCTTTGTCTGACCGCATATACATGTAATGATCTTTTTTTTCAAGATTCGCTTATCAGTGAAGCCAAGAAGGCATTGAAAGAAATAGTTGATTTTACAAAGGGACATAAATCTGTTATTTTTCTGGGGTTGCCTTGGGATTATAAGGGAAAGCTTTATAATGTTGTAGCGGTTATATCAAACGGATTGATGCTGGGGCTTATAAATAAAATAAATCTGCCGAATTATGGTGAGTTTTATGAGGAGAGGTATTTTAACAGAGGATTTGAAAATGCGGTATGGGTTGATCTTTTCGATGATGTAATCCCTATGGGCTCAAAGATATTGTTTGAATGTACAAATATGCCGGGACTTGTTTTGGCAGGTGAGATATGTGAGGATCTTTGGGTTGCAGATCCTCCAAGTATAGGACATGCACTTGCAGGTGCAAATATTATTGTAAATGCCTCGGCATCAAATGATATAGTCGGAAAAAAGGCATACCGTGACAGCTTGATAAGCAATCATTCAAAGAAACTTATATGCGGTTATATCTATGCAAATGCCGGAGAGGGAGAATCTACTCAGGATCTGGTATTCGGAGGACAGGGAATAATAGCGGAAAACGGTAAAATTCTGGCTGAAAGTACAAGGTTTAAAAATGAAGCCGTAAGAATAGAGATAGATGTAAACAGGCTTAATTTGGAAAGAAGAAAGCAGACTACATTTAAAATAAGAGAAGGACAGGAGAGCAATCGTAAAGATTACATGGTTATGGAGTTTGAGATCGAGAATGATGAGCTTGAACTTGAGAGAAACTTTGATCCTAAGCCTTTTGTACCTGATGATATGTCAAAGAGAAATGAAAGATGCGAGGAGATACTCACAATACAGGCTCTTGGACTTAAGAAAAGACTTATGCATATCGGTGCAAAAAATGTTATTCTCGGAATTTCCGGAGGACTGGATTCAACTCTTGCACTTCTTGTATGTGCCAAGACCTATGATATGCTGGGACTTGATAAAAGCGGCATAAAGGCTGTTACAATGCCGGGATTCGGAACTACGGACAGAACATATAATAACGCCTGTGAACTTACAAAAAGCTTCGGTGCAACTTTGGAAGAGATCTCAATAGTTGAATCCATAAAGAGGCATTTTATTGATATCGGACATGATATAAATGTAAAAGATATTACTTATGAAAATGCACAGGCAAGAGAAAGAACTCAAATTCTTATGGATATTGCTAACAGAGATAACGGTATAGTTGTAGGAACAGGTGATTTGTCCGAGCTTGTGCTTGGATGGGCAACATATAACGGTGATCATATGTCAATGTATGGTGTGAATGCTTCAATTCCAAAGACACTGGTTAGACATTTGGTAAATTACTATGCCGATACCACTGAGGATAAGAAGATAGCAAATATACTTTATGATATTCTTGATACACCTGTATCTCCTGAGCTTTTACCTCCTGAAAACGGAAAGATAGCACAAAAGACGGAAGATTTGGTGGGACCGTATGAATTACATGATTTCTTTTTATACAATGCACTTCGCTTCGGTTTTATGCCTTCAAAGATATACAGAATGGCAAAGAAAGCATTTAGGGATATCTATGATGCAGAGACAATTTTAAAATGGTTGAATGTTTTCTACTCAAGATTCTTTTCACAGCAGTTTAAGAGATCCGCACTGCCTGACGGCCCTAAGGTCGGAAGTATTGCAATATCTCCAAGAGGTGATCTTAGAATGCCAAGTGATGCAAGTAAGGCTTTGTGGATAAAAGACCTGGAAAATATAAAAACGGATTTGTAATATGGGAGAAGCTAATGATTACTTCATCAGGAAATAAGAAGATAAAAGATCTGGCGGCACTTATAAAAAAGAGCAATGCCAGGAAAAAACATAATGCCTATATTATTGAGGGCATCAGAATGTTTAAAGAACTCAAAAAGGATGAGATATTGGACGTATTTGCAAGTGAAAGCTTTGAGGCTGAAAACGGGAAAATATTGTCCGAAATCTATCCGGAGTATGAGACGGTCAGTGACAGAATATTTGAGTCCGTATCCGATACGAAAACTCCACAGGGTGTAATGGCTGTTGTAAAAAGAAAAGAATATACGCTTGAAAAAATATTGGAAAAAAGAGATACTCCACATAGTTTGCTTATTCTTGACAGCCTTCAGGATCCGGGAAATCTCGGTACCTTGGTCAGGGCCGGAGAAGGAGCGGGAATTACAGGTATTATAATGAATGAAACCACTGTGGATATATATAATCCTAAGGTTATACGCTCTACAATGGGATCGGTTTTCAGAGTTCCTTTTATTTATGTAAAGGATCTTAAAGAAGTGATACAAAAGCTTTATTCAAAAAATATTAATATTTATGCAAGCAGTCTTGAAGGGGCAATTGAATACGACGCTCCGGATTATACAAAGGATATTGCATTTATAATAGGTAATGAGGCAGCAGGAATCTCAAAAGAAGTTTTAGATATAGTAAAAGATAAGGTTAAAATACCAATGCTTGGTGAGGTGGAGTCTTTGAATGCAACGGTTGCAGGAAGCATACTGATGTATGAGGCTGCAAGACAAAAAAGAAAATGAATGAATTTTTATACAGACAAATTTATATTTATATGATATACTGTTAAAATATTAAGAAAGGGGTATATTTATGAATTTATTTGGAAGACATTTTCTTACACTGAAGGATTTTTCAAGAGAAGAGATAGAATATTTGCTGGACTTGGCTGCAAAGCTTAAGGATGAGAAGAAAAAGGGTATTACCGGAGACAGATTGAAAGGCAAAAATATAGCGCTCCTGTTTGAGAAGCCTTCAACAAGGACAAGATGTGCTTTTGTCGTAGGTGCAAGAGATGAAGGAGCATTTCCTGAATATCTCGGTAAGGATGATATACAGCTTGGTCATAAGGAAAGCGTTGCCGATACGGCAAGAGTTCTCGGAAGAATGTTTGACGGTATAGAGTTTAGAGGTTTTAAACATTCCACAGTGGAGGAACTTGCAAAGTATGCAGGTGTACCGGTATGGAACGGCCTTACGGATGAGTATCATCCCACACAGATTCTGGCAGATCTTCTTACTATGAAGGAACATTTCGGAAAATATAGAGGGATTGAATTTTGTTTATGTCGGTGACGGAAGAAACAATATGGCAAATTCTCTTATGATCGGAATGACAAAACTTGGAGTAAATATGACGGTTCTGGCTCCGAAATCGCTGCAACCAAGTAAGGAACTCATAAGCTTGTGTGAAGGTTATGCAAAATCCTCAGGAGCAAAACTTCTTATAAGCGATAATACGGATGCTGTTAAGGATGCGGATGTAATATATACAGATGTATGGGCTTCAATGGGTGAAGAGGATAAAGCGAAGGAAAGAATCGAACTTTTAAGGCCTTATCAGGTAAATACGGAACTGATGAAAAAAACAGGAAAGGAAAGTACAATATTTATGCACTGTCTGCCTGCCGTAAAGGGATACGAGGTAACTGAGGATGTGTTTGAAAGCGCAAAATCAGTGGTGTTTGATGAAGCCGAAAATCGTATGCACACTATTAAGGCGGTGATGGTAGCTACATTGGGTAAAGGAGATGACAGGTAGAAGAAAGCAGGGTTTTCTTTTGTTCAGGGATGTAATGCATGTGATACTTGCGATTGTTATCATAGTGATGGTGGTATTCGCATTTTTATCACCAAATAAGTATGCAATATTTTTCCCTTTGATATTTTTATTGTTTTCAGTAAGTTGTCTGTTGGATGCAATAAAAATATTTCAAGAATGAGGAACATTTAAAGTACAGTTTTATAAAAAGCAATAATAATGTTTATTTTATTTTTTTGTTTATGCTTTTAATGTCGACTATAGGATTTTTTTAAATATTTAACTGATATGCACCGGGAAATAAAGTTTATTTTTCAGGGTGCATATTAATTTTAAGAATATAAAAAAACTTGATTTTTTTACCGGAGTAGTCTAATATTCTTATAGTGGTGGAGTTGTGCTTAGGTATATCCTCCGCAGATATTATAGGGATGGGATTTATTATGACTTTCAATCACAAATCGGTGCTTTTGAATGAAGTGATAGAATCTTTGAATATAAAAGCCGACGGCTGCTATGTTGACGGCACTTTAGGTGGTGGAGGACATGCCTTAGAAGTGGTTAAACGACTGGGAAGCGGTAAACTTATAGGAATCGACCAGGACGCGGATGCTGTCAAGGCTGCTACTCAAAGATTGATTGATTATAGTAATAATGTTATTATTATAAGAGACAACTATGTTAATATAGAGAATATATTGAAAAAAGAAAACATAGACAAGGTTGACGGAATATACATTGACCTTGGAGTATCTTCATATCAGCTTGACACTGCCGAGAGAGGTTTTACCTATAGATATGATGCTCCGCTTGATATGAGAATGGATGACAGAAACGAGTTAAAGGCGTCTGATATTGTAAACGACTATTCGGAGTCTGAACTTTTTCATATTATAAGAGACTATGGTGAGGACAGATTTGCAAAGAACATTGCAAAACATATTGTTGAATATAGGAATAAGAAGAGAATAGAAACCACTTTTGAGCTGGTAGATATTATAAAAGCTTCTATTCCTATGAAAATACAGGTAACAGGAGGGCATCCTGCAAAGAGAACATTTCAGGCCATAAGGATTGAATTGAACAAAGAGCTTGAGGTTTTAACCGATTCATTAGATGTAATGATTGATTTATTGAAACCGGGCGGAAGGTTGTCTGTTATCACATTTCATTCTTTGGAGGACAGAATAGTAAAGCAGGCATTCAAAAAAGCCGAGTCACCATGTGTTTGTCCGAAAAAGTTTCCTGTCTGTGTTTGCGGGAATAAATCAAAGGGAAGAGTTATTACGAGAAAGGCGATACTGCCAAGTGAGGAGGAACTGGAGGAAAATTCCAGATCCAAAAGTGCAAAACTTAGAGTATTTGAAAAGGGAGTCTAAATGAAAGAAACTGTTAAGAAAAAAAGGCAAGGAACGAAGAAAAAGTCAGGTACAGAGATAGAATATTATGTAGACGGTAATGTTGTAAGAAAAGTGGAAACAGCCGTTCCGAAAAAAGCACCTAAGCCCTCTGAAGGTGAAGCGGCAAAAACAAACAGAATGATAAGGAAAAACAGGGAAAGAGCATTGTCCATGGACTTCCCTTATCTTGTTGTGTTTTCAGCGGCTATGGTAGTCATGCTGTTTTTGTGTGCAAACTATATTGCAATACAGTCAAAGTTGACTTCCACTATAAAGCAGACACAAAAAAATGAATCAAATCTCGAAAAGTTAAGAAATGAAAATGATTCGCTGGAGAATATGATTGCGACTTACGTTGATTTGGATCATATATATGATGTAGCTACAAATAAGTTGGGTATGATTTATGCTAAGAAGAATCAAGTTATAACATACGAAAAAACGGAAAGTGAATATGTCAGACAATTTGAAGATATCCCGAGATAAAAAGGGGATTAATAAAAAAGGTAAGGACGGAAGTACTTCCAATCCTTTAGATAATTTGCAGGGAAGGCTTGTAATCATCCTGTTTATGATTATACTTGCTTTCGCTGCATTGTTTTTTAAGATTCTAATGTTACAAGGAAGTAAGTCTAAGGAATACAATCAAAAGATTCTGTCACAGCAAAAATATGATTCGCGGGATATACCTTACAAAAGAGGTGATATACTCGATAGAAACGGAACATATATTGCTACAAGTGAAAAGGTTTACAATTTGATAATCGATCCGAAACAGATAAACAGCGATCAGGAAGATTACTTAAATGCTACAGTATCTATACTGAGTGAAGTTTTCGGATACAGCGTCGATGAGTTAAAAAATACTATTGCAGAAAAGTCGGACAGCTCATATGTAAAATATGCTAAGGATATAAGCTATGAGCAAAAAACAGCTTTTGAAGAAAAAAAAGAAGAGTACAATAAGTCTTACAAAGAGAGTAAAAGCTCTGAAAGAGTATACGGTATCTGGTTTGAAGAAAGTTATGTAAGAAGATATCCTTACGGTTCGAGTGCATGTAATGTTATAGGCTTTGCAAATAATGAAGATTTGAGCGGTAATTCAGGAATAGAGCAGTATTACAATGATAAATTAATCGGAATATCGGGCAGGGAATACGGATACTTAAATGATGAATCGTCTCTTGAAAGAGTGATTAAAAATCCTACAGACGGAAACAAGGTGGTTTCGACCATAGATTTGAATATCCAAAAGATTGTAGAAAAACATATTGCAGAATGGCAAAGTTCTACAGGTTCAAATATGACTGCGGCAATAGTGATGAATCCTAATAACGGTGAAATTCTTGCTTTGGCTACCAGCAGAACATTTGATTTGAATAATCCCAGAGATTTGAATAATTATTACTCGCCTGAACAGCAGGCCGAGATGGATGACAAGGCAAAGGTGGAGGCGCTCAGTAATATATGGAGAAACTATGCTGTCAGCGATACATATGAGCCGGGTTCACCTTCAAAGGTATTTACGGTAGCTTCCGCCATGGAAGAGGGAATTATAACAGGTAATGAAAGCTATGACTGTAAGGGATTTGAAGAGGTCGGAGGCTGGAAGATAAGATGCGCCAACAGAAACGGACATGGTGTGCTGAATGTTACCGAGGCCCTTATGGAGTCCTGTAATGTGGCGATGATGGATATTTCAAGAGCTGAAGGAAGTCAGAAGTTTTATGAATATCAAAAGGTATTCGGATTCGGTTCAAAGACCGCAATAGATTTGCCGGGAGAAGCGGATACAAGCGGACTTATACATACTGCGGATAATGCAAGTGCAACGGATCTTGCAACAAACTCTTTCGGACAAAATTATAATACAACTATGATTCAACTTGCGGCTGCGTATTCGTCTGTTGTAAACGGCGGTTCATATTATCAACCTCATGTTGTAAAACAGATTTTGAATTCAAAGGGTGCAATAATAGAAAATATTGAGCCTGAGCTTGTAAGAGAGACGGTTTCCGCACATACCACGGCGTTTATAAATGAAGCGCTCAGGAGAACGGTAGCGGAAGGAACAGGTAGTGCCGCAGCGGTTGCAGGATATGATGTCGGCGGAAAAACCGGTACTGCAGAAAAGTACCCAAGAGGAAACGGAAATTATTTGGTTTCTTTATAGGAAGCGTACCTGCACAGGCACCGGAAGTTGTATGCTATGTTCTTGTGGATACTCCTCATGTGGCGGATCAGGCAAGATCGGCATATGCAAGCTCTTTGTTCTCAAAAATCATGACAGAAGTATTGCCATATATGAATATATATTCAAATGTAGACGAAAGTATAGATGTAAGTTCATTCCCGACTGCAGAGGGTATTACGGACAGCAATACTCCAAAGCAAGAGGAGTCAAAGAACTATTCTACAGAAGAAGTAATACCTAACGACGGCGGAAACGGGCTTCCCGGAGCGCCTGCCGGAGAGGGAGAAGAATAAAATTTTGGAGTTATTATGTTAAGAGATACATTGATTGCATTATTGATAGGTTTTGTTGTTACTGCAATTGCATGTCCCTTTGTTTATTCCTGTTTTGCACAGACTTAAATTCGGACAGATGGTAAGGGATGACGGGCCTAAGGAACATTTGAAGAAGACAGGTACTCCCACGATGGGCGGAATTTCATTTCTGGCCGGCATATTGGTTGCAAGCCTGTTTTTGATACCTAAATATAAAGAAGTGGCGGTAGTATTCTTATTTACTATATCCTATGGTATAATAGGATTTTTGGATGATATTTTGAAAATAAAGAAAAAGCAGTCTGAAGGACTGAAGTCATCACAAAAATTCATACTTCAGCTTGTAGTCAGTGTTATTTTTATAATATATCTGTATAAAATATATGGACTTGACTACGGTGTGCTTATACCTTTTACAGGTTCATTTGATAAAGGTATAATATTAAATCTCGGTATTATATGGATACCTTTTGCACTGTTTGTAATACTGGGAACCGATAACGGTGTGAATTTTACCGATGGACTTGACGGATTATGCTCAAGCGTTACTGTTATAGTAGCATTATTCTTTATGCTTATAGGATTAAAGGGCGGTTTTTCGGTCACACCTGTTACAGGTGCGGTTATAGGCAGCCTTATGGGATTTTTGATATTTAACGCTTATCCTGCCAAAGTATTTATGGGAGACACGGGTTCTTTGGCACTTGGAGGTTTTGTCGCATCATATGCACTTATGTGCAGGATACCTGTATTTATTGCAGTTATCGGATTTATATATATGATAGAGGTAATATCGGTAATCATTCAGGTCGGATATTTTAAAGCTACAAAGGGCAAAAGATTTTTCAAGATGGCGCCTATACATCACCATTTTGAACTCTGTGGCTGGTCTGAGACAAGGACCGTGACAGTATTTTGTGTAGTTACCATAATACTTGGTATTTTAGTTTATCTGTTTATGTAGGAGGCAATATGATTGGAGTTGCGGGCTTAGGAAAGAGCGGTATATCCGTCGCCACATTACTTTTAAAAAATAATGAGGCGGTAATACTCTTTGACAGTAATAAAGAACTTAATAAAGAAGAAATACTTGTAAAGTTTGATAAGGCATATCACAAAAACATAAATATTATTCTCGGAGAATTAAAAAAGAAAGACTTTAGAGGATATGTCATATTGTGTTATAAGTCCGGGAATAGATTTGGAGACTGATTTTGTACAGGTACTTAAAGCAAATAACATTCAGATATGGAGCGAAATTGAGCTCGGGTTTAAATACGCTAAAGGCGGATTGATAGCTATAACAGGTACAAACGGTAAGACAACCACAACATCACTTGTCGGTGAGATAATGTCAAATTTTGCAAAAAGCAGCTTTACGGTCGGTAATATAGGAATACCTTATACCGATATAGCAGATAAAACGGATGAGAATTCGGTTACGGTGCTTGAGACATCATCTTTCCAATTGGAAACGATTATTGACTTCAGACCGAATATATCGGCTATTTTGAATATAACTCCGGATCATTTAAACAGACATCATACTATGGAGAACTATATCAAAGTAAAAGAAGATATAAGTAAAAATCAAACTGAAGATGACTTTTGTATTTTAAACTATGAAGATGAGGCTTTGAGAGAATTTGCAGACAGGGTAAAAGCCAAAGTCGTATTCTTTTCAAGCAGGAGAAAGCTTGAAGACGGATTTTATCTTGATAAAGATATTATTATGCAGAGTAAAAACGGTGTTGCAAAAGAAATTTTGGATACAAAGAAGTTGAATATACTTGGCAGACATAATTATGAGAATGTTATGGCCGCAATAGCGATAGCATCTTCATACGGTGTACCTATGGAGAGCATCGTAAATTCATGTTACGCATTTCATGCCGTTGAGCATAGAATAGAATTTGTAAAAGAAGTTAACGGAGTAAGATATTATAACGACTCCAAGGGTACAAATCCTGATGCGGCGATTCAAGCCGTACTTGCAATGCCGGCGGCAACATATATTATTGCCGGAGGTTATGATAAGGACTCGGAGTATGATGAATGGATTGAGAGCTTCGGTACAAAGGTTAAAAAACTTGTACTTATGGGAGCTACAGCCGGGAAGATAGAAGAATGTGCAAAAAAACACGGCTTTAATGATATAGTTACGGTTGACAGCATGCAGGAGGCCGTAAGAATATGTGCAAATGAAGCAAAAACGGGAGAATATGTACTTCTTTCACCTGCTTGTGCAAGTTGGGGAATGTTCAAAAACTATGAGGAGCGTGGAAGAATATTTAAGGACTGTGTTAGGGAATTAGGATAATATGGCTGATGATATAAAGAAGAATAAAGCCAAAATTAAAAATGTAGCAAAAAAAGAATTGAAAAACCAAGCCGTAAAAAAAGAAAAAAATAAAAGGTGGAGAAAAGGCGGACAGAAGAAAACAAAAGTTGATACTGCTAAAGAAAATAAAATAAGAAAAATCGGGGTCAAGAAACCGGTTGTTAATGACAGTAAAAAAAATGAAACTAAAAAAAGAAGGTTTTACGATTACAGTCTTATATTTATTATTTTGTTTTTGTTGGTGATGGGCTTGATAATGATTTACTCGGCAAGTTCATACACTGCAGATTTGAAGTTTAAAAACTCCGCTTATTTTGTAAATAAACAGCTTATCTTTGTTGTTGCAGGTCTTATTCTGATGATATTTGTATCAATAGTACCTTACCAAGTTTGGATAAAACTGTCGAAGCTTATTTATGTGGTTGCGACTGCACTTGTCGGAGCTGTTTTGGTTATAGGTAGGGATGCAAACGGAGCAAGAAGATGGATTAATCTGTTCGGTATAAAATTCCAGCCTTCAGAGTTTGTAAAGGTGGCGATTATTATTTTTTTCGTCTTACTATCTGGTAAAAATATAAAAAAATGATTTACATTCTACAGACAGAAAGGTTGCTGAAAAGAAACTTTGGTTTTTATTCGGAGTGATCTTTGTTCCGACAGTATTGGTTATGGTTGAAAATCTGAGCACATCCATAATTATATTTTTGATTGCGTTTTGCATGAGCTTTTTAGGTACATCAAATAAGAGACTTCACACAGTAGGTGCAATAGCAATGGGTGTAATTTTGTTTTTCTCAAAACCTTTTGTAAAATTTATATATGAAAGAGGAGCAAGAGATTATCATTTGACAAGATTGCTTGTTTGGGCGGAGCCGGAAAAGTTCAGCAGAGACGGAGGATATCAGGTAATTCAGGGACTTTATGCTATAGGTTCAGGAAGTTTCTTCGGCAAGGGGCTTGGACAGGGAATGCAAAAGTTTTTCCTTCCGGAGTCTCAAAATGACATGATTTTTGCTATAATAGTTGAAGAACTCGGACTTTTCGGTGCCGGACTTATAATGGGTGCATTTGTATTTTTAATATACAGAATGATAAAGATATCATTTCTCCGTAACGGATCCTGAAGGAGTGTATCTTGTGGTGGGAATTTTGATACATTTGTCTTTGCAGGTTATACTTAATATTGCGGTTGTAACGGGAGTGTTGCCTAATACCGGAGTTTCACTTCCATTTATAAGTTACGGAGGTACATCTATTTTGGTACTGCTTGGAGAGATGGGAATTGTTTTGAGTGTCGCAAGATCGATAAAGCTGGACTACTGATATGAAGAAGTTTTACATTGTTTTATTTTGCCTTGCATTTATACTTGTCGGAATATTTTCGGTCAAAATAACCGATTTTAATTTCGGAGGAAATACAAGGTATACTGATGAAGAAATGAAGGAAATGTTGTTTCCGAATGAATTATCAAAAATAACACTTTATAATTTTATACGAAGTAAATTTAAAAAAGATTACAATATACCTTTCATTCAAGGGGTTGATATATATGTAACCGGAATGAACAGTGCCGATATCATAGTATATGAAAAAAGTGTTGTAGGCTGTGTAAAATATATGAGTTCATATATGTATTTTGATAAGGACGGAATTGTGGTGGAGAGTTCAAATAATCTTCTTGAAGGAATTCCGATAATAGACGGTTTGGATTTCGGAAGAGTGGTATTGTATGAGAAACTTCCGATTTCAAATGAAAAAGTTTTTGAAGAAATGCTCAATATCACACAGGTTCTGGTAGGATACGGAATAACGGTAGATAAGATTACAATTTCTTCAGATAATAATATAACATTATATATAGGAAAAATAGAAGTCTATCTGGGAGATTCGAGTGAATTAAACGGTAAAATAGGCGAATTGAGAGATATATGGGAGAAAATAAAGGATTTGTCCGGAATACTTTATCTGGATAATTATAATCCTATAAAAGAAAAATACAACATATACTTTTAAGAAGAGATAACTATATGATATACTTAAGTTATTACAGAAGACTTTAAAGAAAAATAAGTTGATATTTATATGAAAAACCTTTATTATAAGATGAGAGTTTGCTTAAGTGTAGGGGTACAGGAGGAATATATCTGTGTTAGAAATAAATAAGCCGGTAAATGAGAATGCAGCGAAGATTATCGTGGTTGGTGTCGGAGGTGCCGGAAACAATGCCGTAAATAGAATGATTGATGAAAATGTAGAAGGCGTGGAATTTATTGGAGTTAATACCGATAAACAGGCCTTGGTTAATTGTAAAGCCGGGAGTATTATACAGATAGGCGAGAAGCTTACAAAAGGGACTTGGTGCCGGAGCAAAGCCTGAAGTGGGAGAAAAAGCGGCAGAAGAGAATATTGAAGATATCACAAATAAGCTGAAGAATGCAGATATGGTATTTGTTACATGTGGAATGGGCGGCGGTACAGGAACAGGTGCATCACCGGTTATTGCCAGAGCGTCAAAAGATCTCGGAATACTTACAGTAGGTGTAGTAACAAAGCCTTTCCCTTTTGAAGGCAGACAGAGAATGAAAAATGCACTTGCAGGTATAGAGAATTTGAAGCAGTATGTGGATACTTTGATTGTGATACCGAATGAGAAATTACTTCAGATAGTGGACAGAAAGACTACTATGCCTGATGCTCTTAAAAAGGCTGACGAGGTATTACAGCAGAGTGTTCAGGGTATTACAGACCTTATAAGTGAGACCGCTATAATTAATCTTGACTTTGCCGATGTACAAACAGTAATGACAGGCAAAGGACTTGCACATATCGGAATCGGATACGGAACAGGAGACAACAAGGCTCTTGATGCTGTGAAGGCTGCTGTTTCATCACCACTTCTTGAGACAAGTATTGACAATGCCACTCATGTTCTTATTTCAATATCAGGTGATGTCGGTCTTGTTGAGGCAGATGAGGCAACCGGATATGTACGTGAGCTTGTAAGTGAAGAGGCAAATATTATCTTCGGTGTATCATATAATGATGCTGAACCTGACAGTGTGAAGATTACAGTTATTGCTACAGGTGTAACCAATGCAATAAATGATACTCCTGTTGGAGAATTGATTAGAGATGTAAATACAAAGCATCAAAACGATAATATGCCGAAAAGAGATGATGCATATTTGCAGGGAATGCATACGGCGAGTATGGAAAGACCTGTACAGACTCAGCCTGAGCAGAATAATTATATAAATCCTACAGCAAGCTATGCAGGAGAGAACTATCCGGAAGGCGGTTATACCGGTGGATATACAGGAAACTTCGGGCAGTATCAGAGTGATTTTAACAATCCTAATTTGAATACTCAAAACAATCAGGGCTTGAATAATCCGAATATGAATAATCAAAATTATAACGGAAATTACATATCAGGACAGCGCCCGACTATTATAAGAACAGGTGATGCAAAGATAAATGTACCTGATTTCTTAAAGAGAAAGAAATAATGCAATTAATAAGCCTTGGAAGAAATTTCCAAGGCTTATTTGTGCTTATATATGATTTTTGATATATAGCTTAAGCAATCCCTTAAGTAAAAGATTGTCATCTACGATAATATCATTTGTACAAAGAGGGGCTACAAAAGGTGCGAGACCTCCTGTGGCGATTACATTAAGTTTTTCACCAAGCTCTTCTTCCATACGTGATATAATACCGTCCATCATACCGGCATGTCCGAACAGGATACCGCTTCTCATACTGTCTATTGTATTCTTTGCTATAACTTTTTTCGGCATATCAAGATTTACCTGTGGAAGCTGAGCGGTTTTTGAACTTAGAGTATCAAGTGAAATTCGTAGTCCCGGATGTATTATACCGCCTATATAATTTCCGCTTTTATCTACTACAGATATGGTGGTGGCAGTTCCCATATCTATGATTGCCAAAGGGAGAGGATATTCATCCATTGCAGCAACAGCGTCAACTATCATATCGGAGCCGACAGTTTTCGGATTGTCCATAAGTATATTCAATCCTGTTTTCATACCTGATTCTACAAGCATACATTCAATACCGAGTACTTTTTTGATTGCATTTCTGACGGTTTCATTCAGAGGAGGAACTACACTTGAAAGAATTGCACCTTCTATATCCGAAGGTTTTATTCCATGTATATCGAGGATGCCTTTTATATACATAGAGTACTCAAGATCGGTTCTTGTAGTATAGGTTGTGACTCTTTCAAGAAAATATGTTTTTTTATTGTCGATACCGCCGATGACAATATTTGTGTTACCCATATCGATTGCTAAAATCATAAAATTTTCCTTCTTATGTAAGTAGATTTAAGGCTTTTAAAGTATATATACCGTCTAAGCGCTTAAGAACGATATTTCAAATAAAAAGCTTTATTTTATATAAAAGTATACTAATCTCTGTTCTTGCTTGCAATAATAAAATAGCGTATAATCGTGTAAGCATTATATCTAAATAAAAATTAAGATTTATGGAGGCTTTATGCTGAAAGATAAAAATATATTACTTGGTGTAACCGGAGGTATTGCGGCATATAAAATTGCAAACCTTGCAAGTATGTTAAAAAAACATGGTGCAAATGTAAAAGTAATAATGACTGAGAATGCCTGTCAGTTCATCACACCTATGACATTTGAAACTCTTACGGCACAAAAAGTATATACAGATACATTTGACAGAAATTTTGAATTTAAAGTGGATCATATAGAGCTTGGAAAGTGGGCGGATGTATTTTTGATAGCACCGGCCACCGCAAATGTTATAGGAAAGCTGGCAAACGGTATTGCGGATGATATGCTGACTACTACGGCTTTAGCAATGAGATGCCCTATAGTGGTTTCACCTGCTATGAATACCACGATGTTTGAAAACAAGGTGGTTAAGCACAATATTATGAAACTTAGAACCTACGGCATGGATATTATCATGCCTGCAAGCGGTCATCTGGCATGTGGAGATAGCGGAGCAGGAAAAATGCCTGAACCTGAGATGCTCTTGGAATATATCAAAAGGGCAGTATATAAGAAAAAGGATCTTGTCGGTAAGAAAGTATGCGTAAGTGCGGGACCTACAAGAGAGGCAATTGACCCTGTAAGATATATATCAAACAACTCCACAGGAAAGATGGGAGTGGAGATTGCAAAGATGGCGGCTTATCGAGGCGCCAAGGTAAGTCTCATAATGGGACCGTCAAATGTCTTTGTACCTGATTTTATAAACAGAATTGATATAAAATCAGCTGAGGATATGTATGAAGAGATTATGAAAATATCAGATTCACAGGATATTATAATAAAGGCTGCGGCCGTTGCGGATTATACACCTGCAAATTACAGTGATGAAAAGATAAAGAAAAAAGACGGGGATCTTTCTATTGAACTTTCAAGGACTAAAGATATATTAAAGGAACTTGGAGAGAGAAAAGAAAATAATCCTAAGAAACAGTTTATTTGCGGATTTTCCATGGAGACCGAAAATATGGAAGAGAATTCAAAGAATAAATTGGCTAAGAAAAATGCGGATATGATAGTTGCAAATAATGTAAAGGTTGAGGGAGCGGGATTCGGAACCGATACAAATGTGGTTACCATATTTACAAAGGATAATGAGATAAGACTTGATAAGCTGTCAAAACTGGAAGTGGCAGAAAAGATATTTGATGAGATAGTGAGGAATTTTTAAGTGAACTTTGGAGAGATAAGTAAGAGAAGAACATTTGCCATAATATCACACCCGGATGCAGGAAAAACAACATTGACCGAGAAGTTTTTGCTCTATGGCGGTGCTATTAACTTAGCAGGAAGTGTAAAGGGAAAAAAGACTGCCAAATATGCGGTAAGTGACTGGATGGAGATAGAAAAGGAGAGAGGTATCTCTGTAACTTCATCTGTTATGCAATTTAACTATGAGGGATTTTGTATCAACATTTTGGATACACCGGGACATCAGGACTTCTCCGAGGATACCTACAGAACTCTTATGGCGGCGGATTCTGCAGTCATGGTAATAGATGCAAGCAAGGGTGTTGAGGCACAGACAATAAAACTTTTTAAGGTCTGTGTAATGAGAAAGATACCTATATTTACCTTTATAAACAAGCTTGACAGAGAGGCGAGAGATCCGTTTGAGCTCTTGGATGAGATAGAGAATGTGCTCGGTATCAGAACATGTCCTGTGAACTGGCCTATCGGTTCCGGAAAGAATTTTAAGGGTGTATATGACAGACAGACAAAGCAGATAAATAAGTTCACAGCCGCAAATGCAGGTATGAAGGAAGTGGATACACAGCTTATTGAACTTGAGGACAGTAAGCTTGACGATTATATCGGATTTGACTATGCGGATATATTGAGAAATGATATAGAGCTTTTGGACGGTGCAAGTGATGATCTTGATATGGAGAGAGTGTCAGCCGGTGAACTGAGTCCTGTATTTTTCGGCTCGGCTCTTACAAACTTCGGTGTGCAGACCTTCCTTGAGCATTTCCTAAAAATGACCACTTCACCTCTTAAGAGAAAAACTCATGACGGATTTGTGGATCCTATGAAGGATGAGTTCTTCTCCGCTTTTGTATTTAAGATTCAGGCAAATATGAATAAAGCCCACAGAGACAGAATCGCATTTATGAGGATCTGTTCAGGCGAATATGATGCCGGTATGGATGTCTTCCATGTACAGGGAAACAGAAAGATAAAGCTCAATCAGTCCACTCAAATGATGGCGGATGAGAGAAAGATAGTGGAAAAGGCATATGCCGGAGATATTATCGGAGTGTTTGATCCGGGTATATTCGGTATAGGTGATACACTTGCCACTGTAAATAATATCGAGTTTGAGGGTATACCTACATTTGCACCTGAGCATTTTGCCAGAGTACGTCAGGTGGACACCATGAAGAGAAAGCAATTCCTAAAGGGTGTGTATCAGATAGCTCAGGAGGGTGCAATCCAGATTTTCCAGGAGTATAATACCGGAATGGAAGAGATAATAGTGGGAGTTGTAGGTGTGCTTCAGTTTGAAGTATTACTTTACAGACTGAAAAATGAATATAATGTAGATGTAAAACTTGATAAGCTGCCTTATGAGCATATAAGATGGATTGATGAAACATCTACTGTAGATATAGATAAGATACAGGGAACAAGTGATATGAAAAAGATCAAAGATCTTAAAGATCGTCCGCTTCTTATTTTTACACATCCTTGGAGTGTAAGAATGGTTGAGGAGAGAAATGAAGGACTTGTTTTAAGTGAGTTCGGAAAGAACTAGGAAAGGAAAGTTATGAGAAAATACAGAGAAGAAATAGAAAAATATATAGATGAGCACAGAGACGAGATGGTAGCGGATATCATCAAGCTCTGCTCTATAAACAGTACAAAAGGTGAGTATGTGGAGGGTGCACCTTTCGGTGAAGGACCTAAAAGAGCACTTACTATGGCACTGAGTATTGCTGAAAAATACGGTTTTGATATAACAAACTATGATAATTATGCAGGTGCAATAGATCTTAACAACAAAGAAAAGGGACTTGATATACTTGCTCATTTGGATGTAGTACCTGAGGGAGAAGGATGGAGTGTTACATCACCTTTTGAACCTAAGGAAATAGACGGAAAGATCTACGGAAGAGGAACTTCAGATGATAAGGGACCTGCGGTTGCTGCGCTTTTTGCTCTTCGTGCGGTTAAGGATCTTAACATACCTGTAAAGAAGAATACAAGACTTGTTTTGGGTACGGATGAGGAGTGCGGAAGCAGCTGTATAAAGTATTACTATACCAAGGAAAAAGAAGCTCCTATGACATTTTCACCTGACGGAGAATTCCCGGTGGTAAATATTGAAAAGGGACAGCTGCAGGGAGAGTTTTCAGCCTCTCTTGAAGATGCGGGTGAAAAAAGACTTGTAAGTATTGAAGCAGGTACTAAGGTAAATGTAGTACCTCCAAAGGCAAAGGCGGTCATAGAGGGATTTGATATAGAAGAAGTGGAGGCAAAAGCCAAGGAAGTAACAAAGGAAACAGGCATACAGTTTAAGTACGATCTTGTGCCGGTTTTTGAGATTACGGCACTTGGTGCAAATGCACATGCATCAACTCCTGAAAACGGAAATAATGCCATTACAGGACTTTTGGAATTACTTTGCAGACTTGATTTTTCACCTTCAAAGAAGATAGAGACTATAAAGAAATTGTATGCTCTTATGCCGCATGGAGATACAAAGGGTGAGGCAATGGGTATTGCCGTAGAGGACGAAAAAAGCGGTGCACTTACACTTGCTTTTTCAATGCTCACTTTAAAGAATAATATAATGCACGGATTCTTTGACAGCAGAATTCCTGTAAGCGGTGACGGAGATAAGATATTAAAAACCGTAAGGGAAAAATTCGCAGGTATAGATGTGGAATTTTTAAATAATTCGGTTTTGGCACCACATGAGGTGGACGGAAATTCTCCTTTTGTAAAGACCTTGCTATCAATTTATGAAGATTATACAGGTCTTAAGGGTGAATGTATTGCCATGGGAGGCGGTACCTATGTACACAATATCGAAAACGGTGTTGCATTCGGTGCGGTTTTCCCGGGAACTGATACAAAAATGCATGGAGCCGACGAGTTTGTTGTAATAGATGAGCTTATAGCTTCAGCAAAAATATTTGCACAGTCCATAGTGGAGTTGTGTAATTAAGGGGGAGTATGGATTCTATTGTAAGCTTAAAGTCCATGGGCAAAGTCTTTCATACAAAGAACGGAGATGTAAAGGCTCTGGATGATATAAATCTGGATATAAACAGAGGGGAAATATTCGGAATAATAGGTTTATCGGGAGCAGGTAAGTCTACTTTGGTCAGATGTATCAATTATCTGGAGGTACCTACTGAAGGAGATGTGTATTTTGAAGGTAAGCCTTTAAAGCAGATGGGTGAGCAGGGTATAAGAAATATCAGAAGGAATATGGGAATGATATTTCAGCAGTTCAACTTGCTTTCACAGAGAAATATACTGAATAATGTATGTTTTCCTCTGGAAATAAGCGGTGTTCCAAGAGCTGCGGCTGTAAAAAGAGCAAAGAGTTACTGAAGCTGGTGGGACTCTCAGACAGAGAAAAGGCATATCCTGCGCAGCTTTCAGGAGGACAAAAGCAAAGAGTGGCTATAGCAAGAGCGATTGCCACAAATCCGAAACTCTTATTATGTGACGAGGCTACATCGGCACTTGATCCTAAGACTACAAAACAGATACTTGATCTTATAAAAGATATAAATAAAAATATGGGAATTACGGTGATAGTAATAACTCATGAGATGAAAGTCATTGAGAGCATCTGTGACAGAGTTGCAATTATTGAAAACAGCCGTATTGCCGAGATGGGCAGAGTGGAGGACATCTTTGCCAATCCGCAGTCCGACATAGGTAAAAAGCTGATACTCGGTGATGTATTGCCGAATAAAGAAATTGTATCGGGAGTTAAACTTCGAATAGAATTTGACGGCAGAAGCTCTTTTGAGCCTGTACTCTCAAATATGATTTTATCCTGCGGAATTCCTGTTAATATTCTTTATGCACAGACAAAGGATATCGGAGGCTCTGCAGTAGGTCATATGATTGTTCAGATATCCGGTGAAGAAGAAGCATTAAAAGGCAAAGAGATATCTTGACAGTATCGGTGTGGTATATCATGAGGTGGAATTAATCGAAGGAAAGGAGATGACAGAATAATATGACATCAATGATTTTAAAAGGTCTTTTTGAGACTTTATTAATGACTGTTGCTTCATCATTCTTCTCTTACCTTATAGGTATTCCGCTTGGGGTTGTTTTGGTTGTTACAGATAATACAGGTATAAAGCCTATGCCGAAGTTAAACGGTATATTGGGTATGATTATAAATCTGATACGTTCGGTTCCTTTTATGATCTTGCTTATTATGGTAATACCTCTTACAAGAATTATAGTTGGGAACTTCAATAGGACCTGTTGCCGTAATACCGCCTCTTGTCATAGCGGCGGCACCCTATATCGCCAGAATGGTTGAGTCCTCACTCAAAGAAGTGGATGCGGGTGTAATAGAGGCCGCAAAGTCAATGGGTGCAAGTAATTCCCAGATAATATTTAAAGTGCTTTTTACCGGAGTCAAAGCCTTCTCTTCTTGTAGGTGCTGCAATATCCGTTACAACAATACTGGGATACTCCGCAATGGCAGGATTTACAGGTGGCGGAGGTCTTGGAACAATCGCCATAAACTACGGATATTACAGATATCAGACGGATATAATGTTTATTACCGTAGCAATCCTTGTGATTTTGGTTCAAATAATACAGGAAATCTTTATGAGAAGTTCAAAGAGTTCCGATAAGAGAATAAGGTAATATAACCTGTTATAAAAAAAGACTATAAACATATGTCGGCTAAATCATTGACATAATATCTTGTATGGTCTATAAATTGTATATGAAATTTAAGGAGGAATAATAAATGAAGAAAAGAATATTATTAGCATTAGGTTTGGTATCACTTCTTGCACTTGCAGGATGTGGAAAGAAGGCTGCAAATACAAATACAAGTGAAAGCGCAAGTGAGTCTGTAAGCGAGTCGGCACAAACAAGTGCAGTTTCAAAAGATTTAAAGACAATCACTGTAGGAGCAACTCCTGCACCACACGCTGAAATTTTAGAGGCTGCAAGAGAAGCGTTGAACAAAGAAGGCTATGATTTAAAGATAGTTGAGTACAATGATTATATTCAGCCGAATGTGGCCCTTGATACAAAGGAATTGGATGCGAACTACTTCCAGCATTATCCATACCTTGAGAACTTTAACAAAGAGCACAATACAACACTTGTTTCAGCAGGTGCAATTCATTATGAGCCTTTCGGTATCTATGCCGGAAAGACTGCATCACTTGATGCACTTGCAGACGGTGCAAAGATTTCAGTGCCGAATGATGCTACAAATGAGGCAAGAGCGTTGCTCTTACTTGAAGCAAACGGACTTATAAAGTTAAAAGAGGGTGCAGGTATCAATGCTACAAAGCAGGATATCGTTGAAAATCCAAAGAACCTTGATATTCAGGAAATTGAGGCCGCACAGGTTGCAAGAACACTTAAAGATGTTGATGTTGCCGTTGTAAACGGAAACTATGCAATCGAGGCCGGATTAAAGGTAAGCGATGCACTTGCTATAGAGGACTCAAAGTCACTTGCGGCTACTACATATGCAAATATTATAGCTGTAAGAGAGGGTGATGAGAAATCAGATGCAACTCTTGCACTTATAAAGGCTCTTGAAAGCGATACTGTAAAGAAATTTATAGAAAGTAAGTACAATGGTGCGGTTGTACCGATGTTCTAATCTATGAACAGATTTGCAGGGAAAAAGATTATATTTACTCTGATTGCCTGTGTACTTGCTTTTGTTTCTGTCGGAAAGATTACATATGCTTCAGAGGCAAGTGTAAAGGCGGATCTTGACAGTATTGATTTTGAAAGAAAGTCAAAAAATGAGATTAATCTGTTTTTTTCAGGCAGCGGTATAAATGAAGTCGGCAGATATGTCATCCTGAGAAAGGATGCATCTGCAAAGGACTTCAAAGAGATAAAGAGAATTTCATCCAAGGATGTAAATAAAACAGGAAATATCTCTTATACCGATAAAATAAGCACAAACGGATATGTAAAATATGAGTACAGAGTGGACGCATATTTAAAAAACGGGAAGCAGGTAAAGGGTAAATCAATTTTTGCAAGTAATGTCCTTTTATGTATTGATCCGGGACATTTTCAGACAAAGAATGCCATAGAAGGGAGAGGACGGTTACGGCTACTCGGAATCTATGGCGGTATTAAAACTCGGACTGGCCTTAAGAGACAGTTTAAGGAAAAACTACGGTATATCTTCGGTTCTTACAAGAACAACGGAAAGTATTACCATTGACGGATTTACAGATAAAAATCTGGATGGAGGTCATATTTCACTTAGAGGAGATATGGCGGGAAGATCCGGTGCGGATTTGTTTATATCATTGCATACTAATTCAAACAATTCACATGCAAACGGATATCCTACAAATTCACAGCCTGTTGCAATTAATAAGCCGCTTATTATATTAAATTCGCTTGCAAAAGAAAATGAACTTTGTATAAATATTGCCAATAAGATAGGAGAGAATCTTTCAACTGTAAACTTTAATGAAGGACTTGCAAAGAGTAAGGACTTTGATTCGGTTAAGAAAGGTTCCCTAAGTGAGTGGACTGTTGCTAAAAATGACAGTATTACAATAAACGGCAGTGTATACTACAGAATGGGAGAAAACGGAGACTATTACGGTGTACTTAGAGGTGCAAATGTAGCCGGAGTACCCGGAATGATAGTGGAACACGGTTTTCACTCGGTACCTGAAGTCAGAAAAAAGGCTATGCAATCCGATTTGATAAATAAATGGGTTGATGCGGATGCCAAGGCTATAGCTTCAGGTTTCGGATTTTAAAAATTAACATAAATAAGAGTTATTACAAATAAAACTCCTCAGCAGGTAATTCTACTGAGGAGTTTTTATTTTAGTAAATAACCATGGCATCATATATCGCAATGGTTGCATTGGATCCCGGGTCTACAGAGTACTTTGAGAATCTCCATATACCGTCACTGCCTTTTTTTAGAATATATTCAGGCTTTTGGTTTACTCTTTCCCAGATACGTATCTGACTGTCTGCATTTGCACTCCATGAGTTTTTATATAGAGCGGTATTGACTTGAGTCAGCTTGTCTCCTGTAAATGAAGAGTATTTTCTGTCAAGTATAACATCATAATCTTCGTTGGTAGCAAGTTTTATAGTGTTTTCATCCACCACAGTTATAGAACTTACATTGTAGGACATAAGACTTTCACTTACTACATTGGCAAAGCCACCTGTAACCTGTTTAGTCATCTGATATTTAAGTCCTGTTTCATCTGTAGGATTTACTGTATCGTCAATTTTTGAAGCCATCTGATTGTAGCTGTGTGCATTCATATCTTCAATATAGCTTCTTAGGAAATTGCCGAGAAGGGTGTTGAAGAAGTCATTTCCTGAGTTTGTTTCTATATCCGCACTTCCTCCGACTCCGTCTCCCTTCACATATACACTGATATCTCTCTTATCCGTATAATTATTTGCGTCAGGCATTTCATACTCTATCTCATAGTACTGCTTCATACCCTTGTAGATGCTGCTGTAGAAATTGCCCATATCCATACCGAAAGAGTTGAAGTATTTAAATTCACCACCTGAAGCGGAGGTAATCTGAATAAGATCACTGTCATTTGCACTGTAATTATCACCTATTCTGACTATGTAAACAGGAATCTTATATGCCGATACCACATTGATAACATCACTTGCACTATTGTAGCTTCCGACATCTTCGCCGTCGGTAAAAGCAAGGACACATTTTGCACCGGGTATTCCGGATACATCCTGAACGGCATAGATAAGTGTATCATACAGTTTAGTTTGTCCGGATGCGATATATGAAAAAATCTTTTGGTTTAACGCGTTTACATCGGAAGTGAATACACCGCTTTTATCAATATATGAGTTGAATTCTGTAAGCTTTACCTTATCACCCACATTAAACTGAACCGTATTAAGGAAGGTGGACATTACAGTTTTTGCACTGCTCAGTCTTTCTCCTTCCATACTTGCACTTGTATCTGCAACCATATTAATATTTAATGCATCCTTTTGATCGAGCATTGAAATATTTTTAATTGTAACAGACTGAAAGTCACCGTTTGCCACGCTTTTTGTGATACATAGAACATATTCGGTGAGAGATTTGTGACAACATCACCCGAAGAGTTCTTTACATCCACATACATTCTGACTGTAGGATAATTGGTGTAGTCAAATTGGACTATATTTACATCCAGACCGGTAAGTTTTGTACTTGAGTATTCTACAAGTTTGCTCCAGTTTTCTGAAACCTCCTTGTAATTGATAAAATCATGTTTCTTCAGCATTTCGGAAACGGTTTCACTGTATTCTGCAAGTTTTTTCTTTTCATCTTCCGAAGCATAGGGTACATCTGCATTATCTAATTTTTCTACAAGTTCTTTAGCTGAAGTCTCGATTCTTGATTCTACTTGTGAAGTCAGTTTGACAAGCTTTTTTGCAATCAAAAGCTGATTTTTGTAATCATTGTCTCCGATATCATCACATTCGGCATCAATCTTTTGAAGCCTTTCTTTTTCATGTTCCTCCAGACCGTAAGATTCAAGTTTTTCCACCAGATCCATTTCCCATGCGTTGAACTCCTGACCTTCAGTTATCTTTTTCAGACTGCCCTTGTCAACAAGTCCGCATGCAGTCAAAGAAAACCGACATAGTCAAGAAAGTAACAGCGATTATGACTTTTTCATATTCAATAAAAACTCCTTACTGTATTATTAATATTATACATCTTAAAAATATTAAGTGTAAATCAGGAACTGAGGTCGATTATATAGTATTCAGGAAAAAAATTTATGGTAAAAATTATTATATAAAGAAGATAAGGGAGAATGAGCATGTTTTTGTTCAAAAATGTGGAAAAGCAAGTCAGAGACGGAATGAATTACTGCACAAACTGCGGTGAGCCTGTAAAAAAAGATGAAGGTGGAGTAAATCTTAAAAAAAGATGACGATAAGGTAAGTTCGACAGCCACTTTACCTAACGGTAATGTTTCGGGTAAAAGTAATAAGGCTAAAAAAACCAAGAAGAATAAAAGGCGTTAAAAATTGTATTCATTACAATAGCGGGTATTATCCTTGCACTTCTTTTTGATTTTATTTGCTTTAGTTCAGACAGGAATTATCAGCATATCAATTGATGACAGTACAAATCAGGAAAGTGTGCTTGATAAAAAAAGCAAGTCGTCAAAGAGAGAAAAGGAAAAGGAGAGAAGAGCCAAGGAAAAAGAGAGTGAAGAGGGGGATGTAACAACACAGGCACAGACAGAGCCCGTTTCTACAGAGGCACAGACCGTACAGCCTGCTACAATGCCAAGTACAGTCGCAATAAATAATGAATTTATTTTGCCTGACAGTAGCGTAAGAGTACTGGATAAAAGTGAATTGGCAGGCCTTGGTGCCGAGCAGTGTCGCCTTGCAAGAAATGAAATCTATGCAAAACACGGAAGAATGTTTGATGATGCAGGATTGCAAAACTATTTCAATTCCCGCAGCTGGTATCACGGCACCATACCTGCAAAACAATTTAACGACAATATGTTAAGTGATATTGAGATACAAAACAGAAATTTGATAATCGCCTTTGAAAAGGAGATGGGATATACAAAGTAAGGAGTGAATATGAAAAGAATTAAAAAGTATAATTTATTATGTGCATGTGTATTGGTTATATCTGCAGCGACAAGTATAAGTGTAAGTGCGGGTTTGGCAAAAAGAAAAGTAACTCCGGTTACAAGACACGGTACTGCAGAGACTACAGTCGCCACTCAGGCAGTTAATCAGCAGAAGGATAAGAATTTAAAGGAAAATAGTAAGATAATTACAGATAAAGGCGTGTATCATCTAAGTGAAAACTCAAAGTACAGACCGTATTTGTGGAAAAATGCCGACGGTAGTGCTCCCGACTATAAGGCCTATGTATTTGAGCCTGCTGTATTCAACGGACATACCGTATTTCGTAGACCCCGGACATGGTGACAATAATGCACCCGAAGCCAATCAAAAAAGAGAAAAATATTATCCTGTTGATGATTCAATGCTAAAGCCCATGAAGACTTCTATGGTAGGTGATAAGGGTTATGGAGTAGGTGTTGAAGCAAGAGACAGTAAGAATATCTATGACAAAACAGAGACGGAGCCTGAATTCAGTCTGAAAGTAGCACTGAAACTTAAGGATTTGCTTATAGATAAGGGATATCGTGTGGTGTTGAGCAGGACTGATTTTAATCAAAATATTTCAAACGGTGCCAGAAGTGCTTTAGCCGGTGAGACCTCGGATATAATGATATCAATTCACTCAAATACAGGTAAAAACTCAGGTACTCTAAGCTTCTATCCGGGAGACAATGATTATATATCGGGTAGTAATTATCCCGGATATACAAATATAATGGGACTGACAAAGACAAATATAGAGTTGTCAAAGAAACTTGCCGAAAATATGGAAAGCAATATTACTGCTGCTACAGGTCTGAAGAATAAGGGAACACATACTGCAGTTCTTAGAATATTCTCATATTCATCTATTCCCACTTGCTTGGTAGAGGTAGGATTTGCCGATAACGCTATTGATGCGAAGATACTCTCAACGAAAAAGGATGAAATTGCAAAATCTATGGCAAATGCCATAGATCAGTACTTTAATAAATAGTGGAGGTTTTATGAGAAAAAAATAATATATTTAATTTGTGTATTTGTAAGTATATGTATTTTGTCAGGTTGCGGTTCAAAAAGTGTTACCATAAAATTTGGAGGTGATACTGAAACCGTAGCAGAAAGTAAGGATGAGTCCGGAACGGAAGAGGAGAGCAACATAGCTGAGAAGTCTGCTGTTCAGGAAACGGTAGCAGAGGTTGCACATTCAGAATCTTTGCAGGAGACTCAGCCTCAAACTGTAGCTGCTACTCAGGCACAGGTTTTGACAACTCTTTATGTAGTGAATTGTAATGAAAGCATTACGCTTCGTGTATCAGATTCCACAAATGCAAAGGAGATAAAGCAGATACCTTTAGGTGCGGCGGTAAGCTTTATGGAGAATGCGGCAAACGGTTTTTATAAAGTAAGTTACAATGGAAGCACAGGTTATGCACTGGCATCATATTTAAGTGTCGACCCGTACAATCATTATGTTGCATCTACAAAAGCAAGCACGGTATGGTCAGGAAAAGTGGTAAGATGCAATGAATATATAACACTTCGTAGGACTCCAAGCACAAAGGGAGAGGAGATTACAAAGATTCCGCTTGGAGCTATAGTTACAGTTTATAGCGGAGCGGATAACGGATTTTACTATATAGATTATGACGGATTTGAAGGCTATGCATTGGCAGGATATATTGATGCATATTGATATTCTATTGTTCAGTAAGCTGTATTATTTGGTATAAGGATCAGCATTATAAATATTGACTAGATATATATCGTGATATATACTACTTGTGAAAGGACGGTGATTTTATGTTGTCGGCAAAAATTTTTGAAAATGGTAGAAGTCAAGCGGTAAGATTACCTAAGGAGTATAGATTTTGCTGTGATGAAGTTATGGTAAATAAAATTGGTGATATATTGATTTTATTGCCGAAAAACGGTAAGTGGGATTCATTTATTACAGCCATAGATATGTTTTCAGATGATTTTATGGCTGACAGAGGAGAAATCTCGGATCAAAAGAGAGAAGAACTATGAGATATATGTTGGATACAAATATATGCATATATATAATAAAGAATAAACCGGAGAGTGTAGTAAAAGAACTGAAAAGACATGATCCTACGGAAATATGTATTTCCGCTATAACATATGCGGAGCTTATACATGGTGTCGAGAAAAGTATGGCAGTTGATAAAAACAGACTTGCGCTAACATTGCTGTTGTCGAATATAGAGGTATTGGATTTTGATATTAATGCAGCAAATAATTATGGAAAGATAAGGACATATTTGGAAAAACAAGGAACACCGATAGGTCCTCTTGATATGATGATAGCTGCTCATGCACAGTCGCTAGGTTATTCTATAGTAACCAACAATATTAAAGAGTTTATGAGAGTACCAAATTTAGAAGTATGTAATTGGGTCAAGTAAGTATGAAATCTGATTTTCCCCTTGCATTTATGTAAGAAATGTGCTATAGTGATTAAAATATGTTTGACGGGAAAGTGGGCCGATGGGTCCACTTTTTTATGCATATGAAAGGATAGAAATGAGCAAAAGTGAAACTTATGTAAAAAGAACGGAAGAGTTCTTGGAAAAACTTAGCAGTGAGCTCCAATTTGAAGTGGTGGATGTCGAGTTTGTAAAAGAGGCGGGAGAGTACTACTTAAGAGCATACTGTGATATGGACAAAGAAGGCGGCATAGGAATAGATGACTGTGTCGAAATTTCAAGGCATCTTAGCGATTGGCTGGATGAAAAGGACTTTATTGAAGAGGGATATATTCTGGAGGTTTCCTCTCCGGGACTTGGAAGAGCACTGAAAAAAGACAAGGATTTCATAAGAGAACTTGGAAAGGAAGTGGAACTCAAGCTCTATAAGGCAAGAGAAGGTGTTAAAGATTTTGAAGGAATATTAAAGGCTTTTGACGGTGAAAACATTACCGTAGAAACAGAAGGTGGAGACGAAGTCTTTACAAAAAAAGAAATTGCAAATATCAGATTAAAGATAGATTTTTAACGGAGGATAATACTAAGGATGAATAAGGAATTACTGGAGGCACTTGATCTCCTGGAAAAAGAGAAAAATATAAGTAAGGCGGCAATTTTGGAAGCTATTGAGAACTCTTTAATTTCCGCATGTAAAAACAATTTCGGAACAGCGGATAATGTAAAGGTAAGTGTAAATCCTGACACATGTGATTATTCCATAATACAGGCAAAAGAAGTTGTAGAGACTTTGGGCAGCAAGCCTACTATAGAAGACAAGGCAACAAAGATATCACTTGCAGATGCCAGAATGCAAAATCCTAATTTAAGCATCGGTGATACAGTACTTGTACCGGTTATTTCAAAGGAATTCGGAAGAATCGTCGCCGGAGTTGCCAAAAATGTTATCTTACAAAAGATAAGAGAAGAAGAGAGAAAAGTGATATTCAACGACTACTATATGAAGGAAAGAGATATAGTAAGCGGTGTTGTTACCAGATTTATGGGTAAGAATATTGCAATTAATCTCGGAAGAATAGATGCCGTGCTTGCAGAGAGTGAGCAGGTAAAAGGAGAAGAATTAAAACTCGGAGACAGATTGAAGGTGTTTGTGTTGGAGGTAAAGGACAATCCTAAGGGACCGAGAATATCTGTATCAAGAACACATCCCGAATTTGTAAAGAGACTCTTCGAGTCTGAAGTACCTGAAATCAGAGACGGAGTGGTAGAGATAAAGTCAATCTCAAGAGAGGCCGGATCGAGAACAAAGATTGCCGTATGCAGCCATGAAGCCGATATTGACCCTGTAGGTGCCTGTGTAGGTGTTGACGGTGTCAGAGTAAATGCTGTAGTGGAAGAGCTTAGAGGAGAGAAAGTCGATATAGTAAACTGGGATGAAAATCCGGGATACTTGATAGAGAATGCACTTTCACCTGCAAAAGTAATTGCTGTTGTGGCGGATGAAGAAACAAAAGAAGCTGATGTAATAGTTCCTGATTATCAGCTTTCACTTGCTATCGGTAAGGAAGGACAGAATGCAAGACTTGCAGCCAGACTTACAGGATATAAGATAGATATAAAGAGTGAGAGCCAGGCAAGAGAAATGGGAGTATTTGATTCTTTGGACGGCAGTGATGATATGCCTGTTGACGAGGGATATACACCGGATACTGAAGAATTTGATGCTGAGGCAGAAACAAAAGATGACAACGACATTGAAGAATAAAACACCTCAAAGAAAATGCATCGGATGTAATGAGTCAAAGCCTAAAAAAGAATTGATACGAATAGTAAGGACACCTGAAGGAGAGATGCTTTTAGACAGCACCTGCAGAGCAAACGGAAGAGGTGCTTATATATGCAATAATATAGATTGTCTGCAAAAAGCAATAAAGACCAAGGGACTTAACAGAGCATTTAAGATGAATGTTGATAATGATGTTTTATTAAAGCTTAGTGAGGAGATGGCGGAACTTGGCAAGAGATAGGATATTAAATTTAATCGGACTTGCTATGAAAGCAGGTAAAGTGGTGTCGGGAGAGTTTTCAGTTGAAAAGTGCATAAAATCCGGTAAAGCGAGGCTGGTAATAATAGCATCGGACGCATCTGAAAATCACGAAGAAGAAATTTGAAGACAAATGTAAATTTTATCATGTTCCTATATTAATATATTCCACAAAGGAAGATTTGGGAATGATTTTGGGCAAAGGGCTTAGATCATCAATAACATTAACTGAGGACGGATTTAAAAATGCAATATTAAAAATCACGGAGGAATGATAATTGAGAGTAAACGATCTGGCAAAAGAATTAGGCAAAAATAATAATGAGTTGACAGCATATTTGAAGGAGAACGGCATATCAAAAGGTGGCCATGTCAAATATATCAGCTGATGAAGAAAAAAATGCTTAGAGAAAAAAATTCAATAAAAATAGATGGAAATAAAGTAGTGAATAATAATAAAGAAAATATGGAAAAACAATAGAACGGTAGAGACTACACAGGAAGTATCGGAAACAAAGAAGGAGGAAGCGCCTAAGAAAAAAAGGTTGTAGTATTCAGACCGCAGAATGCACAGCAGATGCCTGCAAAAAAGTCGGGTTCAAAATCTGCGCAGGCTCCTAAGAAGAATACAAAAAAAGGATGCGGAAGCAACAAAGCGACCTCAAAAAGAAGGCTACGGAAGAGAAGAAAACCGACGTTTCAAAAATCCGATATTTCAAAAAGAAATAAAGAAAGAAGAAAAAGGTGGTTGAGACTGTAAAGACAGAGGAAGTTGTTACAGCAAAAGAGCCTGTAGCAAATGTAGAGAGTAAAACACCTGTTGCTACAGAGGAGAAGAAGGCACAAGCACCGGTTTTAGAGAGTATAGAGCCTGCTAAACCTAGAAATGTCTATGCGGAGATGGAAGCCGCTAAAAAAGCTAAGGAAAGTGCTCAGCCTATAAGAAATATCTTCAAAGAAAGAGAAGAAAGAGATAAGGCAAGAGGTAAGGATTCCCGTCCGCAAAACAGAGATAAAAAGCCTTTTAACAAAGATAAGGACCAAAAGGGAAACTTTAAGAACGACAGAAACTCAAAGGGCAGAGACGGTGCCGGAAATAACGACAGAAACAGAAACTTTGCCGGAAAAGACAATAAAAACTTCCAGGGTTCAAATGACAGAAACAACAGAAATGACAGAAATAAGGATTTCTCCAAGGATGAGAATACCGGCAGAAGTTTCGGAAACAACAAGCGGCAGGGATTTAAGAAAAATGATGCTGCAGCAGGAGTTCCCGTACTTGACGGCTTAGGAAAGAAGACTTCCAACAGAGTAAATAAGAATAATTTCAAAAATAATAACAAGAACGATAAGAAGCACAGAACCGAGGACGGTCCTGCAAAGGGCAAGGTGAGCAAGCATCCGTTTATAATGCCTGTAAAGCAAAAGGTTGAAGAGGTACAGGATGATATCAAAGAAATCATCATTCCTGAGACAATTACAATCAAGGAGTTTGCTTCAAAGCTTAAGCTTCAGCCGTCAACAATTGTAAAGAAGCTTTTCTTAAAAGGCCAGATAGTTACACTTAATACGGAGCTTACTTTCGAGCAGGCTGAAGAGATTGCTCTTGAGTATGATGTAATCTGTACTATGGAGGAGAAGGTAGATGTTATCGGCGAGCTTTTGGCGGAGGCTGAGGATCCTGAAGAGACTTTGGTGTCAAGACCGCCTGTAGTGGTTGTAATGGGCCATGTCGATCACGGTAAAACATCACTTCTTGATGCTATAAGAAAAACTAATGTTACCAGCAGAGAGGCCGGAGGTATTACACAGCATATCGGTGCCTATATGGTAAAAATAAACGGAGAGCCTATAACATTCCTTGATACACCGGGACATGAGGCGTTTACAGCAATGCGTATGCGTGGTGCACAGGCTACAGATATTGCAATACTTGTAGTAGCTGCAGATGACGGTGTAATGCCGCAGACTGTAGAGGCTATAAACCATGCAAAGGCGGCAGGAGTTGAAATAATAGTTGCTATCAATAAGATAGACAGACCGGCCGCAAATATTGACAAGGTAAAGCAGGAACTTTCAGAGTATGAGCTTATACCTGAAGATTGGGGCGGTTCTACCATTTTCGTACCTGTATCCGCAAAGAACGGTGACGGTATATCAAATCTCTTGGAGATGGTAATACTTACAGCGGAAGTAAAGGAGCTTAAGGCAAATCCTAACAGAAAAGCAAGAGGTCTTGTAATAGAGGCGGAGCTTGACAAGGGTAAGGGACCTGTAGCGAGAATACTTGTTCAAAAGGGTACTCTTCATGTAGGAGATTTCATAGCGGCAGGATCATGTTCAGGTAAGGTTCGTGCCATGATGAATGATAAGGGAGTAAAAGTAAAGTCGGCAGGACCTTCAACACCTGTTGAGATTTTGGGACTTGACAGCGTACCGAATGCCGGTGAAGTATTTGTAGCTACAGAAAACGATAAGGAAGCAAAGGCATTTGCGGCTACATTTATCTCGGAGAGCAAGAATAAGCTTATCGAAGATACAAAGGCCAAGCTTTCACTTGACGATCTCTTCAGTCAGATTAAGGCGGGAAATGTCAAGGAACTTCCTATAGTTGTGAAGGCTGACGTTCAAGGTTCTGTAGAGGCTGTAAAGCAGTCACTTACAAAACTTTCAAATGAAGAAGTTGCCGTAAAGGTAATCCATGGCGGTGTAGGTGCAATTAACGAGAGTGACGTTGTACTTGCGGCTGCAAGTAATGCGATTATTATCGGATTTAATGTAAAGCCGGATCAGATGGCAAAGGCTACAGCGGAAAGAGAAAATGTAGACCTTAGACTTTACAGAGTAATCTATCAGGCAATTGAAGATATAGAGAGCGCTATGAAGGGAATGCTTGAGCCTATCTATGAGGAGAAGGTTATCGGACATGCTGAAATCAGACAGATCTTTAAGGCTTCAGGCGTAGGTAATATCGCAGGAAGCTATGTGCTTGACGGTAAGTTTGTAAGAGGCTGTAAGGTAAGAATTACAAGAGACGGAGAGCAGATCTTTGACGGAAATCTTGCATCACTTAAGAGATTCAAGGATGATGTTAAGGAAGTTGCAACAGGATATGAATGTGGTCTTGTATTTGAAAAGTTCAATGATATTAAGGAATTTGACCAGGTAGAAGCATATGCTATGGTAGAGGTTCCAAGATCATAATAAAGAAAGGAATGTATGAGAAAGAACAGTTTAAAGTCTACTATGATCAACTCGGAGGTAATGAAAACCGTATCTGAAATCATAAGAGGTGATGTAAAGGACCCAAGAGTCGCACCTATGACAAGTGTAACAGATGCGGAAGTTACCACAGACTTAAAATACGCAACAATTTATGTCAGCGTATTGGGTGATGATGAGCAGTCAAAGAAGACATTACAAGGTCTTAAATCTTCTTCAGGATTTATAAGAAAAGAACTTGCAAGAAGATTAAACTTAAGAAATACTCCTGAATTAAAATTTGTTTTGGATGAGTCATTGGCTTACGGCATGAAAATGGACAAGCTGATAGATGAAGTAATAAAAAAAGATGAGAAGGGCAATGAATAAACTAATAGAGCTTATTGAAAATGCAAAAAAATATAGCTATAACAGGTCATGTAAGCCCTGACGGAGACTGTACAGGATCCACCTTGGGATTGTATAACTATATAACAGAAAATTTTGAAGACAAGAATGTAAAAAGTATGTATTGAAAAAGCCTTCAATGAAGTTTTCATTTATGAACGGGTTTGAGCTGATAAGTGAGGATCCGTTTATGGAGGCCGACTTACTTGTTTCTTTAGATGCGTCAGACAGAGAAAGGCTTGGAAGCAGAGGTGTAATGCTTGAGAGTGCCGCACAAAGCATATGCATAGACCATCATATCACCAATACAAAGTTTGCAAAATTTAATATAGTGGAAGATTTCAGAAGTTCTACTTGTGAACTCTTGTACACTTTGCTGGATAGTGATAAAGTAAGTGTAGAGACTGCAAAATGCTTATATACAGGTATAGTCCATGATTCCGGAGTGTTTAAATATCAATCCACCACAAAGGAAACCATGGATATAGCCGGAGAGCTGATTTCAAAAGGTTTTGATTTCACAAAAATCATAGATGATACATATTTTAAAAAAGATTTTAATGCGAGCAAGCTTTTGGGACTGGTACTTACAAATTCAAAATTGGAGTTTGAAGGTAAGTGCTGCTACGGTGTTCTGGATTATGATACCTGGAGTAAGTATATTTCAGATAAAAAGAAAATGGATGGAATCATAGACAATCTGAGAAATATAGACGGTGTGGAGATTGCATTATTTATGTATGAGACCGCTAAAGATGAATACAAAGTAAGTTTGCGTTCTATAAATAAAAATGTCAGCAGTATTGCGGCTGCACTTGGCGGAGGCGGTCATATCAGAGCCGCCGGCGCTACAGTGTACGGCAAGGCTGATGAAATTTTAAAAAACACACTATTGCCTATGATTGAGAAAGAATTGAATGGCTAAGAATGCTTATAACGGAATAATAAATATATTCAAAGAAAAAGGATTTACATCTCATGATGTTGTAGCAAAAATGAGAGGAATTCTTAAGCAAAAGAAAATCGGGCATTCGGGAACATTGGACCCGGATGCTGTCGGTGTACTTCCGGTATTGTTAGGCAATGCTACCGTATTGTCGGATATGTTGACTGACAAGTCGAAAGAATACGAGGCGGTACTGCTTTTAGGAGTGTCTACAGATACACAGGATACTTCAGGAGAAATTTTGGAAAAAAAAGACACTTCACATTTGACCGAGGATGAAGTTAAAGAGGTAATAAATTCATTTCTTGGAGAGTATATGCAGCTTCCACCTATGTATTCGGCATTAAAAGTAGGCGGAAAAAAGCTTGTTGATCTGGCAAGAGAAGGCAAGGAAGTAAAGAGAGAACCGAGAAAAGTTGAAATTTTCCATATTGATATAATCGATATGGATTTGCCGAGAGTAAAGTTTAAGGCCAAAGTATCTAAGGGAACTTATATCAGAACTCTATGCCATGATATAGGAGAAAAACTTTCGGTAGGCGGTTGTATGGAGTCTCTTGTCAGAAAGAGAGTGGACAGATTTGATATAGACGGGGCAATTACCCTAAAACAACTGGAATCAGAGAGAGATAATATAGATAAAAGGATAATGAGCGTGGAAGAGTATTTTTCCTTCCTGCCAAAAATAAATACCTCCCCTGACTTTGATAAATATCTGCATAACGGAAATAAATTAAAATTTGAAAAAGATTTTGAAGACAGTGACTTATATAGAGTCTATGATTCTAATGACATATTTATTGCAATATATAAAAAAGAATCGGATGAATTAAAGCCATTCAAGATGTTTTTATAGATAGGTGATAATGTGATTACATTTATAAATACTACAGACATAAAGATAACAGAGAGAACAGCTGTTGCTATAGGGAAATTTGACGGTGAGCATAGGGGACACAGAAAATTATTCAGAACACTGAAGGAAGAGGCTAATAAAAAGGGTTTAAAGACTGTAGTTTTTTCTTTCAAAACTTTACCGTCAAATATTGTAAGAAATAATCATACCACACAGATATTTACAAATGTGGAAAGACAAAAAAAATTGGAAGAACTTGGAATTGATTATTATATAGAATATCCTTTTGATATGGATATTGCAAAGCTGTCAGGTGAAGAGTTTTTGACAGATATCCTTATCAAAAAACTTGGTATGGCTGTGATAGTTGCAGGAGCTGATGCGGCTTTTGGATATAAAAAGAGCGGAAATGTTGAGCTTTTGAACAGATTGTCAAAGACTTTGGGATATGATGTAAAGATAATTGAAAAGGAAAAGGATGATTTCCATAATGATATAAGCTCAACACTTATAAGATCAAAGCTTGATGAGGGCGATATGGAAGAAGCAAATAAGCTTCTTGGAGGAATATACTCTATAAGCGGTGTTGTTGAGGAGGGAAATAAGATAGGGGCGACCATAGGTTTTCCGACCTTAAATATTTTCCCTTCAAACCAGAAGCATCTGCCCAAGTACGGAGTTTATGCATCCAGAGTAAGAATCGGTGATGATGATACTCTTTATCTCGGACTTACAAATGTCGGATCAAATCCAAGTATTGAAAATGATAAAAAAAATCATATTTCAAGAGTTGAGACATACCTGTATAACTTTGAAGCAAACCTTTACGGCAGAGAAATAGAGGTATATCTTTATAAATATATAAGACCTGAGATGAAATTCGGAAGTCTTGAGGAATTAAAAAACCAAATAAGTAATGATAAACAGGAAGTTTTAAACTTCCTTAACAGTCAAGTAAAATAAAGGAGAACTATGGACGATAAGAATTTATTTGAAAACGGTATAGTGGAAGAAGGTAATGTTTCAGTATCTATAACACTTGAGGATGATACTGTACTTGAATGTGTTGTGCTCAACATTTTCAGTGCAGGAGACAGAGAGTATATTGCGGTAATGCCTGAGGATGACAATGATGAGGGGACTGTATATCTTTACAGATACTCGGAGACCGAGGACGGACAGCCTGAGCTTACCAATATAGAGACCGATGAAGAATATGAGATAGTTGCAGATGCTTTTGACGAGCTTCTTGATGAGGAAGAGTTTGAAGACCTGCTTGGTGAAGAAGATTTATAGATTTTAGATTGGAGCAATATAGTACGATTGTATTATATTGCTCCAAAATTTTAGAGAGAATATGAAAAAAGAACTGGATTATTTTTATATTGACGGAAAATACGGATGGAATCAGGAAGATTTCAAAAATCTGTGGATGAATAAGGGCGGATGCGCCTGTGTTACAGCCTGTGACAGCTTTGTTTATATGAGAAAGTATTTGGGTAAAGATAAGCTTTATCCATATGATATAGAGAATGTGAACTCACTTGATTATGTGGATTTTTCAAATGATGTAAAGCCTTATTTAAGGCCAAGGTGGACAGGCATAGACAGACTTGAGATATATGTTGACGGTATAAGTGATTTCTTGGAAGATATTGATGAACACAGTATAAGTTTGTCTGAGTTTTCAGGTGATAATGATATCGAGGATGCCGTTAAGATTGTAAAATCTCAGATAGATAAAAAAATGCCGATACCCATGCTTGTACTGATGCATAAAAATCCTAAATTTAAAGATTTCGTGTGGCATTGGTTCTTACTTACAGGATATGAGGAAGACGGCGAAAAATTTATGGTTAAAGTTGTAAGTTATGGAAGTTACAGATGGTTTGACTTTAAAGAGCTGTGGAATACAGGGCATAAACGCAAGGGCGGACTTATATTGTTTAATGAAAACAAGTGATTTATCTTAGATTAAAATTAATTAGCTTGACAATACACTAAATAAAGCATAGATTGATAGGGATAAGGCTTGTGTAGTTGCCGGAAAAAGGATGGAATAATAGAATGGAAAAAAGAAATTTGACACTGTTGACTGACTTGTATGAACTTACAATGATGCAGGGCTACCATTTGGAAAATAATGTAAACGAAACGGTTATTTTTGATATGTTCTACAGATCAAATCCGAATAAAAACGGATATGCTATCTGTGCAGGACTTGATCAGGTGATAGATTATATTGAAAATTTGCATTTTGACGATGAAGATATTGAATATCTCAGAAAGACAAAGCTTTTTAGAGATGATTTCCTTGAGTATCTCAGAGATTTTAAATTCACAGGTGATATCTATGCTATACCTGAGGGAAGTGTTATATTCCCAAGAGAACCGCTTGTAAAGGTCATTGCACCTATAATGCAGGCACAGCTTATAGAGACAGCACTTTTAAATATCATAAATCACCAGTCACTTATAGCAACAAAAGCCGCCAGAGTGGTTTTGGCCGCAGACGGTGACGGAGTAATGGAGTTCGGACTTAGAAGGGCACAGGGACCTGATGCAGGTATCTACGGTGCAAGAGCGGCTGTGATAGGAGGTTGTGTAGGAACAAGTAATGTGCTTTGCGGAAGAATGTTTGACGTACCGATACTTGGAACACATGCTCACAGCTGGATAATGAGTTTCCCCGATGAGCTTTCAGCATTCAGAACCTATGCAAAGACCTTCCCGACAGCATGTACACTTTTGGTGGATACATATGATACCCTAAAATCAGGTGTACCGAATGCTATAACTGTATTTAAGGAGATGAGGGCTGCCGGGATACCTCTAAAGAATTACGGTATCAGACTTGACAGCGGAGACCTTGCATACCTTTCAAAGAGAGCCAAGGAGATGCTTGATGAAGCAGGCTTTAGAGGATGCAGTTATATCGGCTTCAAATGATTTGGACGAGAATATTATATCTTCATTGAAATTGCAGGGTGCCACAATCAACAGATGGGGTGTAGGTACAAACCTTATTACATCAAAAGGATTGTCCGGCATTTGGAGGAGTATATAAGCTTGCGGCAGTTATGAATGAAAAAACAGGAGAGTTTATTCCTAAGATAAAACTGTCGGAGAATGCCGAGAAGATAACAAATCCGGGAAATAAGAAAATATATAGAATTTACAATAAAAAGACAGGCAAGATAATAGCCGATTATATCTGTTTGGAAGAGGAGAATCTGTCTACAGACGAGTCACTTATGCTCTTTGATCCGGTTGAGACATGGAAGAGAACAAAGCTTAATGCAGGTTCATTTGAGACTAAGGAACTTTTGTTACCGATATTTAAAAAAGGTGAATGTGTATACAAATCTCCTTCGGTAATGGAAATAAGAGAATTTTGTAAAAAAGAGCTTGATACCCTTTGGGATGAGTCAAAGAGACTTGCATATCCTCATGAGACATATGTTGACCTTTCACAGAAGCTGTGGGATATGAGATATGAGCTGTTACAAAAAGTATAATTATCAGGAGTTATAGATTTAAGCAGTAAAAGAAAGAGTAGTATGATACAGGAAATATATCCGAAAGTATTTTATCCTGAATATAGGAGAAAGAAAGCCACAAAGGAAAATAATAAAAAGTCATTTGTTTTACATTTTGAGTACAATAAGATAATGCTTATAAAAGATGCATTGACAGGAGCATTGAGTATTCCGAGATTTGAAGATTTGGAAGACGAAGATGAAAATTTATATGAAAAATCCTACTATGTAAACTCTGTAGACGATGAGGAATTTTATCTGGTAGATGATATAAGTATTCCTGAGTTTGGCGGATTCTATATGGAGGGAATACAGGTTTTGCGTGAGTTTGAGCCTCGTTATCAGGCTTTTGCAAGTGTAAGTGCATCACAGGTATACAGATGGATGCAGAGCAGAAAATATTGCGGATACTGCGGTACAAAGACTGAAAAGTCCGCCACTGAAAGAGCATTGATTTGCCCGAAGTGTAAGAACATAGAATACCCTAAGATATCTCCTGCAGTTATAGTAGCGATCAGAAACGGAAACAAACTGCTTCTTACAAAGAATGCAAAAGGTACGTATAAGTATTATGCCTTAGTTGCAGGCTTTGTTGAAGTAGGTGAAACACTTGAAGAAGCTGTTGCAAGAGAGGTAAAGGAAGAGGTCGGACTTAAGGTAAAAAATATAAGACCTTATAAATCACAACCATGGTCGTTTTCAGATACCATCATGCTTGCATTTATTGCGGATTTGGACGGAGATGACAAAATCACATTGCAGGAAGAAGAGTTATCTGAAGCAAGGTGGTTTGAGAGGGAAGATGTACCTGTACTGCCTTTCCATATAAGCGTAGGACATGAGATGATTCAAAAGTTCAGAGACGGTGAAATATAAAAAAGTCGGGTTTTCCCGACTTTTTATGGTAGTCTGTACGGATAAAAAGGAAGGTTCCTTATTACTCCATATATTAATAATATAACAATGATAACAATCATGATATTGTTTTCAAGTTTACTTATTTTTTTCTTTGACCGGTCTATAATATATCTTAATTGATAAAAAAATATAGTAGATAACGATTAAAGGGACAAAAAGAAATACAAGTATCTGATTATAGTAAAAAGCGGATCTTATATCACCATGAGAAAGTGATACACACATTCTGCTGACCCCACAGCTTGGACAATCCAAATGAGTTACAGTCTTAAATGCGCATGGGGATACGAATATTTATATAATACAGTACGTATAAAAAAATACCAAGGCAAATAATTGCAATGGTATTTTTTATTGCTCTTTTGATTCTTTCCTGCATATTAGAATGGAGTTTTGTTTATATTACTTTCTGCAAGCTGGTTGATAGTATCCTGCATTAAAGCATATGTTACAATTGCAAGGCAGAATAATGCAAGTACAACATAAAGAATAGAACGACTTTCTGCTGTTCTTCCTGTCTCTACCATCTTCTGATCCAATAGGCTACCTGCCTTATACACCCAGTATAAGAAGTAGAGTCCACAAGTAACAATACTAAGAATAATGACAAGTACAGGTGACATTGCGTTAGGATCGTCTGATATGGCATTGATATCAGATACGATGACAATAAAGCCAATAAAGACCATAGATACCACATGTTACGATAGATAAAATTATACATGTGACAATATTTTTTTACGTTTGTAAAGTACTCATAAAAAAATACTCCTTTCAAAAATAATGGTATTTTTTTACATGTAAGTTTGTTAGAGAAATCAAACATACATGTACCATTTTTGTTAAATTCGAGAAGATTTCTAACAAAAAAATTATGACATAGTAAATACTATAAATATAATTGTAAAGTTTTATAAAGAATAATGTAATAACAGACTAATACAGTATCTATCGGAGTTATATTATTAAATAGAACATTAGAAAGCTTATAAACGGATGCAAAAATAAAATAGATAATCAAGCAAAAATAGAATTAGAAATACTAAAAAGGAATAAAAAAATACTTAAAAATAGAATTATATTGAGAAAAATTACTTAAATATGCTAATATATGAATATATGGAGGTGGTTTTTATGTGGGAAGAGTATTGTTAGATTGTCATCTTTAACAATAAAAAATATTAAGAATGTAAAAAGTGGTACAATAATCATGCCACATGAAAACAATAGAAGTTTGGATTGTGGCGGTGCAGAAATACTTGGTATCTATGGACAAAACGGTTCAGGAAAGACTGCAATCGTTGATACATTTTTATTTCTTCAACAAATTATGATTGGAGAGGAATTAGACCAAAAAATAGATGATTATATTGATACAGATTCAGAAAGTGCCGAGGTAAATGCTGAGTTTAAAATATTCAATGAAAATATTTTATATGAAGTTGGATATAATATAATTTTTGCTAAGAGTGACGACGGAATATTTATTGATAGAGAATATATAAATTGTGCAATAAATCATGACGGAAGCAGGTCGAACAAAAATATCTTTATGGACTACAATAGAAATGAAACTGAAGCTATTTTTAAGCCACAGAAAAGACTTGAGGAATTGATTGGAAAGAATAAGGATATAAAGACAGATCTCATTGTAGCAAAAGAAAAATAGCTGAAAAAGAGTAATTGTTCATATATATTTGGAGAAAACAGTAGAGAAATCTTCTTCAATAATGTATCAGATAAGTTTAAAAATTATGAATTTGTTTTGAAGGCGTTATTTAGATTTGCGGTTAGAGATTTATTTGTAATTGATAATTCACACTCAGGTATGATTTCGACTAATGTTTTGTTACCGATGTCTTTTCGTGTCGATAAAGAAAAAGTAGGAATGAAAGGAGATTTTGCAGTACCTTTGATGGAGCCGTTTTGTGTTGGACAGTGAACGAAAGGAGCTTCTTGGGGAGATTGTAGATCAAATCAATACAGTCCTTTATACAATAATTCCGGGAATGAGAATAGATATTAAAGACTACGGTAAGCAGACTTTGGACTCCGGTGAAGAGGGATGGAAAGTTGAGCTCATGTCTGTAAGAGGAGATAAGAAACCTATTCCCAATAAGAATGGAATCAGACGGTATTATTAAAATAATTTCAATTTTAAATGCTCTTATACAGGCATTTAGCGATTCTTCAATATGCCTTGTTATAGATGAGTTGGATGCCGGAATATTTGAGTATCTGTTAGGTGAGTTATTGGATATTTTTTCAAAGAGTGCCAAGGGTCAGTTGATTTTTACATCTCATAATCTTCGTGCTCTTGAGATGCTTGATAAAGAAAGTATTATGTTTTCGACAGTCAATCCTGATAACAGATATATTCATATGAAAAATGTTAAAGATTCAAATAACCTAAGAAGTATGTATATAAGAAGTATAACTCTTGGTGGTCAGGAAGAGACGATTTATGAAGAAACAGACAGCTTAAAGATATCCAGAGCATTCAGAAAAGCAGGGTAAACTTTTATATGAAGAGAGAAAAAAAAGTTGTAATGGTAATAGTTGAAGGTCCCAGTGATGAAAGTGCAATGGGAGGTATTTTAAAAGAATATTTCTCATCTAAGGAAGTTCAATTTGCAGTGGTTCATGGTGATATTACGTCAGACTATGATACTACAAGAGATAATGTACTGATAAAAATTGGAAATAAAGTAGAAGAAATCAGAAGTAGGTACGGATATCATTTGAGCGATTTTGTCAGCATAATTCATATAGCAGATACAGACGGTGTATTTACAAAGGAATGTATAAAGAAAAGTGAAGTCAAGAATATACAATATTATGAGGATCGTATTGAAGCTTTTAATATTTTGGAAGTAGAGAAGAGGAATCTACATAAGTCTGAAATTCTTTCAAAGCTCTATTCGACAGGAAAAGTTAAAGATATCAATTACAGGATTTACTTCAATTCCTGTAACCTTGAGCATGTATTATATAATGAACTGAAAAGACTTTACAGATTATGAGAAAGAAATACTTTCAGATGACTTTGCAGAAAAGTATGAGGGAGAAGTTGAAGCATTTATTGAATTTATATCCGATTCCAACATTGCGGTTACGGGTACATATAAAAATACCTGGAAATTTATAGAAAAGGATATGAATTCACTTCATAGGCATTCTAATATGCATTTAATATTTAAAATGACAATGGTAAGAAGATTTACAGATAATCTATTGCTTTGTAAAGAACATATGATCCTGTTCCTTTGCTAGTTTTCTAAAGAAATGCCTTGAACCTGGTATTTTACTGGCTTTCAGGGCATTTTTATTTCGTTTTGAAAATAAAAATAGTATTTTATTTTCCTTTGCTTTGTTTTTGTATTGTCCGCATTTGACTTTGTTAAATTCAAAATCTGTATTAAAATGACAAACTCATGTAGTTTGTCTGTGAGCTCTGTTCGTTTATATAGGAGGCAAACCTTGCTCTTTCACATATGCAAAATTAAAATCTTTTAAGGTCTTTAGAATCTCTTCGCATGTATATTTCTGTGGTCTAAAATTTTTCGATATCTGTAAATAATCACACAAAAAGCAGGTTAAGAAGGAGACGTAATTCTATCAGTCCTTTTGTAAAAATACCGGTCTTTGCTCAAACTCGGTCTTCATAATTTAAAGCATTCTTCTATTTGCCAACGCTTTTCGCTTATATTTAGTATTTCACTTACATTATCATCAAGTAGGTCTGTTGAGACGGCATACATACCATCATACTTTTGCTCTCATCTATTTTGTTCGTATTAAGAAAGCTATGTACCTTGCCTTTTTCACCATCATCAGTTACTGCGATCCCAAGAAACCTGGCCGGATCATTAGATTTTCTTTCTTTTTTGATACTGCCTTTTCACATGCCAACTTAGCTCTGTCAACTTGTCTTTCTCTAATACGTTTGGTATTTGGCATATTTTGGTGAATATGATGATAAGTCTTGAGATAACCTTGGTGTATAGGGAGCATCTTTGTAATATATAATCACTCAATCCTTGAGATTTCAGCCAGGTTCACCACTCTTATTATCGTACAAACTTTAAATCCTTTAGTATCTGTCGCATACCTATCCTGTGTATTGCTTTTTATTGATTGAGTGACTCACAAAAGCCTTCACCCATGTGATTGTATTTTCATTTTTTCCGGAACCAAGTCCGGCATCACTACAGTAAATAAACTTTTGACAATCAAACTCATTTAAAAATTTTTTTCTTCAAGTGGTTTAATAGAGGTTTGTTCATTTGCATTTCCGGGAAATAGAGAAAAAGCAAGAGGAATACCGTCACCATCCATAAACATACCCATTTGTATTATAGGGTTTGGTCTATGTTCCTTACTTTTGCCGTATCTCTTAATGCCATCTTCATCCTCAATCTCAAAATAATAGTTAGTACAATCATAAAAAAGAAGATTATCATTACGCTTACCTACTAAATGACTATTTCTATAAGTTTCAGATTGTATAAGGTCACATTCTTTACCGAGTACATTTAAAGAGCGATATACATCATGTAATTGGTAAGACGGTGGCTCTAAAAAAAGTCCATAGAACAAGAGTAACTTGAGCGTTTGCTGGAAGGTTCGAGTATTCTGGAGTAAATCAAATCGGATAGTATCGAGTTGATATCAAACTTGAAGTTATACTTATCCCTTATCTTTCTGCAAACTTTGTTTAAGCCAAGTTGATAATAAAAGTACTGTAAAAACAGGTAACCTCCACGATAGAAGACCTGTTGCTGAGGCTGTAGTCTTTTGCTTGAGTTAAAAAGAAATATTTACTGTTTTATCTTCTTTGTACTTCTGTGTTTCAAGTTTTGCCTCGGCACGAGCCCATTTCATGACGTCATCTCTAGTGGGTCCATGCTCTTTTTAATAAATCAGCGAGAGTACCAAGTTTGCGTACATTTACAGAGGTGCTAACCCCTTTGTCATTTATAAAGCTTTTGGAAATATAGAATGACTCTGCATTTTTTGATTTTGATGTAGTAACTTTCATAGATAACCTCCACACCTTATTATAACATAAAAATACTAGAAAATACTATATAATAAAAACGAATATTTTGACAAAAAAATTTCAACTGAAGAATGTAGGTTATATGCGGGTTGTAGGACTTTTTTTAATGATTATTTAGGTGAACAAACTGTCAAAGACCCGGATATGAATTCACTTCATAGGCATTCTAATATGCATTTAATATTTAAATGATACCGGTAAGAAGATTTAGAGTATAATCTATTGCTTTGTAAAAGAACATATGATACAATACTGTAGTTGTGAATAAGGCGATGGTCCTCTGGAAGAAATTTTAAGAACATCAAAATAATAGGAGGTTTCACATGAACGATTTAATAAGAAGTATTGAGGCAGAACAGCTTAAGGCAAGTGTTGATGACTTTAGTGTAGGTGATACAGTAAGAGTACACAACAAGATCCGCGAGGGTAACAGAGAGAGAATCCAGATATTTGAGGGAACAGTTCTCAAGAGACAAAACGGTGGTGCAAGAGAGACTTTCACAGTTAGAAAGAACTCAAACGGTATCGGTGTTGAGAAGACTTGGCCATTACACTCTCCATCTGTTGACAGAGTAGAAGTTGTAAGAAAAGGTAAAGTTAGAAGAGCTAAATTATATTATCTTCGTGACAGAGTCGGTAAGGCTGCTAAGGTTAAAGAAGCAGGATCAAGATAATCTGAACTTAATATTTTTAATGGCTGCTACATATGTAGCAGCCATTTTTTACATAAATCTGAACAATCCGATAACCTTTCCGAGAATAGTAACCTCTTTTACCAAAATAGGTTCCATAGAATCGTTCTCAGGTTGGAGTCGATAGAAATTTTTCTCTTTATAGAATGTCTTTACAGTAGCTGAATCCTCAACCAAAGCTACGATAATATCGCCGTTTTTTGCCGTATTTTGCTTGGATACAATAATCTGATCGCCATCATGTATGCCGACATTGATCATAGATTCACCTTTGACTCTCAGCATAAATATATCGGTATTTGGCAGAAATTCACTTGGAATAGGGAAATAGTCCGTAATATTTTCTGTTGCCAGTATAGGCATACCTGCAGCAACAGTGCCGACCATAGGCACATTGACCACTTCTCTACGTGTCAGATTGAAAGTATCATCTGTAATTTCTATGGTTCTCGGTTTAGTAGGGTCCTTTCTTATAAATCCCTTTTTCTCAAGAGTGTTTAAATGGGCATGTACTGAAGATGTGGACTTCAGTCCCACAAGTTCTCCGATTTCACGAACAGACGGCGGATATCCCTTACTTAAGATAGAATCCTTGATAACATTATATATTTCTTCCTGTTTTTGTGTTAATGTATCCATCGAATCTCCTTTGTATTTCAGATATAATTCTACCACTATCCTAACATATGTTCGATTAAAATGCAAACAAAAGTTCGATTACAAAGATGTTGAAATAAAATTGAAATAAAAAAAGCCTTGAAAATCAAGACTTTTTAAGATGGAGATGACGAGAGTTGAACTCGTGTCCAAAGAACAATTCCCTGTTCTTCTACTATTATAGTTGCTTGTCAAAATTCCCCTTTAAAACAGTCAAACAACAAACTGTAGTAAAGAGTAGCTTCATGATACATCTATATACTCAAAGCTTTGTATATAAGGTTTCTCACATAAGTCGATACAGATTCTATAAGTGTGAGTGCTTATAGGTCTGCAACTGCCTTAGGCAGCGTATGCTAAATTTTCTTCAGCGTTTATATTTAATTTTGCCATTTAACGCATTGCATACGAATAGCTTCACCAGCTGCATGTTCCCTGTCGAAACCGGTACATCCCCAAAATACATGTAAATACAGAATTTACATATGATATTCTAACATATATAAAGAAAAATGCCACTTAAAATTTTCTTACATCAAAGAGTATACACCATATATCATGCATAACAGGTTATAAGATATATGTATAATGTAAAACTTTACTTTTTTTATAAATTATCTTACTATAGTAAAACGAAACAAGTCGACAGACTTTTAATATATATGTTAGGAAGTAGAGAAATGTTTAATATAGATGTAAAAACTTACACCGGATGATGAGTCGGAGGTACTTAGGTATCTTCAGCACAACGGTAAAGAAATAGATGAAAACCTGCATGCACAGGTGCTCGAGTGCATGGATAAAATAAATGCCATGGCAAAGCCGAACTTTGTTTTCAGAGAATGGGATCTTGAAAACAAGGGAGAATTTCCGGCGGAGCTTGATTTTTTTGTGGGAAACAGTATCAAAAAAGCATATAAAAGATTGTCATAAGCTTATTTTGATGGCGGCAACAATAGGAGTCGGAGTTGACAATGCCATAAGAAAAGAAGAACTTAAGAATGTAGCAAATGCACTTATTATGGACTCATGCGGTTCGACACTTATAGAAGCTGTTTGTGACAGCATAGAAGCAGGCTTTAGAGAGCAGTATTTAAAGGAAAACAATTATCTGACATTCAGATTTTCACCGGGATATGGTGATCTGCCTATAACCATACAGAGACAGTTTGTAAATGTGGTCAATGCGACAAGAAGAATAGGAGTAAATGTCAGCGACAGCGGAATAATGTTACCGAGAAAGTCGGTAACCGCCATAATCGGAGTCAGCGATCAAAAACTGGAGACGCTTAAAAAGACCTGCGCAGGATGTAATCTTTTAAAAATCCTGCAGATATAGAAAGATAGGAGTCAGATGTTATGCATAAATTATTGATACTTGACGGTGCAATGGGAACAATGCTTCAGGCTGCCGGAATGAAGGCCGGAGAACATCCTGAGGTTTTCGGGTTTGACAATCCGGATATAGTAAAAAATATACATTTAAAATATATAGAATCAGGAAGTAATGTAATATATACAAATACATTCGGAGCAAATGCACATAAGCTTGAAGGTTGCAAGATAGATGTGGATACGGCCGTAAAGACTGCAATTAAATCCGCAAAGGAAGCAATAGCGGAGAGTAAAAGGGATGTAAAGATAGCTCTTGATATCGGACCTATAGGTGAGCTTTTGGAGCCGCTTGGCGTATTGAGATTTGAGGACGCCTACGAAATTTATAAAGAAATGGTAGTTGCAGGTGAAAAATACGGGGCCGATGCTATCATATTTGAGACATTTACAGATCTTTATGATGTAAGAGCGGGTGTACTTGCGGCAAAAGAAAATACAAAGCTCCCTGTATGGGTCACAATGACATATGAAACCACAGGAAGAACTTTTACCGGAACAAAGATAGAATCTATGGCGGTAACACTTGAGGGACTTGGAGTGGATGCGATAGGTTTTAACTGCTCTCTTGGACCGAAGGAAATACTGCCGCTTGCAAAAAAGCTTAAAGAATGGACTAATCTGCCTATTATAATAAAGCCTAATGCAGGACTTCCAAATCCTTCAACAGGTGAATACGATCTGCTTGCAACCGATTTTGCAAAGCTGATGGCGGAATTTGGAGAAATAGGAATAGAGTACGCAGGAGGATGTTGCGGTACATCACCGGAATTTATCAGCGAGTTAAAAGCGGAGTTTGAAAACAGAGAGTTTTCCGAGATAAAGCCGGCAAAGGCAAAGACAGGTATATGCTCCGGAAATGAGATGGTGGAGCTGAACGGTGTAAGAGTTGTAGGTGAGAGATTAAACCCTACCGGAAAGAAAAGATTCCAGGAAGCACTCTTAAACCATGAGATGGAGTATATATGCAAGGTTGCAATAGAGGAAGAGGAATCGGGTGCTGATATACTTGATATAAATGTAGGTGTTCCGGGCGGTGATGAAGTTGCACTTATGATAGAGGCCGTAAAGGCGGTACAGTCTGTAGTTAATATTCCTTTGCAGATAGATTCATCAAATCCTGAGGCAATAGAAGCCGGACTTCGTGTATACAACGGTAGAGCTATAGTAAACTCTGTAAATGCCGAAGATGATAGACTTGATCTCATACTTCCTATCGTAAAAAAATACGGTGCGGCGGTTATAGGACTGGCTTTAAATGAGAACGGTATACCTACAACAGCACAGGAAAGATTTGACAATGCAAAGCATATACTTGATAAGGCACTTGAATACGGCTTAAAGAAAGAGGATGTTATTATTGATTGCCTTACACTTACAGTTTCGGCACAGCAGGATCAGGCAAAAGAGACGCTTGAGGCTGTAAGAAGAGTTACAAAGGAGCTTGGCTTACATACCACTCTTGGTGTCAGCAATATTTCTTTCGGACTTCCTGCAAGAAGTCATATCACAGAGAATTTCCTTATACAGGCAATGTATGCAGGACTTGATCTGCCCATAGTAAATCCGAATATTGAAGGCATTATGAATGCAATATATTCATTCAAGGTGCTTTCAGGCGAGGATAAGGATTCTGTAAAATATATTGAGAGATTTGCGACTGTAAAGGCTGAAACCAAGGTGGTAGCGGTATCGGACAATGGTGAAGTTACAAAAGAAGTTGTGCAGGATGCAATATTAAAAGGACTTAAGGAAGAGACTTATAATAATGCAAAGAAGCTTTTGGAGGATCACGGAGAGCTTGAAATAATAAATGAATACCTTATACCGGCACTTGATACGGTGGGAGATTTATATGAAAAGCAGGTGATATTCCTCCCACAGCTTATCAATGCCGCCAATGCTGCAAGCTCCGCCTTTGAGCTTATCAAAGAAAGAATAGCAAACAAGGGTGAGCACAATGTAAGCAAGGGTAAGATAGTTGTATGTACCGTAAAAGGCGATATACATGATATCGGAAAAAATATAGTTAAGGTAATCTTAGAGAACTACGGTTACAGAATGATTGACCTCGGAAGAGATGTGGATATTCAAAGGGTTGTGGACACAGTAATAAGAGAGGATGTAAAGCTTGTAGGACTTTCAGCTCTTATGACTACCACATTGCCTGCAATGAAAAAGACTATTGAAGAGATTAGAAAAGTATCAAATGATTGTAAAGTGTGGGTAGGTGGTGCCGTACTTACAAAAGAATATGCCGACGAGATGGGTGCGGACTTCTATGCACCTGATGCCAGAAGTTCGGTTGATATAGCAAAGACAGTTTTAGGATGATAATTTATGGAAAATATTAGAGATTATTTAAAGAATAATGTTTTGCTCTTTGACGGAGCAATGGGAACATACTATGATGAACTTACAGATGACGGTATCGGATGCGAACTTGCAAATATAAAAAATCCTGAGCTTATAAAGGGTATTCATAATGAATATATTGAAGCTGGAGCAAAGGCGATACTCACAAATACCTTTTCCACAGGTATAGATGCATTTTCAGGTGACAGAGAGCTGCAAAAAAAAGTAATAGTTGCAGGTATAGACATAGCGCTTGAGGTTGCAAAATCCAGAGCATATGTATTTGCGGATATGGCGTCAATAAATGCCGACAGCAACAGCGCGGCATTTGAGGAATACAAGATCATTGCGGATATTTTCCTTGAAAAAGGGATAAATAACTTTTACTTCGAGACAAGAAACAGCACCATCGGTTTGAAATCCATAGGTGAGTACATTAAGGAAAAATCACCGGAAGCTTTTATAATAGCATCATTTGCAGTAATGCCTGACGGTTATTCAAGTGAAGGGTATTATTATAAAACAATGTTTAAAGAAATCTCTGAGTCCGGTTTCTTTGACGGAGTGGGACTTAACTGTGTTTCCGGTGCAAATCATATGGCAAAACTTTTAAAGGATGTGGACACTGAAGGATTATACCTTGCAGCTATGCCGAATGCCGGATATCCTATAGTAAGAGACAATAAAATATACTACGGATCATTGGCAAATTATTTTGCGGCTCAGATAGAAGATATTCTTGATATGGGTGTAAACGTGGTCGGAGGATGTTGCGGAACAACTCCGAAACATATAGAGCTTCTAAAAAAGAGTATGAGCGGAATGCTTATAAAGCCGAGAAAATCCGTAAAGAAAGAAAAGAATATTTCACAGAAAATAAGATTAAACAGATTTGAACAAAAGCTTATATCCGGACAAAAGCCTATAGCCGTAGAGCTTGATTCGCCTATAGATACCAATATTGCCAAGTTTATTGACAATGCGGCAAAATTAAAGTCGGCAGGTGCGGATATAGTAACTATAGCGGATAATCCTATAGCAAGAGCAAGAATGGACAGTTGTTTGCTTGCTTGCAAAGTAAGAAATGAACTTGACTTTGATGTGCTTCCGCATATGACTTGCAGAGACAGAAATGTAAATGCTGCTAAGGGCCTATTGCTTGGTGCAAGTGCAATGGGAGTTGACAATGTACTTGTAATCACAGGAGATCCGATACCGAACGCCCAAAGAGATGAGATAAGATCGGTATTTGAGTTTAATTCGGTGAAGTTTGCAAACTTTATCAAATCTTTGAATGATGAAGTTTTTGAAAGTCCTATGAATATCTGCGGTGCATTAAATGTAAATGCCAAGAACTTCAGTGCAGAGCTTAGAAAAGCTAAAAGAAAACAGGAAAACGGTGTAAAGGTACTCTTTACTCAGCCGGTTTTGACACAGAGAGCCATTGATAATCTTAAAGAGGCCAGAGAAAATCTGGATGTTAAGATAATGGGCGGAATTATTCCTATAGTAAGTGAGAGAAATGCGAGATATATGCAAAGTGAAGTAAACGGCATATATATTACCGATGATATAGTGGAAAAGTATATCGGCAAGGAAAGAGAAGAAGCGGAAGAAATCGCACTTTCAATGTCAAAAGAGATAGCAAATGAAATCTATGATCTGGTGGACGGATATTATCTTATAACTGTTTTAAACAGGGTAAATTTAATGGAAAAAAACTTATAAAGACAGTAAAAGAGGTTTGCGAAAACAAATAATATTTTACAGTATAATCCTGTGAGTTGAGTTCAAATCACAGGATTATACATTTAAAATTTAGATCCTAAGCTTTTCTATACATTTTTTTAATATTTCAAAGGCTTTATTGACCTCATCTTCCGTATTGTACTTGCTTAATGTAAGTCGCAAAGGAGGATGAGGCTCTTTTTATCATTTGAAATTGCCATAATTACATGAGAAGGGGTCTATACTGCCGGTGGTACATGCTGAGCCAAGAGATGCACATACACCGTTTTGATTTAATAAAAATCAAGAGCGACTCACCGCTTATATTTTCAAAGTAGATATTTATATTGTTAAAAAGTCTGTTATTTATATCCCCATTTATATGAGAGCCTTCTATATTTTTCAAGTATCAAAGAAAAATAACTTATCTCTTAGAGATTTTTACATATAAACTGTCTTTATCCAAAGTTTCATAGGAATTTTTTTCAAAGCATTTGCCATAGCGATTATACCGAATGTATTTTTGTGTACCCGCTCTGCGATTTCTTTCCTGACTGTCGCCATGTATCAATGAAGTAAGCTTGATACCGCTTCGTATGTATAAGAAGCCTACTCCCTTGGGAGAGTGAAATTTATGTCCGCTTGCACTGAGTAAATCAATATTAAGCTCATTAACATCAATGGCAAGATGTCCTACAGCCTGTACCGCATCAGTGTGAAATAAAATACTATACTCACGGGCAATCTTTCCGATTTCTTTAACAGGTTGTATTGTACCTATTTCATTATTTGCAAACATTATGCTTATAAGGACTGTATCCTCTCGGATAGCAGATTTAAGCTCATTTATATCAATAAGCCCTGTTTCATCAGTACCTATATAAGTGACTTCATATCCTTTTTTTTCAAGATAAGAGAGTGTATGCAGTACAGAGTGATGTTCAATTTTTGAACTGATGATATGCTTTCCCTTATTTTCCATAAGTTCACAAGCCTTTAGTATTGCCCAGTTGTTTGCTTCACTGCCGCCTGAGGTAAAATAGATCTCATTATATCTTGCTCCGATCAAATCAGCTATCATTTCTCTGGCATCTTCCATATCAGCCTTTACATAATTTGCCATAGAATAGCTTGATGAAGGATTTGCATAGTTTTCAAATAAATATTTTTTCGCTATATCAAAAGCCTCTTTATCTACAACAGTGGTAGAGGCATTGTCCATATATATCATAGTACTCCATTCTTTTTACAAAAGTATGGCACGCAATCCTTTATAAAAAAGGTTATATCCGCATCATACAATATAAATAGTATCAACAATAAAATAGTAAATGATTGAATTTGAATTGACAAGTATAATATGAGTATTGTATAAAAAAATCCTATAGTTAAAAAGAGGTGATATACCGATTCTAGAGCAATGATATAGAGGTGATTATGAGATTTGAAGGTAGAATACTGGGGAAAGCCGGTGTTAATAAGTTGCAGACAACATATATATTGGGCCATATCCTTATGGATATGGGCTATAGCATGAGATTTTCTTTTGATAAATATGTGTACAGTATATCATATATGAAAGAGGAAAATGATATTTTGTTCTTTAATGATGCGGAGCATATGATAGAGGTGTACAGTTATGAAAGGAATCTTGAAATACCGACCGAAAGAGCAAAGGAACTGGGGCTTGAGACATATTATCGTTTTTCAAATATATATGGAAAAGAACTGATTATTCTTGAATTGTTGCACAGATATTTAGAGGAGAATCCAAATGATATATTTTATGTGGACAATGGAAGATATTATAATAAAGCAATGATAGACAGTATTTATAAGGGAAAGCCTGATAAGAATTGGATTTACAAATCACCATACAGCGTAGGAAGTATGGATTATTATATAAATATATGTCTTACGACAATCGGGGCTTTTACTAAAGGTATGCTAAAGACATTGTACTCTAAAAAAATATTACAGAAGGTGTCGAACTTAGATATGAGGGAAGAATAATCGGAAAAAAAGACTTCAAATCAAAGCAGGGTATTCCTTACAGAATGGCACAAATATTGAGGAAAATGAATAGAAGAAATACTGTTACTGTTAAAAAGAGAAAGTTATAATATATTATATACAAAAATTTAATAGAGACGATTATTTTTTTATTATGACGATGACAGGGTGATTGAAATATACTGTAACACTCAGATGACAGATATCCCTACAGATGAAATAATGCAGATGAGCTTTGAAACGTATTTTAGGATTACCGATCTTATCGGAAAAAGAGATGCAGGTGCTTGAAATAGTACATAACTATTTAAATAAGTTTCCGGAGGATATTTTCTATATTGATAACGGCTGTTTCTTTTACAAAAAGCACAGATTGATGAAATATTTAATAATAAAGATAAAAAAATGAAAAAAATGGATATTTAAAGAAAGAGAGAGAGCAATTTTAAGTCGGTAGAATGGCAGGAGATGTAGGAAATATTAAGAAGAAAAAGGTGATAATTGTTGTAGAGATATAAAAGATATTGTAAACATACTGATGTCGCGAGGATTTACCAATGAATTTTTGAGTGATTATGGTGATTATTATACGTTTTCCATAAATAAACCCGGTTACGATGATGATGGAAGATGGTATTTGGATGACGCTTCTTCATGGGCAGTTATGTATGTACATATAATAAAAGATGGATTTTCAAATTATACAGTAGAAGATGCTTCAGGACAAAAGACGGATTACTACAGATACATATATATTGAAGGTTACGGAGACAGAGCTTTTATGTATTTGAATTTTTTACATGAATATTTTAAACTGTTTCCCGATGATATTTTCTCCGGCGCAGAGATCACTTATATACAAAAAGAAGATATTGACAGGATATATGAAAAAAAGAAATATGGTCAGAGATTTGGCATTGTCTTGATCCGAAAACTTTATAGTATATTAATACAAATCAATTAAGTATATGATATACTGTCTGTCATGGAATTTAAAAAATCGGAGAATATATGGAAAAGAAAAAAGTAGTGGTAGGTATGTCCGGTGGAGTAGACTCCTCAGTGGCGACCCTATCTTTTAAAAAAAGAAGCCGGATATGATGTCACAGGTGTGACCATGCAGATATGGCAAAGTGAAGATGAAGAGGATATGTCAGGAAGCGGAGGTTGTTGCGGACTTTCAGCTGTGGATGATGCCAGAAGAGTGGCAAGAGATATCGGCATACCATATTATGTGATGAACTTCAGAGATGAATTCAAAGATAAGGTAATAGATTATTTTGTGAATGAATATGTACAGGCAAGGACACCCAATCCATGTATTGCCTGCAACAGATATGTAAAAATGGGAATCTCTTTTAGAGAGAAGTATGATGCTTGGAGCTGATTATATTGCCACAGGTCATTATGCCAGAATAGAAAAGCTGGAAAATGGAAGATATGCACTCAGAATGTCCAAAACAAGTGCCAAGGATCAGACCTATGCACTTTATAATCTTACTCAGGATCAGCTCTCAAAGACATTGATGCCTGTAGGAGATTATGAAAAAGATGAAATAAGAGAGATTGCAAAAAAAGTTTAATCTTAGAGTGGCAAATAAGCCTGACAGTCAGGAGATATGCTTTGTTTCAGATAATGACTACGCCTCATTTGTAGAAAATGAAATAGGCAAAAAAATGCCTGAGGGAAATTTTGTAACTGCGGACGGAGAGATACTTGGGAAGCATAAGGGAATACTGCATTATACCATCGGGCAGAGAAAAGGACTTGGTATAGCGCTGGGGCATCCCATATTTGTTACCGAGATAAGACCTGAAACAAATGAAGTTGTAATAGGTGAAAATGATGATGTTTTCGGATACAGTCTGGAGGCAAATAATCTTAATGCAATGGCGGTGGAAAGCTTTTTTGACGGCATGAGAGCTATAGGAAAAATAAGATATTCACATAAGGGCGAACACTGTACAGTCAAGGTGCTTGGAGAAGACAGGATAAGAATAGACTTTGATGAAAAGGTAAGAGCTATCACACCCGGGCAGGCGGTAGTCTTATATGATGAGAGCGGACTTGTGCTTGGTGGAGGAACAATTATAGGAAGATGCGATTAATTACAAGGTACTATATAAGCTGTAATAACAGAAAGGTTGTAGATAGATGAAAAAATATCTTTTTAGAATTTCGTTAATATCAAGCATGGGTATAAGTTACATAATCGCAATGATACTTTTTGTAATGTATCAGTTGGCGGAGTCTTTAAGATCATATGTCTATGGTTTAAATAGGCTTAGTTTACAGGAATTTATACCGGGCTTAATTATGTGGAGTTTCTTTGTATCTATAATATTGGTGTACCCGATAGTTTTGACGGGGTATCATATTATACTTTTATATCTGGAGGCAAATAAGCATCTTTTAAAACCTTTTATCAGATTTGATCAGGTGGCTATATGGTATGGCTTGATATTGGAATTCTTGTACCTTACAGAAGGAAAATATGTCACAGATTCTGACTGGAGTGTACAGCTAAAGAATCTGGAAATGCATACACCGATTTTTTCAGAAGCGGCCCCCACAATTACTTTTATTTTTATAATAGGTATTGCGGGGTACTTGTATCTGAGAGTTAGGCCATTAAAGAAAATACCACCTTTGATGGCGATTATTTCAATGTCTGCAATGTATCTTTGGGTAATTGAAGTTATTGTTTTTACAGTACAGGTTTTTAAAGGTGATTTATCGGGTGACAATTTGCTTGATTTGTATCTGCTTGTTTACCCTATTTGTATTATCTGCATTGTTGCAAGAACAGTGATTTCAAAGGTTCATGAATGGCAGGAATATGAAATGGAGAGAACAAAAATACAATGCAATCCGCTTTTAAATTTTGCAGATAAAATACTGTCAAACTCAAAACTTTGGCCTATATATGCAATTATCTTTATGTTTCCTTTACTTGGAATAATAATAGGAATACTGCTGCTTTTCGGTCAGGCACCTGATTCTGTTATAAAAGCATGGACCGAAACTGCAGATTGGACATTGTCACTAAAGGAAGCACCTCAAAATATCGAATATGATGAGCATTACCTTTGCACCGTAGCGGCAGGAGGGCATAAAAAGATTGTAAAGCCTGTAAGAAAAGGAATCCGTCATGGTCATGAGGTTATAGTAAACAGACAACTCTGTATAGCCAATGCCTTTGAACAGATTTTAGAGGAGAAAACTCCATGCTTCCACAAACTTGTAAGAGGAATATATGATCGCTACGGCTTCCCTATTGCAAGGCTTATAAAGAGTAAATGGATTGCAGATATTATATATATCATGATGAAGCCCTTAGAATGGATATTCTTAGCGGTAATATATATGAGCGATGTACATCCGGAAAACAGAATAGCGACCCAGTATATGGGGAAAAATAATATATGGAGATTTAACTTGATAAAGCTCTGATTTATATGATTTTAAATATTAGTAATTTGGCATAATATACATAATATTGTATGTTATGCCGTTTTTTTCTTTGTTGAAGTGAATATCAAATACATAAAAAAAGTTTCAAAAGATGAAGATATAACAAATTATAAATTATGCTATAATTATTTTATGTCACTGATATTGAAAGGATAAGTAAAAACAATGGCTAAAAAGAAAAACTGATGAAAAAACGTTAAATATAGATAATATTCTATTTAATTGTAGAGATTATTTGCGTCTTTGCACGTAATTCAGGTTCGTTTTTTTGAAAAGAGAGACATGATGCTCACTCTTGTATTCTTGAGATTTATCGGAGAAAAATATGAAGATGGTATAGAAGCTCTTCGTAAAACTCTGATTGAGCAAGGACTTGACCCGGATGATGAAAATATCAGGGCTGCATTTTTTGATGATGCTACTTTTGCAGATGGAACATATAACATTCCCTTGGAAGCGAGATGGTCAACAATCATCAATACCCCTGCACCAAAACTTAATGTTGCACTGGATACGGCGCTGGTAAGGCTTGAAGAGGAAGATACTCAGCTTAAAGGCTGCTTTATCAAGGGTACATTTACTACCAGAAATTTAGCGCCTAATGATATTAAAAAGATTGTTGATGAGGTAAATAAAATCAGTCATAAGGCATTTGGAGCTGAAAAGGATTTGATTGGATACGTATACGAATATTTCCTTAAGGAGTTTGCAGTAAATGCAACGAAGGAAGAAGGTGAGTTCTATACCCCTCATGACGTAGTTCAACTTATAGCAGCTATGATTGAGCCTTTTGAAGGTACTCTTTATGACCCTGCTTGCGGTTCCGGTGGTATGTTCATTCAGAGTGCAGAACTGGTAAAATCAAAACAAGGAAACCTTAACAGCATTAATATCTATGGACAGGAAAAGGAACCTGCAACATATCGTCTTGCTAAAATGAATCTGGCACTACGTGGTATCAGTCATAATCTTGGTGGAGAAAGTGACTCATCCTTTACGCATGATTTACATAAAGGATTGTCTTTCAATTACATCATGGCAAATCCGCCTTTCAACCTGAAGGGCTGGTATGATGAAAATTTAAAGACTGATCAGAGATGGGCAGATTATGTTACACCTCCGGAAAGCAATGCAAACTATGCTTGGATTTTAGCATATTCTCTCTCACTTAAAAGACTTCCGATGGTGTGGCAGGTTTTCTGCTTGCGAATGGCGCATTGAATGATAGCGATACATTGGAAATTCGTAAAAGATTGATACAGAATGATAAGATTGAAGCTATTGTCGTTCTTCCCAGAGAATTATTTATAACTACAGACATCAGTGTAACACTTTGGATTTTGAATCAGAACAAAAAAGGCGGAAAATATCACGGTAGAAATCTCCGTAATCGTGAGCATGAAATCCTGTTTATGGATTTACGCCAGTGGAGTGAAAATGCTGTTAAGGGGGAGAATAAAAAGAAGGTTCGCTTGGTTAGTGAACAAATCGAGCGTGCCTCTGATATCTATCATACCTGGCAGTGTGAAGGTACAAATGGTACAAAATACGAAGAGCCTGAACTTTACCGCAGTGTTGGAATCAGTGAGATTGAAGAAAAAGGATGGGCACTTACACCAAGTAAATATATTGAGTTCATTGACCATGATTTAGAGATTGATTACGAGAAGGAAATGATGCGCATTCAAGCAGAGATGAAAGAAATAATGAAGCAAGAAAAGCAATCGCAGCAGATGCTGGAAGATGCATTTAGGGGAATTGGTTATGGGATTGACTAAATATAAACTTGGAATATTTTTAGAACTGCGCTCAAATATAAACACAGATCTATTATTTGGAATGGATGATGTTAGAGGTGTTAACAATCAAAAGCAGATGATGCCAACAAAGGCAGATCTAAATGGTCGAGATTTAAGTAAATTTCAAATTGTTTATCCGGGAGATTTTGTTTTTAATCATAGAACTTCAAGAAATGGATCTAAATTTAGTATTGCATATAACGATGGAGAACAACCGGTTATATGCACAGAAGACTATGTTGTGTTTTGCGTTCGTGATGAATGTAAAAATGCATTAAGCTCCAGATGGCTATATATGTTTTTTAATCGACCTGAGTTTGATAGATTTGTCATAACCAATTCGTGGGGAAGTTCTACGGAATTCTTTAACTGGGAAGACATACAATTAGTAGATTTTACATTACCGGATATTGAAACACAGCAAAAATATGTTGATGTCTACAATGCCATGCTATCAAATCAACAAAGCTATGAGCGTGGATTGGAAGATTTGAAACTTGTATGTGATGCTTATATAGAGGATTTGAGAAGAGAGATGATTAGTGAGGCAATTGGAAATTACATTATACAAAAGAATGAACGGAACAATAATAAGACTATTGATTTTGTTATGGGCTTAAGTACTAAAAAAGAGTTTCGTGAACCACAAAGCCGTGTAAACAGAGATGAATTGGGTAATTATAAAATAGTTAATCATGGAGATTTTTCATTTGTACCTACAACTGATACGTGGAAAGTGTTGGCGTTTGCATTAAATACGTTTAAACAAGATTTAGTCGTATCACCAATTTATGAAGTATTTAGTGTAGATAGAAGAAGACTGTTACCAGAGTATTTAGCAATGTGGTTATCGAGACAGGAGTTCGATAGATATGCAAGGTTTCACTCATGGGGATCAGCGAGAGAGAATTTTTCTTTTGAAGATATGAAAAATGTAAAAATACCAATACCATCTTTAACAACTCAAAAAGCGATAGTAGATATTTATAAAGTTTATAAAGAAAGAAAAGAAATCAACGCAAAGCTTAAAGCGCAAATAAAAGATATTTGTCCTATTTTAATTAAGGGATCTATTGAAGAAGGAAGGAAAACAAAGGTGTAGTCTATGGCAAAGCTAAAGGAGTATAACGGTCACTACTGTGAGTCTGAATATGAGTATGCCTTTATAGGATTTTTGGAAGTGGAAGGTTGGGAGTATATCTCAGGCAATAATATACAACGTATAAATAAAAGAGATGTATTGATTGCTGACGATTTCCAAAAGTTTATCTCTGATACAAATCCTGAACTTACAAAGGATGAGGTTATAAAGATTTTTGATAATGTTCGTCTTGTTGGTGCAGAGAGTGATTTTGCTACATTACATAAGGTTTATGGATGGATGGTTGACGGTATTCAGTTTACATTGCAAGACGGTACGGCAAAAATGGTATCACTTATAGATTTTGAGAATCCCGCTAATAATATCTTTAGAGTAGTTAATCAGTTTACGGTTGAGTATACAAATAACAGACAAAAGGAGAATCGCAGACCGGATGTGCTGTTGTTTGTAAATGGGATGCCGTTGTGTGTCATAGAACTGAAAAATCCTGCCGATGCTCATGCAACAGTTTACGATGCTTGGGAGCAGATTACTATTCGTTATTGGAGGGATATTCCGCATTTATTACACTACTGCCCATTGGCTTGTATCTCAGACGGAGTTAAAACAAGACTTGGAACGGTGCGTACACCTTATGAGCATTTTTATGCTTGGAGGCGTGTGAATGACGGTGACCAAGTTTCGACCTTGCCATTTGCAGAGACAGAAACAATGATTAAGGGTGTGTATTCACCGGAGAGATTTTTAGAAATTTTTAGAGATTATATTTATTTTCAAGACAGCATTTATGACAGTGCGGAAGTGGAAATAGTATGTAGATATCCCCAGTTTTTTGCGTCCAAGCTTTTGAAACAGAGCATAGCCAATTCTGTCGTTACTAAAAGTGGTAAAGGTGGAACATATTTTGGTGCAACAGGATGCGGTAAAACATATACCATGGCTTTCCTTGCCCGACAGCTTGCTCTTAGATGCTCTAACATTCCGGAAATCGGTTCACCCACAATTATTCTGATTGTAGATCGAGAGGAATTACAAAAACAAGGGGCAAAGCTATTCACCAAGAGTAAAGATTTTTTAAATCTTGGGGAAGTGTCTGTCGTAAAAAATCGAGCACAGTTAAGGCAGGAAATTGGTGCAAGACAGAGCGGCGGATTTTATATTTGTACTATTCAGAAGTTCTGTGACAGAGAAGAGGATAAAATCGGTCTGATTAATGATCGTAAGAATATTATATGTTTCTCTGATGAAGCACACAGAACACAACTTGAACATTCTAAAAAGATACAGTTTAGCAAGGATACAGATGAAAACATGAAAGCAATGGTATCAAAACCATATGCAAAGGTACTGAAAGAAGCATTTCCACATGCAACTTTTGTAGGCTTCACAGGAACACCTATTGCTGAAACTTATCAGACCTTCGGTGATGAAATTGATAGATATACAATGGATCAAGCAGTTGCAGACGGTCTTACCGTTTCTATTAAGTATCATCCTCGCATTGCAAAGGTATTGTTGGATACGAAAAAAGCTAAGGAAATTGAAGATTACTATAAACTATGTGCTGATGATGGAGCAACATATGATGATATTGAAGCAAGTAAACGGGCTATGAGTTCTATTGAAGTAATACTCGCAGAACCGTCAAGATTGGAAAGACTTGCTGCTGATATTCATGACCATTATACGGCATCTTGTGATGCTGATCCGGATAGAGTTCAAAAAGCAATGATTGTATGCTCAAGTAGAAAGATTGCGTATTCCCTTCTTTTGAAATTCAAGGAAAAATATCCTGAATGGCTTCAAGAAAAGAAATCGCCGGAGGGAGTTAAGGTAACAGATGAGGAATTGAAAGCATTAAAACCTATGCCGTTTATTGCTATGGTGTCCAGTGTAGGTAGCAATGATGAATCCGAGATGTATAACTATCTTGGAGGAGTGAAAAATGACAAACGTTCTGAAGAATTAGATATATCTTTTAAGAAGGAAAAATCTAACTTTCGTATTGTGATTGTAGTGGATATGTGGATTACAGGGTTTGATGTTCCGTCACTTACCTATTTATACAATGATAAACCTTTAAAGAAACACTTGCTGATTCAGACAATTAGCCGCGTGAATAGAAAATACCCCGGCAAGGATTATGGCATGATTATCGACTACATAGGTATTCGTAATAATATGCGTGAAGCCATGAAGATTTATGGTGGAGATACTTCTGTTGCACCGACATCAGATGATGTTGAGCAAGCTACCTCTGTCTTTAGAGAAGAACTAGAAGTACTTAAATCGTTGTTTAGTGATTATAATTTGGCTCCCTTCTTGAACCCTGATTGTAATCCGTTTGAAAGATATAAATTACTTTCCAAAGCGGCTGAGTATGTTTTTGCTTCCACGGAGATTTTGCATATGGAAGGAGCTGTAAAAAATAATCAGGTTTCTTTTATGACATATTTTTTAAAAACGGTTAAGAGAATGAGAGGTGCCTATGATATTTGTCAACCTTCAGGTAATCTGGGAGAAGAAGAATCTGCTCTCGCTCAGTGTTTTATGGCTATTGCCGGCTTTGTACGTAAAATGAGTGGAACAAGTGATGTCGATGCGGATACCATGAACCGTGTGGTTTCAAAAATGGTTGAAGAAGCGTTGAAATACAATCAGGTAGAAAGTGTTCTTGAAAGCGGTGAGGAAGAAGATATCTTCTCTCCGGAATATTTTGAGAAGTTATCTGATGTGAAAATGCCGGCAACAAAGCTGGAATTGCTTATCAAAATGCTTCGAAAGCAGATTAAAGAGTATAGTAAAGTTAATCAGTTAGCTGCAAAGTCTTTTAAAGAAATGCTGGAAAAGACCATTGCTGAATATCATGAAAGAAGAAAGCACCTTACTGCCGAAGAGGCAGGAGTAACTCAGGAAACAGCGTCAGAAGATATTATCAAGGCTGCAACTAAGCAAGCCTTTAGAAATCCTTCGTCAAATGAATGAAGATAGAGAAAGTTTCCGTAAGATAGGATTAACTTTTGAAGAAAAGGCATTCTATGATATTCTGATTGCTCTTCGTGACCAACATAATTTTGAATATGGTGAAGACAAAGAGGTTGATGGAGTTTTGATTAATGATAAATGTAAATCTCTTGCCAAAAAAGTTAAGGAAATTATAGATACGAAGTCCTCATTTGCAGACTGGCTTAATAACCAGAATGTTCGTAATCAATTAAAGCTTGATATAAAGATTTGTCTGATTAAGAATGGCTATCCGCCACAGTATAGCCCGGAAGTTTTTAATAAGGTAATGGAGCAGGTAGAAAACTTTGAGGAGCATTCAGAGGCTAAATCTGAAAATAGTGTTATTCATTTTACCTATTCTGTTTCTACAAAAGGAACTAAACAGGTTGCGGATGATAACATTCCATATGGAAATAAAAATAATTAATCAGAGGTTTGTATGTCAATAAGTAAAATAAAAAGTGTATTTGAAAATTTAGATTCCCGTGATGACTGGTCACTACAGCTTCTACAAATAAAAAATTCAAGAAGAAATGGAACGTCATATTGTGGACGAGAGGTTACATTATCTCCAAAGGGTACACTTATGAATTTTTTAACTGAGATTAATGCTAGATATTGTTCTCAAGAAAAAGGGTTAGAAAATATGTTTGAGAATGTGACTGATTATGATGGATCAACAATAGATAAAACTATTTACAAATTAGAAAAAGATAGTGAACTTATTTCAAATGAATATCAGCTATTTATTGAAGCTATTGGAAATCCGGATTTCTGAGCTTAATCCACTTGAGTTTTCAAGCACAAGCATATGTAATTAAAGGTGTGATTTCTATTAGTGGAGAAGATGTGGCTGTTAAGCTCATTTCAATGCAGAACCCTATCACATCATTAAGTAATAAATATTGGTTTTCAAATGGAACATTCAAAGAAATTTCAGACAAAGTAATTTCGCTAAGAAAAACGATAGATGTTGTTATTATAGATAATATAGTTTATATGTTAACACTTGCCGGAGAAAAACTTATTTAATATGGAAAGAGCATATAAATCCATTTGTGAAAAAGAAAATTACAAATATTATAGATTTAAATATATTCAATGAAGCTGAGATATTTAGAAGTGTTGCAAAGTCGTGGACATAATCCGAGAAAAGTTTTGTATCATTTAATGAATCATATTTGCAAAAAAACTAACAGATGCTAATATCAGAGCGATAGTAAGCAATAAATTTCAATATTCCACTTTTTGGAGATAAAGTTTGATATGAGTAAGCCGGGAGCTGCCGATAAGATAGTTAAGATATTATGTAGCAGGGGAATGGTTGATCCATTTGATCAAAATCCTATGGAAGTTTCAAGTTCTAAAAAATGGGAATAAGGAGGATAATAAGTGTCAAAAAAATTGTATCAAGCTGTCTTTATTTTACTTCTTTTATCTCCCTTTGTGGGATTTCAATAATATTCATAGATATTAAAAAGTATGTTTGAGAATACTGAGAATCTATGGACAGAAATAATAAGTGTTTTTATTATTGTACTGGTAGGTATTGTATCCATAATAGTAGTATTATTTGTATTTGCTACAAATTCAGAAGACGGATTAGATAAGCGTATGATAAAGGAGGTTACAGAAGATAAAGGCAATAACTTCTGAATATTTATTGTCATATATTCTTCCCATTATTTGCTTTTCGATTTTACAAAAATGGGATCAGGTAATTTCTATTTCTTGTGTTTTTTTGTAACACTTGGTTTTTTTATGTATTAGCCATAATCACTTTAGTGTCAATGTATTGTTAGAACTATTTAACTTTAAGATATTTACCTGTGAACTTGAGAATGAAGATAAAGTTATTATACAAAGTAAGATAATTAGTAATAGACTGTTGAATGCACATAAAGGTGAAGATATATATTTAAAAATCATTGAACAATGAAATTAAGTTGGATATAAAAAAATAAATATAACAGCAATTTCGTATACCATTTTGATATTGGAGCAAAAAAACGACCATACAGAAGTATTTTTACTTTTGTATGGTCATTTTTGCTTTGTACATGATTGAAGCTCTTACTTAAATTTGCTTTTCACAATATTGAAGTAAGAGCTACCAATATGAGACTTTCACGGAGGCGAAGAGATTCGAACTCTCGTGCCACGAAAAAGTGACAACCTGATTTCGAGTCAGGCTCGTTATGACCACTTCGATACACCTCCATGCTCTAGTATACAAAAAAATACGAATTAAATCAACCTTAATAATGATTAAGAAAAACACAATAATTACATTTAATATAGAAGAAACTCACATTTAGATAAATATTTTATTGTCATATAGCAATAAAATAGATTGAAAAATAATACAATTTATGTTAAGGTATTGGCAACAATAAAATATCTCGGGAGGGTTAGGCATGCAGTGTAAAAAATGTGGTTCTATGAACATCGACGGAGCAAAGGTTTGTGAGAGTTGTGGAGTTACCATGGAGGACGTGAACATGAAGCAGAATCAAAATGATACCGGAACAAAGATATCTAATACCGGTAGTACCCCCGGCAGTCAAAAAAAGTTACCGAAAAATCTTATATTCGGTATAGCAGGTGCTATGGCTGCGTTTCTTATTATTCTGATAGCTGTTTTGGCTATGAATTCAAGTAAAGTTATTGATTTGAACAAATATATCACTTTTGAGTCTAGCGGATATGACGGTTATGGACAGGCAAGTATAAATATTGACTGGGAAAAGCTTGAAAAGGATTATGGTAAAAAGATAAAGTACAGCAGCAAGGGTAAAAAAGAGTACGGTGTTTTGACCTATGCTTTTGAGCCTGTGTATGTACTTCATGATGCCGTATCGGGAGTAGAACTTGAAAAGACTGAAAAGTTAAGCAATGGCGAAAAGGTTAAGTATACCTGGACGGTGGATGATGAAAAAGCCAAGGGTATAAATTATAAGTTAAAGTATAAGAATGGAGAATATTCAATATCAAACTTATATGAGCTTGGGAAAGTTTGATCCTTTCAAAGATATAAAGGTGGAGTTTTCAGGGATTGCACCGGAGGGAGAAGCTAAGTTTACTTATAGTGGTGACGATATAATACATAAAGGCAAGTTTAAAATTGATAAGCATGATAACCTGAAAAACGATGATGTAGTGACAATAAGTCTTGATCTTAATGAAGATGAAATCAGCTTCTTGGCAACAAGATATGGAAGAGTACCTGAGAAAATGAGCGAAAGTTACACCGTATCGGGACTTGAAACTTATGTAACAAAATACAGTGAGTTTCCGGAAGATTTTATAAAAGAAGCAAATGATAAAGCAACAGAGGCTATAAAAGAATATACAGACAGTGCGTATGGTGAGGGTACTACACTTTCAGACTTGAAGTATGAAGGCTATCTTTTCAAAACAAATGTGGACGGATACAATGTATTATACATCATTTACAGCAGAGTACTTACAAGTGTGGAACATAAATATGTGACTACAAAGATGTACTATCCTGTGGCATTTAGGACACTAATGCTTAGTGATAAGGTAAGCTATAAGACAGGTCCGGAGTTGGTCGGCAAATCCTATGGAGTCGGAGATAACAGTGATACAAAGGGATTTAAGTTCCCAAGTGAGCTTTATAACAGCAACTATAAGAATACAGTCATAGAAGCCGGAGACGGTTTTGAAAAGTTCAAGGAGCAGTCATATGTACACAAACTTGAAGATATGACCGACGAATACAGAAAAGCATTGCAGGATGAGGCAAGAGTAACTTTGGACGCATATATTGCAAAAGATTATAAGCCGAACATGCAGGTAAGCGATATTGAATTTGCCGGAGAGTATTTACAGTATACCTCAGATGACAAGCGTCAGTTTAACGGTACAAATGTATACTTTGTAGTGTTTAAAGGCTAATTTGTCGGACGCAAACGGTAAATTTCCTACTACACAATTTATTATCCGGTAGAATATACCTATATAATGAAATTAAGTGATAATGATTTTACCGCAGCCAATAATACAAGTGTTTTCCTTAACTACACAACTCTTCCAAATACCTACGATACGACAAGAGGTTTTATAGACGGCAATGAGATGTACAATAAAATAATAAGCAACCGTACAAAGTTATACGAGTACCAAGTCAGCGACAGTTTGAAGCAATTTGGAGTAATAATAAATATTTTATGCTTATATAAGTAAATATGTAGAATAGTAAAAAAAGGGGCTGACAGTCAGCCCTCTTTTATAACGTAATCGTTTGAATATTGGATAAATCTAAAGTAACAGTAGCTGTTTTTAAAAGTGTATTTCATATAATAACAATAAATTTCCTGCATGTTCTATCGTGTTTTTGTAATCGGGTATCTTGTTACAAAAGCAATCTGCCAAATCAAAAACAGTTTGCTTGCTTCTTACGGCAATTCCTCTTGCCTTTATATGTTCATTGCCATTTGTGGGGATTGTTGTAAAAAGCTACATTTCGATTTTTGATCTATTTCTTGTACTTTTTATTATCTTTAAAGGTTTGCAAAGTATATGATATTATTTTTAGGATTAAAATAATAGTTGACTATTCTGACATTTGGATTACCGTCTGTTCCGACGGTTGACAAAGCAAGGTCAGTCTGTGTAGTCATGATTCTTTGGAATTCTTTTAGTGTATCCATGAAAACCTCCGTTTATTTATAATAAATGAATAATACAATACCGAAAAAGGTTTATCAAGCCGATATTGCGTGTAACTCAATACCAACTTGGAATAGACATAAAAGCTCATTTGATGTATACTTTTCTCTATGTAAGATATCAAAAGATATCGTCTAAATATTTAGATATAGAGAAAAAGGGGAAGCCATGATTGATATTAAATTTTTAAGAGAAAATCCGGATATTGTAAGACAGAATATAAAAAACAAATTTCAGGATTTTAAACTTCCGATGGTTGACGAAGTTATAGAACTTGACGAAAAGCTTAGAAAGACAAAGGCTGAGGCTGATGAACTCAGATCAAAGAGAAACAAGATCTCAAAAGAGATCGGTGCTTTGATGGCGCAGGGCAAAAAGGAAGAAGCAGAGCAGGTAAAGGCATCTGTAGCAAGTATCGGTGAGACATTGGCAGGTTTGGAGCCGTTTGAGGCTGAACTTGAAGAAAAAGTAAAGAAAATCATGATGACCATTCCAAATATCATTGATCCTAGTGTACCGATAGGTAAGGATGACAGTGAGAACGTGGAAATCGAGAAATTCGGAGAGCCTTTTGTACCTGAGTTTGAAATACCTTATCATACAGATATCATGGAAAAACTTAACGGTATCGATCTTGACAGCGCAAGAAAGGTTGCAGGAAACGGATTCTACTATCTTATGGGAGATATTGCCAGACTTCATTCAGCTGTAATATCTTATGCAAGAGATTTTATGATTGAGAGAGGATTTACATACTGTGTACCTCCTTTCATGATCAGATCCGAAGTGGTTACAGGTGTAATGAGCTTTGCCGAGATGGATGCAATGATGTACAAGATTGAGGGAGAAGACCTTTATCTTATCGGTACAAGTGAGCACTCTATGATCGGAAAATTTATTGATACATTAAATGATGAGGCTAAGTTGCCATACTCGCTTACATCTTATTCACCATGTTTCAGAAAAAGAAAAAGGGAGCACATGGTATTGAGGAGAGAGGTGTTTATCGTATACACCAGTTTGAGAAGCAGGAAATGATAGTTGTCTGCAAGCCTGAAGAGTCAAAGATGTGGTATGAGAAATTATGGCAGAATACTGTTGATCTTTTCAGATCTCTTGATGTACCTGTAAGAACACTTGAGTGTTGTTCGGGAGATCTTGCAGATCTTAAGGTGAAATCATGTGACGTAGAGGCATGGTCACCAAGACAGAAGAAGTACTTTGAGGTGGGAAGGCTGCTCCAAATCTTGGAGATGCACAGAGTGAAGACTTAGAATCAGGTAAAAGACGAAAAACGGAAATAAATATTTTTGCACACACACTTAATAATACAGTGGTTGCACCACCTCGTATGCTTATCGCATTCCTTGAGAACAATCTCAATGAAGACGGAAGCATAAGAATACCGGTAGCACTCAGACCTTATATGGGTGGAAAAGAAGTTATAAAAGGTTAAAAATATTACACCCTGTAGAATATACAGGGTGTATATTGTAATGAAAGGGATAAAAATGAAATTTTCATTTGCACATTTTAATTTTAATGTACTTGATTTAGAGAGAAGTTTGAAGTTTTATAAGAAAGCGCTTGGTCTTGAGCCTGTAAGAACAAAGGAAGCAGCAGACGGATCATTCACTTTGGTTTATCTTGGAGATAAGGAAACAGGATTTCAGCTTGAACTTACATATTTGAGAGACAGAAAAGAGCCATATAATTTAGGAGAGCTTGAATATCATCTTGCACTTGAAACAGATGATATGGAAGCGGCTCATGCATTACATGAAAAGCTTGGCGTAATATGCTATGAGAATCCGGGTATGGGAATATATTTTATAAGTGATCCGGACGGATATTGGATAGAGATAGTACCTAAAAAATAAAAGTTTATAGAATCAGAGGTAAATATGGCGAAGATACAGATGATTACTCCACTTGTTGAGATGGATGGAGATGAGATGACAAGGATTCTGTGGAAGATGATTAAGGATGAGCTTATTCTTCCATTTGTAGATTTGAAGAGTGAATATTATGACTTGGGATTAAAGCACAGAGATGAAACGGACGATAAGGTAACTGTGGAGTCGGCCAATGCTACAAAAAGACTTGGAGTAGCTGTAAAATGTGCTACCATCACCCCGAATGCCGCAAGAGTTAAGGAATATGACTTAAAGGAGATGTGGAAATCTCCAAACGGTACTATCAGAGCTATTTTAGACGGAACAGTGTTTAGAAAGCCTATATTGGTAAAGGGTATTGAGCCTAATGTCAGAACATGGAAAAAGCCTATTACCATTGCACGTCATGCATATGGTGATGTATACAAAAATACTGAGATGATTATTGACGGACCGGGCAAGGTGGAGCTGGTATATACAGACAGCAATGGTAATGAAAAGAGAAGTCTTGTACATGAATTTAAAGCTGCCGGTATTGCACAGGGAGTTCACAATCTGGATGCTTCTATTGAAAGCTTTGCAAGAGCCTGTTTTGAATATGCTTTGAGTCAGAAAGAGGATCTTTGGTTTGCTACAAAGGATACCATATCAAAGCAGTATGATCATACCTTTAAGGATATCTTTGAGGAGATATATGAAAAGGAATATAAGCAGAAGTTTGAAGAGGCCAATATCACATACTTCTACACTCTTATAGATGATGCGGTTGCCAGAGTTATGAAATCCGAGGGCGGATTTATCTGGGCATGTAAAAACTATGACGGAGATGTAATGAGCGATATGCTCTCATCCGCATTCGGATCTCTTGCAATGATGACCTCTGTACTTGTTTCACCTGACGGATGTTATGAGTATGAGGCGGCACATGGTACGGTTCAAAGACATTATTATAAATATTTGAAGGGTGAGAGTACTTCTTCAAATTCGGTGGCTACCATCTTTGCTTGGAGCGGTGCGCTAAGAAAGAGGGGAGAGCTTGATAATCTTCCTGATTTGGTGAATTTTGCAAACAGACTTGAAAAGGCAACTCTTGACACCATAGAGTCAGGTAAGATGACAGGTGATCTCGGTGCGATTTCAAGCTTAGAGAATATACAAGTTTTAAACAGTGAAGAATTTATACATGAGATTGCAAAGAAGTTGCAATAATGTGGTATTGACTGAGGGTTTACCTCATACATAACAATGGATGGCAGTTTCCTATGGAAGCTGCCATTTTTAGGAGAAATATGGGATACAGATTTTATTTTGGAGCATCGGGTGCAGGAAAAACCTATAGAGCTTTTAGCGATATTATAAATGAGTCTATAAAGAACAGGGAAAAAAGATATTTTATTATTGTACCTGAGCAGTTCACAATGCAGACTCAAAAAGATATAGTGCAGATGCATCCAAGTCATGCAAGCAATAATATAGATGTATTAAGCTTTAACAGACTTGCATACAGAATTTTTGAAGAACTGGATATAGAAAATCCTAAGCTTTTAGATGAGCTTGATAAGGCACTTATACTTAGAAAGATAGCAAATCAGGTAGAGTTAAAGGCATGGAAGAAAGCAGTTTCAAAAAGCAGGCTTTATAGACAATATCAAATCACTTATATCAGAGTTTATGCAATATGATATAAGCGATAAATTTATAAAAAAGCGACAGGAAAATAATGAAGTAAACTCCTTATTAAAAATAAAACTTGAAGATATTTATAAGCTGAAAAAGGGTTTTGGAGAATATATAGCAGGGAAATATTTTACCAATGAACAGGTACTTGATATACTAAATCAAAATATTGAAAACAGTGAATTGCTAAAGGATGCGGTTATACTATTTGACGGTTATACCGGATTTACTCCGATACAAAACCGCATAGTTGAAAATCTGATGAAGGTTGCAAAAGAAGTGAGATTTTCAATAACTTTGGGAAAGAACATAAATCCTGATATAAAGTCATCTGAAAGTGATTTGTTTTTTATAAGTACAAAGATGATTTCTCAAATCAATGATATGGCTAAAAGATGTGATATCAAAAGACTGCCTGATATAAATTTAAATACAGGTGAAGTACACAGGTTTAAAAATTCAAAGGATCTTTACTTTTTTGAAGAGCATTTTTTAAGATATGACGGTAAGAGAGCAAAAGAGGTTTCAGATATCGAGATAAATCACCTGCTAAATCCGCTTGATGAGATAGATTATGTGGCAAATAAGATATTAAAACTTGTAAAGGATGAGGGCTACAGATACAGAGATATTGCGATAATATACGGAGATTTGGAAGGTGTATCAAACTCGCTTGCCAACAGATTCCATCAGCTTGAAATCCCGTACTATCTTGATGAGAAGATGGATATAAACAATAATGAACTGGTGGAACTTATAAATGCTTTTATTGCTCTGATAAGCGATAACTTTTCATATGATGCGGTCAACAGGTTTTTAAGACTCGGTCTTTTGGACTTTGACTACAGAATGGTATCATTACTTGATAATTATCTGCTTGAAACCGGGATAAGAGGATATAAAAGGCTGCATACAGATTTTACATATTTGCCGAAGAGTTTTTCAGAGACTGAGCTTGAAGAGATAAATGAGTTTAAAAATACGGCGCTTGAAAAGATTTCTCCTCTTTATAAGGCGATGAGTAAGAGTAAAATAAATATAAAGGATGTATGTGATGCCTTCAGAAAAATATTTGATGAGCTGGGGATAGAGGAAAAGCTTGAGAATGTAAAAAATGAGCTTGAATTTTGTAATGATATAAAAAGAGCCAGAGAATATGAGGGTGTACTTGATGAGGTGCTAAGTCTTTTTGAAAGGCTTGAGCTGATACTTGAAGGTGAGAGTATAACAAAAAAGGAGCTTTCAGATCTTTTGCATACAGGCTTTGAAGAGATAAAGCTCGGTATGATACCTGACAGAGTTGACAGGGTTGTTATAGGTGATTTAAAAAGAACGAGACTTGGCAGTATAAAGGCATTATTTGTATGTGGAGCAAATGACGGTTCCCTGCCCACAGTAAAGGATGCGGGCGGACTTATAAATGACAGGGAAAAAGAGAACTTAAATCTATCGGATTTAATCTTTCGGATACTGTCAGAGAAGATTTGTATACAGGAAGATTTTATTTATATCAGGTGCTTACAAAGCCTTCAAACAAGCTCTTTGTAAGTCTTACAGGTATGGATTTTGACGGTGAGGTTGCAGGCCGTCAATACTTATAAATATGATAAAGGAATATTTTTCCCGAATATTGAAATAAAGAATCAAAAAGAGACTGAAATATACTCAAGATTTGAAGCCGAGGAATATTTGACCGACAATCTTAGAAAACTGAGAGCGAAGGAGAATGTTGACGAGGACTTTTTAAGGTATGTAGCTACATTTTTTGATAAGGAATTTATCAGAAAGCTTACAACTTTCGCTATGTACATATACCGTGACTCGGGTATTGGAGAAAGTGCCGCAAGGGAATTGTTCGGTGAGGAGCTTCGTGTAAGTGTAACAAGGCTTGAAAACTATAACGGCTGTCCTTTTGAGCATTTTATCAGCTACGGTTTGGGAGTGGAAGAAAGACAGGTACATTCATTCAAGGCTTCCGATATAGGTACTTTGGTACATGAGATGCTTGAAAGATGCTTCAGATATGCCAAAGCAAGAAAGAAAACTGTTGCAAATATGGACGAGACAGAACTTTACTCTCTTGTGGATGAAGCTGTAAAGGAAAGCATGGCATCAGAGAAAAGTAATATCTTTGAAGAGAGCAAAAAGTCAAAGTTTCAGCTTGAAAAGATAGTAAGAATGACAAAGCTTACAATGCTTGTACTGGCAAAGCAACTTGCTGCCGGAAACTTTAAGCCGTTTGATTTTGAAAGAGTTTTTGTAGAAAAGGACAATATTGAAGCCCTAAATATTGACTTGAAAAACGGTGCAAAAATGTATCTGAGAGGAAAGATCGACAGGGTGGATACCTGTGATACGGACGGAAAGACACTTGTTAAGATAATAGATTATAAGACCGGAAATACGAAATGGGAAACAGATATGCCATATTATGGAAGAGCATTGCAGCTGGTTATATACCTTGATGCTGTAATGGAGCAGCTCTCAAGATCGGGTAAAGAGATATTACCTGCAGCATTTTTCTATTATCATATAGATACACCTTTCCTTACCAGAGATGAGGCAAAAAATGAGAATGCCGTTTTAAATAAGCTTAAGCCGAGCGGAATAGTAAATACGGATCTTGATATAATAAAAAATCTGGACAGAAGTTTTGTAACCGAGAGTGATGTAATACCCGTTTCCACCAAAAAGGACGGAAGCTTTGCAAAATCTGCAAGTGTAGCAAGTACAAAAAGAATAAATTTCCTTAGGGAGTATGTAAGACAAAAGGCGAAGGATACGGCTGAAAATATCTTAAGCGGTGAGATAAGTATAAAACCGTCATTAAGGAGAGGCTTGGCAAAATGCGATTACTGTCCATATACCGCCATATGCGGTTTTGATGAGGGAATAGAAGGATTCTCATACAACAGCTTGACACCTATAAAAGATGATGAAATTTGGAAAAAGATGGAGAGTGAAAAAAATGTGGACTGAGGCACAACAGGCGTCAATAGATATAAAAAAGGGCAGTATATTGGTATCTGCAGCGGCCGGAAGCGGAAAGACCGCAGTACTGGTCGAAAAGAATTATAAAAAGATTACAGACAGTGAAAACCCCATAGATGTGGATTCTCTTTTTGGTGATGACATTTACCAGAGTATGCAGTACTTCCATGAAGGAGAAAATTTATAATGCGCTTTTTAAAGGAAATGGAAAAAGCATGATAATGATTCAAAGAATTTAAAAGACTTAAGGAACAGTCAATACTTCTATCATCAGCAAAGATAATGACCACCGACAGCTTTTGCCTTTCAATACTGAAGGAAAATATAGACAAAATAGATATAGATCCGGCATTCAGTGTGGCTGATGAGGTGAAATATCACTTTTAAGAAGCCGACACGATGGAGGAGCTTTGGAAAGAGTGAGTGTATGATGCGGGGTGAGAGACTTTTATTGAACTTTCAGATGCCTTTGCAAATACCAAGGAGATAGAAGCATATCGGAGTTTATCGAAAAGCTGTATCGCTTTGCAGTCAGTAAACCATGGCCGGAAGAATGGCTGGATTCATTGAATGAAAAGGGAGATGAGTGGCAGGAGTATATTTTTAATGAGATAAGCAGAGTATTGATTCCATTTTTGTCACGACATAAAGGAAATAATAAAGTTTGTAATGAGGATGAAGGTCCTGTGCAATATCTTGATAATATTTTTAGAAAGAGCAATCAAGTATCAGCAATATAAAAATGCCGGTGATATATTTGAGTGTCGAAAGACTGAATAATGTAGGTTTCGGCAGACTAAAAAGTCCGTAAAAGGGTGGCAATGAAGAGTAAAGGGAAAAGGCCAAGGGACTTAGAGATGCATATAAAGCCATATCAAAACTTTCAGAGGAGTATTGTTTGACAAAAAGGCTTTGGAAGAGGAAACAAAGGAAAAAGCCGAAGATCAGAGCAATTGTATGATTTGACAAAGAGATATATTGCGCTTTTTAACGAAAAGAAGAGGGATAAAAATATTGTAGACTTTTCGGATATAGAGCATATGGCACTTGGAATACTCTTGGATGAAAATAAAAACCCTACAGAGATTGCAAAGCGTTATAGAAAAGAGTTCAGTGAAATATATATTGACCAGATATCAGGTTCAAACTACTTACAGGAAGCCATTGTGACGGCTATTAGAAAAAGAACAATATATTTATGGTAGGTGATGTAAAGCAGTCTATATACGGTTTTCGTCAGGCTTCACCACAGCTTTTTATGGATAAGTACAAGAGTTTTACACACTTTGAAAAAGGCCGATTTTGATGATGAAATACAAAAGAAGGTAATTCTCAGTAAGAACTTCAGGAAAGTATGATAATGTGCTCAGTAGTGCAAATGCTATTTTCAAAAAGATTATGAAAGAAAAACACAGGGTGGAATTGAGTATGATGATGATCACGACACTATCTCGGTGCGGATTTTAAAGAGGAAAAAGAATATATCAGTGAAATAATGCTTACACAGACCTCGGATATGAAGATGATACAAATGCCATAGAACTTGAGGTAAAGAGCTATTGCAAAAAGAATAAAAAGGAGCTTAAGACAGAGCTTAAAAGTAGGCGAAGGCAGGGGATTTAAAGAATACAGCGATATTGTAATCCTTGTGCGAAGCAATATAGGTGAGAGCATTGCGAAGGTGTTAAATGATGAAAATATTCCGGCATATGCCGAAAAAGTAATAAAGGATATTTTAAAGACTTTTGAGGTAAGAAAGATACTTGCTATACTTCGCGCAATTGACAATCCTTATTCAGATGTGGACCTTACGGCATTTCTTAACTCAAACCTTGTTGGAATAACAGATCTGGAACTTGCAAATATTGTTTCTGCGTACAGGAAATCAAAAGAATATAGAAAAAGTCGGCAAAGATTAGAATGATGGATGCTATTTTGTATGAGGGAAGTGAAAGCAATATTGAGCTTGAAACAAGAGAAAAAATAAAAATGCTCTGGAATTCTTAAATAAATACAGAAGAAAATCCGCATATATGAATATTACGGCCCTTTTACCAGGATATTTATAATGAGACCGACTTTTTAAAACCGATAAGCGGCTATGCCAGGGAGGACAGGTCAGAAGAGCAAATCTGATGTTGCTTATAAATAAAGGCAAAAGACATTCAGTAATTCAGGATATGGCAAGCTTTATAATTTTTATCAGATATATTTCATGAGTTAAAGGACTTTGACAATGACTTCGGTGAGGGCAGGTATACTATCTGAAAAATGATGATATAGTAAGAATCCATGACTATACATAAGTCAAAGGGACTGGAATTTCGGTATGTTTCCTTGCATGTGCACATAAAAATTCAATAAAACAGTTTAAGGCAGGGTATGGTAATAGATGCCGACTTCGGATTGGGTGTACAGTATATTGACAGTGATATAAAAGACAGCTCTATAAAGCAGAATGTAATAAAAACATAAGCTGAATAGTAGGATCTTATGGGCGAGAGCTGAGAGTAGTGTATGTGGCGCTTACCAGAGCTATGGAAAGATGATCATTTCAGGAAGGCGCAGTGATGCCCAAAAGGAACTTGAAAAATGAAAAGATTCCCCGAGGTTTTTCTTGATATGAGATCCTACAATTCATACCTGGATATGATACTTTTGGGACGTGACAATGTACATTTTGATATTAAAACATATGATTATAATATGCTCTTAAAAGAAGAGGTAGAAACTCAAAAAGTAGAGATCTTCATAAGGTGTTTGAAGAGTTGGGTGAGAATGAGTATGATAATTTAAAAACAGGCTCAGATACAGCTATCCATATACTGAAAATATCGAGTTTAAAGACAAAATTCTCGGTATCCGAGATAAAGAGATGTCACAGAGTGAAGAGTTTGAAGTGAAGGAAAATAAAAAGCCGAGTATAAATAGCCGGAAATGCAAGCGAGAGGAAATGCATATCATAGAAGTTGATGCAAAGAGATTCTCATATGAAAAATATTGATAATTTCAGCAGTAGAGAGGACTTTGTAGAGAAATTTCACTTTTAAATAATCCTGTATACAGAGAACTTATCAACCCTCTTGATATAGTAAAGGGATTTTTAGACAGTGAGCTTGGAGCTGACTTTATAAAGTATAATGAGAACTTGAAAAGAAAAATCAATTTATTATAGGGAATCTCAGCTAAGGGAAGCAGGTATGGGTGAGAGCGATGAGACAATGCTATACAGGGAATTATAGACGCATATATTGAAAAGATGACAATATAATTTTTGGTGGATTATAAGACCGATAATGTAAGAGATGCAGAAACACTTATAAAGAGATATAAAACCCAGCTCCTGCTTTATAAAAATCACTGAAATGAGTACAGGTAAAATAGTAAATGATATTTTTCATATATTCATTGCACTTGATAAGGAGATAAGAATAGAATGAAAGATATAAAAATAATTCTTGCTTCAGCATCGCTCAGAAGAAAGAATTATTAGAGTCAGATCGGACTTGATTTTGAGATAATGGTTTCGGATAAAGGAAACCGAGATAGACAGTAAAGGACCCGAGGAGGCCTGTGAAAGCAGGCCTGCCAAAAGCGATAGATGTTGTAGAGCAGGCGACACTAAAATACAAGGAAAATGATTTTATCGTAATAGCTGCGGACACCATAGTGGCATTTGAAGGTAAAATACTTGGGAAACCGAAATCAAGAGAAGATGCAAAACGGATGATTTAGACCATTTCCGGCAGAAAGCATAGAGTATATACGGCGGTATGTGTTTTATAATTCTATTAAGAAAAGCTATGAGAGTTTTGTAGATGATACTCGGTGGAAGTAGCCAAACTTTCAGATGAGGAAACAGAAGATTGTTTAGATAAAAGAACCCTATGATAAAAGCCGGAGCCTACACCAATACAGGGATATTTTTCAAGATATATAGTCGGAATAGAAGGTGATTATTACAATGTAATGGGATTACCGATAGGTGAACTTTATAGAGAACATTTGAAATTACATTTAGGATTGGAAATTTCATTGTTTTTCTTTCTGCTATAATATTATAAGTTAGATTATTCTAACCAACTATGCAATACTATATTTTTCCTTTCTAATCTAATTGGATAGCAGATAGGAATATCCCTGAAGGAGAAAACTATGGAGAAAATTTTTCAAAATATTGATGGTAAGAAGTTAGAAATTGTCCATGAAATAAAAATCCGCCTATGATGAGGGAAGATTTCTTTGGAAGAAGCAAGAAAAAGCCCTATAAAGATGAGTACAGCACCTTACCCCCTATGAAATTGCCATTATCAGAGCAGGAAATGGTGGAGAGACAGAAGATGAGTGCAGTAAGGAAGATATTCAAGCTATGCTGGAGGTCTTCAGGATGTTTTGGTCACGAGGATCAAGAGCTTCGGAAAAATCATCCATCTCCTGTTACCGTGGGGAAAATGCCAAAATAGAAGGAACTACTGCTTTCCGTTGAGGATTTGGTGCAGTACCCTCTCATTAAAAAACCAATGGCTGGAGCTTTATAGAGACTTATTGAAATTCAAGATTCATTTGTCCAGAAAGCAAAATCAATTATACGAGTTTTTGGAAAAGAAAGCTTTACCGCCCTACCACCACCATGTGGACTTTTGGATGACTTTATCCGGGGATGAGATTTCAGAGTGCTACAATCTTCTTTTTAGAGGATAAGGAAGAGAATTTATCGGAAAGCAGAGCAGAACTTGTGGCTGATGTTCGGGATTTGATGGACAAGGAAGAAAATATCCTCTACCCTACCTCCTTGGAAATGATCAATGAAGAAGAGTTCCGTTATATGGCTGAGGGAGACCAGGAAATCGGTTTTTGCCTATATTAGCGTGCAGGCAGATAAAGTCCAGCAATTCAGCTTCAGCTTCATCTTCTGCCTCAACTTCTACATCCAGTGCTCCCCTATCCGGACTTTCTTCCGCTCCCGGTTTTGCGGAAGAGCTTGCCAGTCTTCTGGGAAAATACGGCTTTAACAATAAAGAAGAAAAGTTGAGATGTTACTACCAGGTCAACTTACCTTGGAACAGATTAATCTGATTTATCAGCATATGCCTGAAATGGATCTTTCCTATGTAGATGAAAATGAACTGGTTTGCTTCTACACCGACACCAAAGCACAGAGTTTTTCCCCAAGTAAAAATGTCATCGGAAGAGATGTGAAAAACTGTCATCAAAGGCTTCGAGTACATATCGTTGAGAAATCATTAAAGGTTCCGTTCCGGAGAACAGGATAAGGCGGAGTTTTTGGATCAACAAGCCGGACCTCTTTATTTACATCATTTACTATGCGGTTCGAGGATGAAAAAGGAAAGAGTTCCGCGGTGTGCTGGAAATGATGCGGGACTGCACCACTATCCGTTCCCTAGGGCTCTCAAACTCTTCTGACCTGGGAGGCGTGCGGAGAAAGGGAGAAGGCAAAGAGACTGCTGAAGACGAAGACAAGAGAAGACTCAGAGACTTCTGAAGATGTAGGCAATAAAGAAAACATGCAGGGACTTTGGGAGACGAAGAAAATAGAAAGTACAGAGTCTTTGACAGCCAGCAAGCTGACGAAATCACCGAGGACACCTCTGTTAAAAGATATTTTGGAAGCAGATCCCAATGTAAAGACTCTCCTTTTTCCCGATTAAGCGATCGCTTTAAGGCCTTAAAACACTCCTCTTGCTCGTATTATGTTTGCCAGCCACGGTAAAGATTATGAGGTGAACGAGGCGAGGGGTGGATCTTAACACTCTGCTTCGAGAGCTTAGGGAGTATTTTCAAACTATGAGTTTTTCAAAGGTTTACTCTTAGGATTGGTTTGCTTTCTCTGCATAGGGGATATTTCATCCCATAGTGGTGTATGCGGAGTATTACTTTAGTAAAAATAGCCTGGCTTTTCTTAATAGGTCTATCCGCTTGTATAGCCAGCATTTTTCTCCTTCTCTTTTCCTCTCCGGGAGGTTTGGCCATCTTTGGCATTTCCTAGCTTTGGAGTATCCATGGATTATACTGAGCAGGAAAAAGAGTGGAAAAAGGATGGTACCCGAAAAATCAGGAGAAAATAGTTCAATACAACGAAAATAAAGCTATAGATGCTGTAAAGATGAGAAAGCTCTCTTTAGGGCAACTAACTCATGAAAAGAGTTTCAAGCTTCTATTTTTACAGCCACTTTTAATTTTTCTATTTTTATTCACTAATACATATAAAAATTATTTTTTCATTCTCCCTATACTTCTAAAATCACCCTCATATTCTTCATTATGCTTTTTCTAATAAGAAAGGAGAAGGTGACAACGAGATGTTGCTCCAGACCGTCTTCAGTTAATCCATCGGTCTTTATAGAAAGTCTTCTCGTAGTTCTCAATCTCATCTAATTCACTGAGCTTATACTCTGTTTTACTCTCCGATAAGGTGCCATCCATCTTCATCAAGACGAGTAATCATTAGAGATGTCCTTTCAGCTTTTTTGAGTTTGGTTGCGTTGTAACAAATTTTTCGGTTCGGCGTGTTGTTGAAAACACGGTTTTGAAGTTGATGATAGTCCTGCATCTGTACAAACAATAAATTTCGTCATTCCAAAGTCAGAAAAGAATATCTTTTCTCAATGGTTTCATCGAAGGTTGTTCATTCTCATTTTCCGTTAAAGAGGGAGAGGGGTGGGGAATCCCATCTGCATTCATCAAACAACTACATCTGTACAATCGGATTCGGACGGTTTTTCTTTGGAGACCATATTTTCTGAAGTCATCCGCTTCCTCAATCTCGAGTAATAGTTAGTGCAGTCATAGTAAAGAACTCTTTTATGTCGATTCAGTACCATTTTCAGAATTCTTGTAAAGTTAGAGACTGGACATTCTCCTTTGCAAGGATTTCCAGTGCACAATAAACGTGATGGAGCTTGCAGTCAGGCTTTTTCAAGGCCTAGAGAGATTTTTGGAACTATTTGACTGTCAGAGCTACCGAGGCTGAATAATGAAGACGTGTCTACTTATATTGACTGCTACAGGTTGGAAAGTCAGGGAATCTGGGTTGACAAAACAATCAAAAATATTATAATAAAAGCTGACTGAAGTCAGTCAATACATATGAAAGTAGAATTTATATGGCAAAAACTAAAGAAGAAAGACGCAGTGAAATCATATGAGACAGCTGGAAAGCTGTTGTGAGGAGAAGGGATATGAGCAGACACAAGTACAGGATATTGATCAATGAAATTGGAGTATGCAAAGGGACTTTTCTAGTTACTTCAAGGTCAAAGATGAAGTAATGGAGGAGTTGGCAGATAGATATGCAGACGCGATAATGATGCTGTCAATAATTTGATAGATAAGGATATAACCACCTTTGACAAAATCAATCGTATTTTTCAAATATTGATTCGGCAGAAAAAAGTTTGGCATATTTGTAGGAATCCTAAATGTGAGGTACTCTTTTGAGAGAGATTTTTCAATGTTGGGAAAAAAATGGTTCCTCTTATAACAGAACTTATACTTTCTGGAAATGATAATGGAGAATGCAACTGCGACGATCCAGTTTATCACTGAGTTTTTGGTTTTCAGGATTGTTTAATATCATGAATCAAATTTCTCCAGATAGAGAAGATCGATTATTTGAAGGAAAAACTACCAACAATCAAGACAATGATTCTTAAACTATATAATTTTGCTTAACAGAGGAGAGCAGATGAGTAAAGAAATAACTGTATACAGAATTAACAAATGATACATTGAACAGGCGATGCTGAGTAGGCGGTCTGTGAGTCAGAAGTACGCATAAATCATCTCATTTCATTGCTGAGCATGGTGAACGTTTCCATTTAATCCCGAAAAGGACGATATTTTATTAATGGTTTTATCGCGTCTTTTCTACGTAAGAGCATGGGAAAGAGGTTGTTCAAAGGTGGCTATAAGATGGTGTCACAAAATACACGAATACCTATTCAAGCGGATATCGAAAAGTACTAATCTATCTTTCGAAAATACACAATGGCAACATGCGCTCTGAATTTATGTTAAGTGGTAGATTGTATTCTTTACATGGCGAGGTGAATATATTGAAAGTAGTTACATTTGAGAATGTATCAAAGACATATAATGTTGGTGACAGCAGTAACGGCACTTGATCATGTTAGCTTCAGCATTGAAGACGAAGAGTGTCACTGTGAGTTTTAGGGACCAGAGCGGATCTGGAAGAGTACGATGCTCAATCTTATAGGTGGCATGGATAGAGCCCTCATCTGGGTGCATACGAGTGTCAGATACCGATATTTCAAAGCTCAATGAATTTGAACTAACCGAGATACAGAAGGAAAAAGATAGTTTGTTTTCAGTTTTACAATCTAGTACCATCGCTAATGCGCTAGAGAATGTCAGTATTGTAGCTGCAAAGATGTCGTCACATTCGTTTGACGCAGGAAATGATCCGTAGTGTCGGGCTGGAGGATAGATGTCAGCATTTTTCCTGATGAACTTTCAGGCGGAGAAATCACGAGCGCTTGTCTATCGCGTGCCATATGCAAAATCTGACATTCTCTGTGATGAGCCAACAGGGGCTCTGGACAGCGCTACTGGGAAGGTGTACTTCAACTACTTACGGATATGGCCAGGAAATATAACAAAACCGTAATCATAGTGACGCATAATGCTATCTATTGCGCTATGCGCTAATGAAGTGATACACCTAAAGGACAGTGGGATCGAATTTTTCTAGAGAAAAATGAAAAACCTTTGAAGGTTGACGAGGGTAAACTGGTAATGGGACACTGTTTTCCGTAAAATGCTTCGTGACATCTGGCGATTGAAATCTCAGTTCCTGTCGATATTTATCATGTGCGCTCTTGGAATGCTGATATACTCAGGTATCGAGGAGTATGGAACGGTATGGAGCAGGAAGAGACTGCCTATTTTAAGGAGTTCAAATCTGGCAGATATCTGGATCAGCGGTCTCGGATTTGACAGATGATATTGGACAGATCAAAGAAGCGATGGGATAAACGAAACCCAGCTTTCTGCTATGAAAGCGCATATCTGGATAGCGATTCCAATGTCAATATCTGTCTTATATCCAATAAAGACAATAAAATATCAAAGCCTATGTATTAACGTGAAATGAATATAAGCCAACAGAAGACGGCATCTGGCTGGATAAAGATTATGCCAGACAATAAGAAAATCCATGTTGGTGACCAGATTCAGATATACTACGGTGAAAAAGAGTCAAAAGTTAGAAGTTAAAGGGATTGGTCTACAGCCTAGGTAGTATCTGCCTCTGGGTTCATCTACATCCATGGTGCCAGATCATTCCAGAAATATACCTAGATTCATATCAGCAGATACTCTTTCTCCAGATAGTCCCTAATGCGACCTATAATCAGATAAAAATTACTACAGATAATATAACTGACGTGGATTCACTGCGCTCAGATCTGAAAACTATTCTCAATGATAAATATACTGATGTGTTATGACAGAACGGAATACACACCTGTATCTTCATACATAAATAAGATCAGGGCAGATAAAAAAGATGTCTGTCATGTTTTTCACTCGTATTTTTCTTCTGGCACTCCTTACCATTTTACACAACTATGACAAGAATTGTCAGGAAGCGGCAATACACTGATCGGAATATTAAAAGGCGCTTGGTTTTCATCCTCTTCGAGATCCAGCTACATTATACTGTTTACGGACTTGTCATCAGCATTCCAGCGGCGTACTGGGCTACGAGCTTGCACCATATACAGTAACCCCTGTCCTTCTTTCTCTGCAGAAAAAGTTTTACAGCATGCCTGAATGGCTGGTGCGTAATTCGTATTATTCAGTAATCCTTATTGTACTGCTTATCACTATCTGTACATTATCTGCCTGGATTTCATGCAGAATCTATCGTAGTTAAAGGACACCGACTGATTTGCTCCGCTGATTCTGGCAGGCAGAGTCAGAAAAAGGTCTTTTGCTGAACATTTTTAAAGTTCTATGGAACAGACTGAGCTTTGACTGGAGGTGGATCATCCGAGATGCAGGACAGAACAAAATTCAGTGCAGCAATAGGGAATTGTAGGCGTTTTTAGGGAGCATGATACTTCTGATGGCAAGCTTCGGATTAAAGACACTATCAACATTGTAAACAGTGAGATTTATGGCAGGCAATACACTTGTGATGAAAAGTTAAATCTCAGTATGTCTCCAACAGAGGATGAAGTCATAGAATCTCTTCTGTCAGGCGACTGTCAGTGGGTAAGCGAACAGTCATGTGAGGCAAGAAGTTCAATGTCTATTTCATTTCTGAAGGCTGTTTATTGTGGTCAGGGTTATTTTTCACGACATATGATACTGATGGATATGCTGGGACTACCTGTAGATGGAATAATTCTATCAGTTCTTCAGCCAGAGATCTAGATATGTGAAAAGAAAGACGGATTTATCAGCGTACTTATAGCGGGAAGAGAAATTATCTGAAGGTCTCCCAGATAGCAGATATAAACAGCCCTCAGGGAATATTTATGTCGCAGTCATACTGGGAATCAGCTTGGCAATACAGTTTTACAGCTAGCGCATTGTTGGCAGATGACAACATGAATCTGGACGATGTGAAACAGATGTCTGTTATCAAAAGATTCAGTCAAATTGAAGAAACAATACAGTGAGTCCGAGGAATTGCTGGACAGCGTTCAGGGAGTAATCATACTTCTGATTGCTGCGACCATTCTTCTAAGATGTTGTGATCCAGTATAATCTCGGATTATTGAACTTTACAGAAAAAAATACAGAGAATACTACCACACTTCGTGTTTCTCAGTAGCTACAATACAGATATAAAGAGTCTTATCTTTAAAAAGCGACCTGATTCCCATGGTGACAGGGTGGATAATTAGCTCGATTGCTGGATGGTATTTTCTTGGACTATATGTCAGAACAGTCTCCAACAACCATGATTTCATATTCACCTCATTTACGATTGATATCATATATAATTGTTTCATTAATCGTCGTAGAGATACTCTCTTTTAATCCAGCTTATGGTATGCGGGTTAACAGCACATATAGATATGGTCGAATCGTTGAAGTCGGTCCGAATAAAATGTTGTCTTAAGAAAAATAACCGCCATCTGCGGATATTTAAAAATCCGGTGCAAGATTACCGCACCGGGTTAACTACATAAATCTTTTTTGTCTCCCTGGTTCCCTGCGTTTTGGGCAGAATAAATTCTTTCAATCCCATGTCCTTAGCTGTATTTCGTAATGTAAAGTGGAAAGTGGAGTCAATAAAAAACCTTCGATTAATCAATCTGTCATCTTATTCCATCACTACATCTCCTGAAGCAGTAGATCCGCCTCGCTGTATATCAAGTTCTGAAATCACTTCTTTACGGGAAGACGTGGAAGAAGAGTCTTTTGAAAACTTAAATATCGGAGAAATAGAAAGAATGAATAAAACGGAATACTTATTCTTAAAAACAATAAGCAATGCTATGTGATTACATAGTAAATATGATACTCCGTCTTTGACAGTTGCAGAAAGGTCAGAGCCCATAAAACAGCGTAATTGCGCCATTTATGAGCTCTTGTTTTTCTACTAATACTTATAATCGTTTGCCACGTCATCTTCAGGGTTTGTGCATGACGGCATAGAAACCGTCACAACGTTCCTCTTCCGTGGCAACATCTTCATATATCAAGGGGATCATTTTATCTGCAATCTCGCCGTCAGAAGTACAGTGATTCTGACGCGCATGAAAACGCTAGGGATCGTTCGGACGTTTTCTGATGTCCTTCAGAAAGAGGTAGCCTACGTTTACGCTACGGCGACTTTCTTTCTTAATCAAGGTCGAAGGAATACTTAAGTATAATGTCTTTTTGGAAGCTTTTTCTTCTGCGGAGCGTTTGGTCAGCGTACTGCTTTGCCCACTCCAGCGGGTAAGATCTCCATAAACCTTCAGAGTTCATCTTCCGAGTAAAATCAAATAACAGCTTTTTAAATTTTACAATTCTAAGTATATTAAAAAAGGATTGTAAAATAAAAGCTATTATAAATTAAACTATTTTAGTTTCCTTTGAGGGTTTAGGCATTTGCCTTCTTTATCAAATTGATAGCTGACACCCTTTATATCAATGGAGCGGTCTCATGGCCATCTTGCAGTCAAGAAGCATAGTACCTAAATTTCGCCATCATCATTGAGTACCCATTCATTTGGTAGCCATAGTACCGTTTGAATGCACATAGTAAGTATTGTTTCCGTCTTTTATCCACTTACGCATAGCCATCTTACCGTTGTAATTGAAATAATACCACTCGTTGTTGTCAGGATTTTGGGCCCACTCACCTTGTGCCATAGTACCGTTTGAGTGGAAATAGTAGTAACAAATCTTTTTATCTTCTGCCAACCGGTAAAGCATTGAACCGTTATTGCTTAAAATAATACCAGTTGCCAAATCTATTACCTTCCAACCTGGTGGTTTTTGCCGTTGGCATCATAATAATACCCAATATCCGTCCTTTTCTTCCCAATTTGTTTTCTCAACGACATTCACATGGATAGATTTGGTTATATCTCTGTATGTAACATTGATATTGGTCTCACCGACCTTTTTAGCATGTACCTCACCTTGATAAACATCTGCAATATCGGGGTCCTCCGAACTCCATACAGCAAATTGGCTTACATTGGTATAAATACCGCCTTCTAAAAATATTGCACTTGTATCAACGTCAAACAATAGTTTCACATATCCATCTCTGTGGGAGCAACAATGATGCTTAGTCAGTCCGTCAGCGAGGATCGTACCGGCATTTGCCATTTGCAAGAGTCCTGTCATTTCTCTTTCAATGGAATCCCACATCATATTCATTTTTCATAGTCGACACCGATACTGTTATAAACATCTCAGATATCTGTAGAACTGATTAATTCCTTACGACACCTGTCTTAACCGGATTTGTCTACGGCTGTAAGCAGCCTCTTCACCGGAGAGACTTGTTTTCACGACCTGTTGTTACTACTACTATGCCTATTAGTAATAGTAAGGGCTGAAGTGTATAATCCTCTTCCTTATTCCTCCAAACTCTAAAACATTTGCACTTAGGGTGTTATAGCTATTTAAAAATAGCATTTCAACATATATTTTAATATAATTCCATGAGAAAATAATTCCACTAGTAGTTTTTACAGAGACTTAATATAATATCTCGGCTGTTCTTTTTGCTTACCCTGTATTGTAATTGTGAGTACTTTACCGCAGTATCGGGTATCAAATTACTTTTTGTCAATTCAAACTCAGACTATATCCAAGTCATTTGCCTGATATTGCTTAAGAAAATACTTAAAAGGTATTTTTCTGTCGTATTCTATATATAATTCGACAGAGGTTGGAGTCTTTTCTTAAAAAAGTCACGTCCAAATTTTTGAAGCAATGCCATTACAATAAAAATAGCCACTCCGCCTGCTATAGCGCCTTCATAAAACCCTATTCCTATAGTCGAGACCATGACAGGCGGCATTATATACCTATGTTGTGGTATGCCTTTGACTTGATTACGACCGGTAAGTATTATTGTTCCTGCACCCAAAAACCTACACCGCTTACAACGGGCACCGAGTCTTACGGGATCTGCCGTTTTTAAACACTTGGAATACATATTGATTTGTCATCATAACTAAAGGGTTAGACAAGACAAACCAATATATATGTTCTAAAGCACTGCCGAGCCTGTTTTTCTTTCACGATCAAAGCCCAATATTCCGCCTATCAAAACGGACAGTATAATGCGAATTATCATAGAATAAAAATTTAATTCCCTTGGCATACACACTCCTTAAAAATATTTAATGTGCCTATTATATATTTAATATCTGATAAGGTAAATATCAATATAAATTAATTTGCTTTTAACCTTTGTATAAGCTGTAATTATAGGAGTTAATGTAGACAATATGGAGGATCATATGACAAGGCATTTGCTAAAAGAACATTGTTTTAAAAATATTATTTGTTTTAGATTTTTATCCGGAAGAAGAGGTGGAGATCAAATAGATAATTATTTTGAATCACCGTCTTTAGAAGATGAAGAAGATACACTTATTCATGATGCAAATTACAGTGATGGGGATATAGAATATATAAAGTCAAAGGCAATGCTTGTAATTGAAAGACGTCCTGAGATTGACAAAATAATAAGCGATTTGTCACAGGGCTGGAAGCTTGAGAGAATAGGACGAGTTGAAGAAATGTTTTGAGACTTGCCATAGCTGAAATGAAATACGACAGTGATATACCTGTAAGCGTAGCGATAAATAGAGACAGTAGAGCTTGCAAAGACATTCGAGTAGAGATGAGTCTTATTCATTTTAGCAAATGCTATATTGTCAAAGGTGGAAGTAGAGTAGTAAAGGCCGGAGGATATATGGTTTATTCCGTATCAAAAGGTAGATGCATATATAAAAACATGTTTATGCGGGACTTTGTACTAAATAAGATATCAGTAGAAGGAGAAGTAAGCAATTGCACATATGCTAACTCTAATCATATATATTTTACCATAAAGGATGAAGGAGGACCTTATCTGCGGTTATGTTTGCCGGTCAGAGAGGAGGTCTCTCTTTTGATATGAAAAGAGGGCAAAAAGGTTGTCGTTACAGGTACTATATCCTGCTATGAAAAGGGCAGATATCAGCTCTATGCAAATAAGATGAGGAAGCCGGAAAAGGTGATTTATATGAAAAATATCTTCAGCTTAAAGAAAAAGCTTGAAGATATGGGATGTTGATCAAGATATAAAAAGAAATACCTAAGTTTGTACAGAGTATGGATTGTGGCAACTTAGCTCAGACCGGAGCCGTAATAAATGATATACAAAATGTAAGTTACAGAAGAAATCCCTATGTCAGAATAGTTTTGGCACCATGCACCTTGTACAGGTGATTCCGCACCGAAAAAGCATCATTTCCGCTATAAAAACTTGATAAAATGAATCTGGATGTTTTGATGAGTGGGAAGGGGTGGAGGAGACTCTATAGAGGATTTGTACTGCTTTATGTGATGAAGAACTTGCAAAAAGCTATTTTAATGCCAAAACACCTATAATAAGTGCCGTTGGACATGAAACCGATTTTACAATAGCAGACTTTGTGGCGGATTTGAGAGCTCCTACACCAAGTGCGGCGGCGGAGAGTTACAGACTTTATCTATAACGATTATATGTATACATTGGACGTCTATAATAGAAAGCTTACAGAGCAAGTTGAAGAAAGATGAGATTATGCAAAAAGTTTGGACATGCTTCTTATAAAGCTGAATACTCTAAGTCGCAGATGCGTATAAAGAGAACAAAAAGCAAAGGACTGGAAAACTTTGCAAAGATATTACAAAAATACTTTTAAAAACAATTTGGAAAGTAAAAAGATAGAACTGTGGCAAACTTAGAGTAAGGAGCGATACAGTATCACCTCTGAAAAAGATTGTCAGGCGGTTATGCATATATAAGTGATAATAAAAACAATAAAGTTTTAAGTGCCAAAAGCGTAAAGCCTGAAGATGAGTTAAATATATATTTTTTCCGATGGCAAGAGTAAGAGCAAAGGTTTTATAATGGGGGAGAAATATGCCGAAAAAGAAGAAAAAGCTTGGTATAGAGGAAAATCTGGTAAACATAGAAAATGTAATATGAAAACTTGAAGAAGCAGACTACACTTGAAGAGGCATTTGTACTTTATGAAGGGGTATAAAGCTAGAGTGGAAAACAGGCTGAGTGAGGAATAGCTCATGTGAGAGGCAGATGGAGATACTGTCAGGGGATACAAAAGATGAATAAGGACAATTTAAAGAAAATAGAAGATATAATAGAGTCATTTTTTTTCAGCGAAGATGATTTAAATAAAAAGGTAATCACGGCCTCAAATGAAGCAATCAAAAACGGTGGTAAGAGACTTAGACCTCTTATAATGTTTGAAACTTATAAGGCCGTTGCGGGGGCGGAATGTGATGAAGGGTGAGTTGCACCTTTCTTGGTACGCAATAGAGATGATTCACACATTTTTCTTCTGATTCATGATGACCTTCCGGCAATGGATAATGACAAATTAAGAAGAGGTAAGCCTACTACATGGGTAAGCCATGGTGAGGATATGGCAATACTTGCAGGAGATATGCTCTGTGTACAGGCGTTTGAAATCATATCAGAGAAAATGCAGGATGTTGAAGATATTATTATGTTAAGAAGAATGTCAAAAGCATTTTACACATTGGCAAAAGCCACCGGAGGTTTCGGCACGATGGGCGGACAGTGTGTGGATGTGGATACTGCAGTAAAAGATGAGTGAAGATGTTATGAGATATACTTACTCATTAAGAGACAGGAGCATTATTACAGGCATCCTTTGTTATCGGAGGCATACTTGCGGGAGCAAATGATGAAGAAATCAAAATGCTTGAAAAAGCCGGAGCTATATGGGTGAAGCGTTCCAGATAAAGAGATGATTATCTTGATATAGTGGCTGATGAAAAGGGCTTGGAAGACCTACACTTCATGATGAAAAATGAAAAAGACAACATATATAAATATGGTCGGTATTGATGAAAGCAAGAAGAGTTGAATCACTTGGTGCTGATGCTAAGAAATGGCATGAAAGTAAGGGGAAATATGAGACTCTATTTTTGAAATCATTGATATGATGGTAAATAGAACTTCATAAGAAGAAATATGATGCTTGAAAAATATTGAAAAAGCCAAGTGATATGAAAATTAAAGAGATTTAGATATACTAGCAAGAGAGTAGAGAGATTTTCTTATTGATAAGTATAACAGGCGGACATTTGGCAAGCAATCTTGGAGTTATGGAGCTCACCATGGCTATGCATATTGCATTTGATCTGCCTAAAGACAAGATAATATGGGATGTGGGACATCAGTGCCTATACTCATAAAATACTTAGCGGAAGAAAAATGCGCTGATAATCTGAGAAAATTCGGAGGAATAGCAGGATTTCCAAAGACCAGTGAGTCAAAAATTTGATGTCTTTAATACCGGACATTCTTCAACAAGCCTGTCTGCGAGGACTTGGAATGGCATTCGGAAGAGATATAAAGGGAGAAAACTACAGAGTTATATCAGTAATAGGAGACTGGTGCTCTTACAGGCGGTATGGCTTGTGAGAGCTCTAAATAATGCGAGCTCAGATGAAAGAAAAACTTTATCATGGTCTTAAGATGACAATGAGATGTCCATTTCAAAAAATGTCGGAGGTATGAATGATTACCTCAACAATATCAGAACCAGTGACGGATACAATAATCTAAAAAGAGAGTTGTAAATTCACTGGAACGTTTGCCATATATCGGAAAGCTATGATAGACAGCCTTGAGACAAACAAAAACGGCATAAAAGCAGATATTGATACCGAATGTTGTTTGAAAATATAGGGTGTCACTTATCTGGGACCTGTAGACGGACATATATATTACCGCACTTTTAAAAAGTCTTTGAAGAGGCAGGTGGAAGGACCTGTACTTGTACATGCCACTTACCAAAAAGGAAAAGGGATATTCACCGGCGGAAAATCATCCTGAAAATTTCCACGGAATAGGTGCATTTGATATTGCAAAGCGGTGATACCAAAGTCCGGAAGCAAAAAGCCAACATATACGGATGTTTTTCTATAGTGGAGCTTGCAAGAGTGAGAATAAAGATATTATTTGCAACAACCATGCAATGCCGGAAGGCTGTGGACTTTTAGTTTAAAAATAAATTTCCGAAAAGATTTATTGATGTGGGTATAGCTGAGCGACAGCCTAACATCTCGCGGCGGGACACTGCGACATCAGGACTTATACCTGTTGTTTGTGTATATCCTCATTTTTGCAAAGATATGGTCAGATCAGTGCATGATGTTTGCTTACAAAATCTTCATGTGGTATTTGCAATCGACAGAGCGGGACTCGTAGGCGCTGACGAGAAAACACATCAGGAATATTTGACGTGTCATTCCTTAGCTGTATTCCGAATATGACTTTACTTGCACCAAAGAACGCAGGAGAGTTGGAAGCATGTCTTGAGTTTGCGATAAATTATAACGGACCCGTAGCTATAAGGTACCCGAGAGGTATCGCATATGACAGTTTAAATGAGTTTGAAACGCCTATAGAGTTTGGAAAGGGTGAGATGCTTTTTGAAGAAAGCGATATAGCCCTGCTTGCAATAGGAAGCATGGTAAGTACTGCAAAAAATCTCAGGGAAAAGCTGAAGGCAAATGATTTGAATGTATCCATTGCAAATGCCAGATTCTTTAAGCCAATAGATTTCGATTTGGTGGATAAATTATGTAAAGACCATAAACTTATCGTTACCATGGAAGAGAATGTGATAAACGGTTCAATGGGTGAAAAAGTGAAAGCATATATTCATGAAAATCATAGGAATGTGGAAGTTTTAAATATTGCACTGCCTGACGGATATGTGGAGCATGGAGATGTGAGTCTTTTAGAGAAAAACTTGAGATAGATTCAGATTCCATACTGAAAAAAGTTTTTGAGACGAAACGAGGATGATGAAAAATGAAAGATAGATTGGATATACTTTTGGTAAAGCGTGGTCTTGCCGAAAGCAGAGAAAAAGCAAAGGCCATAATAATGTCGGGCATTGTATATGTTGACGGACAAAAGGAAGATAAAGCCGGACAGACATTTGCCGAGGGAAGTAAATGTGAAGTGCGAGGCAGTACATTCAAAATATGTGTGCTATGACGGACTGAAACTTAAGAAAGGCTATGGGTGCTTTGATGTAAGTGTGGAAAATAAAGTCTGTATGGACATAGGAGCATCAAGCGAGCTTTACCGACTGCATGCTTCAAAACAGCGCAACAAAGGTGTATGCCGTGGATGTAGGACATGGACAGCTTGCATGGAAACTTAGAAATGACGAAAAGGTAGTAGTCATGGAAAAAGACGAATATAAGATATATGAAAACCTGAGGGATATAGGTGAGGAGATAGATTTTGCAGAAATATAGATGTATCTTTTATCTCATTGTCAAAAGTTTTACCGGCAGCTTACAATCTTTTGAAAGAAAACGGTGAGATTGTCGCACTTATAAAGCCACAGTTTGAGGCCGGAAGAGAAAAGGTGGGTAAAAAAGGTGTGGTCAGAGAAAAGAGTCACACACACTATAAGTCATAGAAAATTGTTTTCAGTATGCAAGAGAAAATAATTTCTCTGTGGAAGAACTTGAATTTTCACCTGTAAAGGGTCCTGAGGGAAATATTGAGTACCTTTATCATCTCGTAAAGAATAAAAAAGAAGAGAGTAATATAGATATGAGGGCGGTGGTAAATACCGCTCATGAGAGAGCTTATAAGAGAACGTGGAGGAGCATGCAGAAGTTTTTCTTGTTGGAAACAGTGAGGAAAGGACGGAATAAAAAGAGCACTGTCAATCTGGAAAATGAAATAAAGTCAAGGGGGCGGGTATGCTATAAATCCTATGGCTATATTGATACAAAAGACTTCCCGAAAGTTGACTGTGTTATTACTCTGGGTGGTGACGGTACTCTTTTATAAAGAATTTTTGAGAGATATATCACATCTTGGGATACCTATAATAGGCATAAATATGGGACATATGGGTTATCTTACAAGTATCAATAAAGCGGGTGATGTCAAAGAATATGGTGGATATACTCATCAATGATGAATATTTCATAGAAAAAGAATGATGATATCCGCCACCGTTATAAGAGAAGGAAAAAGAAATATGTACTTTGAATGCTCTTAATGAAAGCCGTTATTACCAGGCTTGAAAGATTAAAAACTATAAGATGTAATGTTTATATTGACGGGGATTTCTTGAATGAATATTCATCTGATGGTATAATTGTGCTAACGCCTACAGGCTCAACCGCATACAATTTGAGTGCGGGAGGACCTATCATAGAGCCAGGCTCAAGATGATGCTGATAACTTTGGCGAATTTGTCCTCATGCCCTAAGTCAAAAAGAAGCATAGTACTTTCATCCTCAAAAGTAATACGTGTTTCATTTTAATGACAATTTAAAGGTCCAACAGAGAACTTGTAGTGGACGGCGATAGAGTGTGATCCTGGAAAATAAGGACGTGATTGAATTAAGAGAGTCGGAAATATATGCCGGACAGATAAAAATTAAAGAGAGGAGTTTTTCTGGACAACATCGAAATAAGATGAGATAGGATTTGATATGAAAAACAAAAGACATTCAAGATTGTGGAACTCATTAACTCGTATGATATCATGAGACACAGGAGGAACTTGCACAAAAGCTGGAAGAGGGCGGCTTTGTAGTAACTCAGGCTACAGTTTCCAGAGATATCAGAAGATTCAGCTTTCAAAAAGTGAGTAACTATGCTAACGGAAGACAAAATATTCTCTGATGCCTAAAGCAGGACAGGATCTCTGAAAAATATGTAGAGAATACTTGAGAAGCCTTTGTATCAATGGATATGGCACAAAAATATTCTTGTAGTAAGAGACCGTGTCGGGTATGGCCATGGCGAGTACGGCTGACTCTTGACTCCATGCAGATGAGTGAGATAGTGGGTTGTATTGCGGGTGATGATACAATTATAGCGTATACATAAAAGTGTGAATGATACTGCTGTGGTTGTCATGTGGAAAGAATAAGAAAACTTGTTTATAAGAATGAATAAGTGCAACGATGTATCAGGGTAGGGTATCTAAAAGGAGAATTATGCTGATAGAATTACATATAAAAATCTTGCATTAATAAAAAGCGGATGTTCACTTTAAAGAGGGACTTAGTGTGCTTAGCGGTGAGGACAGGTGCAGGAAAATCTATTTTGATAGATTCAGTAGAAATCTTGCTTTAGGTGCAAAGACGAGTAAAGACATTATAAGAACAGGTGAGAAATAGGGTGTTGTAGAACTTATTTTCACATTGGATGAAAGCGAAAAGAAAAACTGAAAACATTGGATATATCTTTTGAAGACGATTTACTGATAATAACCAGGAAAATAAGCTCCACAAGAGTGTGTGCAGAATCAATGAGTGAAACCGTAACTCTTGCCAGGTTAAGAGAGATTACAGACACATTGATTGATATTCACAGACAGCATGAGACATCAATCACTTCTAAGTGCAGGTAACAATCTGATACTGTTGGATTCTTTTTGTCCTGAAAAGCTTATGGAGATAAAGAAGAATTTATCAAAGAAAGTACGGTGAGTTAAAAAGATAAATCAAAAAGGAGTCGGAAGGAATAGATGAAAAGGCTCAGGAAGAGAAATCGATATGCTTGATTTTGAAATCTCCGAGAATAGCAAATATAAAGCCTAATGAAGAAGAGGAACTTGAGCAGGTATTTAAAAAGGAAAGAGTATATCAAAGATAAATGATGTGCTTTTCAGATTTACTTGAAGAGCTTGAAAACGAGAGATATAGGAAGCAATATCAAGTCGGTTTCAGAGTGCCTTATTGGACGACAGTCTGGACATTGTATTGTCAAATTTAAATACAATTGAAGGTTTGATAGCCGAAACAATGCATTATGCAAGCAGATATCTCGATAATCTTAGAATATGACGAGGAAGAGACATGACAGAGGTAATGAGAGACTGGATACAATAAGACATATAAAATCAAAGTATTCAAGTGATTATAATAAAATCAAAGAGCTATTAAAAGAAAAAGAAAAGAGACTTGAATTTTTAAAAGACTTTGAGGATGAAGTACTTGTACTGAAGGAAAATGCGATAAAACTTGAAGAGTAAATTATAAAAAGACTGTACCAAAATCAGCGAAATAAGAAAAAGATGTTGCAGTTACATTGGCCAAAAGAATAAAGGAAGAACTTGAAGATTTCAAAGCTTCCTCAGGTGGAATTTGAAATCAAATTTACAAAGAGAGAGAAGATTTCAGAGACAGATTTGATGCGGTGGAATTTTGATAAGTACAAATCAGGGGCAACCTCTAAAACTTTACATATGGTTTGCAAGCGGCGGTGAGCTGTCAGAATAATGCTTGCATTAAAGACTGTTTTGCAAATGATGATGATATACAGACTTTGATATTTGATGAGATAGATACGGGAATAAGCGGAAACACGGCTGTAAAGTCGGTGAAAAACTTAGCCATATATCAAAAACCCATCAGGTACTTTGTATTTCACATTTTCTTGCAGATGGCTGTAATGGCGGATCAAAATGTTGTTCATATCAAAGTCTACAGACGGAGAAAGTCTACACAAACGAATATTGATTTACTGGATAGGATGGTAGAAATAAAAGAGATAGCTCAGATTGATCAGCGGAAATAATTTGACTGAAGTTGTACTTGAAAAACCGCAGAGGGAAATGATACAGGAAGCGGACTCGAGGAAATAAGGAGGAACACCTATGAAGAAGATATTATTTGTTGCATCGGAAGCGGTACCGTTTATTAAAACAGGCGGTTTTGGCGGATGTGGTCGGCTCTTTACCGAAGTATTTGGATAAGAGATATTTTTGATGCCAGGAGTTATTTTTGCCGAGAGATATATGTGTATGAAGGAAGAAATAAGAAACTCTCTGGAATATATGGGTGGTTTCTATATTGATTATGCCGGCTCAAGTAAGTATGTCAGGTGTTAAAGAGGAAGTTGAAGGAGTAACATTTTATTTTATAGATAATGAAGAGTACTTCGGAGGTCCAAAAGCCTTATGGAGACTGGCTATGATATTGAAAAGTTTATTTTTCTTCTCTACAGAGTAGCTCTATGTGCACCTTTTGTAGACTTCAGACCGGATCTTATTCACTGTCATGACTGGCAGACCGGATTGGTTCCCGTATATTTGAAGGACAGATTTGCAGGCGGAGATTTCTTTAGAGGAATAGAGTCCGTATTTACAATACATAATCTTAAATTCCAGGGTGCTTGGGATGTTAAAGACAATACAGTATTTTTCAGGCTTAAGTGATTATTATTTCACACCTGATAAGTTGGAGGCTTTTAAGGATGCCAACCTCTTAAAGGGTGGACTTGTATATGCTGATGCTATAACAACAGTATCAAAGACATATGCGAATGAAATTCAAAAATCCTTTCTACGGTGAAAGTTGGACGGGCTTTTAAGAGCCAGACAGAAATGATCTGAGAGGTATTGTACACGGTGAGTGCAGTTATAATGAGTTTGACCTGAAACAGACAAACTTATTTATAAAAATTATAACAGCAAGAACTTCAGAAAAGAAAAAATTAAAAATAAGAGAGCTTTGCAAAAAGAGCTTGGACTGCCTGTAGATGACAATAAGTTTATGCTTGCGGTTATTTCAAGACTTACGGATCAAAAGGGATTTGATTTGGTGGAATATATGATGGATCAAATCTGTGAGGAGAATGTACAGCTTGTGGTACTGGGAACCGGAGATGACAGATGTGAAAACATGTTCAGACATTATGCATGAGTATCCTGACAGGTGTCTGCAAATATCTATTACTCGAGGGAGATGTCACATAAGATATGTCTTAAGCGCGGACGCCTTCCTTATGCCTTCGTTGTTTGAACCGTGCGGTCTCAATGCCAGCTGATGTCTTTAAGATGGAACTCTTCCTATAGTTCGTGAGACAGGCGGACTTTGTGATACCGTAGAGAGCTATAATGAGTTTGAGTCAAAGGGTACAGGTTTTCTCATTTGCAAACTATAATGCACATGAGATGTGACAGAATAAATTTTGCAAAAGCATATTTATTATGATAAAAAGAGAATGGAATAAGATGATTGACAGAGCGAGTGGCTGTGGACTTCTCGTGGAAGCAGTCTGCGACTTGGGTATCGAGCTCTGTATGATTGGTTAATAGGATGAAAAGAATATTTAAATAATATAAATTATATGGAATGCGTTAAAGATATATACTTAACAGTGAAATTTTTCAAAAACTTGACGACTTATGTTCAGCATGGATGTACATCCACAATGGAGCTTCAGTATAGACGTTTCATATACAACATATTTGAGTGTGCAAAAACTTGGTTTAAATTATAAATCTCTTTTGCCCAGAAAGCGGCGCTTTTACATGATTTTTACCTTTATGACTGGCATAGACCGACAGAGGAGACAGGAGCATTTTTACATTGCTTTACACATCCTTATAAAGCGGCAAAAATGCAAAAGATGTTTACAATATAACAAATAAGGAAGCAAGTATGAGTTAAAAACTCATATGTTTCCTTTAACACCGATTCCTCCTCTTTTCATAGGGAGGGATGAGTTACTCTAATATGTGACAAGTCAACTTCTGTAAATGAAATAATTGCAAATATGAAAAATGTTCACAGAGCAGGGGAGGGGACTGTATGAGTATTTTAGATGATATTGTTTCAAATCAGGTGCTCATCAGTGCGGCTCTTGGATGGCTGGTCGCTCAGCTGAAAGACAATGATTGATATGGTATAATAGTCATTTTTCACCGACAGACTCTGGAGGCGGCGGAATGCAAGTTCACATTCAGCTACGGTATGTGCTCTGGCAACCTCAAGTGCATTAAAACACGGGTTTGCAGGCTTTGAGTTTGCCGTTACATTTTCATTTTTGCTTTGGTTGTTGTGATGAGTGCAATGGGAGTAAGAGAGAGACGGAAAGCAGGCAGAAAGGCTTCTTAATATGATTCTGGAAAATAATATTTTTGAAGATAATTTTGAACATTTGAAGAGAGTTAGAAAGATTCGTAGGACATACTCCGCTTCAGGTATTTATGGGTGCGATTTTAGGTATTGTTATAGCATTTGTATTGGAGGAATATATTAATGATAGAAACTTATTGCCTCGGATGTGGACGGAACTTTGGTAAGTGACAGGCGGCAGCAAAACTTCAGACAAAAGAATAGTTGATATGATAAAGGCTGTTCATGACAAAAGGAATTCATTTGCCGTTGCCTCCGGAGGCGAGTGGGTGAGTATAGAAAATGTCTTTGAAGAAGTAAAGGACAAGATGTTTTATATATCAGATAACGGAGCTTATATCAGGGAGTAAACGGTGAGAAGTCTTGTTTAGTAAATGAAATGGATGATAGGATTTCAAAGGAATTGATTCTTGATTTAAGAAAAACAAGGATTTGATTGCTGTGGTTGCCGATGAATCATCTATGCACTATATGGAAAACAATGAATTTCCTTATAGACTGGATAAGAGGAGGATGCAGGGGCAGAATGGAACTTGTAGACGACCTTGCCAAGGGTGGAAATATAATAAAAATTTCCGCATATTCGGAGAATGTATGCGGTAAGGCCGATGATATTATAGAAAAATATTCGGATAAACTTTTGATAAATTATGCAGAGTGAGGATGTGAAACGTGACTGTACCGCAAAGGGAGTGAGCAAGGAAATGCTCTAAAGAAGCTTCAGGAAGCTTTTGATATAAAGGAAAACGAGACAATGGTTTTCGGTGATCAGGCCAATGATGTTGAAATGTTTAAGGCGGCTTACTATTCATTTGCAGTAAATCACGGCTCCTGTGGCAAAGCGCCAAGATTTATGGCAGACAACAATGAAAACCTTGGAGTTTGAGAAGATATTAAACTATCTGCTTTAGGAGACGGAGATTGAAGAAAATTTTTAGTCAGATTCACTAGCAGCTCTTTTTATTTCAGGTTGTGGAATAAAAACGTCCAGCATAAGTGAAAATATAAAGATAAATTTGTCAGAAAAACAAACTTGGATATAATTACGGTCAGATGCTTATTCCCGCATTGTCGGAGAGTCAAATTATTACCGATACATATACAGATGCAATATGGGACAGCTATGTTGACAAGGACACAAAATTTACATTCAGAGATAATTTTTATAATGATTTAAAAATTATTATAAAGAACTTGTTGTACTAAAGAATTGCGGAAAAACGAAAATATTACATTATCAGACGGGCAGGATAAAACAAAAAGCATTAAAAGCTTTCAAGATATTTTACGATGAAAATGTGGCAAACAGTAGAAAGCTTTCCGGGACTTACAGGAAGACTGTGATACGGTTTTCATGGATTATGTTCACGTTGGATAAAACAAAAATTGATTGAAAAAAGAATGTAAAAAGAAGTCAGTGAAAGTGAAAGCCAGAATAATGGATTTTTCATGTGATTGAGGTTTCTGATTATGAGACTTTGCAAATACTCTTGAACAGATTAAATAATGGTGCAGAATGTGTGTGAAACTGGCAACTCAATTTTCTGAAAGCGACAGTATTTCAAGAAGTATAGCGATAAATAACGAAACTGAAGATGTAAAGAACACTTTGGAGTAATGGAAGACGGAAGTGTAAGTCCCATAGTTACAAACAAGGGGTAAATATGTGCTTTATAAATGTGTAAAAGCAGCTATAATGCAGGAAGCCACAAAGAATAAGCAAGAATAAAAAGAGGAAAGAGAATCAGCATATCTAGTGAATTTATATAATGAGTTTTATGTAAAGAAAATCCTATAGATATAAACGAAAGCTTGAGTTCGATAAGGTTTGCAAAAATTCAGGGTCTCATCTTTCGGGAAGATTTCTTTACACACTGTGGTCGGAGGAAGCATACTGGGTCTTTGCAGAGTTTTTGGAAGTTAAGGAATTTACAAAATTACTCTTTATGACAGATATATTTGATAAATTTACTGTTGTGGAAGCCAGAGTTTTCATACATTTGTAAAATGTACAGTATCAACTGTAGGCATGCATAAGCCTTATTTTGACGAAGAAAGAAAACAGAGATTTTTGCTACCTGCAGTCAGGATAAAGGCTAGCTGCTTTGTGGAATAATGAGGAAGAGAAGACCTGCTTTTCAGGCTGATTTTTAAGTTTTCAGAAGAAGAATTTAAAAGAGGTTGGATTAAAAGCAATACAACAAAAGATATAGATGGGATTTGTATTTGAATATAAGATATTCAAATAAAGAAATAATTTAATATCTTCATTTTCACCGAAAACTTTTACCTGACAGAAAAATTTCAGATGCATTTGATTTATATGCTTAAAAATATGTTTGGAAGAATAAATATTACAGTGGAAAACAGGAGAATAAAGTATGAAAGATAAAGTACTTGAGATGTATCTGGAGGATATGAAGGAAATAAAACCTCTTGAAGAATCGGAACTTGATACATTGTTAAAAAGCACTCTTAAGTGGGATAACAGTGCAAAAACAGGATTATCGAAGGTCATATGATGTATGCTACAGAGCTTATACAACCCTTTGTAGGTTGCGGTCAGAAATAACGGATTTGATAAGTGAGGTCATCTAGCGCTTACAATGGCTGTGGCTGAATATAAATCAGGAGATTTAAGCTCAGATAAAATTGGCGGTGGAAAAAAGAGCTCAATAAGATAATTAGTGAGGAAACAAAAGGTAAAGAATGCTTCAAATATGCTGGCGGAGAGATTGAACGACTTGATGGAAGCATCAAGGATTTAACACAGGAGCTGGCAGAGAAGCAGCGTGGGAACTTTCGAACCTGACTTACGGTTCCGAAGATGAAGTGGAAGAACTTTTAAAAGTAAGTTTGAACGCAATGGATCGGAAAAAAATATTTAGAATATGGAGAAGCTTATGGAAGAGAAAAATTTGATTGTAGGTCAGTCTGGAGGCCTGGCGGCTAATGTCATCTTTGGCGGGGTGTATTGCGGAGCAAGCATTTCAGATTTGAAAAGGTGTATGGAATGAGATTCGGAATCGAGGGATTCTTAAATGAAAAAATAGTAGACCTTGATGAAACACTTAATTCAGAGCTAAATATTGAACTGTTAAAAAGAACACCGAGTTCATATCTGGGGTTCTGCAGATACAAACTGACCAAAGCCCGAAAGCAGGTCGAAGTTTATCAAAAGGCATTTGAGCTTCTTGAAAAGTACAGTATACAGATGTTTTATCTATATATAGGCGGAAACGATTCTATGGATACAATACTGAGAAAATGTCGGGTATGCAAAATCATAGGAAGCCCGATAAAGTTTGTCGGAGTTCCAAGACTATCGATAATGGTTACCTGTACAGATCATACACCGATACGGAAGTGCGGCAAAGTATATAGCTACATCATGTATTTCGGAAGTTATAAGAGACTCAAATGTATATGATTTAAAGAGTGTGACATTTGTTGAGATAATAGGAAGAAATGCAGGTTGGCTTACAGCGAGTGCGACTCTGGCTAAGAACAGTTTCAATGACGGAGCGGATTTCATTCTCTTACCTGAAATAGGTTTAAATTTAAAAGAATTTATAAATATACTCGGAAACAGACTCAATGAAAAGAACAATATTGTTGTGGCGGTATCCGAGGGTATAAAAAGATCAAAACGGAAATTATATAAGCGAGGATGAGGGAAATGTGGATGCATTCGGACATAAGATGCTCTCAGGAACTACTGACTTACCTTGCTAAAAATAAAAAGTGAACTTGGCGTAAAACAAGAGCCGTGGAAATAAATACATACAAAGAAGCGCGGCTCATCTTCAAAGTAAAACCGATATAGATGAGGCTTTCAATATCGGATTTTTAGGTGTAAAGGCCGGAATTGAAGGTGAAACCGGAGTTATGATGTATTTTGACAGGGTAATGACGCCCCATATTTGTCTATTGTGAAAGAAAATGATATAAATTTGGTTGCAAACATAGAAAAAGAAATCCTAGAGGCTGGATAAGCGAGGGATGGATTTCGGAGTAAATGAAAAATTACTGAATATGCGAAACAGCTTATTACGGGTGAGCTTTTCAAATATTATTTATGAAGGAATACAAAAGTCATATAATTAGTCTTAAGTAGTGGTTTGAGGAGGAGATGGGCGTTAGAAGGTTTAGTGTAGAAAAGCCGGATTTTTGCTATCAGAGCAAAGGAACTTTCAGGTGAGCTCTAGAGCTATTTGGGCTTGAAAAACCTTGATGATGTCAGGGTTTTTGGTCAGATACGATATTGAAAACATATATCGGATGAAGACTACTAAAAAAGCTTGCACTATATTTTGTGACGCTGCTGGATATCTGCTTTGAGGTAAGTTTTCCACATCTTGAAAGTGATTTTTACTTTACTGTAGAGTATTTGCCGGGACAGTTTGATCAAAGGGCTGACTCCGCCATACAGTGTGCAAAATTTGCTCGCGAAGTGAAGATGAGTATAAATATCCGCCCGCAACAGCTTATATTTTTCTCAGGGCGGTTTAGTAGAGCCGACAAGGAGAGGATAAGAGATTACTGTATCATCCTGTAGACTCAAGGATTGCCGATGAGTCTATACCCGAAACTTTAAAAACAGACTTTGAAATGCCTAAGGATGTAGAGTCTATAGAAGGCTTTATAACTATGGATGAGCCTTGAAAAGATTGATTATGAGAGTCTTCTTTAGGCATCACATTTTGATGACTTTAAATTTATACAAGATTATTTAAAAATGATGAAAAACAGGAATCCCTCTGTCACTGAGATAAGAGTATTGGATACATATTGGTCAGACCACTGCAGAGGCACACCACTTTTCAACTCAGCTAAAAGACGTAAGCTTTGAGGAGGGTTTTGGCGTTCCCACTGCAAAAGAATCATATGAAAGATATTTAAATGACAGAAAGATCCTTTATAAGGACGAAGATAAATCTGCCTGATGGATATTGCACTTTTTGGCTATGAAGAAGCTTAAGGCCGACAATATTCTTACCGATGTAGAGGAAAGTGATGAGATAAACGCCTGTTCAATCGTTTGTACCATTTTAGTAGACGGTAAAAAGAGGAGTGGCTTATCAATTTTAAGAATGAAACTCATAACCACCCTGCGAATAGAGCCTTTCGGTGATGCGGCAACCTGCCTTGGAGGTGCTATAGAGATCCTCTCAGGAAGAACTTATGTGTATCAGGCTATGGAATTACAGGCCTGGAGATCCTGCATTTGCCAATTGAAAAAGACAATGCAGGGCAAAACTTCCTCAAAAGAAGATAGATCAGGAGCAGCATACTGGATATTCATCATATGGCAATCAGATAGGACTGGCTACCGGCTATGTAAAAGAAATTTATCATCCTGACTACGTCGCAAAGAGAATGGAAATCGGAGCGGTAATGGGAGCCGCAAAGAGAGCAAATGTTATCAGAAAAACTTCAGACCCCGGTGATATTATAGTACTTCTGGGAGGCAGAACAGGAAGAGACAGCATAGAGGTCTACAGGTTCAAGTAAAAGTTCACAAGACCGATTCCATAATTACTGCAGGTGCGGAGGTACAAAAGGGTAATGCACCTACCGAGAGAAAGATACAGCGGCTTTTTAAAAGACCTGAGGTGACAATACTTATAAAGAAATGTAACGACTTCGGTGCAGGTGGAGTGTCTGTGGCAATAGGAGAACTTGCAGACGGACTTATTATCGATCTTGATAAAGTGCCTAAAAAATATGCGGGACTTGACGGCACGGAGCTTGCAATCTCGGAATCACAGGAGAGAATGGCTGTGGTACTTTCACCTGAATCGGTAGAAGAATTTTGCAAATATGCAGAGGAAGAAAATCTTGAGACAAGTATTGTAGCAAAGGTTTTGGAAGAAAAAGACTGCAAATGACATGGAGAGTGGCAAAACTATAGTCGATTTATCAAGGGCATTTCTTGATACAAACGGTGCCACCTCCACAACAGATGTTGTATGTAAAAGCGCCGTAAATGGAAGCAGAAAATCCTTTTGAATACAACAAAACAGAAAAACATAGAAAAAGATGGCTGAAAACTGTTTCCGACTTGAATGTGGCTTCACAAAAGGGACTTGTGGAGATGTTTGACCTCAAGTATATGGGAAAAAGTACTCATGCCATACGGCGGAAAATATCAGCTTTCAGAGACTCAAAGTATGGTGGCCAAAAGGCTGCTTATGGATGAAGAAAGTGATGCGGTTACCATTATGAGCTATGGATTTGATCCGTATCTGTCAAGCTGGAGTCCATACCATGGGGCAATGTACGTGCTATAGTCAGCTCTTTTGAGTAAGTGTAGTACTGGGCGAGATTATAAAAGGTACATTTACTTTCCAAGAATACTTTAGAAGAATGACTGAGGCTCGACCTGGGGAAGTAGCCGCTCGGCACTTCTTGGAGCTTATGAGCGCACAGATGAGGCTTGGACTTGCATCCATAGGCGGTAAAGATTCGATGTCGGGTTCATTTACGATATAAAATGTACCTACCTTGGTTTCTTTGCAGTGGCGGTAGGTGATAATAAAAAATATTATATCTACAGAGCTGAAAAAGCCGGAATAAGCTCTACTTCATCGTAAAATTAAAGAGAGATGAATATGATCTTCCCGATTTTTGAATATTTAAAAGAGAATATACAGTGATATTCAAACAGAGACTAACAAATATAGTAAGTGCATTTGTTTTGAGAGAAACAGAATAGCGGAGGCTGTTTCAAAGATGTGCTTTGGAAATATGTTAGTGTAAGCCTCTAAAAGCGGATGAGGAGACTTTATTTGCTCCGGAGTTTGGAGGCTTTTTGCTGGAATCCGAGTCGGAACTTGATTTTGGAAAGGAGCAATTTATCTTGGAGAGTAATTAAAGAGCCGAAGGTCATGATAAATGCGGAAGAGATTTTCACTTGATAAGATATTAAAAACTGACCGCTTGAGAGTGTATTCCTGTCAGTGGAAGAGCCTTTAAATAAAGAGGTACTTGAAGATAAAATATATAGGGGCTGAAAAGCATTTATATTGCAAAAAGATGCAAGTCCTAAGTATTTATTCCTGTTATGCCGGGAACCAACTGCGAGTATGATTCAAATAAGAGCATTTAGAAGAGCCGTGCAAGTGCGGAGAGCATTTGTATTTCAGAAACAGTTCACCTTTTGCTGTCAAGGAATCTGTAGAGCAATATAAAAATGAAATAAGAAATTCACAGATAATAATGTTCCCAGGAGGTTTTCTACGGGTGATGAGTCTGACAGTTCTGCAAAGTTTTTTGCTACAGTGTTCAGAAATGAAATTTTGAAAAAAGAGATAGAAGATTTGCTGGGCAGAGACGGTCTGATACTTGGAATATGCAACGAATTCCAGACACTTATAAAGCTTGGACTTTTGCCTGACGGAAAGATAAAAGAACAGGAAGAGCTTTCAGCAACTTTGGCTACAAATACTATCGGCAGACATATTTCCAAAATGGCATATCTTAAGACGGTAAGTAATAAATCACCATGGCTTATGAATGCAAAACTTGGAGATGTGTATGCAAATCCGGTTTCACATGGAGAGGGAAGATTTGTAGCCCCGAAAGAAAAAATTGATGAGTTGTTTAAAAACGGTCAGGTAGCTACAAGATATGTGGATTTAAACGGAAATCCTACCATGTGCGGTGAGTACAATCCGAACGGTTCTTATGCGGCCATAGAGGGAATTACAAGCCCTGACGGAAGGATTTTCGGTAAGATGGCACACTCCGAAAGAAGAGAAAAAGGTGTTGCTATAAATGTTTTTGAAAAACAGGACTTGCAAATCTTTGAATCTGGTGTAAAATATTTCAGATAAATCAGATAAAAAGGTTTGGAGAGATAATGATAAAAAGTAGTAAAATTTGAGGCTGACATCACTGGCCAGTGCACATCAATTTAAAAAGTGGGGAGATATCATAAAGGCTGATAAATCAAGAAGATTTGTTGTTCCGTCCGGCACTGGGAAAAGAAATTCCAAGGATGAGAAGGTAACAGACCTTTATACTGAGACATATGATGCGGCCGTAGAAGGCGGTTCATATAAGAAAAAGTTTGAAAAGATCAAAGCAAGATACGAGGAAATTATAGACGGACTTTCACTTGATTTAAATCTTGATCATGAGTTCGCAAAAATAGAAGAACAGTTTTAAATAAAGCCGGAAGAGAGTAGCAGTACTTCAAGAGGTGAGTATTTAAACGGTATTATAATGGCAAAATATCTTGGGGTTGAGTTTATGAGATCCTGCAGAGATGATTTTTCTTCTTTGAAGACGGTCACATTTGATGCCGAGGCTACAAACAAGGAAGTTTCAGAGAGACTTGAGAAAGTTCAAAGAGCGGTAATTCCTGGATTTTACGGTAGCGATCATTCGGGAAAAATCAGAACATTTTCAAGAGGCGGTTCAGATATAACAGGTTCTATAATTGCAAGAGGTATAAAGGCCGATTTGTATGAAAAACTGGACAGATGATCAGGCTTTTTGGTGGCAGATCCAAGAATTATATCAAATCCTGGAGACATGAGTCGATAACATATAAGGAGCTTAGAGAGCTTGCATATATGGGTGCTTCAGTCACTTCATGAGGATGCAATCTTCCCTGTAAGAAAAGAGGGTATTCCTATTAATATCAGAAATACCAACAAGCCGGGAAGATAAGGGTACAATGATAGTAGAGATACTTGCAAAGAGTTCAAAGTTTACTATCACAGGTATTAGCAGGTAAGAAGGGATTTTTGTGCAATAAATGTCGATGAGGCAATGATGAACTCTATGAGGTAGGTTTCTGCGCAAGAGTATTGGATGTTTTTGCACAGAACAATATCTCTATAGAGCATATGCCTTCAGGTATTGACACTATGACACGTACTTGTACATCAGTCCGAGTTTGAAGAGCATGAGAGCGACAGATAGTTTCAGGTATGACACAGGCCGTAGGCCCTGATACTGTAGAGATGGAGTCGGGACTTGCACTTATAGCTGTGGTTGGCAGAGGAATGAAAGGCAAACAGAGGTACTGCAGGAAGAATATTTGGCGAGCACTTGCACATGCCAGAGTCAATGTAAAGATGATAGATCAGGGTTCATCAAGAGCTTAATATCATTGTAGGCGTTAAGGAAAAATGACTTTGAAAACAACTATAAAGGCTATATATGATATGTTTGTAAAATCGGTATCTTAAAATGGCAAAGGTAATAATAATAGGCGGAGGTGCGGCAGGAATGATAGCAGCATACTCCGCTGCTTTAACATCAAAGCAGGTAATACTGCTGGAGAAAAATGAAAAACTCGGTAAAAAGATATTTATTACAGGCAAGGGCAGATGTAATCTTACAAATGCCTCAGACATGAATACGGTGATGGAAAATGTTGTAAGTAATAAAAGATTTTTATTCAGTGCATTTAAAAACTTCACAAATGAAGATATTATGAATCTTGTGGAGAACAACGGTACAAAGCTTAAGATTGAAAGAGGAAACAGAGTATTTCCGGTAAGCGACCATTCCTCGGATATAATAAAGTCACTTGAAAATGCAATAAGAGATCTGCATGTGGATATAAGACTTAACACCAAGGTGGATGAGCTTATAATAGAAAATGACAGATGTATAGGTGTAGTAATCGGAAAAAATAAAAATTATGGCGGATGCCGTAATAGTTGCTACAGGCGGAATGTCATATCAGGCTACAGGTTCCGACGGTGACGGCTACAGATTTGCCAAAGAGGCAGGCTTAAGTGTAAGTAAGCTCTATCCTTCTTTAGTACCTTTTAACATAGAGGGCGAGAGAATAAAGGCATTACAGGGGCTTTCTTTAAAGAATATCCATGCTTATATCTACAATGACAAAAAGCTTGTATATGATGAATTCGGTGAAATGCTTTTTACACATTTCGGAGTGAGCGGACCTGTAATAATATCCGCATCTGCAGTTATCGGAAACAAAAATATAAAAGGCTACAGACTAAGCATTGATTTAAAGCCGGCTCTGGATGATGAAAAGCTTGATGAAAGAATTCTACGAGATTTTGCGGAGCAAAAAAATAAAAGTTTGAAAAACTCTTTAAATAAGCTCTTTCCTGCAAAGCTGATAGATGAGGTTATATATCAAAGTAAGCTCGATCCCGATAAAAAGGTGAACCTACTTACAAAAGAGGAAAGACACAGTCTTGTTCATGCTACAAAAAATCTTGAATATGTGATAAGCTCTACAAGAGGCTTTAATGAAGCTATAATAACAAAGGGTGGAGTTGAAGTTTCACAAATAAATCCGAAGACTATGGAATCAAAGAAAATAAAGGGTTTGTTCTTTGCAGGTGAGGTGCTTGATTTGGATGCATTCACAGGCGGTTATAATCTACAGATAGCATAGTCAACAGGATATCGGCAGGAGAAGGAGCGGGAAATGAACAGTATAGCGATTGACGGACCTGCGGAGCGGGTAAATCGAGTATAGCAAAAGGCTTTAAGTAAAAGACTCGGATATATTTATATAGACACAGGTGCAATGTACAGAGCTGTGGCACTTTTCTTTTGGAGAATAATGTGGCGGACGGTATGGACAGCAGAATCGAGATCTTTGTTGGACGAAAGCTTGAGATAAGCATAAAGCACTGAAGACGGTGCATCAGAAAGTTATCCCTAAACGGAGAAGATGCTAACAGGTAAGTTAAGACTTGAAGAGATAGGAAAACTGGCAAGTGAATTCAGTGCAATAGGCAGTGTGAGAGAAAAGCTGGTGGCACTGCAAAGAAAACTTGCACAAAAAGAAAATGTGGTGATGGACGGCAGAGATATAGGTACTGTAGTACTTCCTAATGCCGATTTAAAGATTTATTTAAGTGCAAGTTCAAAAGTCAGAGCTAAAAGAAGATATCTGGAACTTTTAGAAAAGGGACAGACGGATTTGGACATAAATGATATAGAGGATGAGATAATAAAAAGGGATGAAGCCGATATGAACAGAGAGATTTCACCTTTAAAGCAGGCTGATGATGCTATATCTGGATTCATCCGATATGACACTTGAAGAGGTGGTATCAAAGATACTGTCGATGGTAAAAGAGGAAAGATGAAAGTCGAATTAGCAAAAAGTGCCGGTTTTTGCTTCGGAGTTGAAAAAGCGGTAAACACCGTGTATGAAGAAGCCAAAAAAGGCAATGATATAGTCTATACTCTAGGGACCCATAATTCACAATGAGGAAGTTGTGAAGGATATGAAAAAGAGGTGTGGAGGCCGTGAAGATAGAAGATTTCGGCTTCACTGCCGAAAGGCACTGTAATCATACGCTCACATGGGGTAAGCAGGGAGATATTTAATTTTGTAGAAAACAGCGGACATAGAGTGGTAGATGCCACCTGTCCTTTTGTTATTCATGCCATAGTTTCCGCACAAAGCGGTAAAGGAAAAACTGGTAATAATCGAAAATCGAGCATCCTCAAGTGATGGGAATAAGAGGCTGGGGAGATGAAAATACCTATGCGGTTGAAAATATCGAACAATTTATAAATTTAGAATTAAAAAGATAAAGAAATAATAATTGTAGACTCAAACGACATTTAATCATATTTCAAGAAATCATTGATAAAAATATCGCTTTTTGGGTTATGATGTAAGATGTTTTAATACGATTTGCAATGCAACACAGGAAAGACAAGCTGAGGCAAAAATATAGCATCAAATGTGGATGCCATGATAGTTATCGGAGACAAAAAGCTCCAATACAGGCAAGCTTTGTGGAAAATATGTCAGGAAGAATGTAAGAATACAGTTTTATCTCAAACTCTTGAAGACCCTAGATTATGATGCTTTACTTTCGTGGATAGTGTAGGTATTACGGCAGGGGCGTCAACCCCAAAACATATCATTGAGGAGGTTCAAAAATATTGTCAGATTCAGTTTTGAACAAATGTTAGATGAGTCATTCAAGACTCTACACACGGGAGAAGTTGTCAACGGTAAGGTAATTGATGTTAAGGAAGATCAGATCATTCTTAATGTCGGATTTAAGTCAGATGAGTATCATCACAAGAAGTGAATATAGTAATGACAACGGTTTAGATTTAAGAACAGTTGTAAATGTCGGTGATGACATGGAAGCAAAAAGTCTTTCAAAGATAAACGACGGAGAAGGTCAGGTTCTCCTCTCATACAAGAGATTGGCTCAAGATAGAGGTAATAAGAAGCTTGAGGGATGCTTTTCAACAACCATGAGGTTCTTACAGGAAAAGTTGTACAGGTAGTTGAGGGTGGTCTCAGTGTAGTGGTAGAGGATGCAAGAGTATTTATACCTGCATCACTTGTATCAGATACATTTGAAAGAGATTTATCTAAATATAAGGATACAGAGATTGAGTTCGTTATCACAGAGTTCAATCCTAAGAGAAGAAGAATCATCGGTGACAGAAAGCGACTTCTTGTAGCTAAGAAGGAAGAGCAGAAGAAGGCTTTATTTGAGAAGATAACACCGGGTGATGTAATTGAAGGTACAGTAAAAGAATGTTACAGATTTCGAGCATTTTTGTTGACCTTGGTGGTGCAGACGGTCTTTTTACATATCTCAGAGATGAGCTGGGGTAGAGTAGAGAATCCAAAGAAGGTATTTAAGTCAGGTGATACCGTTACAGCCTTCGATTAGGATATCTCAGGTGAGAAGATCGCACTTTCAATGAAGTTCCCTGATCAGAATCCATGGCTTGACGCTGAAGAGAAGTTCGCACGTGGTAATGTTGTTAAGGGTAAAGTTGCAAGAATGACAGATTTCGGAGCATTCGTTGAGATTTCAAACGGTGTTGATGCATTGTTGCATGTATCTCAGATTTCACATGACCATGTTGAAAAACCTTCAGATGTACTTAAGGTAGGAGATGAGGTTGAGGCTGTTATCGTTGAGTTCAATGAGGCAGACAAGAAGATCTCATTAAGTATCAAGGCTTTGACACAGGCAAATGAAGAGCTTGAGAAAGAGAACGCAAGAACTTCAGAGTCTGTTGAAGAATAATAAATACTTTAGTTTATACAAGGTCGTAGGTGTTTTCATCTGCGACCTTTTTAACGGAAAAAATAAGGAGATGTATGAAGAGAAATTATAAAAATGTAGTATTTTGGTGCATTGTAGTTGCACTTTTATATCTTAGCTATGAGTGGCTAAGTGATGTTATATTCAGAGGCTTTAATTATCTGGATGTAAAATATATGATAGTACCTGATGCACTTTTGCCGAGCATAAATGCTTTTGTAGATACATTGATATCGGTGGTACTTATTGTTATCTATCTGATATTGGCTATATTTATAGTTAAGAAGCATGAAAAAGGAATTAAGCTCGGATTTGTAAAAGGGTTTATTTTCTGTATTGTAATGGGATTTGCATTCTATGGTATAGCAGGCCTTTGGTTTGAAATAGTTGACAGATTTTTGGTATCAATACCTTTTATAGCAAAGAATGTGGAGTATTTTTCGGGAGTATATGACGATCTTGAGTCGGGAGCATATATCTGGTCATTGCTTTCAATATCAATTATAGGACCGATAGTTGAAGAGATACTTTTCAGATTGCTCATTTTCAACTCACTTGAGAGAATAACAAAGAGCCCGTGGTTTGCAATAATTGTATCCGGAGTATTATTCGGTATCTGGCATATGATCTTTGTTCAGAGCGTGTATACAGCGATAATGGGCTGTATTATGGGACTTATTTACTACAAGACAAGAAATATTTTTTACACGATTTTTATACATATGGTAAACAATACAATCGGAAATCTGCCTTCAGCTCTTGATACCGATTTGGTAAATACGGCTATAAACCGTATATCATATGCAATGGTTATTCCGGCTGTTATTTTGCTTGTTATTTTTTGCTTAAAGAAACCTGAAAGCAGGGATACCGAATCCGAAACATACACATACGGATTATAAAAGATATGAATATAACTGTTTTTTCATTTACAAAAAATGGTAAAGATATAAATATCAGATTGATGGATATATTGAAGAATAACAATGTTTCATCATATACAATGTCAAAGTATATTTCAGACAGTAGAATGAAAGCCTTTACGGATTTGAAAGAAACCGTAAAGACACATTTTAGTGATGATGCAATTATTTTTGTCGGAGCTACAGGGATTGCGATAAGAAGCATTGCACCATATGTAAAAGATAAATTTAGCGATCCTGCGGTGCTGGTTATAGATGAGCTTGGAAGATATGTGATATCTCTGCTCTCAGGACATGTGGGTGGTGCCAATGAGTTGGCGGAATATATAGGAGGGGCACTTGGTGCCACTCCTATTATTACTACAGCCACTGATATAAACGACACATTTGCGGTGGATGTATTTGCAAAAAAGCATAATTTAATAATCTCATCAAGAAAACTTGCAAAGGATGTGAGTGCCGCATTGCTTGATAAAAAGTCGGTGGATATTGACAGTGATATTGAAAGCATAAATGTGGAAGATATCAAAAAGAAATTGAATCCTTTAAATGCGGACTGTGAGCTAAAGGTAAGGATTACCGACAGAACTTATGATGACAATGAACTGACTCTTATACCCAAGGATATATATCTTGGTGTAGGATGTAAAAAAAATACGGATACACAAAAAATGTGGGATTTTGTAAATGAAGTAATGAAAGAAGAAGGCATTGATATAAGAGCCGTGAAGGCGGTAGGCAACCATTGATATAAAGAAAGATGAAAATGCAATCAAAGAACTTGCCAATAGACTCTCGGTTCCTTTTAATACTTTTTCAAAGGATGAACTGAACGAGGTTGAAGGAGAGTTTAACGAGTCCGATTTTGTAAAACAGACTGTAGGTGTAGGGAATGTATGTGAAAGATCGGTTCTTATACAGTGCAATAATCTGATACTGGGAAAAACGGCAAAAGACGGCATGACTCTTGCTATAGGACGGGAATGATATGGTATATCTTATAGTTGATAAAGAAAATGAAAATTATTCTGAAAAATAAAGATTTCTTATAAACTTTATTTGCAGAATCTGTATCATGATGATGTGGAATGTATCATAGAAGACAACAGGGTAATTACACCTCTCGGCAAAGAGGGGGAAGCTTTGGAAGAAAAGGGAAGAATTGTCAGAAAGAAACTCTCATGTGCAAATGCGGTATATCTTTGGCGTGATAATGAGTTTACGGTATTAAAGATTTGACGGACAAATTATTAGACTATAAATACAGGTTATGCCAAACTATAATAAAAATATTTTCGATATTAATAATTTCATATTGCGAATATTTTTCTATTCATATATGATACAATGGTATCAAAGTAAAACTTACTTTCGAGGTGTGTTATGGTTACAGTTGCATTAGATGCAATGGGTGGAGATTATTCACCGAAGAAATAATAAAAAGGGGCGTTTGATGCCTTAAAGAAAGATAAAGACATTAATGTTATTTTAGTCGGTAAGAAGGAGGTTTTTAGAGGGAAGATAACCGAAGAGTATAAGGGACAGATGCAGTGCGGTTTACGCATCTGAGGTAATAACAAATGAGGAAGCACCTGTAAGCGCTTATCAGAGCAAAGAAAGATTCATCAATAGTAGTGGGAATGAACCTTGTAAAGGAAGGTAGAGGCGGACTGGGATTTGTAAGCGCCGGAAGCACAGGAGCCGTTCTTGTAGGCGGACAGCTTATAGTAGGCAGGATTAAAGGGAATACTCAGACCTGCATTGGCTGCCGCTTATTCCTACGGAAAAGGTGTGTCTTTGCTTATAGACTGCGGTGCAAATGTGGATGCAAGGGCTGAACATCTGGTTCAGTTTGCCAGAATAGGTTCCTTGTATATGGAAAAAGTAATAGGTATAAAAATCCGAGAGTCGGCATTGTAAAATATAGGTGCCGAGGAAGAAAAAGGAAATGCTCTTGTAAAAGAGACCATGCCGCTTTTTGAAAGAATGTGACGATATCAACTTCATCGGCGTAGAGTCAAGAGAGATACCTAAGGGCGGTGCCGATATTATAGTTTGTGAGGCATTTGTAGGGTAATGTTATACTTAAGCTTTATGAAGGCCTGGGTTCTACACTGCTTGGTAAGATAAAAGATGCTTTGATGAAAAATGTCTTTACAAAGATAGGTGCAATGATGATAAAATCATCATTAAAAGAGACATTAAAGTCTTTTGACGCAAGTGAATACGGCGGAGCGCCTTTACTTGGTTTGAACGGCCTTGTGGTAAAAGCACATGGTAATTCAAAAGGCAAATGAAATTTGTAATTCAATTTTACAATGCAAGAGCTTTTAAAGAAGAAGCTTTGAGTGATATTATAAGAGATGACAAAAGAATTAGAATGGAGATGGAGTTTGAGAAATTAAAGAAAATTATCGCTGAGGTTTTAAATATTGATGAGAGTACAATTGAGCTTAATTCAGCTTTTGTAGACGATTTGGGAGCCGATTCACTTGACCTGTTTGAGATTATTACAGGAATTGAAGAAGAATTTGAGCTTGAGATACCTCAGGAAGTTGCAGAGAATATTCATACTGTAAATGATGCGGTAGAAGAAATAAAGAAGGCAACCGGTAACTGACTCCTGTAGATAAGAGATAATGAGGCTATTGTTAATTTGCCTATCGATCTGTATAAATGTATAATCTTTTAATTTTACAATCCTTGTAGCGTTTAACACTTTCGCAAAGCGAGACAGGATTCAGCAGTCGAGGACCTGTTTGAGTGCAGTTCGCTGCTCTTCAAGCGAACAAACGAGTTCCGCAGACTGCGTAAAATCCTGCGAAGCTTTAAGAAAGTGTTGCGATTAGGATTGTAAAATAAAAGCTATTATATTGCAGAACGGTAGCTCCAAGTTAAATAGCCTCTTTTGTAAAATTAGAAATAGTAGAGGGTTTGTATGAATAATAATTTAAATGAATTACAGGAATTATTAGGATATGAGTATAAGAATAAAGAGCTTTTGAGCCAGGCACTCACTCACAGTTCATATGCAAATGAGCATCAGCTCGGTAAAAACGGGTCAAATGAAAGACTTGAGTTTTTGGGAGATGCCGTGTTGGAGCTTGTAAGCAGTGAATTTTTCTATGGAGTCTACCCTGATAAACCTGAGGGTGAGCTTACAAAAATAAGAGCCGGTTTTGTCTGTGAAGCGGCTTTGGCGGACTGTGCCAAAAATATAAAACTCAGTAAGTTTTTAAAGCTTGGAAAAGGCGAGGAACATACAGGCGGAAGGATGAGGCCGAGCATTATAAGTGATGCATTTGAGGCACTCATTGGCAGCATCTATTTAGATGGTGGTTTTGCTAATGCAAAAGAGGTGATTTTAAAATTCATTCTGAATGAATACGAAAATAAAGTCTTCTTTTATGATAGCAAGACTATATTACAGGAAGTGATTCAATCACAGGACTCAAAATCTGTAGAGTATACCCCGATATCTGAAGAGGGCCTGATCATTTGAAAAATTCGTAGTTGCGGTAAAAATTGACGGTAAAACAATAGGAATGGGAGAAGGTGTAAGCAAAAAGTCGGCGGAGCAGGCGGCAGCCTATGAAGCACTAAAAAAATTGGGGAAAATTGAAGGATGTATTTAAAACGTATTGAAATTCAAGGATTCAAATCCTTTGCAAATAAAATTGTATTTGATTTTCACAATGGAATAACCGGTATTGTAGGCCCGAACGGCTCAGGAAAAAGTAATGTTTCGGATGCGGTAAGATGGGTACTTGGTGAACAGAGTGCAAAGCAGCTCAGAGGCGGAAATATGCAGGACGTCATATTTGCAGGTACCGAGCTTAGAAAACCGCTTGGATTTGCCTATGTTGCAATTACTTTGGACAACTCCGATCATAAGCTTGATATAGACTTTGAAGAAGTTACGGTTTCAAGAAGGCTTTTCAGATCCGGAGAAAGCGAGTATATGATAAACGGTTCAGCCTGCAGGTTAAAGGATATCAGTGAGCTATTCTTTGATACAGGTATAGGTAAGGACGGATATTCCATTATAGGACAGGGACAGGTCGATAAGATACTCAATGGAAAGCCTGAAGAAAGAAGAGAACTTTTTGACGAGGCGGCAGGTATCACAAAGTTTAAAAGAAGAAAAGGTCTGGCTCTAAAAAAACTGGAGTCTGAGAGAGAAAGCCTTGTGAGAGTAAACGACATTCTTACAGAGCTTGAAAAACAGGTAGGTCCTCTTGAAAGACAGGCAAAGGTTGCCAAAGAGTTTTTAGCTTTGCGTGAAGAACTGAAAACCTTTGACGTAAACAGCTACATAATGGAGTATGACAGCATAACTCAGAATCTGAATGAATATAAGAAGAGAGAAAAACTTCTTTCAGATGAGTTTTAAACGATGCCAAAGCTTCACTTGAAAGATCGAAGCAGGACTATGAAAATATCACTGCAGATTTAAAAAAGATAGATGAAGAGCTGGATGAATTAAGAAATACAAGAAGCGCTACAAGTATTACATTGCAGGAAATCACTTCACATATTGAAATCTTAAAGGAGCAGATAAATTCCGAAAAACAGGAATAATGAAAATCTTGCATCCAGAGGCGAAAATATAGACAGTGATATAGAAAAAAAGCAAAAAGAGCTTGATAAACTTGAAGAGGAAAAGAATTCTTTACAAAGGCTTTTAAATGAAGCACATGAAAAAGAAAACAGTGTTTTTGAAGAACTTGAAAATATTGATAAGAATATCAATGAACTCACAAAAAGACTTGAAGATTTAAAAAATGCTTCAGAAGAGTTCAACTCAAAGAATGCCGATCTTAGAGCAAAGAAGGAAAGATATAAAGGTATCCTTGAGCAGGTTAGACTTAGAAAATCTCAAATGACACAGAGACTTTTGGAGAGTAAAACAGGCCAAAATACTTTAGAGATAAAGATTGAAGAAGAGGATAAAAATCTTTCAGAGATAAATGCTTCGATAGATACCGTCAATGCGGCAAAAAAAGATCTTGAAAACAAGAATGAAGCAATTCATACGGAGATAACAAGATTTGCAAAGGTGGCATCGGACTTGCAGATTAAATACCAAAGAGAATCCGCAAGACTTACTTCGATGAAAAATATTGCCGAAAGATATGAAGGCTATGGAAATTCCATAAAAAAGATTATGGAGACCAGAGACAGAATCGGCGGCATTCATGGAGTTGTTGCCGATATTATCAAGGCGTCACAAAAGTATGAGATTGCTATAGAAACGGCTCTCGGAGGAAGAATTCAGAATATAGTTACAGATTCGGAGAACACTGCGAAGATTCTTATTGACTATATTAAGAAAAATAAATACGGAAGAGCCACATTCCTGCCGCTGTCATCAGTGAGAAATTCAACATTTTCAAATAAAGAATTTTTAAAAGAAAAAGGTGTTATAGGAATAGCATCGGAGCTTGTGGAGTTTGACAGTGCCTATGTAAACCTTGTAGGAAGTCTGCTTGGAAAGATTGTTGTTATCGACAATATTGATAATGCAATTGCTTTTGAAAAGAAATTCAGATATGAGTACAGAGTCGTTACACTTGACGGTGAGTCTTTAAGCCCGGGAGGTTCTATAAGCGGTGGTGCTTTTAAAGGTGCAGGAAATCTGCTTGGTAGAAAGCGTGAAATAGACGAACTTGAAGCCGAAATATCGGAGCTTTTAAAAAATTATACAGAGGCAAATGATAAGGTGGAAGCTTTCAAGGCCGAGAGAAATTCTATAAATGCAAAACTTGAAGAAAACAGAGTGCAGAGCCAGGAACTTATTATTGAAAAAAATAATATAGAGCATAGAAGAAACAGTCTTATAGAAAAGCTTGATGAATTAAAGGCTTCATCTGTTTCTGTTCAGACAGATTTTGAAAATATCGATAATGAACTTACGGAAATAGAAAATGAGACTAAGAGACTTGATAATACACTTCTTAATGTAGGCGAGGACTTTGGAAAAGTCGGAAAAGATATTGAAAATATCGAAAAAGAAATTCAAAGTTATAGAAGCAAAAGAGAAACTGTGGTTGAAAGACTTAATTCTTCAAAGCTTGAATACGCAAATATATCGCAGAGACTTGAATTCAGCGATGAAAATGTAAACAGAACAAAAGCGGATATGGATGCTCTTATAGCTGAGAAATCGGGACTTAAGGGTAAAGCTGAAGATATCATAAGAAATATAACCGAGAAACATCAAAGAATTGAAGAAGAGCAAAGGGCAAGAGAGGAACTTGCTCAAAAAATAGAGGAGCTTAAGAAAAAAGAAGAAGAGCTTAGTGAAATAAAGGAAACAAAAAGTAAGTCACAGAATAAGATATTTGAAAACAGAGATATTTACAGTGACAGAGTTTCACTTCTTGACAGAGATATCTATAGACTGCGAGGTCAGATAGAAAAATCCGAAGAAAGAATTTCCGAGCGAACAAATTATATGTGGAATGAATATGAACTCACATATAATTCTTCTCTGGAGCTGAAGACCGATACAGGTATGAGCTTAAATGATATCAGAGCAAAGATACAGGAACTCAGATCAAAAATCAAAGCTCTCGGAAATGTAAATGTAAATGCCATTTCAGATTACAATGAAGTTTCGGGAAGATATGAGCTTATGAAAAAGCGAAAGATTCGGATATCTTGGAAGCTGAAGAAACTTTGATAAAGATTATTGAAGAGCTTGATATTGCTATGAAAAAGCAGTTCGCTGAAAAGTTTGAAGAAATAGCAAAAGAATTTGATGAAGTATTTAAGGAGCTCTTTGGTGGCGGTAGCGGTAAGTTGGTACTTGAAGAGCAGGATGATATGCTTGAAGCGGGTATTGCAATTATTTCACAGCCGCTGGAAAGAAACTTCAAAATATGATGCAGCTATCAGGAGGCGAGAAGGCGCTCACAGCTATTGCACTTCTTTTTGCAATACAAAACCTTAAGCCTTCACCATTTGCACTTCTTGACGAGATAGAGGCCGCTTTGGATGATTCAAATGTAGACAGATTTGCAAAGTATTTACATAAGCTGACAGATCATACACAATTCATAGTAATTACACATAGACGTGGTACTATGGTATCTTCAGACAGACTTTACGGAATTACTATGCAGGAAAAAGGAGTTTCAACTCTTGTTTCCGTAAATCTTATAGAGAATGAACTTGATAATTAGGAGTTTTATATGGAAGAAAAGAAAAGAGGATTTTTTTCGAGGCTTGTAGAAGGCCTTACAAAGACAAGAAATGCCGTTGTAAGCGGAATAGAAAATGTCTTTCTTGGATATGATGTAATAGATGAGGACTTTTATGAGGAGCTTGAAGAGACACTTATTATGGGTGATATCGGTATCAGAGCTTCCACAGATATCATAGAAGAACTCAGAAAAAGAGTAAAGGAAGAACATCTGACTTCACCTTCACAGTGTAAAGATGTGCTTATTGAAACTATAAAGCAAAGAATGGATTTGGGTGAGAATGCTTATGAATTTGAAAACAGAAAATCCGTAGTATTTGTTATAGGTGTAAATGGTGTAGGAAAGACCACATCTGTGGGAAAGCTTGCAAGTCAGCTTAAAAAAGATGGAAAAAAAGTACTTGTGGTAGCTGCAGATACTTTCAGAGCCGCGGCAATAGAGCAACTTGAGGAGTGGACAAAGAGAGCCGGTGTGGATATAATCGCCCAAAACGAGGGTTCAGATCCCGGAGCAGTGGTATTTGACGCCTGCAAAGCCGCAATAGCGAGAAATACCGATGTAATGATAGTCGATACGGCAGGAAGACTTCACAATAAGAAAAATCTTATGGAAGAGCTGAAAAAGATAAATAAATAATTGAAAGAGAATATCCGGATGCCTACAGAGAGACATTGGTGGTACTTGACGGTACTACAGGACAAAATGCACTTGAGCAGGCAAGAGTATTTAATGAAGCCGCGAATATAACAGGAATAATACTGACAAAACTTGACGGAAGCGCAAAGGGTGGTATTGCCGTAGCAATACAGGCTGAGCTTTCAATTCCGGTAAAGTATATCGGTGTGGGGGAGAAAATAGACGATTTACACAAGTTCGATTCACAGGAATTTGTAGATGCACTGTTTAGCAATGAGTAATAAAAAAGCTGTTACAAATTATGCAAAAATAGAATCGAGGCAATCATGAAGGAATTTACATTAGAAAAAAATTTGAAGAAGCCAGCGAGCTGGTACAAAGAGTTACATCGGAAACCAAGCTGGTTTTCAGTGAGTTTTTTTCAGAGCAATCAGGAAATAAAGTATTTTTCAAGCCTGAAAATATGCAGTATACAGGAGCATACAAGGTAAGAGGAGCATACTATAAGATATCGACTTTATCTGAAGAAGAAAAGAAAAAAGGAATTGTAACGGCATCGGCAGGTAACCATGCACAGGGAGTGGCATATGCCGCAAAACTTGCAGGGATAAAGGCTACGGTATTTATGCCTACAACAACACCTCTTATAAAGATAAACAGAACCAAAAACTATGGTGCAAATGTAGAGCTTTACGGGGATGTATTTGATGAGGCTGCAGCAAAGGCTATGGAGTACGCAAAAGAGAGCGGGGCAACCTTTGTGCATCCTTTCAATGACTTGACAGTGGCTACAGGACAGGGTAGCATTGCCATGGAAATAATCAAAGAACTTCCTACTGTAGACTATATACTTGTACCGATAGGCGGAGGCGGCTTATGTGCAGGAGTTGCAACTCTTGCCAAAATGCTGAATCCGAATATACATGTTATAGGTGTAGAGCCTGAAAATGCGGCATGTATGAAGGCGTCTATAAAAGAAGGTCATATAGTGACTTTAGAATCTGCAAATACAATTGCAGACGGTACAGCAGTAAAGACACCGGGGGATAAGTTATTTAACTATGTTAAGGAAAATATAGACGATATCATAACAATAAACGACAATGAACTTATAGTTTCATTCCTTGATATGGTGGAAAACCACAAGATGATAGTTGAAAACTCAGGTTTACTTACCGTTGCCGCACTGAAGCATCTGTATGTAAAGGGTAAAAAGATTGTTGCCATATTAAGTGGCGGAAATATGGATGTTATAACAATGGCATCTTTGATACAACACGGACTTATTGAAAGAGACAGAATATTTACAGTTTCAGTGCTCTTACCTGATAAGCCGGGTGAACTTGCAAAGGTAGCAGACCTTTTGGCAAGTGAGAGAGGAAATGTTATAAAGCTTGAGCACAATCAGTTTATAAGTATAAACAGAAATGCGGCAGTAGAGCTTAGAATTACTATTGAAGCCTACGGAACGGAGCATAAAAAACAGATAGTTGAAAGATTGAATAAAGAGGGGTACAGACCTAAACTTGTAAGGAGTAAGGGAACTTATAATGCTTGATGGAAAAGTAAATGTAGATTTCAGGGGATTTTTAAATAAATTTCATTTTAAAACCAATATAATATATTGCATAAAATGGGGAATAGTTTCAGTTATAATAGGCGTAGTTGTTGGTGTTGCGGGCTCAAGCTTCGGTCATGCCATAGATTTGGCAACAAGAATCTGGAGAAGTCACAGCTATACACTCTACCTTATGCCTATAGCGGGACTTTTGATTGCGGCACTTTATCATTTTATACATGCCGACAATCCAAGAGGGACAAATTATGTAATTGATTCTATATCATCAGGAGAAAGACTGCCTTTAAAGATGGCACCGGCTATTTATATATCGTCATTTCTTACACATTTGACTTCAGGAAGCGCGGGAAGAGAAGGTGCGGCATTGCAGATAGGAGGAAGTATCGGAAGCTTTATCGGAAGAAGATTAAAGCTTGGACAGAGCAGATTTTCAGACAAGGCCGATATAAATATTGCAATAATGTGTGGAATGGCGGCATGCTTTTCGGCACTTTTCGGAACACCGATTACAGCATCAATATTCAGTATGGAAATATTCAGCGTAGGTGTAATGTATCATGCGGCACTTATTCCATGTATACTTTCATCATATGTTGCGGTATATATTGCAGGACTTTTACATACACCTGAAGAGAAATTTATATTGCAAAATGCACCTGAGTGGAGCCTTAAGATGGTATTATTTATGATATTGCTTGCGGCTTTAAGCGCAACGGTGGCCATATTGTTTTCTGTAGTGATGCATGAAAGTGCGGATCTTTATAAAAAATATTTTAAAAATCATTATATTAGGATTGTAGTTGCATCAATTTTATTTATAATATTAACTGTAATCTCGGGAAGCAGAGATTATAACGGAGGCGGATTTTGGCTGATAGAAAGAAGTATGGAAGGAGATGTGAGATATGAAGCATTTCTCATGAAATACTTTTTACTGCAGTAGCCCTTGGAGGAGGCTTTAAAGGTGGAGAGATTGTTCCGACATTTGTTATAGGAGCAACCTTCGGAGGTGCTTTTGCAAAGGTGTTCGGACTTCCGTATGAGTTATGTACCGCATGTGGAATGATTGCATGCTTTGTGGGAGTAACCAACTGCCCGATAGCATCGATTTTTATGGGAATAGAATTTTGCGGTAGCCTCGGACTTAATTATTATGCTATAGTAGTGGGAGTCAGTTTCGTTTTATCAGGCTATTACGGACTATACAGTTCGCAAAAGTTTGCATATTCAAAAACAGAAGCGAGATATGTAGGCTCAGATGCAATAAGTATCAGAAAGAAAAGACAAAACAGTTAGGAGGTCGTTTATGGCTATATTTGAAGGAGCAGGTGTTGCACTTATTACACCTATGAATGAAGACGGTAGTGTAAATTATAATAAATTGGAGGAAATACTTGAGGAGCAGATAGCAGGCGGTACGGACTGTATTATTGCATGCGGTACAACAGGTGAAGCTTCAACTCTTACAGTAGAAGAACATTTAGACGTTATAAAGAGAACGATTGAAATAGTAAATAAGAGAATACCGGTAATTGCAGGGACAGGTTCAAATTCTACAGAAACTGCTGTGGAGTTTTCAAAAGAAGCACAGGAATACGGTGCTGACGGTGTGCTTGTGGTTTCACCTTATTACAATAAAGCTACACAAAAAGGACTTATACAGCATTTCAGTGCAATAGCAAATGCAATAGATATTCCTGTTGTGCTTTACAATATTCCGGGAAGAACAGGAGTAAATATCGAGCCTGAGACTATTGCATACCTGGTAAATAATGTACCTAATATAGTCGGTGTAAAAGAGGCAAGCGGAAACTTCTCAAATGCAATAAAGACTTTGAGACTCTGCCCTGAGATAGATATGTATTCAGGAAATGACGATCAGGTTGTTCCGCTTATGAGTATCGGAGCAAAAGGAGTTATATCAGTTTTATCAAATGTAGCTCCAAGACAGACACATGATATGTGTCAGGCCGCACTTGACGGTGATTTTGTAAAGGCAAGAAAGATGCAGATAGAGGCTCTTGATGTTGTAGAGAATTTGTTTACAGAGGTAAATCCTATACCTGTAAAGGCTGCAATGAACTTACAGGGAAAGAATGTAGGACCGCTTAGACTTCCTCTTACACAGATGGAAAAGGCACATGAGGATGCTTTGGCTAATGCTATGAAGGAGTACGGTATATTATAATGACTAAAATAATATTAAACGGTGCAAACGGAGCTATGGGCAAGGTGGTCAGCGAGCTTATAGCTTTGGACCCTACTGTTGAAATAGTTGCGGGAGTTGACTTAAATACAGATGTGGACTTAGGATTTCCTGTATTTGATGATATAAGAAAGATAGATATAGAGGCGGATGCCGTAATTGACTTTGCTTCAGTGAAGGCTGTGGATAATCTTCTGGATTTTATTGAAGAAAAAAAGATACCTGCCGTTATTTGTACCACAGGACTAAGCGAGGAACAAATCGGAAGAATCAATGAACTTTCAAAAAACACGGCGATACTTCGTTCAGCAAATATGTCCTTGGGCATAAATACATTATCAAAAGTTTTGGCACAGATAGCTCCCACACTTAGAGCTGCAGGCTTTGATATAGAGATAGTGGAAGCACATCACAGAAGAAAGCTTGATGCACCGAGCGGTACGGCTATTTTACTTGCGGATGCGGTAAATGAAAATATGGATGAGAAGCTTACTTATACCTATGACAGAAGCAAAAGACATGAGCCTAGAAGAGCTGATGAGATAGGGCTTTCTGCTGTAAGAGGCGGTACAATAGTCGGAGATCATGATGTGATCTTTGCAGGTGAAGATGAGGTCATAACATTCAGTCACAGGGCATATTCCAGAAAGATTTTTGCAAACGGTGCGATATCGGCAGCAAAATTTTTACAGGGTAAGACTGCAGGATTATATGATATGAGTGATGTAATCTAAATATGAAGATATTGGGGATTATTGCGGAATATAATCCTTTTCACAACGGACATGAGTATCAAATAAAGAAAGCAAAAGAAATTTCAGGTGCCGATTATATAATTGCAATTATGAGCGGAAATTATGTACAAAGAGGAGCACCGGCTATATTTGATAAAAGTATAAGAACGAAGATGGCGTTAAATGCCGGAATTGATGCGGTTTGAAATTCCGGCTCTGTTTAGCGGTGCAAGTGCAAATGATTTTGCGGGATACGGAATAAGTCTTTTAAAAATACTTGGCGTGGACTTTATATCATTCGGTGCAGAAAATGATAATTATAAACTTCTTGATACTGTAGCAAAAGTTTTAACTGATAAAGAGCAGGAGCTTGCTGTAAAAAAACATATGGCAGAGGGGCTAAACTATGCCAAAGCAAGGCATAATGCGATAATAGAGGCATTGAAAGAACGGGAGAGAGAAGATATTACTGAGATAGAGAATATACTTTCTTCTCCCAATAATATACTTGCAATCGAGTATTTAAAAAAAGTATAAGACTAATTAATGCTGATATTCATCCTGTTATAATAAGTAGAAGTGGAAGCGGATACCATGAAAAAGGAAATAGAGGAAAGCAAGTTTTCATCGGCTACAGCCATCAGGAAGCTTGTCAGTGAATCAAACTCGGATATATTTATGGAAAGCATAAAAAAACTGCCATACCAGATGTAAATATAGATTTATTTAGAAAAAGTAATCCTGTGTTTGATGATGATTTTTTTATTTACTGTACAAAAGAAGCATATTGGAAAAAGCTAGGTAAGGGTGATGACCTTTCAGAGTATTGCGATGTTTCAAAAAGAACTTGCCAATACTATTGAGAAAAATATATTTGAACTTGAAAAATAAAAAAATTACGGTGATTTTTATTTTTGAAGCTTAAAAGTAAGAACTTCACATACACCCGAATAAGCAGAGCAATTTTTTTCATCTGCTTTTAAATCATAAAAAGAAATTATTGGAAGAGATAAAGGCGGAAAAAAATATGGTCGCCTATCCGATGCTTTCAGGTTTCAGAAAGGATGCAGGCGATCTGCTTTCGGAACTGAAAAAAAGAAGTGCGCTTCCGATTATCAGTAAGGTAAGTAATGCAGGTGATATATTAAGTCCTGCTAGTCTTAAAATATTTGAAAATAATATCTACGCCGATTTTTTATACAATTCAATTTATTTTGAAAAATACGGTGAAAAGCTTTGTAATCCGTACAGAAGGAATGTGGTTATGGTATAATTTCACCTTGCCAAATCTTTTCCCGGATGTTAAAGTATCTTTTAGTAAAACAGACGGTCGCACAAGTGTGAGGAAAGTCCGGGCTTTATAGGGCAGGATGCCGGATAACATCCGGTGGAGGCGACTCCAAGGAAAGTGCAACAGAAAATAACCGCCGAAAGGTAAGGGTGAAAAGGTAGTGTAAGAGACTACCGCTCGTATGGTAACATATGGGGACAGTGTAAACCCCATCCAAAGCAAGACCGAAGCGAATAGGGCGGCCCGTCCGAAATTCAGGTAGGTTGCTAGAGCCTTGTGGTAACATAAGGACCAGATAGATGACCGTTTAATACATAACCCGGCTTATGTTTTGCTCAGGCTCCCGAAAGGGAGCCTGTTTTTATACTATGAGTGTGTAATATATTTTTCAAAATTCATTGAAATTTAACATATAAAGGTATATGATTGTATTATCATATATTCATAGAGGAGTCTTTTTCTTGTAGGTATTTTTTTATTGGTGCCGTTTTATATGGCGAATTTTTTTATAAGAAAAAGAATGGAGGGTAACTATGGAAAGAGTGATTGATGTTGCACGATATATTTGTGATGAATATCAAAAAATGTCAGGGGAAGCAATTGATGAGATAAAATTGCATAAACTGCTTTACTTTTCACAGCGAGAAAGCTTTTGCAGTAACAGGTAAGCCACTATTTGCTGATGAATTTGAAGGATGGCGTTACGGTCCTGTTTGTGTTGCAGTCAGAAAAAGCTTTTGTCAAGGAGAAATTATCTCTAAGGAAATAGAAAAAATATCTGATGAAGCAGTATATATTGTTTCTAATGTAATAGCACAATACGGAGAACTGGCATCATGGAAACTTAGCAAACTTTCACATGATGAGATTTCATGGAAAAATGCACGCAAAGGCTTGAGTGTTTGTGAGAATGGAGATAATAAATTATCTTTTGGAAGATATCGAAGAGGATGCAAAAAAAGGTTAGACCATATGACTATATATGGGATATGTATCTGGATGAATTCGAAGATTACGAGGATTTATGATGATAGGAAAAGTCTATAAATCCATTGTTCCTTATTATGATAGAGTTAATCGTAAACAAAGTTTTAAAAGCAGACCATGTTTAATAATAGGTCAGGCGGATGTAGGTGACTATGTAGTTTTGCCTATATCGTCAATTTCTGACAAAAGTAAGGTGAATCCGATTTATGACATAAGTCTTGATTGTTCCGTTTTTACATTTTTACACAAAAATTCTTATTTGAGAACACATAAACAAACTGTAGTAAATATATCATTACTTAAAGATCAGTTAGTAGATTTTAAATCAGTATATGAAGAAACATTTTTAGAAAGTATCATTAAAGTTGAGGAGTTTCAGAAGAAAATGACCTCTGATGCTTTATAAAACAGCTTCATATTAAATGCCGAGGGTAGGTTGATTTTCAACCTGCCTTTTTTTGTATAAAGATTTACTCTATCTTAACCTAATACATGGTAGAATATGGGAAAGCTTAAACGTAGGAGAGTAAGATGAAATATTTCGAGAATAAGTACACGAGATTTCAAGAGAGAAAAAAGAATATAATACAGGCATTGGCGACACTGGCAACAAATGCAAACTTAAAAGGATTTTTTGAAGGCAGAATATACACCGGAAATACCAAAGTTGCATGTGTGCCGGGGCTTAATTGCTATTCATGTCCGGGGGCGGTAGGCTCATGCCCCATAGGTTCATTACAGGCCGTAATAGGCAGTAAGAAATTCAGCATATCATACTATGTATTCGGAATAATGATACTGATAGGAGCATTACTCGGAAGACTGGTATGCGGACTTTTATGTCCTTTCGGATTTGTACAGGATCTTTTATATAAGATACCGACACCTAAGTTTAAAATACCTGAAAAGATAGACAGACCGCTCAGATACTTAAAATATGCAATATTACTTGTATTTGTAATACTTCTGCCGATGTTTTTGACAAATCAATTCGGACTTGGAGCACCTTATTTTTGTAAGCTTATCTGTCCGGCAGGAACATTAGGCGGAGCACTGCCTTTACTTGCAACAAATGAAGGACTTAGAAGTACTATCGGATTTTTATTTTTCTGGAAACTCAGCATTTTAATAGTAATAGTGGCATTATCAATATTTACATACAGACCGTTTTGCAAATATATATGTCCGCTTGGAGCATTCTACTCATTCTTTAACAAAATAGGATTTTATAAGATGGAGTTTGTTCCGGACAAATGTGTAAATTGCGGACTTTGTGAAAAGTCATGTAAGATGGATATAAATGTCAGAGCAAATCCGAACTCATTGGAATGTATCAGATGCGGAGCCTGTACAGCGGCCTGCAGACATGACGCACTTGTAATGACATATGCCGGATTAGGAAAGAAGAAAGAAGACAAGCCTGTAGCGACAAAGGCTTGCAGTGGAAATTGCAGAGGATGTGCCCATGTGGAATAGGCTCTCTATAAGAGTAAAACTGACTCTGGTTACAGGTGCCGTGCTTTGCATAATATCTTTGATATCCTATCTTATAAATATAGGCAATGCCTCCACAATATTCATATTGCCGGATAACGCCAATATAACAGAGGCTACAGGAGAGAACTTCTTTCAGATAGATATGAATGTGGCACAGGAGACATTCAGGATAAACTGCTTTTATATTACGGTATTCTGCTCGGTTGTAGGTACAGCACTTATGTGGTATGTCAGCGGAAAAGTCTTAAAGCCTTTGAATACATTTGCGGATACTATAAAAGATCTTGATATAAATAAAATAAATGAAGAGATAAATGTGGTTAAGACAAAAGACGAAGTAGGAGAATTACAAAACTCCTTCAACTATATGCTTCAAAATATCAAAGAGTCATATATAAGACAAAAAAGTTTTTCACAGAATGCCGCGCATGAACTTAAGACTCCTGTTGCCGCAATAAAGACAAACTTGGAAGTTTTGAGTATGGACGATGAACCGGGAGTTGAGGACTATAAAGACTTTGTAAACGTAGTGGACAGACAGGTGGAAATGATGAGTTCAATAGTACAGGGACTCAGACTTTTAAGCAGCGGTGAAGAGCTTAATCTTGAGAAAGTATGCCTTCAAACAATTGTTGATGAGGTAATATCGGATTTAAGAAATGATTTGGAAAGTAAAATGCAAAAGATAAGTATAGATTTTTGATAATAAAAAAATTTATCGTATCTGCAGACAGAGTACTTTTAAAACAGGCAATCTTTAATCTTATGCATAATGCAATAAGATATTCAAATAAAGAGGCAAGCATTGAAATCAGGCTTAAAGATAATATATTAAGTATAAAAAATTACGGAGTCGGAATACCTAAAGAAGATTTGGAAAAAAATATTTGATGCATTTTATTGTGTAGACAAATCCAGATCGAAAAAAATACGGCGGAAGTACTTGGACTTGCAATAACCAAGGAAATAATGAATAAGCACAAGTTCAATATAAGCGCAAACAGTATGAAAAATGATTTTGTAGAACTTTTAATAGATTTCAAAGGAGAAAAATAAATGAAAGAACTGATAAAAAAAGCTGAAAAAAGCAGAATACTTCCATTTGCGGCTCTCGGAATAGGAGCAATAATGGTGGTAGCCGGTGTTATAAGAGATGAGCATCTTGTAGTGTTAAAAAAGGCGGTCAATATATGCCTTGAATGTATCGGTATAGGATAATAGCGATATTACATCGTTAAAATAAATTTAAGGAGAAAGATATGAAAAAGAATTTGAAAAAACTTATGATAGCAGCTGCGGCGGTATCGGTTTTGATGGGTTGTGCAAACAATGCAAAAACAAATGAGACTAAAGAAACAGTTGCGGAAAGTGTGGATGCAAAAAGAAGCCGGTATGAGTATTGAAGCAAACACGGATATGCCGACAGATATGCCTTATTTGCCAGGAGCAGAAAACGGAAAGATAAAATCAATTTCAGATGATGTGATACGTATAGAGAGGATATCATATGTCGGAAATGAACCGGTAAGCAGTGAAAGTACAGCCGGTAAAGATGAACAGGAAGTTCCGGATGAAGTTGACCTTTTACTTGATAATTCGGGAATAAAATTTGTAGATATATCTACAGGACTTGTAAGTGATGCACCGAAGGAAGGCGATACTATTTATGCATGGGTGGCGCCTGAGTATATGATGAGTTTGCCACCACAGGTAAATTCATATGTGGTACTGACCAATGTACCTGATAAATTACATATGCCTATGTATACAGACAGTATCGAAGGATATGAGGAGTCTGACGGTAAAGTAAAGCTTAAAGATACTCTAAACAATGCCAAATGGAGTATTGACAATAAAGTAAAACCTGTACTTTCATCAACAGGAGAAGAAGTTGAGTTTTCAGATATCAAAAAAGGTGATAAAGTCCTCGTGTGGTCTGATAACTTCATGCTTACAGGTGATAGTAAAGAAGCACCTGAGATAAATGTAAGCAGAGTGGTAATATTAAGATAGAATACTGGATTTCTTAACCTTAGCTTTACCTAAGTTATGGTATACTACCACAGTATTATAGATAAGGAGTAATTATGAGGAAGAAAATATTGATTTTAGGTATGGCTCTTATGCTGGCAGCAGGAATAAGTGCTTGTAATGCAAGCAGCAAGACTTCATCAAGTGAGGCTACAACTACAGAGTCAAAGCAGGCTGATGCAAAGGCGGAAGATTCCAAACAGGCAGAGTCCGATAAAGAAGATAAGAAGTTCCCTGAGTTCAGTGCAAAGACTGTTTCAGGAGAGGATATCAGCAGTGATGTATTCAAAGAAAGCAAGCTTACAGTTGTAAATGTATGGGGAAGCTGGTGCGGTCCATGTGTTCAGGAGATTCCTGAGTTGCAAAAACTCTACGAAAGCATGAAAGACAAAGATGTAAATGTAATCGGTCTTGCACAGGATGCCGGAACAGATTTGGATGCTGTTAAGGAAATCATTGATAAGAACAAAGTTACATATCAGAACATAGTACCTGAAGGTGCTACCGAGGACTTTGTAATGAGTATTATGGCTTTTCCTACAACATTCTTTGTAGATTCTGACAGAAATATAGTAGGCGTAATACAGGGTAACAGAAATTTGGAGGCATTTACAGCAGCCGTTGAGGGTGTGTTGGAAAAGCTTAAATAATGTAGGGATTAAATATATAGGAAAAACTTAAGGAATGGGCATACTAGTCATTTATAGTATAGCCCATTCCTCTGTTTGTTTTTATAACATCGCTGCCAAGTTTCTTTCTAATAGCCGCTATATGCACCTTTATAACACCGGAGGCGTCATTTGCATTCATATCTACATTGTGTTCAAGCAGTTCGTCAGTAGAAACTAAAGTATCCTTATGCAGACAAAGATACTCAAAAATAGCGTATTCCTTCGGAGTAAGAGCAATATTCTCACCGTCCTTTTGAACCTGCTTCTTATTTACAAACAGTGTAATACCGTGAGAGTCAAGCTTTATACAGTCATTGTTTGCGCTGTATGAAGTACGAAGCAATGCTCTTATCCTTGCCTCCAGCTCTTTAAAGTGGAAGGGCTTTACCATATAGTCGTTTGCTCCAAGGTCAAGTCCCAGAACCTTATCATTTAAAAGTATCCCTTGCAGATAAAAATAATGACCTTACAGTCAGGATTATCCTCTCTTATAACCTTTAAAAACCTCAAGACCGTCAAGCTTTAGGCATATTCAAATCAAGAACTATCAAATCGTACTCGGATTCAAAAATATAGACTCAGAGCCTCTTCGCCGTCCATAGCCGTATCCACATAATAGTTAAGTTTACGAAGTCCCTTTTGCAAGTCCGTTTAAAAATATCCTCTTCATCTTCACATATTAAAAGTCGCATATAATCTCCCCGAAATATTGATAAGTATAAAGATACAATGAAATTACACGAATGGCAATATAGAAAAAAAGTGAATAAATACACAAATTTTATGAATGAAAAAGAATCAAAACATTCATTTATAGAATAAAAAAACACTGCTGTTTATTAATGGAAGAACGTCTATTGAAAAAGCAGACTGAAAGTAGAGAACAAAAATTTTAACAAAGTTGACAAAAATTCTTAATATGTCTTTAAGTAATCTTAATTTTTTTCGTTGAATAAATAATATTCGGTTGTATAATAGTATAAAGAAAAAGTTCTTTTTAAAAAGAAAAATAAACATATATGAAAGGAAATAACCGATTGATTGACATTCATGCCCACATAGTTTTCGGTGTGGATGACGGAGCAAGAAATCCTGACGAGTCTCTTAAACTTATAGATATGGCAGTTAGTCAAGGTATAGAGAAAATAATAGCAACGCCACATAACATGCCGAACCTAAGACCCGAGGAGATAGTTGAAAAAATAAATGTATTAAACACAAAACTGAAAGAAGAAAATATCAAATGTGATATTTATACAGGTGAGGAGATATTCTATTCAAAAAGACACTATAGAGTCATTGAAAAAGAAAAAGTATCTGACACTGGCAGACAGCAATTATGTTCTGGTGGAATTTGATCCCGGAGTAAGTTTCAATTACTTGAAGATGGCAACAAGAGATATAATCTTTGGCGGCTTTATTCCGGTATTTGCTCATGTTGAGCGGTATTCATGTTTAAGAAAGAATAAGAGACTTGAAGAAATAAAAACCTTAGGTGCATTGTTTCAAATGAACTACAGCAGTTTGAACGGTGGAATTTTCAATATGAATACACTTTGGTGTAAGAAGAAGATAAAGGAAGGTAATATTTCCTTTATGGCTACAGATATGCATAGAATTGACTTAAGGAAACCTGAAATCACAAAAGCATTATCATGGATTTCAAAGAATGCGGAAAAGTATTTGATAGAAATGACATATGAAAATGCAAACGTAATATTACAGAAATAGAATGGAGTAGATAAATGGGGGACAGAATGATAAACGAAGAGACGGAAATAGATCTTCTTGAACTTATTTTTGTCTTAAAAGAAAAGTGGTGGATGATTTTAGCGGCAGGAGTACTGGGGTTTGTATTGGCGGCAGCTTTCAGCGTATTTTTTATTACTCCGCAGTATCAATCCACATCTCAGATGTATGTTTTATCAAAAGAGACTACGCTGAACTCGTTGGCAGATCTTCAAATAGGAAGTCAGCTGACAAAAGATTATAAGGTGATGATTCAGAGCAGGCCTGTACTTGAGGAAGTTATAGAAAAGCTTGGACTTAATATAAATTACAAGCAACTCAGAAAAAAGCTGAAAGTGGATAATCCTTTGGATACAAGAATCCTTTCACTTACAGTAACAGATCCGGATCCTGAAAATGCAAAAGAAATCGTAAATCAAATAGCGGTTTCTTCTTCAAAATATATAGGTGATTTGATGGAGGTGGTACCGCCAAAGATTATAGAGTTTGGAATAGCACCGGAAGAAAAATCAGGACCAAGTATAAAGAAATGCCTTGATGGGGGCAATTTTAGGAATATTCCTTATTTCAGGAATCATCATAGCAATAGAACTTTTAGATGACAGTGTAAAGAGTGAAGAAGATCTTGAAAAAAATCTAAAACTCACTATACTTGCAAGCTTACCGGAATATAAAAAGAATAAATAACTTGAGAGGAGGAGACATGGAAATATTATTCAATTTGGATGGAATGGAAAAAGGCTTTTTGTATGAAGAGTCTATGCGAATGCTAAGAACCAATCTTCAATTCTCAGGTGCAAATATCAAGGTTGTACTTTTTACGAGCTCAATACAGGCGGAAGGAAAGTCTGAGACAAGCTTTCAGCTTGCAATGAGTCTTGCACAGATAGATAAAAAGATTTTGTATATTGATGCGGATATGAGAAAGTCAGTACTTACCACAAGGTATCAGATAAAAGAAAGTGTTGAAGGACTGAGTCAGTTTTTAAGCGGAATGAATACCGAGGACATAATATACACAACAAATATACGAAACCTTGATGTTGTATTTGCAGGGCCGTATGCACCGAATCCCGCAGAACTTTTGTATGAGTCAAGACTTGATGAATTCATAAAAGCACAGAGAGAAGTTTATGACTATATCATAATAGATACGCCGCCACTTACAAATATAGTGGATGCGGCGATTATCGGAAGATGTGTTGACGGTGCGGTGATAGTGGTAAAGAGTTCCACAGTCAGTCAAAGGATGGTAAAGAAAGTAAAAGATCAGCTCGAGAAGGTAAATTGCAGAATACTTGGAGCAGTGTTAAACGGGCTTGAGATGAAAAAAAGAGCACTATCACTATAAATACTACGGAGATTACTATAGTTATAAAAAAATGAGAACACATATAAAGAAAAAAATAGTTGGACTTTTTTTGTGTTGCTGATACTCGCAATATTAATTATAGCTATAAATATTTGGCAAAATAACAAAGATAAGGCGATAGCCACTACATTAATGCATAAGGCGGATGTATATGACACAGGCAATCATTTGAATTGGAAGGGGAAAAATTACAGAAGAAAAAGTTATGTAAAGGCTATACTTGCACTTGGAATAGACTCAAATGTAGACATGTATTATATACAGGATGCCGGCTCGGGTGGACAGGCAGACGGCATAGGTCTTATTGCCTGGGATACAAACAGCAATAAATTAAATATGATAATCATACCGAGAGATACTATGACAGATATACCTGTTACAGATGTGAATGGAGATATTATAGGAAAGACCCTACAACATATCACAATGGCATATGCATTTGGAGACGGGAATGAAATAAGCTCAGAGTTTATGAAAGAATCTGTAAGCAATCTTTTCGGAGGATTATATATAGATCAATACTTTGCTATGAATACAGTTGCAATTGAGACAATCAATGATGCAATAGGAGGAGTGGATGTGGTAATACCTTATGAAGGTATGGAAGCGGCCGATCCTTCTTTTGTAAAAGGAGCAAAGGTTAATCTAAAAGGGGATTTGGCTGAAAAATTTTTGAGATATAGAGATACAAACAAGAATTTTTCAGCAATGAAGAGAACAGAGGCACATAAAGTATATCTGGAAGCATATCAAAAATAAACTCAAAAAAATTTAAGGGAGATTCACTTATTGAAAAATATATTGAGAGATATCGATCCATATTTTTTTATACAGACATGCAAAAAAAGATATGATTTTAAAACTTGGTGCCTGCGCCATGACAGATGATGACTTCAATGAAGACAGAATTTATGTACCGGAAGGCGAAAACAAAAAAACGGAGCTTTATGATGAGTTTTATATAGACCATGATAAGGCAATGGATAAAATTATTGAATTGTTTTATACAGAAGAATAAAGCAAAAAAATAAAGAAAGGGATAGAGATATGAAGAAAAAAAGGTATAGCAGTGTTAGCATGCATATTGGCTGTTTCAATGGCAGGAGGTGCATTCGGTGCTTCCAGTATACAAGGTGGAAGCGGTTCAAGCTCAGGTAGCCACAGAAGAGGTGGTGGCGGAGGCGGCAGGGAGGCATGGTAGCCACAGAAGAGAGCGATGGAGGAAGTTCCGGCGGAAGCGGAGGCGGAGGCGGTAGCGTTCGCAGAGGAGTATCAGGTTCGCATTCAAGTGCCGGTACAAGTACTCAAACAAACAATCAGACAAATACTCAAGGTTCAGCAACAAATACACAGGTAGCATCTACTGCAATTCGTTTTGTAGCCGCACTTGAGAACGGTCATGCGACAACTCCTATGGCAGGAAGTGAAACCACAGGACTTCCTGAAAAGACAGTTGCAAGCATCAACAGCTTAAATCAAGGCGGAAATATAAATGATGCAACTACTTTAAAAGATTATGCTGAATATAAAGCAATGGATAAGACTCTGGCAATACTTACCACAGATGCAAGCGGAAAGATTGCAGATGTTCAGACAAAAGTAACTATATATGTACCCAACATAGTGGAGGGTAAGGATATAAAGGTACTTGCCTATGCCAATATTACAGGTACATGGTCACCTGTACAGGTAATAGGAATAAATTATCAGGCAAAGACTATAGATGTTTTGCTGAACGGCTCATCAACAGTTTGCGTGATTTACAAATAAAAAATTTTAAAATTGAGGCAATGGGGAAAAATGCAAGAACATGACGTTAAACTAAAATACTTACATGGTGCGGCTGTAATGCTGGCTATCTATGATATGATTGCGGTAAATTTGTCATATCTCATAGGACTATGGCTACGCTTTGATTTACAATTTTCACATATTGAGGGTAAATATATATTGGCGTGGTCAAAATTTGTTCCGATATATACCCTCATAACCTTGATAACTTTTATTGCTTTGAAGCTATACAGAAGCATTTGGCAGTTTGCAAGCTATACAGAATTAAAACATGTAATGTATGCAAGTATTATAACAGGATTTTTGCATACTTTACTTATTACACTGATGTTTGAAAGAATGCCGATAGCTTATTATCTGTTTGGAATATTGATACAGTTTTTGGCAGTTCTTGGAAGTCGCTTTTCCTATAGATTTGTGCTTTTACTGCGTTCAGACAGAGAAAATGTCAGAAAATCACAAAAAGATATGTCAAGAGTGATGATAGTAGGTGCGGGAAATGCGGGAAGATTGCTTTTAAGAGATATCAAAAGATCGGTTGACTATAATGACAGTGTGATTTGCTTTATAGATGATGACAAGTCAAAATGGGGAAGAACGGTTGACAATATACCGATAGTAGGCGGAAGAAGCCGAATACTTGACAATGTAGTGCATTACAGAATAGATAAAATATACGTGGCAATACCCGGAAGCAGTCCTGAGGAACTCAGTAAGATATTAAATATCTGCAAGGAATCAGGCTGTATACTTAAAAATCTACCCGGAATGTGTCAGCTTGCAAACGGTAAAGTTGCCGTTAAAGATCTAAAGGACGTTAACATTGAAGACTTACTTGGCAGAGCGCCTATAAAAGTGGATCTTGATGAGATATTCAACTATCTAAACGGTAAGACTATCTTGGTAACAGGTGGAGGCGGTTCAATAGGAAGTGAGCTTTGCAGGCAGATTGCGGCACACTCACCAAAGCATCTTATAATATTTGATATCTATGAGAACAATGCCTATGAGATTGAGCAGGAACTGTTGATGAACTATCCGAAGCTGAATCTCGATACAATAATAGGATCTGTGAGAGATTTAAAGAAGCTTGAACAGGTATTTGCAACATTCAAACCTGATGTGGTATACCATGCGGCTGCACACAAGCATGTTCCGCTTATGGAAGACAGCCCTTGTGAGGCTATAAAAAACAATGTAATGGGAACATACAATACTGCACTTGCGGCATTACATTACGGATGTAAAAGATTTGTACTTATCTCAACAGATAAGGCGGTAAATCCCACAAATGTAATGGGAGCCAGCAAAAGAATGTGTGAAATGATTATCCAGACATTTGCAAGGAAAGTAAAGGAAGGAAGAGCAAGCGAGCTTAGACCTATACAGGTGCAAAAGGATAACAGAATCATCGGTATGGAAGAGTACTACAGTGCTGTAGAAAATCCAACTACAGAGTTTGCAGCTGTCAGATTCGGAAATGTGCTTGGAAGCAACGGTTCCGTAATACCTAAGTTTAAAGCAGATAGAAGCCGGAGGACCTGTCACAGTCACACATCCCGATATTATCAGATATTTTATGACAATCTCGGAGGCGGTATCTTTGGTACTGCAGGCAGGTAACTATGCAAAGGGTGGTGAGATATTTGTACTTGATATGGGTACACCGATAAAGATAGACACGATGGCAAGAAATCTTATAAGACTCTCAGGACTGCGCCCCGATATAGATATCAAGATAGAATACTCAGGACTTCGCCCGGGTGAGAAACTCTTTGAAGAGAGACTTATGTCAGAGGAAGGACTTGAGACTACACCGAATAAACTGATAAGTATAGGTAAGCCGCTTGACTTTAATGAAGATAAGTTTTTAAGACAGCTTAAGTTATTATCCGTATATATGGGAGAGAATAACGGAAATATCCGTGAACATATAAAGGAGATAGTGACAACATATCATACAGCGCATGTTGACAGTATAAATAGTGAATTATTTGATAATAAAAATGAAATTGCAAACGGATTACATCATGAAGACTTACCACAGGCGGCAAATTGATTTTTATCAACTTAAAAAAAGCTTACAGGAGCAGTCTTGTAGGCTTTTTTTGATTGGATATAGAAAAGGAAAATAACTATGAAAATCTCATTCTCACCACCGGATATAACTGATGAAGAGATAAAAGAAGTATCGGAAGCATTAAAATCCGGCTGGATAACGACAGGACCAAAGACAAAGGAATTAGAAAGACAAGTAGCAACATTTTGTGATACAAAGCGTGCTGTATGTTTGAACTCACAGACAGCATGTGCAGAGATGACATTACGTTTGCTTGGAATAGATAAAGATGACGAAGTAATAACAAGTGCGTATACATACACAGCAAGCGCCTCGGTTGTATGCCATGTAGGTGCAAAGTTGGTACTTATCGATACACAAAAAGATTCTTTGGAAATGGATTATTCAGACCTTGAAAATGCTATAAATGAAAATACTAAAGTGATAATACCGGTGGATATTGCAGGTATTCCATGTGACTATGAAAAAATATTTGATATTGTGGAACGAAAAAAACATCTTTTCAGACCGGAAAATGAGATTCAAAAAGCCATAGGAAGAGTAATAGTGATGGCAGATACAGCACATTCATTTGGTGCAACTTATAAAGGAAAGCATACAGGCTGTATTGCCGATTTCTCATGCTTCAGCTTTCACGCTGTAAAGAATTTTACGACTGCAGAAGGTGGCGCGGTAACTTGGAGAGATATAATAGGCATAGATAACGAAGATATTTATAAACAATATCAATTGTTGTCACTACATGGTCAGTCAAAAGATGCACTTGCTAAAACGCAACTCGGAGCATGGGAGTACGATATCATAGGACCATGGCATAAATGCAATATGACAGATGTGGCTGCCGGAATGGGACTGGCACAAATGAAAAGATATGAAGGGCTGTTAGACAGACGAAGAGAGATAATTAAAAAAATATGATATTTCATTTAAAACAACTTGGTATAAATGTCTTAGAACACTATACAGATGAATACAACTCTTCGGGACATTTGTACATAACAAGAATACCGGGTATAACATTAGAAGAAAGAAATGAAATTATAATAAAAATGGCCGAATCAGGTATAGCTTGCAATGTACATTACAAACCTTTACCAATGATGACCGCTTATAAGGATATAGGATTTTCCATAGAGAATTATCCAAATGCCTATAACCAATTTGCAAATGAAATCACATTGCCGTTACATACAAAGTTGACAGATGAAGAAGTTCAGTATGTGATAGAGCAGTACAGCAGAATTGTAAGAGATTATATATAATATTACTTTGGAGAGATATATGTTGAGAGAATGGGATAAGTTACCTAGATATATGAGGACAAAAGAAGTCCGACCGTATTATGAAAAGCTTAAGAATAAAAAAGCCGGTTTGATTGTGAAAAGAAGCTTTGATATTATCGTATCTGCATTAATGATTTTATTACTTATACCTATTTTTTTATCATTATATCATTTGCAATATTGAGAGATTCTAAAGGTGGTATATTCTATTGTCAGGAGAGAATAACTCAGTATGGGAAAAAGTTTAAAATTATTAAATTTAGAACTATGGTTAAAGATGCTGATAAGAAAGGTAGTGGTGTAACTGTATCAAATGACAGCAGGGTTACTAAAGTAGGAAGTAAGCTAAGAAAATATCGCTTGGATGAGTTGCCACAGCTTATAAACATACTTTTGGGTGATATGACATTTGTCGGAACAAGACCGGAAAGTACATATTATGTTACAAAGTATTCAAAAGAAATGTTTGCAACACTTTTACTTCCTGCAGGAGTGACATCAGAAGCTTGTATAAAATATAAGGATGAAGCAGAATTACTTGATAAGGCTGATGATGTAGATAGAGTTTATATTGACAAAAATACTTCCGGAGAAGATGAAATATAATTTGAGAAGTATTAGAAAAATTTTCATGGTTAAGAGATATTTATACAATGTTTAGAACTGCATTTGTTGTTTTTTTAGAAAGAATAATAATTATGGAAAAATAGAAAAAAATGATAGATGGACTTGTTTCTATTATTATGCCTTCATGGAATACAGAAAAAAATTTATTGCAGAATCAATTAAGTCTGTTATTGATCAGACTTATAAAAATTGGGAGCTTATTATTGTTGATGATTGCTCTACAGATAATACGGATGAAGTAGTAAACTCATTTAACGATAGCAGAATAAAGTATTTTTCACAATAAAAAAATTCCGGTGCCGCTTTAACACGTAACAAAGCATTAAGAGAAGCAAGAGGAGAATGGATTGCATTTCTTGATTCGGATGATTTATGGATGCCTAAAAAAATTGGAACATCAAATTAATTTTATGAAAAAGAATAGATATAATTTATCATATACAGAATATGAAAAAATAGATGAAGATTCTAAGCCGTTAAATATTTATGTTTCAGGTCCGGAAAAAGTAAATAAAAATAAGATGTATAATTATGATTACATCGGACAGCTTACTATGATGTACAGTGCGAAATATTTTTGGAATGATTCAGATAAAAAGATATTAAAAAAAGAATAATGATTATGCCATTCGCCTAAAAATTATTTAAAAAAAGAAAAAAACATGTGCTTATCTATTGAAGGAAAAACTTGGCAAAAATACAGAGTCAGAAAAAGTAAGTATAAGCCATGATAAATTTAGAAGGAAATTTAAAAAGTCATTATGATCTCATTCCATATGTGTGATGATAAGCCGGCGGTAATCGCAATGTGGTATGCATGTTGGAATATGTTTTTTTGGGATATTCAAAAAGATAGTTTACGAAAAAAAGAAGGTGATATCTTTATGAAAAAAAGCATGTGTGATAGGTCACTTTGGATTTGGTGAGAATTTGTTAAATGGACAAACTATCAAGACAAAAAAATGTAACACAGGAGTTAGAGAAACATTTTTTTGCGAAGAATTAATTTTAAAAAAATTGATACACATGGTGGAGTAAAAACAATTACCTAAAAATTATTGTTAAGATGGTTAAAGCTTTTTAGATCTTGTGAAAAATATTATTATTTTTTTCCGGCTCATAATGGTGTGAGGATATTTGTCCCTTTATGTAATGTTATTAATATATTCTTTAGGAGAAAATTACATTATGTTGTTATAGGTGGCTGGTTACCTTCATTCATAAGAAATAGAGGAATACTAAAATTTGATTGAAGTTTTTTTCACCGGTATTTATGTTGAAACAAGTACGATGAAAAAAAGGAATTAGAAAAAGCTTGAATTAAATAATATTGAGATATTGAAAAAAACTTTAAAAAAATTAAAATTTTTATCAAATAGCGAATTGGAAAGCGTATATGATAAGCCATATAAAAATATGTACATTTTCAAGAGTAATGAAGGAAAAAAAGGCATTGAAGATATTGTTGATGCTGTTATATCTATAAATAAAAATCGAGATAAAATTTATGAGCTGGATATATACGGTCAAGTGGATAAAGAGCAAGAGGAGTGGTTTGAAAAGCTGAAAAAAAGCTTTCCTGACTATATATCCTACCGAGGGATAGTTCAGTCTGATGAGAGTGAGAAGTATTAAAAAAGTATTTTTTATTGGTATTTCCAACAAGATTTTTTACTGAAGGAATACCGGGAACTATTTTAGATGCATATGCAGCAGGAGTGCCTGTAGTTTCATCAAGATGGGAAAGTTTTTTTGATGTAGTTGATGATGGATGCACCGGAATAGGGTATGAATTTGGAAATTTAAAGGAGTTAATAAATACACTTGAACAGATTAGTGATTTTTCCGGAAATAATTGTTGAAAAAAATTTAAGTGTTTAAATAAAGCAAAAGAATATGTACCTGAATTGGTTTTTACAATCATTGATTAAAAAGATTGTAAAAGTTATGAGGAAGTAAGTGAGTGTATGAAAAAAATAATATGTTATATAGATATTATGGCTAGTACCGGTGGAGCACAAAGAGTGATGAAAAAAATTTGGTTTCATATCTAATCGAAAAAAAGACTACTGTGTTATATTGGTTAATGATTTTGATGTTGGAAATGAAAATTCATTTGATATACCTGATAAAGTAAAGAGAATATTTCTTAGAAAAAGATAACTCAGGAAATCCTATAAAAAAAGAATATTGAAAGGATAATAAGATTAAGAGAATTAGTTAAGAGAAAAAGCCGGACATGATACTTTCATTTCTGGGAGCTCCTAATATTAGAGCAGTATTGTCAACTATGGGATTAAATATAAAAAAAGATTATATCTGTAAGAAACGATCCAAGATATGAGTATGGAAAAAGGAGTAATAAATAAGTTTGCTATAAATCTATTATTTAGACAGGTAGATGGGTGTGTATTTCAGACAGATGATGCAAAAAAATATTTTAATTATAAACTGCAAAGTAAATCAAGAGTTATACTTAATCCGGTAGATAAAGTATTTTTCAACACTAAAAGGGCAGATTCTTGCGCCGGTATTGTTACAATAGGAAGGCTGGAAGATCAAAAAAACCATAAACTGCTTATACAAGCATATTCGAATTTATTAAAAAAAGAAAAGGGCATTGATGACTTATACATCTATGGAGATGGAAGCTTAAGAGGGGAACTTAGGGACTTGATTGACAAAAACGGATTGCAAAATAAGGTGCATCTTTTAGGTAAAGTAAGTAATGTTGCAGACATACTATCAAAGTCAAAACTTTTTATACTTTCATCAGATTTTGAGGGACTCCCCAATGTTTTAATGGAGGCTATGGCATGTGGAACTCCTGTTATATCAACAGATTGTCCTTGTGGTGGCCCCAAAATGCTAATAAAGAATATAAAACAAGGTATTTTAGTAAGGTGCAATGATGTGAAGGGATTAGAAGACTCAATAAATAGTGTGATATATGATAATGAGGCCCTAGAAGAAATGTCAATTAAAGTTAGAAAAAGAGCAGAAGATTTTGAATCATCAAAAATATTCAGTGAATGGGAAGAGTATTTGAATTTAATCGGATAAAAGGGTGATAGAATTGATGATAGTAAAAAGAAAAAAAGCAATAAATTAATTCAAATACTGATGTCTGCTCTTATAGCATCGTTTTATATTTTTTTGGAGAAAATCCATTTGGATCAATAGTTTTATTTGTTTTAACTACAATGATATTTATAGTAATGTCAGTTGAGTATAATTTTCGTATACCTTTTAAGATTGAAAAATTTTCACATAGCTATTTTTATATTCGCATTATATTGTTTTTCTTTCTGCAACATGGGCGATAAGGCCGGATTATGCAGTTGAAAAAAAGGATTAACAATAATAAAAAAATATTAGTATGTATGTCAATATTATACTCATATTATTCAGTTAGAAATAATGCGCTGGAAGAGCTAATTTCTGTACTATTTTTTTGGCTAGTTGTATAGTTGTATTCTATTCTTTTTATTTTTTTTATGGAAAAGATTTAATTATAGATGCTATTCTAAGAAGTAAAAGATTAGAAAAATACTTTTACTAATGTAAATTCTATAGGAATGGTAGGTGGTGTAATGATTATCATTTCTATTTTTTTAAATTTATTTATGATAAATCTATTTGGTATATGATTTTTTTGATATTCCGGCAGTCATTTTAATTTTGGCTACAGCAAGTAGGAAAGCTTTTATTAATGGTAGTTATAGGAGTATTTCTATTGTTTGTTTTCAAGAATCTTAGTAGAAATATATTTATAACAGTTTTTTTGGACTATATGTATATCATTAATTACCTTTTTATTAATACGCTGGTTAATGTCATTAGAAGCTTTCTCAGTTATAGAAAAAAAGAATGGATGGTATGGTAGCGTTGTTTACAGGAAGAGGTATTGTTGACTCATCTACTTGGCTTAGATATGAATATATAAAAATTAGGTTTTAAAAATCTTTAAAGAAAAACCCTATTTTTTTGGCATTGGAATGGGCAATGCACGTTTGTTTGTTTCAAGTAATTATGGACGTGATGCATATTTACATAATAATTATGTGGAGCTATTGGCTAATGGAGGCATATTTGGATTTTTTTAATTTATTATTATATTTACTATCTAGTAATAAATGATTTAATAAAAATATTTCAAATATAGAGAGAAATATACAGTTGTAGTTATTATTTTTAATGTTAATGCAACTTATAATGGATTATGGAAATGTAAGTTATTATTACAAAACTACTATTTTTTTACTTTCTTATTTTCTATATAAGCATAAGAAAAAAATGAAGGAGAAAAAAAGAGAAGTGAGACTATTTCATTTAATTAAATGCGGTATAAGATTTTTTTAGATCCACAATATAGATTTATCTATTTATCAGGCAAAGGAACATATAACAAGGTTACAGATGATGAATATTTAAGAAGAAAAATTTTTATGCAAAAATTAGGATATAATCTAGACCTATCAAAGCCTAAGACGTTTAATGAGAAATTACAGTGGTTAAAAACTATATGATAGAAATCCGGAATATAAAAAAATGGTCGATAAATATGAAGTAAAAAAATATGTGGCATCAGTCATTGGAGAAAAAAATATAATTCCTACAATTGCCAGTTGGGATAATGTGTATGATATAGAATGGGATAAGCTTCCAAATCAGTTTGTTCTTAAGGTTACACATGATTCTGGAGGAGTTATAATATGTAAAGATAAGAATAATTTTGATATAAGTAAGACAATTCGTATATTGAAAAAAAGTATTAAACGTGATTACTATTTGTTACATCGTGAATGGCCATATAAGGATGTAGTAAGAAGAGTAATCGCAGAAGAGTATATGTCTGATGATGGTGAAGAACTGACAGACTATAAGTTTATGTGCTTTAATGGAGTTTGCAAATGTATTTTTACATGTAATGATAGGCATTCTAAGGATGGTTTAAAAGTAACATTCTATGACACTAAATGGAATATAATGCCATTTAAAAGGCATTATAAGTCTCTTAGAACGCCTGAGAAAAAAACCGGATAGATTAGATGAGATGATTAGACTAGCGGAGATACTATCTCAAGGGATTACATTTGTTAGGATTGATTTCTATGTTATAAAAAAAGAAATTTTTTTTGGTGAAATGACTTTCTATCCTGGAAGTGGGTTTGAAGAATTTACACCATTTAAATGGGATAAAATATTGGGAAGTTGGATAGACTTATCAAATATAAAGGGTGTTCAATAAGAAATCAATATAGTTTATGTATTATAGGATAACAGGAATATATAATGATTGGAATAAAAACAGGATGGATATTTGAGAAAGAAAAAAGCTGGCTAAAAAAATACAGTTTCTTCATTAGTATTTAGAATAACTACAATTATATGTGGGTTTATTGTACCTAGACTAATATTAAATAGTTATGGATCAGAAATCAATGGACTGATTAATTCTATTATGCAATTTTTAGGTATTATTGCATTCTTAGAATTAGGAGTTGGAGCAGTTGTTCAATCATCTTTGTATAAACCGCTTTCAGTTAATGATAATGATGGTGTAAGTAGTATTGTCGTTTCCGGACAGAAATTTTTTTCTAAAATTGCCGGTATATTGCTTGTGTATGTAATTTTGTTGATACTTTTCTATAATATCATTGCTAAACAGAGTTTTGGATTTATATTTACAGGAACACTCATATTAGTTATTAGTATAAGTTCATTTGCACAATACTATTTTTGGGATAATTAGTAGTTTATTACTTATTGCAGACCAAAGAGGATATGTGTCTTACAATATACAAACCCTTACGTTAGTATTAAATACACTATTCTGTTATATATTGATAAGACTTGGAGCTTCTATTCATATTGTAAAGTTGATTACATCTATAATATATGCTATTAGACCGGCATTTCTTGCAATTTATATTAAGAAAAATTATAAGATAAATTGGAAGATTAAATATTATGAAGAACCGATTAAACAAAAATGGAACGGAGTTTCACAGCATATTGCGTCTGTAGTCTTAGACAGTACAGACAGCATTGTTTTTAACAATATTTGATGGGTTAAAAAGCAGTATCTGTATATTCAATTTATAATATTATAGTATCAGGTATAAAGCAGTTAATTCTTGCAACGACAAGCGGAATACAGTCGGTAGTGGGAGAGTTATGGGCTAAACAAGAACTGGATGAATTAAGGGGATTTTTTGGTTGGATAGAGTGGATTATTCATACAGGTACAATATTTATATTTAGTATTACAGCAATTGTTATTCTACCATTTATTAAATTATATACATATGGCGTTAGAGATATTAATTATATTCAACCAATATTTGCGGTATTAATAATAATGGCAAATGCGGGACACTGTTTACGTCTGCCATATAATATCATGATATTAGCAGGTGGACACTATAAGCAGACGCAAAAGTGTTATATAACAGCTGCAATTATAAATGTTACTATTTCAATTGTCACAGTAAAAATTTTTGGGCTTATAGGTGTTGCAATAGGAACTTTAGTTGCAATGTTATACCAAACAATCTGGATGGCAATATATGATTCTAAAAAAATTTAATCTGCTGGCCAATAAAATACTTTATTAAACAAGTTGCTGTAGACATAATTATTATTGTGTGTTCGTTTGTATTTGCTTCTTATGTTAAAATTAAGGTCAATGGTTGGTTTGAATGGGTTGTATACGCAATAATAATAACAACTATAGAAGTACCAATAGTTATAGCAATAAATACAATGTTTTATAATAAATATATAAAAATATCTAATGAGTAAAAATAATAGATTTATTTATAAAGAGGTGAATATGGTTAATGAAAGTAGGTTTCAATCGGATCGTGTAAGATATAATTCATTAAGAGAAATGCCTAAATTTCAAAAAGTGGATGAGGAAATATCAAGACACAAATAATGTGATTTTTAAAATGATATATAAAGTACTATTTGTATATTATAGGAATAAAAAAATTGTGTAGATATCTCAGCAGATACAAATATTGGTGGAGGGTTATATATTGGTCATCCATATTGTATAGTAATTAATCCCAAAGCTATAATTGGTAAAAATTGTAATATACATAAGAATGTCACAATAGGGCAAGAAAAATAGAGGGAAAAAGAAAGGGCATTCCGATAATAGGTAATAACGTTTGGATAGGAGTAAATGCGACTATCGTTGGTAAAATTGTTATAGGTGATGATGTTTTAATTGCGCCAAATTCCTATGTTAATTTTGATATTCCATCACATTCAATTGTTATGGGGAATCCCGGAATTATAATTCCAAAAAGAAGATGCAACAAGTTGTTATATTAACAATACTATGGGGTAATTTAATGAAATTAAATAACGTTATTTTAAATAATAAGACTATTCTGGTCACAGGCTCATCAGGTTTTATAGGTAGTAACTTAGTTATTGAACTGTTAAGAACCCAACCTTCAATTCATATCATAGGAATTGACAATATGAATGACTATTATGATATTTCTATAAAAAGAATGGCGATTACAGCAGATTGAAAAAGTATCTTTAGAACATACAGATTCAAAATGGACATTTATAAAGGGGAATATAGCTGATAAAGAACTTATTAATAGAGTATTTGCTGAATATAAGCCTTCGGTAGTTGTAAATCTGGCTGCACAAGCAGGAGTTCGATATTCTATTACAAATCCGGATGCATATATAGAGAGTAATATTATAGGCTTTTATAATATTTTAGAGGCATGTCGTCATTCATATGACAATGACGAAAGAGGAGTGGAACACTTAGTTTATGCCTCTTCATCATCAGTATACGGATCAAATAAAAAAGTTCCTTATTCCACAGATGATAAAGTAGATAATCCTGTTTCACTTTATGCTGCTACAAAGAAGTCAAATGAATTATTGGCTCATTCATACAGCAAACTCTACAATATACCGTCAACAGGACTTAGATTCTTTACTGTATACGGACCGGCAGGAAGACCTGATATGGCATACTTTGGATTTACTGATAAATTGCTTGCAGGTAAGACAATAGAGATATTTAATTTTGGTAACTGCAAAAGAGATTTTACATATGTAGATGACATAGTAGAAGGTGTAAAGAGGGTTATGCAGGCTGCACCTGAAAGGAAAAATGGAGAAGACGGTTTACCTATACCTCCTTATTCAGTTTACAATATTGGAAATAATCAACCGGAAAATCTACTTGATTTTGTAGATATATTACAGCAAGAGTTGGTTAGCGCAGGAGTATTACCGGTTGATTATGATTTTGAAAGTCATAAAAAGCTTGTGGAGATGCAACCGGGTGATGTACCGATTACATTTGCGGATACAAGTGCTTTAGAGAAAGACTTTGGATTTAAGCCACATACAAGTTTAAGAAATGGACTTAGAAAGTTTGCACATTGGTATAAGGATTTTTTTATGAAATATAATCTTAGGA